>OGDS01000045.1_pt1 | contig 130839 bp, 169 predicted proteins | sample 1570351 | NCBI WGS metagenome assembly OGDS01 (sample SAMEA2581974, study PRJEB24529) | metagenome | biome: Human gut stool | place: China | collected 2011
TATATATTCTCACTACAAATTTGCCTTTAACCACAATCAAAATTAAAAAGACAAACCCTAATTTATAATACTGATTATAAATTATCAAAGACAAAAAATATAACAATAAAGCTCTATGAAAATCTAGTTTCATAGAGCTTTAATTTATGCTTTTTTAAAAAATGTTTTATAAGTATTTATATCTTCTTTAACTTCTGAAATATCCATTGTGTAATAGGGAAAACCCATTTCACAATAAATTTCTATTAAGTGTTCTTTAGAAATACCCAGTATCTCAGCAACTCTGCCGTGAGAGTACTCCAAATTATCAATTTTTGGGCGTAACTGTAAGGCTTTTTCCTTTAGTTTATCCATATCTTTATTAGAAAGTGCTGTCATAAAAATCACATCATTTCATATTGCAAAATATTCTACAATAGTAGAAATTACAGATTATTTATTTTCCAATGCCTTTACAATTTGGTTAGCACACATATATACATTACCACCACCCATTGTTAGTACAAGGTCGCCTTCCTTAGCATTCTTAACAATGTAGTCAGTGATTTCATCAAATGTTTCAAGGCATACTGAGCCTGGAACTTTCTTGCCCAAATCAGTGTTGTAAACATTGTATGTGTTAGTTTCTCTAACCGGTAAAATAGCAGAGATAATTGCAGTATCAGGAATCTTTAGAGCCTTAGCAAAGTCATCCATTAATAGTGCAGTACGGCTGAATGTATGTGGTTGGAAAACTGCCCATACATGTTTGAAGCCAAGCTCCATAGCAGTTTCTAGTGTAGAAGTTAGTTCTGTTGGGTGGTGAGCAAAGTCGTCAACAACAGTAATGCCATTTGGTTTGCCCAGTAATTCAAATCTTCTGTGTACACCTGTGAACTTTGCAATATTTTCTGCAATATCCTTAATTGGTACACCTAGATAATCTGCAACTGTAATTGCTGCAAGAGAATTATAAATATTGTGAATACCAGGTACTGATAGGTTAATCTTTGTTAGAAATTCGCCTTGATACATTAAATCATAACTCTGTGTAACACCATGTCTTTGCATATTTGTTGCATAATAGTCATTTTCCATTGAAAGGCCGAATGTAATCTTCTTAATGTTAACATCTTCAAGTGCATCTTCAGCATTTGCATTGTCACCGTTATAAACAACAAGGTTGCTTGTCTGATGAGCAAACTTGTTAAATGACTTTTTGATGTTGTCAAGATTCTTGAAGTAGTCAAGATGGTCAGCATCAATATTTAGGATAACTGAGATAAATGGATGTAACTGTAGGAAAGAGTCAACATATTCACAAGCTTCACATACCATAATATCACTTTTACCAACGTGACTGTTGCCACCAATGTATGGTAGCTTACCACCAATAATAGCTGATGGGTCTTTCTTTGAACCCACAAGAATTTGAGTTAGCATACCTGTTGTAGAAGTCTTGCCGTGAGTACCACTGATAGCAACACTCTTTTTGTAGTGACTTACTACAATGCCTAACATTTCTGAACGCTCAAGTGTTGGAATACCCATTTCTCTTGCTGCAACAAGTTCAGGGTTGTTATCCTTGATTGCTGCTGTGTAGCAAAGAACATCAGGTTTTGCATCCTTAATATTCTCTGCATTTTGTCCCATATATACCTTAATGCCATAGTTACGGATTCTTTCCAAAGTGTCACCTTCTGCAATATCAGAACCTGTAATTTCGTAACCTTTAGCTAAAAGAATTTCTGCTAGTGGACACATACCACTACCACCAATTCCCATAAAATGAATTCTTTTTTTATCGTCTAAAAAATGCTTTTTATCCACAATAATTACCTCTTTAATTTATTTATAGTTCCATTATATAATTTTATAAGATAAATTGCAATTACTATAACAGATATTTTATAAAATTGTTGATTTGACTATGTATAAATGTTAAAATTAAGATATGAAAAAAATTATGACTATTAAGAAAAATGACAGATTAATAATTGATATAACCGGCACAACAAGTGAGGGTTATGGTGTAGGCAAAAGTGAAGAGGGTATTGCAATTTTTGTACCTAATTCAGCAGTAGGTGACAGGGTAGATGTACTGATTGTTAAGGTGCTAAAGCGTTATTGTTTTGGCAAAGTGATGGAAATTATCAAGCCATCAGAATATAGACAAGAAGTGGATTGTAAAGTTTTTCTAAAATGTGGTGGTTGTTGTTACCGTCATATTAACTATGATGCTGAATTAAAAATCAAGGAGCAAAAAGTAAAGGATGCTATTGCAAGAATTGCAGGTCTTAATGTAAAAATCAATCCTATTGTAGGAGAAGATGTACCGGATAATTACAGAAACAAAGCACAGTTTCCTTTAGCTAAAAATAAGGACGGTAATGTTGAAATGGGTTTCTATGGTTTTCATAGCCATAGGGTGGTTGATGCCGATACTTGCTTGTTACAACCTAAAATTTTTGATAAGGTAATGGCAGTAGTTAAGGACTATTTGCAAACCACTAATGAAACTATCTATGATGAAATAACCCACAAAGGTTTAGTGAGACATTTGTATGTCAGATACGGTGAAAAAACAGGTGAAGTAATGGTTTGTCTGGTTATTAACGGTGACAAACTAAAGGATGAAACTTTACTTGTTAATTCTCTAAAAGAAAATATACCTAACCTAAAAAGTGTTGTAATTAATTCTAATAAAGAAAAAACAAATGTAATTACAGGTACAAAAAATAGAGCAATCTATGGTGACACTTATATTATTGACAACTTGTGTGGACTTAATTTCAGAATTTCCCCAAATAGTTTTTATCAAGTTAACCATAGTCAAGCAGAGAAACTTTATAACAAAGCTAAAGAATATGCTAACCTTACAGGTGAAGAAAATTTAATTGACCTTTATTGTGGTACAGGTACAATCGGTCTTACAATGGCTAGTGAATGTAAAAGTTTAATTGGTGTTGAAATTGTACCTCAGGCAATCAGAGATGCTAAACTTAACGCAAAGCTAAATAATATTAATAACGCACAGTTTATTTGTGGTGATGCAACAAAGTGTGGGGAAAAGCTAAAGAATGACAATATTTCTCCTGATGTTGTAGTTGTTGACCCACCAAGAAAAGGACTGACAGAGGACTTGATACTTTCAATTAAAGCTATGTCACCAAAGAGAGTTGTTTATGTTTCTTGTGACCCGGGAACTTTAGCTCGTGATTTAAAGTTTTTTGCAGATAACGATTATTCCCCTGTAGACTTAACCCCATTTGACCTTTTCCCTCGTACCAGCCATGTGGAAAATGTCTGCCTTTTGGTTAGAAATAATTAAGGTTACTTGATGAATATAGAAACACAGAAAAGAATATGCTTTTGGAGATAAAAAGTTATCAGATCCTGAATAAAATTTAATGTTTAATTAAAAAAGGCTCTCATACTATTTGCTGGTAATGAGAGCCTTTTCATATCAATATTATTTATTAATTTGCTTTTCGATATGTCTGCCACCATACATTACACGTACAATTGTAACTATATGTTTAACATTGTTTGTAATGTAAAGCACCAAGTAATTATCAATAGGCATAATACGCAGATTTTTACTTTTCCATGGTTCTTTGTCATACAATCTAAAACGCTCAGGCAGTTGTTCTAAAGAGTATATAGCTTGTTCAAAACGGTCAAGTAGATTAGATGCATTTATAAAAGATTGTAAGTTAAAAGCAATATATCTGAATATTTCTTCTAAATCATTTTGAGCCTTAGATGTAATATCTATTTTATAATTCATATGTCATACTTGTTACGGATAGATGCAAATACTTCTTTAGCCGGAATAGTATTTCCATTTTCAACATCCTGTAAACCTTTCTCTATTTCCTTATTAAATTCATCTTCTGTGATTTTGTTAATATCTAGTGGATGATTAGGAATTTTCAGTTCAAAGGGAATACCATTGTGCATTACAATTTGCTTATAAAACATAGTGATTGCACTTGATGCAGAAATGCCCAGTACATTCAAAATAGCTTCTGCGTTTTCTTTTAGATCAGGTTCAATTCTAGCATATAAGTTTGCTGATTTTGCCATATATAAAACTCCTTCCAAAATTATAATTTGTTTCCTTAATAGTATTATATAGCATTGTATATACAAACGCAATACATATTCTAATATTATTATATTATAAATTCTGTATAGTATTAAGTTAAAACAAATGTTATAATAGAGAAAATAAAAAATAGAAAGAACATTTATGAAACAATTTATCAAAAACATATTACCCTACATATCCACATTATTACTTGTTGGGTTAATGGTAGGGATAGCTGAATTACTTAATGAAAAAGAAATAATTTTCCCGGAGATAACTGCACTTGCAGTTGGATATATGGTAGCACAAAAGAGAAGTTGGAAAGTCAACGGAAAAAGAATGTTACTCCTGATAACAATATGTGCAACTGTTGGTGTGTTGATAGTTAGATACAGTGGACTTGCACTTTTCCCACAAATGATAATTGCTTTTTCTTTTGCACAAATATTATTTATGTTTTCCGGTACAACCTTTGCACCATTTGTGTCTGCAATAGTGTTGCCGGTTATGATGCAAACGAAAAGTTTTATTTATCCCATTTCTGCAGTTGTATTAACCATATTGGTAATCGGTTTTCATCAACTATTTTTGAAAATGAAAATTAGAGAAGATGAAGAATATATACCTGTAATGCTAAACAATAAAGATGATATTATTGATACTGCACTAAGGATAGTTTGTGTTGCTATTGTTGGTTTTGTGGCAATTTATTTTAACTATAAATTTATCATTGCACCACCACTTTTAGTAGCATTTACAGAGTTCTCTCGACCAAGAAATAAAGTGAGAAACAAACCTATAAAAACTGTTTTGGTTATAACAGGTTGTGCTTTAGTAGGTTCATTATCTAGATATTTATTAACAATAAAATTAGAATTACCACTAACAGTTTCAGCCTTAATTGCTACATTAATAATGCTTTTGATTTTAACCTATACAAAAATGTATATGCCACCTGTTGGAGCAATTACAATACTAAGTATGATAATCCCAGAAAGTAGTGTAATAACATACTCACTTCAGATATTTGTAGGTAGTGTTGTGATTATCCTATTATCAAGAGTTTTCTTTATGTGGAGACAAGATAAAAAATTATATGAAAAAGAATATGAACTAACTGCACATTAAGTTGTGCAGTTTTTTAATTGATTACAATAGTGAAACCATATAATTAAAAGTATCTATTTCCACATTATTATGTTATAATGATAAAAAATAGAGAAAAGAGTTTTTAAGATGGAAAAAGAATTAATTTGTCCTGTATATAAAAAGTGCAATGGTTGTCAGCTAATGAATATGCCATATGAACAACAACTAAGTTGGAAACAAAATAAAGTAGAAAGATGCCTTTCACAATTTTGTAATGTAAAGAAAATTATAGGTATGGATTCACCCTATAATTATAGAAATAAGGTTCAAACTGTGTACCGTACAACAAAAGGTGGCAGAATAATCAGTGGTGTTTTTCAGTCATCAAATAACGGTATTGTTGGTGTGGAGCATTGTCTGTTAAACAGTAAGCGTAGTGACAAGATTGCCATTGCAGTAAAAACAGTTCTAAAGAACCTAAATATTTCTATCTATAACCCTAAAACAGACAAAGGCTTTTTCAAAAATATTTTAGTCCGTACTGCTCAAAATACCGGTGAAATTCTCCTAACAGTTGTTACTGCTAAAGGTAAATTTCCTAAAGAAAAAGAGTTTGTCAAAGGTGTTCTTAAACTATTCCCAAAGATTACAACTATTGTCCATAACATAAACCCTAACCCTACAAAAATGAAACTGGGTTCTTATGAAAAGGTGCTTTACGGCAAAGGTACAATTATGGATGTATTATGTGGTTGTAAGTTTGAAATTTCACCAAAGTCATTTTACCAAGTGAATTCACTTCAAACAGAAGTCCTTTACAAAACTGCAATTAAATTTGCTCAGCTTAATAAGGATGATGTTGTGCTGGATGCTTATTGTGGTATAGGTACAATCGGTCTTGTAGCATCAAAATATGTTAAAAGTGTAGTAGGTGTAGAGGTTAACCCTCAAGCAGTAGAAGATGCTAAGAAAAATAAAGAACTTAATAAGAAGAGTAACATAAATTTCTATTGTAAAGATGCCGGTGAATTTATGACAGAAATGGCAAGTGAAGAAGTAACTTCACCAAATGTTGTTTTTGTTGACCCACCAAGAGCAGGTTGTAGTAGGGAATTCCTAGATTCTCTCTGTGAGCTTTCACCGGATAAAATCGTCTATGTAAGTTGTAACCCTGAAACTTTGGAAAGAGACTTGCATTATCTAACTACAAAAGATTATTCCGTTACCAAAATCCAACCTGTGGATATGTTCCCTCATACAAACCACATTGAGACGGTATGTTTGATAACAAGATAAAGCAAAAAAAGATTTATTAAAGAACTTTTGGAAAAGTTGTGAAAATGTATTAATTGTGTTGAAACCATAAGCTTTGATAAAGATGATTATGATGGAGATTATTTATAATGAAGATTAACCTAAAATATACTGTTGCTTTGAATATTTTAATTGTATGTGATATTTGTAAAGATAAAAAGATTACTGCAAATTATATAAATTCAGTAACAGGGTGTGATGTTACCACAATCAGGCAAGTTATGTTTGATTTAAAAAAAGCAGGTTTTCTAGAAGGTAAGCCCGGTCCCGGTGGGACAAAACTTATAAAGAAATTGGAAAATGTTACACTTTACGATGTTTACATTTCAGTTTTAAACCCTAAAGAAAGCATGTTAAAATTTTATGAAGTTGATGGAAGTGATAATAAACTTTCCAATGCTATACAAAGTGTTGTAGATACTCAATTTAATGATTATAGAGATTTATTGTTAGCTAAAATGAAAAATACAACTGTAAAAACAATATGCGATAAAATACTAAAACAATTATAATGAGATTGTTGTTTGCAACTATCCTTACAGCTTGAATCTTTTGATAGAAATTGTTTTGTAAATATTTTTTCCTTTGTTGGAATATTAAAAATTATCCACAAGTATAGTAAAATTATATCATTTATATTTTTATTCGTTTGTGTATAGTTCTATATGAATAATTATGTGCATCAAAAAGTTCCCCTCCACTAGAATTTAATTTGGCAATGGGGAACTTTTTTAGTTAATTATGTGTTATATAACGGCAAATTAAGTGATAACTATATTATTTTAAATATTATCTTAAAAATAATTGTATTTTTGCAATTATTTATTGACATAAGTTTTAATTTATGCTAATATATTAATAGTCAATTGTATTTTTGCAATTAACTACAATGGAGTATTAAAAATCAAAAGGTTACAAGAGAAGTTATGATTATGAAGTGTAAAAATTGTAAATATAGAAAAAATATAGGAAATACCAGCGAGACAGGCTCTGCAATATGTTCATATTCAAGCTCATGGTTTCCTGTAAATATTGAGAATAATTGCCGTTTTATTCCTGAAAAGAAGGCACTTACCTGTGGTGATTGTTCTAGATTAGGGGAAGATACGGCATGTTTTGACTGCTCTGAAGATGACAGTGCAATATATAATGGACAACTGTGCAGAGGGTTTGTGGATGAACGGGAAGAAGAATAGATTGGAGTGTAAAAGGCCAAATAAAGGATTTTTGCTGGCTCGATGTACCTGTTTTAGTTCAAAAATACCTTTGTACAATAGGGTTTGAGTATGTTCGCTTTTGAACAACCGAGCATATTGAAACGGTATGTTTGATAACAAGATAAATCAGAAAAAGAAAGATTTATTAAAAGTTTTTTGGAAAAGTATTAGTAATACATAGTTGTAAGAAATCGATAGTCAATGAACTGAAAATGAAGTAAGAAAGGCACTAAATATGAAGATATTAACATGGAATGTAAATAATTTTAATGGGAATAAATGGAATTGTAAAGCTAACAATTGGCAAAATAATAAAGATACTGAAGAAAGAGAAAAGAATGCTAATGAAATTTTCGAGGAAGTAACATCAAAAATTGAACAGGCTGATGATATAGCAATATTACAAGAGTTTCCATATCAAGAAGATGAGTGGAAAAATATAATTGATAATAAATATAAGAAACATACTATTATTTCATGGTATCATGATGATTCTGACAAAGAATTTCGTGTAGAACCAAAGTATGGTGGTGTAACTGTTGCTATAGTAACAAAATATAGTAACTGGAAATTGCGTAGTTTGAAAGAGCATCAACATAATAAAAATAAAAAAGTGGATTATTCAAATAGATATATAGAAATGCGAAATGATTATAAAAACATCAATTTGTTGGGAGTTCATCCTAACGATGCTGATGCATTAATACAATGGTTACGCAAGAATTGTGATAAGAGTTTTGAACCACATGCCATAGTAGGTGATTTTAATGCAGGAAATTATATAAAGAACAATCCAAATGATGATTTTCTAGAGAATAGAAGAAAATTTTTAATACTTACAGAAGGGTTTATTGATGTTTGTAATGGAATGGCAACCACAAATTATAACCCACCAACTCAAATAGACCATATCTTAATACAAAATAGTGATATGTTTGTTGTAAAAAAGAGAGAAGTATTTTCCTCAATGGAATATTCTGACCATTATCCTCTATTTGCAGAAATTGATTTAATGGAAAATGATGTTAATAAATTTATCCCATCAAAAGATATCAAAAGATATTGATTCATACATTTGGTGTGTTGAAACTGCACATGGAATTGAAAGTAGTACTGATGTAAATTATATTGCATCTGAGTTTGCAGGTGTGGGTCTGATATATCATTATATGTACAATGGTGTGATGGAGCATACTCATAGTTTTGATGGTATCTTAGAAGAGGTTCTAGAAAATCCGGAACACATTGAACTTGTAACAGAATATGGAGAATATTCATAACAACAGGTTCAAATGGTTGAGGGTATAAAGAATGCAGTAGAATTTGTAAGATTACACGGTAGACCTATGACCAGTGCTGAACTGCAAGAAAAAATAAAACAAAATCATAAATAGTGTATTTTATTTTATAGAAATTAATTTGTGAGATGTATATATAATGAAAATTAAGCAACAAAAGCAGATTAAAGGATATTTAGTTAGAGAATTTGGTGAAGAAAAGGGAACTGAACTTTTTAGTAATGAAGAAAAAATACTGAATGTTCTAATAAAAAACACTCACAATAAAACAGAAAATCAGATGAATACCCTTATCACTACAATACTTCCTCGTATTGCTTTGTATAAGACTCTGTTAAAAGCTGATTTAACCAATGAAGATGTACATAATTATATGCAAAATTATATGATTAATGAAGTAGCAGAGAAGAAACATTCTTCTACTGCAAAAATGGAGCTTGTACCTTTTTTCTATAAGATTTACAGCAGTGTATTTCTTAAGGTTGTGTGTAAAAGTGATTTATGGGTAAGTGAACAAAATTACGGAAAAGATTACTTCGATGTTACAATGAAAAAATGCCTGTGGCATACTGCTTGTGTGGAAAATGATTGTGAAGAACTTTGTCCTTTATTTTGTGATGTTGATGATATTACATACGGTGGACTAAAGAAAATAGGTTTTAAACGAACAAAAACTTTGGGTTATGGTGGAGATTGTTGTGATTTTCACTTTTATAAAAAGTAGTTTACTTTGAATTTTTAACAAGAAATATTGCGTATAATTTTAAATTTAATAATCGAAAAGTCCTTTTATTGTTTAGTCAATAAAAGGATTTTTCTTTTGTAGAATATTATATTTATAAATTATTTAAGAAAATGTTTATTTACTATTGACTTTATACTTACCGTTCGGTAAAATAATAATATACATTATAAGGTTGTGGTATTATGGCTAATGAACAAACACGGCTGAAAATATTACAAGTATCAATAGAATTATTTTATGAAAAAGGCTATGACGCAGTAGGTGTTCAGGAAATTGCTGACAAATGCGAGTTAACCAAACCGGCACTTTATTATCATTTTAAGAACAAGTCCGGTATTCTTGAGGGTATAATGCAACAGTACATTGACCCTGTAGTTGTAAAACTTAGAGAAGTAGTTAACAGTAGCAGTTCCTTTGAAGACAGTCTTCATAATTTTGCTTATTGCTATGTATCAGAAGGTTGTGAGAATTTACACCTTTACCTAATGCTAATGACAATGCAGTATAGCCCACCAATGAGTGAATTTAACAATGCTTTTATTCGTCATTGTACAGAGATAAATAACATTGTAAAGTCGATTTTCATAAATGCCAGAGGTTTGCTTGGTAATATGAACGGTAGGGAAAACCAATTTGCAACAACTTTCCTTGGTATGATTGGTTTCCATATGTATGAATATCATTCAGAGAAAGAACCTAAGATGGATAAATCAGCAGTTGATATGATTATTCATCAGTTTCTTCATGGTATTTATTCTTGAATGGAATATTAATTTTGAAAAACATTGCTAATTGTGGAATTTGCACAAAATATGTCGCAAAATTTATATGTAAGTTTTTCAAAATGTATTGAATTATAATAAAAAAATTGATAAAATATACTTATTGAATGTAAGTTGTACACATTGAAGGAGTGTTAATATAAATGGATTACAAATTTAATGATTCTCGTACACCCCTCGAACTATTCCATGCAGGCGATTCTGTTAGAGCCTATGAGTTTATGGGTGCTCATAGAGTTAATTGGGATAATCGTGATGGTGTAGTTTTCAGAGTATGGGCACCAAATGCTCTCTCTGTTTCTGTTGTTGGTAACTTCAACGGTTGGAATAACGATGCTAACTATATGTACAAAATCAGTGAAGCCGGTGTTTGGGAACTTTTCATCGAGGGTATTCAGCAGTACGATATTTATAAATATTGTGTTGAAACACCTTGGAATGAAAGACAACTAAAGTCCGACCCATATGCTTTCCATTCTCAGACAAGACCTGATAATGCATCTATGTTCTATGATTTAAGTGGCTTTGAATGGGAAGATGACCAGTGGATTAAGGACAAGGAGTCATCAAACCACCTAGAAAAGCCAATGAATATTTACGAAATTCATGCAGGTTCTTGGAGGAAGTATATGGACGGTAGTGTATTTAACTATCGCAAACTTGCTGAAGAACTTGTTCCTTATGTAAAAGAAATGGGTTATACTCATGTAGAACTTATGCCTATTACAGAATACCCATTTGACGGTAGCTGGGGTTATCAGGTAACAGGTTACTATGCTCCAACTTCTCGTTATGGTACACCACATGACTTTATGGCATTTGTTGATGAATGTCACAAGGCCGGTATCGGTGTTATCCTTGACTGGGTTCCTGCTCATTTCCCTAAGGATGCTCATGGCTTAGGTCGTTTTGACGGCACAGCTTGTTATGAATATATTGATAGCCGTAAAGGTGAACATAAAGAATGGGGTACATATGTATTCGATTACTCAAGATATGAAGTAATTTCTTTCCTAATTTCATCAGCTATGTATTGGGTAGATACTTACCACATTGATGGTATCCGTGTTGATGCAGTTGCTTCAATGCTATACCTTGACTATAATCGTCAAGATGGTGAGTGGGTTCCTAACCAGTATGGTGGCAGGGAACACCTAGAGGCAGTTGCATTTTTACAAAGACTAAATACAGTTATCCATATGTATCACCCTCATACAATGATGATTGCCGAAGAAAGCACATCATGGCCAAAGGTTACAGGTCCAGTTGATGATGGTGGTTTAGGATTTGACTATAAGTGGAATATGGGTTGGATGAACGATATGCTTCATTATATGTCACTTGATCCATTATGGAGACCATTCAACCATGATAACCTTACATTCTCATTTATGTATTGCTTTAGCGAACACTTTATCTTACCAATTTCTCATGATGAGGTTGTTTATGGTAAGGGTTCTCTAATCAATAAAATGCCGGGTGACTATGACCAGAAGTTTGCCGGTGTAAGACTATTCTTAGCTTATATGGCTGCTCATCCGGGTAAAATGCTAACATTTATGGGTTCAGAAATTGGACAGTTTGATGAATGGAACGCAGAAGAAAGTATTCAGTGGAATCTTCTAGAATATGAAAAGCATTGGAGATTAAAGGACTTTGTTTCTAAGCTAAATCATTTCTATATTACAGAAAGACCAATGCACGAAATTGATACTAACTGGGATGGTTTCCAGTGGATTCACCACAACGACTATACTCAGTCAATTATTGCATTCCGTAGAATTGATAAAGACGGCAATAACATTATTTGTGTATTTAACTTCCAGCCAATGCACAGAGTTGATTACAGAATCGGTGTACCATTCTATGGTGTATATGAAGAAGTATTCAATACTGATGATGAAGAATATGGTGGTTACGGTATTACAAATGGTAAGAGAATTATGTGCGAAGAAAAGCCAAGACATGATTCTAATTGGAGTATTGATTTATCAATCCCACCAATGAGTGCTATGTTCTTTAAGTGTGTTGAAAAGTTACCTGAACCTAAGAAAAAAGAAGAAAAGAAGGAAGAAAAGGTAACTAAGAAAGCACCTGCTAAGAAGACTACAACAAAGAAAACAACTAAGACAGCTACCAAAACAGCTACAAAGAAAACTACTGCTAAAAAGGCAACAAAGAAAACTGTAAAAGCTACAGAAGAAAAGGTTGAGAAGAAAGCAGTAAAAGCAGAACCTAAGGTTGAAGAAAAGCCAAAGGCTGAAGCTAAAGCTGAACCAAAGGCTGAGGCTAAAACTGAAAAAGTAGCTGAAAAGAAAACAACAAAAACAACTGACAAATAAAGATAAAAAATTATTTGTTTTATATCTCCTCCAAGGGCAGTTTCTTTTATTAGAAACTGCCCTTTACACATTTGTAAAATACTATTGACAGTACCAAAATGATGTGATGTATTAAAAGTAGATTAAATATATGATACCAAAGGGTTTATAAAATTTCGGAGGGATTATTATGAAGAAAAGTTTATTATTATGTTTATCACTTGTATTGGTTGTAATTATGGTAGGTTGTAATAATTCAAAAGGTTGAGAAGATGCATTAACTGTTTTTGATGTTAACAGTAGTAAGGTGCTGATTACCTACAACAACAAAACCACTACTTTAACAGACGATAAGCGAAAAGAATTTGTAAGTCTAATTAAAAGTATCTACAAAGGCACTAATGTAAAAGATGACAGTACCACAAAGTATGATATGAAAATCGACTTTAATAATGAAAATGTAGTCGAAATTTCTACTGCTTTATTCTTAGTTTCAATCTTTGTGTGGAACAAAGGTATTAGTAATTACAAATCAGCAGGTTCATAAATGGTTTTTAGGGAATGGGCAACCATTCCCTTTTTCTTTAGTTGTTTTATATAAATATTTTATTCAAAATTTGTGCAAATAAAATAAAGAAAAAATATAGAATTGTTCACAATTTTGTGTTATTATAATAGGGAAAAATATTTATTTAGAGAGGAAAACGAAATGAAATTTATGAAAAAGATTTTAGCACTATCACTTTGTTTAGTTGCCTTTACAACAATGATGTTGTTTGCAGGTTGTAATGATGAGGATAACTCAAGTAGCGCTCAGGGTGCTTATGTATCTGATGGCGATACAGTTCAGCAGAATACTGATGATGTTGAGAATGCTACAGTATCTCAGCCACAGGTTGATACTGATAAGTTTCCAACAAATTATGAAACTATTGAACAGAAAGTTTACTTTGTTATTGCTTCTCCAAAGACAACTAAGGACGGCAAAACTACAGGTAGTGATGCACTTAAGATTATGTCAACTGCTAACGGTAAGGTCACTGACCAGCTAAATGCTAAGCTAAAGAAAGAAATTACAACTGCAGTTAACAATCAGGTTAATTCAGTAAAATGTACAGATGCTCATATTGAGGAAGACCCTAATAACTCAAAGATGGGACTTTTAACAGTTACTTTTACTTATAAGTCAACAGGTGGGGAAGATAAGAAAATCTTCAATATGTCACTTAACTAATTAAATGATATAGTAAATCAAGGACTATTGTTTATGCAATAGTCCTTTTTTGTCAACATTAATATTTAAGTCCATATTATATATTAGGGTTATTACCCAGAAAATTAAAAATGGAGAATGTATGTATGGCAAATTTTTATAATCAGGCTACATTAGCCTATAATGGAAAAACAGTAAATTCTAATATTACAATCGGTGAAATAATAGAGAGAGTAACCGTAACAAAAACGGCACTGTTAGATAGATACTATGAAAATAGTGAAATAACTTATGTTGTTACAATAAATAATTCAGGTTCAACTACACTAAATAATCTGATCTTAACTGATAATCTAGGTCAATATGATTACAATACATTATCACTTGTACCTTTAGAATATATTGACGGAGCAGTACTATATTATATTAATGGTGTTCTTCAAAATACACCAACAGTTACAGTAGGTCCACCACTAACTATTACCGGAATATCTATTCCGGCAGGTGGTACTGTTATTATTGTATATAAAGTTAGGACAAATCAGTTTGCACCACTTGATCCGGAAAGCTCAATAGAAAATACTGTTTCAGTAATTGGTGATGGCATTAATACACCTATTACTGCAAATGAAACAGTTTTTCCTGAGTCTGAACCAATGCTTTCAATTACAAAGGCACTTACACCAATTGTTGTAGAAAATAACGGTAGAGTAACTTACACATTTACCATTGAGAATAGGGGAAATGTAGCAATAGTTGCAGCTGATAATGTTATTTTGACAGATAAATTTGACCCTATACTTTCTGATATAGAAGTAACATACAATGGAACTCCTTGGACAGAAGGTAATGAATATGAATATAACACTACAACAGGCGAATTTGAAACAAAAGCTGGGGCAATTACAGTTCCTTCTGCTACAACTACAAGGGATGACACGACAGGTGCAGTTAGCATAACACCTGGAGTTTCAACTATTACTGTAACCGGCACAATATAAAAAAAGAGTATTCGAATGAATACTCAAAATAAATATAAAAATGGGGGTTGTCCATATGGGCAACCCCCTAAAATACTTTTACAAGTAGTGATTAGTTCTTTTCAGCGATTGCAGCCTGAGCAGTCATTAACTATTTTGGGAGATTTAGTTTCAAGTGAATAATTCCTAGAATTTCCCTTAATTTGAACACAAACAGGAACAGTTTTTACCTTGTTTCCTTTACCTGTATCATTAGGGTCAGGAGAAAGATTTTGTAAATAAATATCAAAATTATCCTTATTAACAACAACTTGTTTAATATAAGCCTTAATCAAATTGTCTGGTATAATTCCATCTTCACTAAACATATCTTCTTGATATGAGTCTAATACACCTTGTAATATTGTAATTTTATCATCAATATTAGTTGGCTGTGGAATAGTAATTAATTCATCTAATTGTTGTTGAATTTCAATAAGTTGAGTATCGAACTGTTCTTTCTTTTTCTTAAATTGTTCTTTGGTAATTTCTCCCTCAGCTCTCATATCAATTAAACCATCAATCTTATTATTAACCTTATCTAATTGTTGGGTTAATTCTTCAATCTGTTGAGAATTAGTATTCTCCTCAACAGCCTTTGGTGTAATCTCTTTAAGTATTTGTTTTGCTTCGTTTAATACTTGTTCTTTGTCACTAAGGAACTGAGTAAAAACATATTTAGCAATAACTTGCAATTTCCATTCTGGTATCATAGGTGCATCACAACACCCCTCAATAGGCAAACCTTTGTTTATTCTTGTTTGGATAGCACCCATTGACTTTTGGTTGCCACATTGATAACCATAACGATACCCATTTTTATTTCTACCCCATTTAAGGCGTAAAAATTTACTATTGCAATTTCCACATAATAATATGTCAGTCCAAACACTTTTACTAGGCTTAACACCTACTGATTTACCATTCTCAATAACTTTACTCTTGGAAGCAATCATAGATTGTACCTTTTGGAAGTCCTCTAAAGAAATGATAGGTTCAAAATCACATTTTTTTACAACTTGCTTTGACTTATCATATGTCCTTTCTTGTTCAAGAAAATTAGTTACATATGATTGACCGTAAGTAATATATCCACAGTATGTAGTTCTTTTTAATATTTTTAAAACGACAGAACTATACCAACGAGTTTTGCCATTTGCAGTTAAACGGTGATTTTTCTCTAATAAGAAACGAATCTCTTTAATACCCTTACCCTCTAAATACCAGTCGAATATCATTCTTACGGTTTTAGCTTGTTCTTCATTAATAACATAACTCTTATTAACCTTATCATAGCCTAAGATATTGCCACTACCTAATACTTGTGCTTTATCTACACAAACACTTAAACCAGCTTTAACACGATTAGATATTTTACGGCTTTCGTCCTGTGCCATAGTTGCCATAATAGTTAATCTTAATTCACCATCACTATCTAATGTGTTAATATTATCTAACATAAAATACACACCAATACCATATTTCTTTAAGAAACGAGTACAGCTTAATGTATCAACCGTATTTCTCGCAAAACGAGATACTTCTCTAGTGATAATCAAATCAAACTTATTTTGTTGAGCATCTTCCATCATTTGACAGAAACTTGGTCTTTTGCTCATACTAGTTCCTGTAATACCCTCATCAATATATTCATCAACTAATTCGTATTCAGGGTGTTGTTCTAGATAAGTTTTATAACTTTCAATTTGATTTCCTAAGGCATTAATTTGCTCATCTTTTTCTGATGAAACTCTACCATAATACACTACTCTCATTAATTAATACACTCCCACTTAAATTTCCCATTTTTGTATAATGGGTTAGTAATATTATATAAAGTAAATTGTGTTGTGTCAATATCCTTTTTATTTTCTTCTATGGCTTTACGATATATTTTTTCGTCTATCTGCTTATCAATATATAATTGTTCAATCAATTTTAATGCTCTGAATTTAATGTTCTGTTCTGAGGTCATAACATACCACCTTTCAATATAATTGTAAAATTTTAATAAATGTTTGATAGAATAAAAAAAACACCCATTTTGACAATGAGTGTTGAAAATAATATATAATTTTGTAAATAACATTAATGTCGGTTGTAAATTTATTAACAAATAGTGAAAAACCGTATATATAATACAAATTTTATATAAAAAAATAATCCCTAGCGTACTATTTGTCAATACATTTTCTAAAAATATAATCCACAATTAATTACGGATTTTTCGTAATTAAAGTAAAAACAGGGTATATCCTCGATTTTGGATATACCCTAAATTTCTCAAAAAAAATAACCCACCAGAATTAACTGGTGGGTTATTTCATCCAATTTGGATAGATTTAATTGTTGTAATTAATATATGCTGTTTAAATTCCAGTTTGGATAGATTAATAAATATATAGAATATATACTTTTTAAAATCCAATATGGATAGATTAAAATTTATTAACTAAATACACACTATTTAGAATCCAATATGGATAGATTAATAAACAGCTCTAACAATTACAACTGTTGACACTATTATATAGTCTAAATATAATTTTGTCAATACCTATTTTAATATTTTATGAAAATATTTCAATTACATCATACAGTATCAAAATGATGTAGTTGAATTAATATATGAGGCAATTAAATATATTAAGACTATAAGAAAAAGACTACCCAAATTAATGGATAGTCTTTCAGTTCCTTATTTCATACCAAGTCATAGGGAACTATAACACACGAAAATCAAACATTAAGATAATCGCTGATTTTCATTACACTTAATATATCACAAATTAAAGTGATTGTCAATATCACTTCATAAAATAATATCTTCCGTTTCGTCTTACATAATACCAGCCCTTAAATCTACCTTCTTCTGTATAAGAGATGATAGTAAACTTTCTAGCCTTGTCCATTGTCTTGCTGTACTTAATAGCACCCTTATAAATTCTATGATATTTACTTCCTTTAGGAAATACCTTTGTTTTATACTTAGACAGACCTTTTTTATCTAACATAGTATTAAGTGTATAACCAGTATGACCGTTGTACTTAACCTTGCTAAAGCCTGTACCATCGTCAGAAATCCATTCGACTTTAGTTCCTTTGGTTAACTTAGCAATAGGCTTATTTGACTTTGTTACAGGGTCAATAAATGCCTTTCTTCTTAGAAAATAATTATGTTTAACTTTAACATATTTTTTCTTTTTACCTTCAAAAGTCTTATAAGCATAGTTACCATCAAATGGTTTGCCGTTAATCATTAATTTATCAGTATATTGCCAAATGTCACAATCAAAATCCTTATAACTAGCATACTGGGCTAACCAAATACTATACTTCTTCTTTAATGAATTATAATTTAAATTACTTTTAAACCAATTTGCATTTGCATATACACCAGCCTTGTAACCTGACTTTTCAACAATCTTACAAAACTTTGTTGCAATCTTTGTTAGAGTTGATTTACCTAGATATGTTAGACCTTCTTCTTCCATATCAATGTAGATAGGTAGGTCAAACTTCTTACCTTTAATCCACTTTAAACATACATTCGCTTCTTTTTTTGCGTCTGATACACTTTCAGCATAGCTATAAAGATAAGCACCAACCTTTAAGCCTTGTGCTTTAGCTTTCTTGTAGTTATCTTCAAAGTATGGGTCTTTCTGTGTTGATGCCATACCGTAGCCACATTGAATGATAACACCTGTAACACCAGCAGATTTAACACTCTTGTAATCTACATTGCTATTCCACTTACTAACATCAATAAAAGTAATCTTTGACATATATATCACCCCTTATTTTTCATCAACTTGTTCATATGTTTCTTCAAAAATATCTGGTTTACAAGGATATAATTCACCTTTTACACCTTTAATAACATAATCCATATAATCACATTTCATATCCCCTTCAAGGGTTACTACATATAATTCAGGTGGATTATCTTCTAACTCTTTATACTTTAATTTACCTGTATCTAACGCCTGTTTAATCCAAGTAGGAGCATTCCATACACTATTTTCAATAAAATCCCCTGCGTATTGATAGGCTTCAATTACAACTGGTTTCTTTCTATATTTAGCCATAGTTATTCGCCCTCACTATTTTCACCTTCAGGTAGTCCAGCTACACTAGTTAAAATTGATAAAATACCAGCTAGTAGAGAAGCTGAACCTACTGCAATCCAATTAACATCGCTCATAACGGCACTTACGCCAATAGTAGCAACAGCCGTCTGTGCAACTGTTTTGATAGCTCTAATACCAGCACACTTAGCCCAATTTTTCCAATTTCTATTTTTCATCATATAATCAAATCCTTTCTGTTTTCCATAACTTTCATCCATTTATCGTGGACATATGAATTACCGTGTAATATATTAGTGTAATAATCGAATCTACGATACGCAGTATGTATCTGTTCTTTGTCTTTAGGCACGCCATTTTCAATATCGCTCAGAAAGTTAATAAGCTCTGTTTGACAATTAATCAGACTGTCTTTTTCTCTCTCGTGTCTAATATCGTCCATCTGTCGATTAACATTGGTTTCTAAAGTGCTTATTTTAGTATTTAACTGTTTAATTTGTTCTGATAAACTGTTAAATTCCTTTTTAAAATAATCACTTTTAAAAATAGTTTGAATAACTTTCTTCTGTTGTCTTTGAAGAAAAGCAATGATGATACCCAATGCAGATATACAAGAACCGATTAAAATTATCCACTCAATAATTGTTTTAATCTCCATCAATTTTTCTTCCTCATAAAAGGCTACCTCGATTAAGAGATAGCCTTTTCTTTTCTATATTCAATTTTTCTTTTTGTATTTGATAATCGTCTTGCCAAATAACTTATAGTAGGGAATAGGTAATTCGTCAAACACATAATACTTAATAGCATCTGCTACTAAAATACCTATAATTGATACACCTATCCATATTAAGCTAAATGGCAAACAAATAATACCTTCAAAATTAAAAGGCATATTTGAATAATCCCACATAGGTAAATGTCCTTGTAGTTTGCTTACCATACCGACAATAAATTCGGTAGAGGTTATTGTAATCGAGCCTATAATACCTTGCAGTAACAAGTCCATATCCCGCGATATGAGGCCATTTATACTGTCTAGTATAATAAATATACAGCCACCACAAATACCCATAGAAACGAAACTATAGCCTCTAAAGCAGACTTCTATGGTAATATAAACACAAAAGCCAACTATAAACATTATAATTCGTTCAAGGATAAAATTTTTTATATCAATTTTCTTCACCTGTATCACCGTCACTACTTGTTGAATTATCATTTAATTGTTGCTCGAGCGTTAATAAAACTTCACTTTTATTTTCATTAGGAATTTCATCACCATATTTAATATTACCTATTACATTAATATCGTCTAAAGATAAAATATATAACTTTAGTGAGTTAAAGTATGTAATATGATAAGTCTTAAATTCCTTTGCGGTTGTGATGATTTTTGTCATATCTTCAACAGAGAAGAATTGACATTCTTCACCATCAGCGTGATATGGCAAAGTTTTAGAGCCTGTAACCATATCGGCAGATAATGTTGATAAATTAGCTTGGTCATCAAGGGTTAAGCTAAAATGATGTGGCTGTCCATCAGATAACACTACATCAAAACCGTTAGTAATTACCTTATTACAAGCCTTGCTCATCTCTGAAACCTTACTTGTCTTAACTAGCTCTAAAGCATTATCATCAACTTCTGGTTCGTCAGGTTTTGGACTTGGTTCAGGTTCTGGTTCAGGAGTTGGCTCAGGCTCAGGTTCAATAGGCTTACTCTCATCAATAGCCTTTCTAAGTATATTGTAATCATCTTCTGTAATCTCTTTTAAAATTACTTCATCATATTGATAGTTACAGTTACTTGGGAATTTAATCATATCTTCTGTACGATATACATTTAACAAATCATAAGATAAAAAACCTTGTGCTTCATCTTTAGCACAATTTACAAGCAATTTATTTCTTTGTTGAAATTTAACATAGCTAATTTCTCCACTAATTAAAGCATCAACTACTTGTCTATCAGAGTTAATAACCTTATAATACTTCATTATTATCTTCCTCATTACTCGCCTATTGCTTTTGGTTCGTAGTAGCAATGGGCGTATAAATATTGATAGTCTGCTACACTACCGCTTGGTACTCTTACTTGTACTTTGCCATTTGTATCAATTAGTAATTTGCCAACAATACAATCCGACCCAGCCAATGTTTTCGTTAAGTAACAAGGAAACATTTGGTTTTCAAGTGGGTAATATGGACTTTGGATTGTGGCTATTTCTAATAAATTACTTGCTCCGATTGTGCTTGTAAATTGTAGAGAAAAGTCATAGTAACAAAGTCCGTTACGGTATGTTAGTTTATTAACTGAACCGTCAAAGTCTGATGTTACTTTAGCTTGTAAAGTTGGACTAATGCGACTTATCTTGTCATATCCAGCAATATTTATGAAATGTGTATAGCCATTAAAGGTTATTTGTGCGTCTGTAACGCTACTTAATGTAGTTACTAAATTTGGTGAATTAAAACTACAGTTTGTGCAACAAATTCTTCTTGCATATGGGTGTATTCCAGAGTTGAATTTAAAAACTACTGGAGTAACATCACTATCGTACAAATGGTAGTTATTGTAGTATGTACAAGCGACTAATGACAAATCATAACTAGTACGCATTAAATATCCTGTTTCGTAAGTATCACATTGACAATGTGACAAACTTCCGAAGCCTGCAAAATGCTCAAAAAAGATACTGTTTGCAACCTTGCTTGTTAGCCAACCGTGTACTTTATGATAGAAGTTAGTGCCACCGTTAAAGATACATTTTTTCATATCCACAATAACAATTTCGTGAAAATGGCAGTCACTAGTTTGGTTATAAATACCTCTGCTATCAGGTGTACAATTGCCAATAATCGTGCCGTTTTGACATACAAAAGCACCACCTTTTTGTATCCAAATTGCAGTTGTTTGACAGTTTTTAACCATAAAACTATCAAATGTAAATTTGAAAGAGTAAATTAAATCTAATCCACCAGCTTTAAAATTACAATCAATAATTACATTCTTTAATAATGTTTTCACATCATTTCGTGTGTTAGCTGAGCCGTCAAATGTAATCATATAATCCATTGTTTTAATCGCTTTTAAAATTGACCAATTAAAGTCAATCAAACAAATAGCCGTATTGGATAAATCTAACGGATTACTAATACAATATGTTTTACCATTTTGGCATTTGAGTTGTGTACCATTTTCAATACAATAATTAATTGCATTTTGTAAAGCTATTGTATCATCAAATTGACCGTTACCAACTGCACCAAATAATTCAGGAGTTACTTCGTGCATATCATTATATAACAGATAATCTTCAATGTTGCTATATGATTTCGCATAGTCAAATTGTGTCATAATTTTGATATTATCAATCTTGCAATCAATATCACCTGTATTCGGCATATACACTTCATACAATCCAACAGAAGTATCAATATCAACACTTGTTACAAATGTGTGCTTTTTACCATCTGTAATAGCACCTATTTTGCCAATATCATTATATGCACCATTAATCCTCAATCCAACATTGAAGTTAGTGTTTGTCACATAATCGAAAGCTATGAAATAAGTTCCTTTTTCAACTTGAAGTTCATAATTAAATACCCATTTTGCTCTTTCTGTGTTGTCACTTGAAGTTGAAATCGAATAAGTGCCATCATTAAATGAACCTTTATTGTTTGTGTTAGTTGACGAGAAATAACCAGTTTTTTCGCTATTTAGTTTACTTGATAAATTGTTTTTACCAAATAAGTTTAAGCTGCTATTAATTGACAAGATGTCAGTCGCGTTTTTTGATACCGCTGTATCGTTGGTGGATTTGTATGTATTAAAGTCTGCATTGTTTACTTTATTGACATTTAATTTATTAATATCGCCTTTAAGCTGGTCTATCTGTTCTTTATTACTATCACTTTTTTCTCTAGCGATAGTTACTATTTCTTCTACCTTAGCACTACTATAAGTCTTATTAGTCGCTACACTACTATCGTCAATAAGATATTTTGCAAAATCAATACCTTCGTCAGTTATCTTAGCAGCTATCTTAACATAGGTAATTAGTTTTTCTAATTCACTAAATTGTGGATTGCCAATCAAACCACCATCATCATTAGATTTATTAACTTTTAGATTTACTCCATAAAATTTAGTATTTGTAGAAGTGATTTTATTGTTGCCATCAACTTTACTAGTTACTAATCGAATTTCACCTTTAACTTTACCACTTTTAGATGTCATTGCTTTAGACAAACCAAGTATAACAGTATTAGTAGTCTTATTAATAACTAAGGCATCACAAGCCGATTGTTCACCTTGTTCGTTTACAGCATCGTAATACACTTCATCAACATCACTTAAATCAATCAATCCATCTCCATCATAAAGTTGGAAATTAATTTTTTTACCTTTAATATCAGTTAAAGAACTACCAGTAAAAGTTAATTCCGAATATTCGCCTTGTGTACAATTGATTGTAATGTTATTATCACGCCAAGCATTTAATTCATATACTTTACTATTTGTTTTCATTTAATCACGTCCTCTCTTAATTATTCTCAAACCAATCTGACGAATAATCTAAACTTAATGAGTTAGATTGCGATATGTCATTATATAATTCTTCAAATCTATAAGCTAACGGCTTCTGCCTATAATTGTTAGAGCAATTAAATGTTATATCATTAGGACTATCATAATTAATTTCAGCTTCTAAAACCGTAGGAGTTTCCCATTGATTTGGTTTTATTTCAGCATTAATAGTCGCACCAATATAAATTAAATCTTTATAAACATTTTCACCATTTTGTAAAGCCAATTGACTTGACATTAACATATTTGCAGTAGATAAACTAAAATCATAGCTTTGCTTTGATAAATCAACCATATCAGACTTGGCTTTTTGATATAAACTACTTAAATCATCTATAATCTGCTTAGTGCTAATATGTCTATTATCAATTGTACTATCATCAAAATCTAAATCTTTAAAGATTGTATACTCGTCTGAATAACTACCTTCAATAGTATAATAATCTAATGTCCGAAGCTGACTCGTACTAAATAAAGAACTATCATAATAGTGGTAGCTATCATTATCTTTAATTTTTTGTTTAACTTTACTGTCAAAACTATTTTTAAGACTGGGTAAAAATCCTTTAGCATCTGCACCAGAGGATGTATTTTGTAAAAATTGACTATTGAATAACTTAACATAATCATCATTCATCATATAAGTTAAAAATTGAGTGATGGAAGTAATATTTTGATTAAAAATTTTAATTTTGGTTGTTTGCCCTAATCCTTTTGACTGCCTAAGGTCTTGTGTTGTTAAGGAAGTAATATCACTTAATTTCAAAGACTTATCCATTCTACATAATGAATAAATAAATTGAGCCAATGCTTTAACAGCTGTATATCTGTTCTTAACTGCAATATAAGACCATCTAGCAATATAATAATTCAAAGTTTTATTTCTCAAATTAGTTAAAACAGTATTAGCATCGCTAGTTGTAATCCTACTACCGTCTAAATTTAGTATTGAAAAATATTTATTAAAATTATTAAGCTCATCTTTTGTTAAACCTATATCAGATATTGCTCTGTCTTGCCATTCAGCAATCATTGGTTTCCACACTGGTATTTTACTACCGACTCCATAACTGGTACTAATGTACTTCGTTGTTATTCCAGATACACCTTCAACAGACATATCTGTAATACCTCCTGATTGAGCATATAAATTAATTGTATCAGCAACCTCAAAAAATGAATCTAAATACTCACTCATTTTACTATACCAATAATTAATTGTTTGCGTATAATATAATCTTAAAAACCCCAACCTTTTAAAGACCAATTCAAAATCTGTAATACGAGAATACCACTTAGTTAAATTTGCTTGTATACTGCTATCCATATACAATTGATAGTCACCAAAATTATAAATCAAATTATTACCTAAAGGATTGACATATGCAATTGAATAATCCCCTTGATTGTCCGAATATATATGACTACAAGTAATAGGCTCTCTATCACTTGTATTAACGGTAGTATTTTTTAGTAAATTGTCATATGTTAAATATATAGATTTTCCTAAAGTTTTGAATAAATCCTTTTGCGTATAAAAGTTAATTGTATTGTTATCACAATCACAGATGTGAAAACAATTAAATTTTTTTTCAATTGTTGACAACCATTCGTAAATACTATTACTACCATCTTCAATAGTACGGTAAAGGGTTTTTAAAGTAGGGGAAATGTAACCAAATCTCCATATATTTTGTGCTGACTCTACTTTATCTTGTAATGTTTCCCACACATCGAGGCTAAGATGATATTGTGTATCATCTGGAATATTAGCATAGGCATCTGTTGTAACCATACTATCACCGTTGAAATATATTTTAATATCGTCAGTATCGGTTTCGTCTTTCCATCTTATGCCATAAGACAAAAAATTTATAATTTCCTCAATCAAGATATTAGATTTAGTAGAAGAAGTATCAATATATTCGTTAATTAATGATTTTGAAAGTACCCCACCAGAAAAAACTGCTTCACCATCCTTAGTTACTTCACCTGTATCCTCTCCAAGAAACCATTTAATGACTTCATCAGCACTTACAAAATACTCAGTATATTCATTATCATATCGTGATATATTAATTTGAGAACTAATATTTTTGTCTAAAAATTTTGGTTTAGTGGGATTATAAGTCCAAATAGAAATCGCTCCACCTGAAAGGTCTGGAACTCTATAAGTTACAACATATTTATTACATAATTTTAAAACTTGCTTATTATCATCAGTTCCAGAAGATAAAAACATCTTTCTTTCCCTTAGTGTGCTATCATATGAAGTTAATGTAATAGTATAAATATCGCCATTTTCATCGTTATTTTCTTCTACATTAGTAATAACCCACCAATGTATTCCGATAAATTTTTTCTTAGTTACTACAATACCATTACTATTCCATTCAACAGGAATATTAAAAATATTATCAGTACCTGTAGAATAAATAAGCATATTCTTTTTAATTTTATCACGCATAGGGTTGTCAATCATTAGCCCACTAATATTATCAAAAATTTTAGCTGACATATTAAATGTCATTTCCGACAAAGCGTTTAATTTAGCACTTAAAGTAATATTATATACCCCAGATAACACACCTACGCAAGTTTGTTTATCTCTATAATACAAAGATAGGAGAGGTCTAATATATTGTCCTTTATTATCAAACTCAATATTCATTAAAAAGCACCTACCCTTACAGTAGGTCTATATAAAACCTCTATTTTATAAGCTAAACCATAAAAAACTAAATCATTTTTACCCTTGTCTAACTTTAATAAGCCACTATTGATTGTATATGTTATGCCATCATCAGCATTAAAACTCTTTAAACCTAGAATCAGCCATTGTTCCTGATTTAGAGTATTTGTAATTACCCCACTTTGACAATTAACTGTAGTTATATTATTGCTTGTACCACTGCCCTGTATATTGTGAACAACCATAGAAGTTCCATTTGTTTTATTTATAATAATACCTCGATTATTATAGATATACGCTGTTGATTTATTTGTATAAATCTTAACCATAGGCAAAGTATCTTGTGTTGCTATATCACAATCAATAGTCAAGTTCATAGCCTTTTTATCTGACTGCAATGAAGTAGTTTTAGCAATACTTTTTGTCACTACCTCTTTATATCCAAAAGGGGAATTGCATTGTACAGAACAACGAATACCCCTATATCCTTGACTGTCACAAGCATCTTCGTTAGGAATTAGCACACAATAAAAAATAATATCTTCGTAATCTTCATCATAGATACGAAATTTATTCCATTGACCACTTGGCTGATTAAACAACCATTGTCTAATTTCGCTCATTTGCTCAAAAGGAATATCTTTATCACAATTAATAATTTCAATGTCAAAAGCTAAAGGAGTGTTTTTTCGTCCATATAACAACTGCTCAGTGAAATTATTATCATCAGTAATAGTAGTGTAATCACCACCAGTTTTTCTTCTATTATAGGTGTCATCAAGATACATTAATTTTAAATTGTAATCACCAGAATAAATCCCAGCATACTCAAAATAACAATCTCTAAACATATTATCACCCCTTTTATAGATTTAGGGTTGGTATAATAATACCAACCCTCACTAATTTTACTTTCGTCTGTTTCTATTTACTTGTATCATAGCTTTGTACATTTCATCTTGCATAGATTTAATTGTATTCTTATCTGCATTGCCCTCAATGGTAATAGGCATATTAATTCTATTATCATTTTGTATACTTTGTTGAGGAGATTGAACAATGGTTTGTGGTACAGATATGTTAGATAGCTTATCAATAAATTGGCTATTGTTTGCAAACTCTTGTAATTTACCACTAGACATATATTCTTTAAACTTATCTTCAAAGAAAGAATTAGGTTGTTTAGCAAAATTCCATAAGTTATCGGTACTCTTTTTATCAAAGATGATAGAGTTTTCTGGAACATTAGCATAAGTACCTTGCGAAGTATTAGCTAGGGTAAACTCATAACCTTCTTCATCTTTGATGACTAAATTACCTTTAGAAGATTTAGTACCAGAAGCATACTTCAAGGTTTTCATTTTCTTTTTGATATAATCTCTATCTACATAAATACCTTCATTAGCAAAGGTTTTTGAAATTCTCTTAGTTAAAGCTGTTGCAGCCCTATCTTCGTTCATTTCTGTAGTTGTGAAAGTTCTACCGTTAAAAGAAACCTTATAACCTTTTTGCTTGCCATATAAATCTTTTGCTTTTTTAGTATAGCGATAATAAGTTTTAGCATTATCAGCAATACTAGAAGTGCTTGAAACAGTATTACTTAAAGTATCATTGAGTTGTTCTTGCTTATCTTTAATACTATCTATCTTTTTATCATAGGCGTCTTGTTGCTTAGTAATGGCATCTTGCTTGTTTTTCCAAACTTGCGTTTTTTTATTCAATGCAGTTTGTTTGTCTTTCAAACCATCAATACTTGTGTCAACCTTTTTGATTTTGTTGTTTACACCATTAATACGATTTTCAAGACTATAAATTTTTCTATCAAAGCTATTAAGTAAAGCACCTGTGACAAGCCCTTGTTTATTATATTTACGATTAGCAGATTTAGCTTTATTCCACATATGATTAAATTCAGCAGAAGTTTTATCGGTATGCTTTTTTGCATACTGAGATAACTTTTTATATGTAGAGTTACTATATCCGTCAATTAACTTATAAGTTCTTTTACGAATATATACTTCATTATCAGCTTGCTTTTGAATTGCATCTTTTTGCTTTTCAAGTTCATCTTTCTGCTTGTCGTAACGATTATCGCTTTTATCTTTTAGTTTATCAAGATTATCAGAGCGAGTGTCAATCATATGATTGTATAGTTCGTCATCTCTGTCATCTTTAGCAGATTTTAAATCAGCTTGTGCTGATTTTAAGTTAGCTTTACCTTCAGAAGAATTGTCAAATGCATAAGCGTTAGCTTTGGCTTGTGCTTCGGATAATGCATTATTCTTTTCTTGAATTGTTTTACGCCATTCATAAGCATCTTTTTCTTGCTCTAAAGACTCTTTTTGTTTGTCGATAATATCATCAAACTTTTGTTTCTTTTCTTCAAGTTTATCAATTTGCTTATCATAGCTATCAATTTCATCTTGTAAAGTTTGTTTTACATATTCCTCAGTTATGTCAACCATATCTTTAATAGAAGATTTAGCATCTTCTAAATCAGATTTTTGTTCTTCAAGAGCATCTTTTTTGTCATTTAAGGCGTCTTTTTCTTTTTCAAGATTATCAATTTCATCATCTAAAGCATCAACATTATCTTGAATAGCATCTATATTTTCTTGATATTTGTCTTTTATGTCATCTAAATCGTCTTTTTTCTTTTGGTATTGGTCTGCTAATTTTCCTAATCTTGTGCTTTCTGTATCAAGGTTAGTTGTATCACCTGTTAGTCCATAATCAATATTTTTTATCATACCTTGATATGTACTATCAACCAATGATAATTTTTTACTTAATAAGTCAACTTCACTTAACGCAGCTTTGTAAATGCTATCATCACCAGATTTAATAGACTTTGCCTTTGCAGAAGCCAGAGCCTCAACTAAATAAGCATCAGCTAAATCGTATTCTTTATCAGCTAGCGCTGCCGTATTGTCAGCTAAAATTTGTTGAGCTTGTGCTTTGGAAGAAATATTGTTAATGCTATCGGCTGTTGATTTTATCAAACTAGCCTTTTGTTCTTCCATTTCGGCTTTAATTAATCGTTTATATGCTTCTGTGTTAAGATTTAACTTGCCATTTTTATCAACTAGCAAATTAATGTATTTACCATCTAAAGACAACAAAGATTGTAAATTATCTATGCTAATTTGACCGTTAGAATTATATTCTTGAATAACTTTTTTAGCTGTTGAAAAAGCAGTTTGAATACCATCTATACTTGTATTAATATCTTCTAAGTCAGGTATTGTTTTAAGTGTTGCTTGGTCATCTAAGTCTGCTAATGCTTGTTTTAAACCTTTTAAAGATGTTATAGTTTCACCACTTTTAGAGTGTATTACTTCCATAACCTTATCAAAGTCATCAGCAGACAAAGAGTCTAAATACTTCTGAACATCACCAGATTTGCTATCACTTAATTGGTTTTTAACTTCTTTGATTTGGTTATTAACTCTCTTAACACTAGTTTCATCTAAGTCAAGTCCAAGTTTAATTGTCTTTTTATCAATACCAGTTGATTTAGAAATAGAATTAATCAAACTTTCAGCTTGTTTAGCATAGTCTTTAGCGTTCAATTTAGAAGTATCAAGTTTTAATAGCTTACTAATCTCGTCTTGAATGTCAGAACTGTCAGCTATTTTTTGAACCATCTTTCTAACAGTATCTTGAGCTTTTTTACGCTTTTCTTCTGTATCAAGTTTTGACACATCAAAATTACTATTGTTTTCAATCCATTTATCAATAAGATTTTGAGAATCATTACCCAAATCATACCATTGTGTAGTAGCCTGAGCAACTGTTTGTAAGGTATCTTTATAACCATCTTCGGCTTCTTTAATTGATTGATTGGTAGTATCAAGTTTTTCTTTATATGTATCTAAATTAGAAATAGCTTCTTTAATTAAAGCGTTGCCTGAATCGATAGAATATGTCAACCCATCAGCCTTAAAGTTACCACCGTTCACATATATATCTTTTAATTTGTTTTGTACTTTTTCAGCATTGTTAATAATAGAATCGTTAAATGCTGATTGCATTGTTTCGCCTTGTTTGATATATTTTTCGTATGCTTTATTAACACCCAAAATTTTTGTCAAATCAGAGCCTAAATTTTCAGGCGTGGTTGAATGTTTACTATCATAAGTAACTTTAGTTTTTGTGAGATTGTCATACTCATAGCGATACATACTATTAGTTAAAGGCAACTCAATTTGATTGTTATTTAACCGTACTTTTTTTCTTGCTTCATCTGCTTCGTCATAAGTATCTTTAGCATCCTTATAAGCAGTTTCAAGATTATCGTTGGTTGTTAAATTTTTTGCTTCTAGCCTTTGTTTCTTTTCAAGTAGTTTATTAGCTTTTTCCAGAACATTATTTTGACTACTTAAAGCCTCTGTTGCACTATCATATCCATCTTTTAATTCAGGACAATAACCAACAATTTCTTCACAAATATCTTTATATCGTTCATATTGGTCATTGGTTAAGGTAAGATTTTCGCCAGTGGAAGAAACACCTTTCTTTAACCGTTCAAATTCTTGTTCTAAGCCACTATCTTTAGCTGATTTAATATCTGACTTAGACTTTGCAACACTTGTTGTAGTTTCTTGGTATTGTGTTTTTAATTCTTTTACTTTTTCAATGGCTTCTTGTTGTTTTTGATTGTGGGCATCAATGAGGCTAATAATACCACTAATAGCCATCGCAATTAAACCGATAATGGCAATTACTGCATTAGCTTTTGTTGCTCCATTTCCTAGCGAATTAAAACCTTTTGATAAAGCACTAAGACCTGTTGCCCCAGCTTCGGAAGCAACCCTTACTTGCCTAACAAATTCAATAAAACCACCAACTACTGTTGTTGTAGCAGCAACATTAGATTTGAGCTTAACAAAATAACTAATTAATGAAACCAAACCCAAAACAGAAATTACAGTCCCCAAGCTACCTAATCCACCATTCAATTTGGTCAAAGCATTAACAACAGTTTCAATTACAGAAGCAAACCCCTTAACAACATTAGCACTTAGCCCAGACTTAGAAAATTCTTCAAAAGTAGCACTAACTCTTGCTAGTTGTTTTTCGGCTGTGTCCATTACCTTATCATTGTCTTTTACTAAGTTACCAGCACTTTCTTGAGCATCTTTATAAGCACCAGACATATCTTTAATGTTAGTAATGATAGACTTAATTACATTGGCATTTCTCTTACCAGCCAAATCTTCAAGTAAATTAGCCTGTGAAGTATCTGAAAGTTTATCCCATACCTTAGCAATTTCTAGTAAGATTTGATATGTGGATTTAAAAGTATCTTCGTCAGCCATAATATCAACGCCTGATAACGCTTCAATTTCTTTACGCATTTTAGGTGTTGATTTTGCAAGTTCGTCAACTTCTTCACCCATATCTTCAAGGTCGGCTGTTGCACCTCTAACTCTCATTGTTGTAGTTTTAATAGCATTTGCAGTCTTAGAAGCATCTTGTACAGAAGCATTACCAGCAGCTAAAATAGCAACAGACTGTTCAAAACTATTATTCGCCGCTTCAAGAGCTGAACCACTATTTTCCAAACCTTCTGCTAATTCACTAGTAGAAATTGCATACTTTTTACCAACTGTTGTAAGTACATCACCGACTTTTTCAGCATCATCAACTGAAATACCATAGGCTTTTAAAATTGAAGTCATACCAGTAGTAGCTTCATCTGTTGACATATCACCAACATTAGCCATCATACCAGTTACTCTAGCTAGTTTTGCTGAGTCATCGGCTGAATAACCTAATCTAGCAAATGTTTCAGTAGAAGATAAAATATCGGTAATTGATGTACCTAATTCCTGAGCTGATTTTGCTGCATTATCAAACATATCGGTCAAACCTTGACCTGTTGTACCTGTAACAAGACTTAACTGTGCTAAAGAACTATCAATCTTAACAACATTTTCTTCGACTTGCTTTAATAACTGAATGAAATAAATAATACCAAAAGAAGATATTAAACTTTGAAAACGATTTTTAAATAATGTTTTCAATCTATTGCCTACAGAATTAACATTTTTATCCAGTTCCTTTACAGATGTGTCTGCTGCAATTACTTCTTTTGAAAAAGCCCTTAATTCTTCTGGCTTTAATCCCTTACCCTCGGCATTTGCTCTTTGTGCTTTGTCAATAATAGATTGAAGCCTATTGTAAACTTCTGGATTATACCACTTTAAACTTTGTCCAGAGTCACTCATTATACCTTGTGCTTTATCTATTAACTTTTGTGTCGCAAGTAATTGGTTTTGAATTTTAGCAGTACCTTGTTCATTTAAAGCATCGTTTTGAATTTGGTGAATATTGTTTTTTAACTCTTTACTTGCTTTTGTATATGTCTGAGCCTTATCTACAAGATTTTCTACATCTTTAGAATTATATAATTCGCTAGGGTACATACCAGTTTCAAAATCTTGATATGTATTTTCAAATTGAGTTCTGAGCTGTTGTAATTCACCCATCAACTCTTTATTATTATTTAAGGTTTCTTTTAATGAACCTTCATCTTTGCCAGTTCGATTTAGTTTATTGGCTTTATCAAATACTTGCTGTGCTTTATCAAGTTGACGAAAAACAGTATTTATAGTTTTAGTAACTTTTATAGACTCTCTTTGTTTTTGAGTCATACCGTCAATACTATCAGCACCTTCTTTAGCAAATTTAGGTATGCCTTTTAAACTGTTTGCATATTCTTTGTATGTTTGTGCAAGGTCTTTTCCATTTGCCTTTTTTGTGGTGCTAAAAGTATCTGTATCAATATCATAAAACTGTTGAATTTCTTTTCTCAATCCTTCGGCTATGCCAACTTGGGATTTCATAGACTCTAAGGTTTGATTGAAATTAGAAGTAGTTGCGTGACCTTTACTAAAAGTTGAAGCTCTATTGTAAAGTGATTTAATTTTATTAAACTCTTGATTTAGGACTTTAATTCTTCTTTTATAATTAGTTTTACTTTCAGCACTATCATTAGATTTAGAATTACTATTTTTTTCTAATTCTTTAGCAACTTTAGTTGCAACATTAGTACCAGTATCTATTTTTAATGTAAATTTAGTATTTGAAAGTTGTTTTTGAATTGCTCCTATATCAACAATTGGATTGTTAATTTTAATTGACAGTCCAGCCTTTACACCCTCAGTTGCTTTGTTAATACCATTTTGTATTGCTGTCTTTGTGACATCAACAGTAGTTATTTTTAAAGGCAGTTCGACATCCTTAATAGAGTCTTGTAAAGTTTTTTTTCTTACTTTAACATCAACATATAAATTTTTAAATGAGTCTAAGTGCGTGTTAAAGGCTTTTCTGCTAAGAGTTTGTGGGTTAAAACGCACATCAACTTTTAAGCCTTTCATCTCACTTAATTGTTCTTGTATAGGCGACTTCTTAACTTTAGCATCTACAGAAATATTAAAGTTTGCCATATCATCACTCCTTTATTTTACAACATATTAAAACCTCTAGTTTCCATCCCAACTTTAAAACTTGTTTCTATTGCCTTAGATTGACGAAGTGAACTAATTGTTGTTTCAATTATTGGACGAGGTTTTGTATAACTCGCTAGAGTATAAGAACTTTGATTTTCGCCTCTTTTTGTATCATAAGGAAAATCGTATGAAGAAACCCCACCAGTTTCCAACAATTCAATTAAACGCTTACCAGCATTTTTAGATTTAGTAGTAATCTGTCTATTTTTACGAAAAAGAGTGATTGTGGGATTGGCATTAATAATGCTTTCTATTGATATAGAATGTGAATTTTCATTATTACTATAAACAGTATCGTAATTCTTAAAATGAAATTCTCTACCTGTGTCAGTAAATTTAGAATATGTTGACTTAGCCATTGACATTCTTCTTGTATAATACTTAGGAGAATAAGCATCATAAATCAACTTTTTAGTTGATTGACTTTGTTGTTCTATTACGGTGTTAGCAACTTCTTTTTGTAACACATTTCCAATCATTTGATTTATATATACTTGTAAACTTTGTTCGTTGGTAAAAGTCAACATAATCCTCACCTCACTTACTTTTTATCTGATTTTGGTCTTAATACTTCAATTAATTTATTGTCACTAAGACCACTAACTTTCTCTAATAAAGCACTAACTTGCTCACTATCAATATTCTTTAATGAACTTAAATTTTCTATTACATTATTAAATTGTATAATAGCTTCGTTAAATTCCTTTTCGTGCTGATATACTCTAATCTGTTGCTCGTACTTTAGCTGACTATTAATATCATCACATAACCTTATATACTGGTTCATATCAATATGTTCTAATATGTCTGTATATAACTTTGAATAGGCTAACTTATATCTATTAGTGTCATTACTTGTAATTTTTAAATTAGTATAATATGCAATAATATTTAACCTAATTAAATAATCTTCTTTGGTTGCAATAAAGCAATTTTTATGTTCTCCATATGTACCAAAGCAACCCTGAACGACATCATAAACAAACTGATTATAATTATCCCAATCAATTCTCTTTTTTACTTCAACAATATCAATGACTTCATCCTTTTCGTTTTTTAGCTCGATAGTAGAAATATTTTCTTTATACTCTTGTTGTAGGTAGCCATTAATTTTATTGATTGAAACCATTTTTGTATTTTTAGCCATAAATACCTCCGTTGTACTTTTTATGATTTTTGTTAAATTAAATTCTCGTCATATAAATATGCCAGTCCAATACAAACACCTTCGGCTGTATCGTCATTGATGTCTATTTCATATATTTGCTTAACAAAATCAATTGCTTCTTTTTTTAATTCTGGTCTTTTAATTTTACTTCCTTGCTTCAAACCAATTATTCCACGCCACTGTGTAGGTGCGTAAATTCGATATTCTATACCCTTACTTATTGCCATATATATAATTGAACCTTGTAATCTACTAAGTTGAATTAGAGTTTTTATAGATTGTCGCATTGACACATCTTCAAATACAACAACATCAGGTTTATAGTCAATCAATAATTTATCTATCGCTGCACACATAGCGTTATATCTATTTTCTGAACTAGAATAGTGGTGAGTATCAATTAACCCCCATTTGATTAAATTGGTATCTTCATATACAGCATACCCTGTAAAACGAGAACTTTGGTCAAGACTTAGTATTTTCATTTAAGGTGTACACTCCTGTATTCTTGATATAACTAAAATCTGTAATCTGATACTTTTTACCATTGTCATCAACTGCCACTAAAATATGATTAACCCCATTGAATGAAATGACCTTTAGTGTCTTTGCCTTTATTTTTGCTTTTGTAATCTCAAAAGGTTGTTGTGTAACCTTATTTTTTAAAGTTTTGTTATTAACTTTCTTCTGAATTTTATCTTCCATATATACCTCCAATCATAATTCATAAAAAAAATAGGGGATAGCAACGCTACCCCCTAAATGCTTCGTTATCCTATGTAATTAGTCATCAAAAGCGTAATCAATTACATTGCCATCGTCATCAGCCATCATATCCAAAGTAATTGTTACTGTTACTGGGTCGCCAGTATTAGCATTACTAACAGAATACTGTGACTGAGGAGAAGCCTTGTAAACCTTTACAAATTCATTATGAGTTTTACCATCCTCACCCTTGTTCTGTGTATCTGCATAAATTTTACACATCTGAGGGAATGTTGAAGTAGTAACTTTTAATGTTGTTACATTACTTAGACTTCTCTGATAATAAACAATATACTTGTCCTTAGCTGTACCAGCGTTGGTTAGTGTAACATTTTTGCCAGTGGCACTAATCTGTTCTTCTTTGCCACAATCATCATCAGCCTTGTATACAAAAATAGTGCCATCAATAGGTGTTTCTGTTAAAACAAGTGTAGTGCCATCTTCTGTAGTTAGTTTTTCTCTCTTAACAAAATCAATGCTATCTTCGGCGTCTGCACCAGTTAGTAGTCTATATAGCTTACTACTCTGTAGCTGTGTTTCGATTGTAAATGTACCACCCTTTTCGCCACTAAATGGCACACGCTTTGGATGACCTTTACCACCATAAGCATAAACATCTTCACCTGTCATTTCGTGAGATGTTGTATTAGCATAGTCAATAGAAAGAAATGGCTTATTTGTTTCATAATCATAAATAATTAAGTCCATTACTTCTCTATTGGCAAAATTCTTATTACTGCTCATTAATCATCTTCCTTTCGATTTATTTTGTTTTGTTATTGTTATACCAAAGTGAGAAATCAAATTCTTCTGACCCCCACGCAGCCCACTTAAGGACATATCCATCTATTTGATTATTTTGAATAATCTGATAAAATTGGTCATAAAGTTGAAAAACAGTTAAGTTATAAATATTTGTTAAATTATAAGGGCTATTTGTCTTGGCTGATAATTTTGCAATAACATTACCTAAGTCAAAATTTGCATTGCCTTCTTTGCTTTTTGCCTTATTCTTATTAAACTGCTTTTTTCTTTTTTGTAATTCTATATATCTTTGCTTTGCTTTTTCTGATGAGAAAGTTATATTCTCGATAGGTTCATCTTCTTCAATTGTATCTCTACAATTAATTTGATTAACATAATTGCAAAATTCAATAAAATTAGAATTATCAATTATTTTCGTCACTTTGTCATTATTGGAATATAAAAAAAAGCATCCATCTTTTTCATTAAAAACCACCTTGTCTTTAACAAAAAATTGAATTGCTTCTTGTAATATCTGTTCACCACCTGAAAGTAGTAACAGCTTATATTTGGTTAATTCATTTTGAAGTTCAAACGATAATTTATCATATCGTTCTTTAGCACCTACCATATCTATAATATCTTCTTTACTGCACGACAGTAAAAAGGAATAATATAAATACAAATTATAATTTTCACCTTCATTGTCTTTTATTATGTGTTGTAAAGTAGGTGGCTGAAAACAATAGCCATCATAATTAAAACTTTCACCACCAATAAGTAAAACATAAGGAATAATTTTACCCATTTATTTCACCCTTGCGATTAAAGTCATAAACATAATAAGCCAATGCCCTACCTGTGTATCTCTTTGATACTGTAATTGGAACAACGTTAGCCAATTCTAATCTACCTATACCAAAATGATTAGAACCATTAAGAATTTTATCAATGTATCTAATAACATTATCTCTACGATTACCCTTTATACCTTTAAATATTTTATTATCTAATTGCATATAATCTTTATGGCATATTACGTTGATAGCAATAGTCATTTCCATAATATGAGAGTTTTCGACATTAGAAGGTAGTACATCAAGGCAAATATATAACTTTTCTTCTGAGGTAGTGTCATCTACATAATCATAATCAAACATATACTTATAATTACCGTCTGTATCTTCTAAATCTTCAATTGTTGCCTTTTTCTTATTAGTGATTAGTTCTCTTAATATCTCAGAACTAGCAATTTTATTTAATATCAATCTAGGATAGTTTACGATAGTATCTAAATTAGTAGCTTCCATTACACTCACCTCACTTCTATATGTTTAGTACAGCTTCCATATTCGGAATCATCACAACTTAATGTTACAATAATATCAGCACCAATTAAATCATCATTATCGTCTAATACTAATAATATTTTATTATCTTGGTATTCAATATGTAGTTCAGACAGGGTAGGGGAAACCCCCCATTTCGGTTCATTTAGAACCTCGTTGTCATTTTCATAAAACTTAGCTTCTAAAGTTCGGACAACCCCACCTGATTTAATAATGGAATTACCAATAATTTCACACCTTTTATTACTTGAAGAAGGTTTATCTTCATTAATATTGTAATCTGCAATCATATGTTCTAAAGAGTCGTTGTCATTATATGTATCTCTTTCCATTGTTAAAATTGTAATTTTATTAACTCCGTATGTTTTAGAAATATGAGTGATATTCATTACTCTAAAGACTGCTGGATATTCCTTACCATCTTTATCATATTCAGTCCACAAGATAAATCGTTTACCAATGGGTATTTTTTTAGTATCTTCGTTATAAGGTACTAACATTTGTAAACTACCCTCTGGATTATCCACCTTACCTGATGAAGTTATATTAGATGAGTCTTGCATATCAGAGATAATACCCCAATATTCGTGTATTTCATCCTTATAATCTAAATATCTAAGATAATTACTACATTTAGTAATATGACCTTTGGTTTGAATATCCTTATCCCCAGAAATAAAATCAACGAGCCAATACTCATCATTCCACACCACATAATTACCAATATCAAAAGTGTCATAAGGCAAAGACTCAATAATGGTATATGAAGTACCTAAATTATCTTTTTTATAAATGATACTAGGTTGCTTTACTCCTTGTATGTACACATTCTGTTGTAAGGTCATACCTTTAGATAGTCTATTTTGAAGATTAAACTTTGCATAGTTAACTTGTGTATCTTTATATGAAGTAGGGTCGCCTATGTGTTGAATGGCATTAAAATATTCCTTATCTGTCATTTTTAATCCTCATCTATATTCGCATAACCTTCATAACCCACTTCAATGAATGCACCAGTAAGACGGTCACGAGATTTATATTCTTCAATTAAGAAAGCATTATCTTGACATACCTTTTCATACATTGTCATAAATGAAGTTCTTGCATTGCTAGGGTCAAATACTTTTAAATCAGAAGAAGAATAATTTACTTCTAAAGTTTTTAACTTGGCAATGCTACGAGATAGATACACTTGAAACATCATAGAAGATACAAGTAAAATTTCTTTTTTAGTTAGGTCGGTATTAAATTCTTCGGTTTCTTCGTTATAATCGGTAAAATCAATTTGAGTTTGAATTTGAGAGTCTAACATAGCAGTAGCCTCATATAGATATGCCAAAATTCTACGGTGTATAATTTCCTCTGCTTCGTATTCTAAATATTGATAATATTGAAAAAACTCAGAATCTTCTTCTACCATCATTTTAAAACGATTTTCCAAACTTGAAAAAGGAGTCACTTCATCAGCTCCTTCCTTATTACTTTTTTACTTTTGTAGTTGTCTTTCTTGTTGCTTTTTTTGGCTTGTCGTCAACAACTTCTTTATTGTAATTTGTTCCCATTTGAGATTTAAACTGTTCCATCATAGCTGTGAAATCCTCTAGTTTCTTCTTTAATAGTTCATTTTCTTCTTTTAGGATTTTGGTTTCTTCACTAGAATTTACAGTTTTCATAGTTGATACACTTAACTGAGATGTACGCTTACCATTTACAATTTCAGAATATCTACCATTAATCATTTTACCAACAACAATAGTTGCCTTTGGGTTTTCTTCGTTAGATAACTGAGTATAGCAAGCTCTTAATCTTTCAATTGTATCTAAATCATTAAGAGAAATAATACGATTTAGATTATCTTCTGATGAGTCTGTTGCCATATTGTAAATATCGTCCTCAGTATAAATAGTATTTTTCCAATCTTTAATGCCTAATAGTTCATAGATTTTATCAGCGTATTCATCTTCAATAATTAAAGCACCAGTTTTAAAAACTTTTGACTTTGAATTAATTTCAAAAATTTCATCCCAACTTAGATATTCAAAAGAAGGAATACCATCTTCTGATACCCTATCAAAACTAAAGCTCTTATATCTTGTTGAAGTGGCAATAAAAGACTGACTATAATTACACACCTTAATAGTTGTGCTTGATTTAATCTTGTCAATTAATTGTTTATCCATAAGTTCTCCTTTATGTTCTTTTTAGTATGGATTATAAAACAGACTTGAATAAAACTATTGCTTTACCCAAGTCTGTGTTTTATATTAAGTTAGATTAGCCGTTAATTGCAATCTTACCAACCTTTGATAGGTCAGTAAATAGAATACCGAACTGATAACCATTAACCTTGATATGGATTTTTTCACTATTGATGTCTGTTTCCTGTAGAGTATTTGTAGAACCTCTAGTAATACACTTACCAACAGTACCACCAATACCGAAAATCTTTTTATCTGGTACAATAAATTCGCCAGATGGCAGTTTCTTCTGACCACTAAAACCTAGTAGTTCACAACCAACATATGAGTTGATAAAACCATTCTGATTGTAAGCGTCCTTTAGGGCATCTGAACCAAATGAAGTAGCACCAGCTAGCTTTGCTAGTGTCTGCATATACTTATTCTGACCGAACATTAGAGGTGTACCCCCCTCTAGTACATCGTTTAGATATAGAGCAAGAGCGTCAGCAGATGCTTCTGTTGGCTTAGATGTAGCCTCTGTAATAACACCATCCATACCTGTTGTCATAGACTTGTCAAGAATTTCAAAAATCTTTGAAACCTTCTTATTTTCTAGTGCTTCATTAATATCTGCAACTAGCTTTGCGATAGTCTTAAAGCCACCCCTTCTAATCTGTGCTAGAGAAATATCTGTTTCGGCAGTTAGGTTTACCCAAGTTGGCTTTAGTAGTTTATGGTCAATGAATGAACGGTCAACATTGCCACCTCTGCCACCTTCATAAACCTTGATTGTATTCTTTGGTTCAACTTCTGCTGTGTAGTCATCAAATTCATTAATACTACCATCTTCAAACATTCTGCTGATTACTGCACTAGCATTATCAACTGTTTCAAGTGTGATAGCCTTTGTAATCATAGCTGAAATTTCGTGGTTAGCATCGTGACCAGTTCTACCAATTTCCTTAGCCCAAGCATCTACAGACTGAGAAACTTCCTTGTCGTCATTATTTAGTTCTTTATGTAGTGTTACTTTTGAAGCCCATTCTACAAATCTAGTAGGACTTTCATTAAGAATTGCACTTAATTCCTTTGCCATTATGTTCATTCCTCCTTTTCATTAAGCTACTGTAAATGGTCTAGTAATCTGCACAATACCCATAGATAGACCTGTTGGGTCGGCATATTCGCCCATATAAACAGCGATACACGCATCACCACTCTCACCCTTGATAAACTTACCACCGTCAGCTTTTAGGTAGTCACCCTTAGCTAGAGCAGTACCAAAGTTTTCAACTAGTTCTGTTGTTGCATATCTTTCACCCACAAATAGAGGAATTTTCTTTACTTCTGCCTTTGCTTCAATATCTTCCCAGCTACCATCAGTAGGTTCAACAACTGCATTGATACCTTCGCTTGTTGGTTCAACATCTACTAAATAAATATCTGTTGCACCAGAAGTTGCGTTTTTAACTGTTTCTGTCTTGTAATCTTCAACAATTACTGCACCACGCTTCATTGCTTCACTTGTAGTAATAAGTGTAAGTGGCTTATTAGCTACAACCTGTAGTTCTCTAATCATTTATTTTCTCCTTTTCTTTTGTTTTTAGTTGAATACAAAGCTCCTAAAATCTTCTGCTTTTGAATGAGCTTCTTCTTCCTGTGTTGAGATTTCTGTATCATTAAATAGACTTTTTTTAAAGCTATGCTGTACATTAGAAATTTCCTTTTTATTCCCTTTCTTAGTTCTCTTTACAGAACTCTGAATATATTTATTACCAATGTACTTAGTTAGTCCTTCTTCATCACAATTTTCAATTAAAGAAGATACTTCTTCGCTATGCTTTTCTTCTTCTGATAAGCAATCAGCATTATCAACCATATCTTGTAAATGCTTTTTAGCTTCTTCTAATTCAGCCTTTTCAATTTTTGATTGCATTGTTTCATACTTATCTTTGTACTGAGATAGTTCAGAAATAGTTGTTTCTGCTTCATTTAGTTTATTTACAACCTCAGAATATTCTTTATAAATAATTGAAATATCAACCTTTAAAGTAGTTTTTACTGGTTCACCAACGATTGAAACCTCATCATCATCAGATACATCATATTTAACAACCACGATACTTAGGTCATCATCACCCCAACTTTTTAGCCAAATTGTTTTTTCAGCACTTAAATGGGCGTAACAATAAAAATATTCGTTTGGCTGTTGTTCTTCATATAGTTCAACAACTTTACGAGCAATATCATCGGCTGTTAAAGAAGCAGTTTCATTTTCTGCATTTTCATTAGAAACTTCTTCTGTTTTTTCTTCATTGGCTTTATTTTCAGAAGTTTCGTCTACCTTTTCTTCGGCTGTATCTTCTACCTTTTCTTTTACTTCTGTTGTATCAGTAGTGGTTTCAACAACCTCTGTATTTGCTTCTTGATTTTCAGTTTCAGAAATATCTGTAACTTCTGTTTCTACCTCAATATTTTCTTTTGTTTTTTCTGCCATAGGTATATCCTCCTTTCTTGAATTATTTGTATCTAAAGCTGACACATCTTGTGCCAACGCAGATGCCACCATTAAATTAGACATTTCTAATGCTTTTGCACTTTCACCATAAGCTGGTGTAACATTAGAGCCTAGATAAGCATTACCCTCAAAAACATAAGACATTAATTTTTTAGTGCCATTTTCGTACAAATATTCAAATGAACTAACTTCCCAAGAATTATGCAAATTACCTTCATCATATAGCTTTGTAATTGCACTAATATAATTTGGATAGCGTTTCCAGATTTTCTGTCTAGCAAATAGACAAGGTAAAGTTTTGATTTCGCCTTTAAAAGTTTGAACTGTGTCATCTTCAATCCATACTTCTGTATGTACACCAATACTTTCAGTACCAAAAGTCACATTGCCATCATCATCAACGCTTACACAATGGTCGCTTAAATCTGGTTCGCCTTTGTCATTAACAATATATTTTGCTTGTACTGGCATACCAACAAGTGTTTGTGCAATATCCAAAGCACTATCGTCATATGGTAATAGAACACCATTACCATTTGGTTCATCGTAATAACAAACACGATTTACAATCTCGACATAAGTCTTATAATCTGCAATCTCTTTTGTTTTTGTGGCAAGTACCACATTCATCTTTTCCAAATGTGTTTTTCCCCCTTTCTTTCAGACAATATAAAAGACCCCTAGCTTTTACTAGGAGTCTGATATGTTAATAATGATAAATCTTCTTTTAATTTCGGTGTATCTTCAAAAACAAAAATAGTTTTTCGTTTTGTTTTGTCTTGCTTATCTGGTTTAATATCTATAACACGATTACCTCGTTTTAATAACCATCTTGCAACACCAGCAGTAAAAATTGATTTACCTTTAGTATTTGTTTGCTTTTTATCATCAGAGGGAATAACACCCAATAATATTTCTTTCATTGTTGTTATTTCCTTGTCTTATTATATTCTTCATCATAGCTTTGTTTTTCCTCGTTGGTGGTTTCTTGCTTTTGATTTTTTGTATCTTCACTTGAACCACCATCGTCATTACTATTTGAAGATTTAGTATAAGCTGTAGAGTAAGGAGTGAAAATATCATTTAATCCATCTTCATTTTCTCTTTCTCTCTTATGTAGTTCATCTTCAACATCAACACCCACTACACCCAACGCAGTTTCTCTACTACAATTTAAAGTGTTATATAGATAACTAGATAAGTTAATTCTTAAATCCATTTCCAACATTTCAGAATCAATAATCTTGATAGTTGGACAATAAACTAAATCATAACCATTAACAGTTAATAGAGTTCTATAAAAATTATGTAGCATATCTTCTACTTGCTCAGTAATAGCATTAATACATTGTAACAATTGCTTTAAATTAATGTTCGCAGTAGAAGCAGTTTGTGAAGTATCGTTAGTTAAGAAAGCAACGCCTAATGAACTAAGAACCTTATTACGATATAGCTTAACCTTATCTGTTGAAATTTCATCAGTAGTAGGTTCAACATAAACAATCTTTTCTACGGCTGGAGGTGAAGTATAAACAACGGTAGGATTTGACCACGCCTTCATCAACTGTTGATGAGCATAAGCCATAATTTCAAAACCCTTGTTAGTACCATTATTGCCTAGCACTTCTTTACGCATAACTTGATGAATAATCTTCTTTGATTTAGATTTTGCATTAATAGCATCGGCTGTATAAAAGTTTTGTAACATAATCGCTGGTGACAAAGCTCTAACAATAGGGGATAGACCGTATTGTCTACCTCTATTATTAATTCGACAAGTACCTGTGTAATTAACATCCAATTTAGCATATGTAGCATTGTTATTATAAGCGTCTATAATTTCTTGTGGATAGTTATTCTCAATTTCCTCTTTTGTGTCTTTAAAGAATAATGGATTGCCTTTTCTATCTTTCTGCATTGTTTTTTGTAATGCTTCCTTGATAGATGCCATATTGACTAAAACAACAGGTCTGCCATTATCTTCGTAACCAGACATTTCACATACGCCCAATGGTAAGAAATCAACAGCCCAGTTTTCGCCATTGTTTCTTAACATACAATTATAGTTACCTTCCATATAAACAAGTTCAACAGCTTGTCGAATAATTCGCTTTATTCTAATTTGTTCATTAAAATCATTAACCAACTCTCTAACTTTGTTTAAAGTATTGTTTTTACTCTTAACAGTACCAAAATTCTTGTAAGATAAAGTGTATTCAGTATTAATATTATTAGTAACACTCTGTACTACCATACCAATAAGGTCATCCATATTAACCTGTTTTCTAATGATATTGTTTAAGTTTACAACTTTATCTAAGTCGCTTTGAGCATTTTCAGCGTAAGTTTCAATCTGTGATACTGTTAAAGTATTAGCAGTACCAGTAAGATTAAGATAGGCAGAGTATAATGTATTTTGAGGGTCATAGGAAGCTAAAGCATTTTTGACCATATTGGTTGATTTTCTATCAATTTCTTCCTGAACAGAAGTAACAACGACTGTTGAGTCATCTACTTCGTTAACAAGAGTATCTTCCTTCTTTTTACTCATCTAGCACCACCTTTCTATATCCTTTTTGTTACCAACTAAAAGCTGATACACAAGAAGGAGCATCTAATATTTGCATTTGAGTTTCTTCGGATATTTTATCTAGTGCCATTTCATTTGCAAAATAACACCCCATAGTTAAAGAAGAATATCTATCCTTTACTTTACCAGCTCGTTCTTTTACTCTAATATTACCAACCGATGTCCTTTCGTAAGTTAAATCAATCATTTCATTAACTAACAACATTGTTTCTAAGAAAGGTTTATCAAAATAAACCTGTTCTGTCGGTTGTAACATAGGATAACTAGGCTGTAACTTACAAATAGTTTCCATTCCTCTTTCTTTATCAACAAGAAAGTCAATTTTATGACTTGTTAAATAAGACTGTAAGTTTTGAGCCATTCTAGTATTAAGTTTTTCTGTAGCTTTGACAACATAAATACAATCATCAGCGTTTTCATTTTTAATCTTATCTGCTAACTCATCATCATTCATACACCTTAATGGTGCATACTCAACACATCGACCCTCATCAAATAAAGGTCTAGCAAGAGTATAATAAATATCAATACCACAATTTCGTAAGTCTAATACTATATAATCAGCTTCAAAATCATTATATAATTGTCTAATTCTAGTAGCTTGTATAACAGGCTCAGTACCTTTCATACCCTCTAAATAAGGAACTTGAATACGATATTCGGTACGATTATTGTAACCAGTCTGTTCTGGGAATAATCGTAAACAACTATATACAGAGTTATCGTTTGCACTTCTATCAACAGTTGCAATATCGCAAGAAATAACCCTAACTTCTCCTTTTTGTTTTGGAATAGAGTATGGGTTTTTCTTATGTAATAGAAAATCCTCATTCTTTTGAGGATAAAATGGTTTAAGCATTGTTCTATTAGATTTAATAATATCATAACTAAAGAAAGCATCGGTGTTTGCTCGGAATACTCGGTTTTCGTATTCAATCATCCAAGATATGTTACCTATTTTTTGCTTTTCTTGAATTAGTTGCTTTTTACTTCTAATTCCGTGTTGTAAACTAATTGCATAGTCCATAGCTAAGAACAAACTATCTTCATCATCGTTGTCCATATCGTTCTTAACACTAGTTGCAAGTTTGTATAGCCAATGTGTTTCTTCTATGCTAGAACTAATATAAATTTCCTGTGCTTCTTCTTGGAATAGTTCAGCGATAGGTTCGTAAAACTCTGTCTTTGTAAATTCAGGTTTTCTATTAATCTTAAATGGAGATACGATATTATCAATTAAATTCTTCTTACAGTTTCTAGCTTCTTCGATAATATTAAATGTACTTCTATTACCTCTTGAATCTTCACTTAAAGTAACACCCTTGATAGAAGAATCGTTAATAAATTGCACCTCTGCATCGTCTTTGGCTGGTTTAATTTTAGTAATTTCAACCCTTAACGGTGAGTCGGTATATTGCATATACATTTCTTTGTTTATTTTTTCCGATATAATTAAACTAGCCTGTCCTTTAGTACCAGATACTAATACACCAGCACTTTTAGGATATAATATACATATACAAGTTGAATATATAGCAATAATATAAGATTTTGCTGCTGCTCTGGCTGCGATAATAACAATTAGAGTACAATGGCTCATCAAAAATAAAATTATTTTTTGATAAAGATATAATTTCAACCCCAAATAATGTTCAGCAAAAATATCTAAATTACGTCTATAAAAAGTTACCCACATCAAATAATGTAACCAATGTTTAGGGTCAGCCAACCAATGGTCTGGATTAAATCGTTTATAACCTTCTTTTTGTATTTCGTCTAAATTATCCCACGCATATTTTTCTTCTTTATTTAAACTTTGTACAAAAGTAGTTTCATCATAGGTTGTATTTACAGTAGTAGCCATTATTCAACCTCAATATTGAAATCTGGATGTGGAACATAATTATTAGTTTCAAAGTTTTTGCGTGGTCTAGCAAAATGTTGTCTAACATAATTAATGATTTTCTGTAATCCTGATTGGTCTGTATACAAATTCTTGTCTTTGTAAATATCAGAAGGGCAAAATTGTTCAATCTCTTTAGTCCATTTGCCAATACAATCACCTTCGCTTAAACTAGCTTGTTGTGCTTTTAAATACTGTGTAAAATTCTTACCAGTAACCATATTTTGATATTCTTTAGCTAGCTTAACGGCAGATTCTATGTCACCTTCTCTAATTTTTCTTTCTTTCATAGCCCTTGTTATACAAGCATCACAAACTATTTGTTCAATAACAATATCATCTTTATCTGTTTGAGTCGGATTAAGTTGCAACATTAATCGTTGATAATGTTTTTCCATTGCTTGTAATTCTTTAGGAGTGAAGTCTGAACCAAACTTATCTTTTAATCTTTCAACTTCCTCAGGGTCAATACCTTGCTTTTTAAATTGTTCTTCTTGTCTTTTCTGAGTTCCTTCTGTCATATCACCCTCAACTGCTGGAGCAATATCGTCTACTGCTTTTTGAGTTGAAGCTGTAATACTTGCATATTTTCGTTCTTGTAGGGTAGTATCATAAGTTTTACGCACTTTACTTCTACCATTCAAGTTAGCTAATCTAATATAATTAGTTAATCTTGATGTACCATTCATATCTTTTGTAGCTTCCCATTTGCTACGACTAAAATACAAGTCAAAGTGCATACAAACATATTCCAATGCTAGTAAATCAGAGCCAAATTCCATAATTCTTTCTTGAAAGTATTTTTCTAAACAATCTATACATACAGGTAGTCTATAGTTGTTCTCTTTCCAAAAAGGAGAACGACAAGATGGAAAAAATTCTTGTTTTACACTAGACTTACCACACATACAACAATGATGTTTGCCCTCTTTTGGAATATATATGTTTTCTTTAGAGGGTACTACTCGTGTTGATTTATTTTTACTTCCTTTTGGTCTGCCTCTTTTTGCCATTAGGCATCACCACCTAACATTGTATTAATTGAGCCTTTTTCTACATCTTTAATCCCCTCAGCACCAAAATATTGATTAAAAGCATCGTCAATAGGATTGTCATTATATCTTTTAACCATTTCAATATTTATCCAGCCAACAATATCGGCGATAACAGAGTCTGGTATATTATGTCTTGCTAAACGAGATGTAAAATTGTGTCTGCAAGCGTGAAAATAAAAATCAACCCCTAAGAACTTAGAAAATTCACTAGCCAAACTATTCATCCAACTAATTGTAATTTGTTTACATTCTTTAGGGTCTGTATAACTCCATCTTCTATCTACTTTAGATTGAGGACACACAAATAGCCATTCACTATCAATCCCCAATTTTTGTCTTTGCTCCATCCATCTATCTAAATACGGTTGAAATTCCATAGCTAAAGTATATTTATGTTGCTTTCCACCTTTAACTTGTATTTTCTCTGGAGTTTTATACAAAGCACCAGAACAAATAATATTATCTGGTGTGAAAAATTTTGTTTTAAATCTTGTTAATTCTGCTTTTCTACTGCCAGAATACAAGGCTAACGCAAAAATACACGCTTCTTGAAAGCGTGTATTTTCTGTTAGGTAAGATAAAAGACTATCAATTTGTTCATCTGACAATACTGTCTTTTCTCTTACTGGAGTATTAGGAGGAGATTTAATCTTTATAATTAGGTTTCTAAAGTCTGGATATTCGTCATCTAAAATGTCCTCAATGAAATTAGACATTGAAGAAATCACCGATTTCATTCGTCTAAATCGTGCTGGACTTTTTTGTTCAACGGATAACCAGCGTTGAAACGCAAGAAAATGTCTTTTTTTAAAATCTACGAAAGGAATGTTATTGTTATATTTTACATTCCAACAAAAGAAAATGTTTAAATCACTTGTGTATTTTTCGATTGTTTCTCTTGTTCTTTGAATTGATGCAAGATAGCTAAGAAATTCATCCATTAACATCTTATTATCTTGACATATTGCATTTAAAGTTTCTTCATCTGTGATTTTTGTGCGTTTAGTTTTTCTCGCCATCTTATCACCAACTTTCTATTTATACTAATTGAATGTCGTATAAACTTTTTATTAATTTATTTTTATTTGTAACCACAACCATTTGTTCTGGTGTACCAACCAATCTATTGTCAATACAATAGTTGTCCATACCACTAACACAGCCACTTTCAATGACCTTAACATTAGATTGAGAAGTGAAAGCATTATGATGTCTATGCCCCATTAAAATACCCTCTGGCTTTCTTCCTGTAAGCATAGTAAGTTTTTCTACTACTTTATTAACATTATCCTTATCACCGTGTACTGCATACCACAAATGATTGCACAAAGTAAATGAAGCAATACCCTCATCTAGTGTATTAGTACAAATTTTAACATTTACACTATTTCTAAAATATGTTTCTAAGTTAAATAATACTAAACTATCTAAATACTCTCCCTTAATTTGTTGCTCTTTTTGTGGAAATAGTCTTGAATGATTACCAATAACGCTACACACCCTAATTTTCGGAATATAACTATGTAATTTAGTGATAAACTCTGCAATTGTTAATGAAGCTATTTTAATTTGTTCAATTACAGTCTTGTTGTTTTCAATTCTCAAATTAGAATGAATAATACCTGAAATCAAATCGCCACCTAAAACCACTACACAATCCTTAGGTCTGTATAAAGCAAAGACTTCTTTTAATTCATTTAAATATTTTGATAGTCTTGTTGCCAATATATTTTCATTGTAGGTATTCCAAGCATTATCAATATCAATTCCAGCGTGTAAGTCCGTTAAATGTACGATAATACCATTGTCATAATTGCTAATTTGATATTCTTCATCTTCAACAATAGGAGAGATAGGGAAGTTTTCTTGCATTGTATTCTTAACCAAATCAAAGAAACTCTCTTTACGAGCTTGTTCTCTGATTATTCGTGTAAGTTCTGTACGCTCATCTCTTGCTTTAATTCGTTCTTTATGTAATTCAACCATTAAATCGTTATATTCTGTATTATCACATTTACTATTTTGTGGTTGCCACACTTCCTTATAAAACTTTACTGCGTACTGTACAGGCTTTCTATATGCACTAGAAGAACGATATTCGGACTCATCTTTTCTCCAATTCTTGTTCATTATATCGGCAAATTCTTCCCAAGTAAGATTAATATTACCTTCTTCAATAGCTAGTCCAATTCTCCATAGATATTGCTTTTCATTTTCATTAGGTTGTACTTGTAAATCAATCATTATCATTCACTTCCTTTACTGAGATATTAATATCAATGATATGTCCTACCACTCCCATTGACTTAAATAGGTCAGCAAAACGGACATTACCACCTAATGGTGAATGTAATATAACTTCATTACGAGATGAGAGTTCTAACTTAACTTGTTTTGCTTCAATTGTATGTTCTGTTCTATTAGTGACAATTTCACCTATTTTCATATTACTTACCTCGTAGGTAGTTCATTACACTAGGATTTTCTTCTACATAATATTTTCCTCTGTGAGAACCATCATTTTTCTTTTTGCAAGTTTTTGTAATATGAACTTTAGGAAATGCCTTTCTAATATAATTTGCTTCTGTTCTTGAAACTTGTACCATTGTACTTTTTTGCCCCTTTTCTGGTATTTTATTTATTTTTGGATATAAGAAAAGGAAGATGTGCGATACATCTTCCTTATTCCCTCCATAGGTAACTTTAATTAAATACTCAAAAATGGCTTACCTATGCGATTTTTAGGGGTTTTGAAAAATAAAAATCTAGCGTTTTGACCCCAAAATTGCAAAAAATCGGTGTTTTTTAGCTCAATTTACTTCATTTTTGTAGTAAAAATCGTAAATTTTTATATCTCCGTTATTACACTCTGTTAATGAATATATAGGTTCTTGACTTAATTTAATATATTCAAAGAACGAAGTGTTAGGAGAGCCAAAGAGAATATTAAACATCAATTTCTTGATATGCGAATATTCTGGCTTTTCTATCACCTTTAGAAGATACCACATTGTCTTGTGAGAAAATTGTAATCCATTAATATAATCAACCATAGATTGCTGTTTCTCTGCTGATAACAAATATTTAAGTGAATTAGAGATAGAACTTCTACTCCATATATTCTTTATCTCATTTTGTGTATCTTCTATTAAGTTTATAATACGATGAACTTGTGGATAATAAACTTGTCCATCTAATTCTTCCTCTGGCAATAATACTTTGCTAAAAGGAATACAATCATTTGGACTGTATCTAGGTAATTTATATCTATTAATGACACGCTCTAGGTAGTCCATAGTAGTGTCATAATATTTATATGTCTTTCGTTCTTTATCATAATATCCTTTATCTTTATCAAGGTACATAAAGAACTTAGGTCTAATATACCTATCTTGTCTATCTCGTTCTTCGTATTTTTGTTTTAATAATTTTAATTCTTTGACATTATCTGCTGGATTTTCTCTTTTTGCATTGTCAATATCTAAGTTAGACATTACATCTAACTGGCATATATCGTTATATAGTTCTTCAACTTCTTCAAAAGGAACTCCATTATTCATCTTATCCCAAAACTTACTATTGAGTTCTTGTGATAAGTTAATAATTTCACCAATTTTATTAATTGCTATTTTTGCATCAAGTTCAGCTTTACATTCTGCTGTAAATCTTCTTTTCGTTACAATAGCTTTAACTAGTTTAGTCGGAACTAAACATTTATCATAGTTCCTTTTAGCTGCGTTGATAAGTATTTTATTGTTTGTTAATAGTATCGTATCCGAGTCAAAATCTGAACCACTAAGTCTTTCTAACAGATTATCACTAATGCTATTGACGCAAACAATCTCTTTAGTAAAATTAAAATACTTATTAATTTCTGTACTAATTTTATTTTTAGTTAATAAAATGTTGCCTATCGTTACGTGAGGACTTCTACTACCTAAAATTTCCTCACCATCTTTAAAGTTTGTACTATGTATAGTTCCAATAGGAATACTGCTTGTACCATCAAATATATTTATACTGGCTTTTAACATTTCCGTAGGGTTGCCACATAGGGTACTATAATTACCATTAACTAATATATGACCTTTTCTAAGGTTCTTCTTAAAGGATTTAATTAAATCACTTCTAAAGTCGTAATATAATTTAGTTTGTGTAAACTTTTCATTTAAGCCCAATAGTGTATAAACTATATCATTTTTAGAATTTAAGGCTTCTGGCTTGATTGGTTCTTGACCTTGATATTTTATATGATGCCTTAATACACTAGGATTACTTTTAATTAAAGCTAAATAATCTAATGATGGTTTTAATAACTGTTCAGTTTCTTTATATGACAATTGTAAAGTATTTAACAATTGATAATGAGTTTGAACCATTCTACCATCAAAGTAATGAGTAGGTTTTTCGTGCTTGACCACACCAAACATAGGGTCTAGTGTCCACAACCAATCTTCCAAACTACCAAACTTTAAATATTTAATGCTATTCGGTGTAGTAACTAACTTTATTTCCTGTATCGTTTTAGCTTGTGTGTAGCCATTTAATTGACTTACTTCTGTAATGTTATTGTCTTTAAACCATTGTTGTAAGTTAGTATTAAAACAACAAGACTTGAAAAATCTATTTCGTAATAATAACATACCATATTCTTTATAGTTGCCAAATAGGGAAGTGTCCATTAAAGACTGTCCATCCCATATGCTATTGCTTATCTCAACTTCTTCTGGTGCAGATTCAAGTCTTTGTGTTTTTTCATTGAATCTAGTGGCTATTGCATTGTCTTTAAATACACTATCGTAATCATCAATAACTAAAATATTATTAGCGTTGATTTCTAATGTATCAATGATACTACTTGAAGTTAAGCTAATTGAACTTTCCCAACCAGCTAAATCACCTTTATAGTCTTTACTATGTGTAATTCCACAACTTTGCCATTTACTAAATGGTTTGTATAGTCTTTCATCAACAAATAAGCACTTGCCAACTCTTGAACTACCAGAGCTTCTTGATAGCCTTACGAATTTAACACCATCGCATACAAATCCATACTCATAAATTGCTTTTCTGATTTCATCAACTTCCATTAGCGTTTTGATATTATGTTCTTCATAACATTTTAACTCTTTATCATACTTAAAACCTAATTGCTTTAAAGTATCTTCATCTAATGGATTATAAACTTCTTCATTAGTTTGAATAGCTATGATTTCACCATTTCTCTTGCAAACATTATCTTTAAACTCAATATCATCTTTATGATAACCATATCTAAGATAAATCTTAGAACTTAATCTATTGAATTGTTTGATGCTATATTTGAATGTTACATTAATAACTCTATTTGAATAATCTTTGTTTTCTATCTTTATACTAAAATCGTGTTTTCTATATACTCTTTCATAAATATCTTTTAACTGTATTAAATCTAAACTGTAATCTAAGGAATTAATAAACTTCTTTAAGTTTAAATCTCCTTGTTCATTTCTCAATTTATATCCATTCATTGCTTTATTATTGTAATGATTAGATATAAATAAATCCTTACCATCAATGGAAGGAATATAAACACCACTTCTTAGCGTGATGTTTCACCTTGTCTTATAAATATCACTCCTAATATAAATTTAATCTATTTTACATTTCATCTAAGAACCATTCATCTTCTGTGTGTAGGTTTAATGAAAGTAAAGTGTTTTCTTTGATTTCTTGTAGATATTCTCTTTCAGCAAGTTCATCTACATCGATATCAACATCTATGTTGTCATAATAACCATAATCGTACATTACGCTGTTTGTATCTCCTTTCTTTTAATGAAGTAATGTTTTGATGTGCTACGCTTAACTTTATAGCCACCTAAGTTTAAATAATAGATATTAGCACCATAGATGTATTTGCCTGTCTTTTTATCTTTTACATATTCTTGTATATTTCTTTTTTTTCTGTTTTGTCTATAAATTAATTTTTCTTGCTTTAATATCTTTAATATCTTACTAACTGTTTTAGTGCTAAGCCCTGTGTAATTGGCGATAGCTTGAACTGTTACTTGTATTTTATAACAACTCATTTTAATTTTTGTCCAATTACTTGATATGTAACCTAAAACTTGAACCATAGCAATTCTTAAACTACGATATTTAGGTTTCATTATTACTTTGTATTGCTTTACTGAGATTGTACCTGTCTTTTGGTAAAGTTCTTTGTCTAACCATTGCACAATATTAATCTCTAAAGTAAAAGGTGTGTTCAATCTTATAGTATCAAAATCTACTGGAGTAAAGCTACTAACATTCCAAGCAGTTTCTTCTGTGATTAACCTTAATGACTTTCTAATGTCTTTAATATACTTTTGACAAGTTTTAGAATAAAGATTATTAGCACTACAAAATAACTCTAACAATTCTTTTATTGTTGCGGTATATGAATTATTGCTTATGCAACGATTAGTGTTCATACCCAAATATAACAATATCATAGCTCCTGTTGCATTATCTTTCCGTTGTTCATCTGTATATTCATCTCCAGTCTTGTATTTGCTATAATTGAATTTACTAAAGCATTTACTAGGTATTAATACTTTCATCATTCGATTTGTTCACCTCCTTTCAAAACTGCTAACCTATACAATTTTACCCACTTAACCTATACAATTTTACCCAGCCTTTAATAAATAGTAGTCGCTTTCGCTACACCACGCTCTAATGAGCTTGTTTGTGGTGTAGACGAACGACGAGTCATTCACTTGAAGTTCATCGCCCACTTCGTGGTCGTGGGGTCGCTAACCAACTGAAATATCCTCTATAAATATTATAACTCATAAATTGCAATGTGTCAATAGACAATTTGAAATTAATACCATAGTTTGAATTTAGTAGGTAGTATGGTATAGTCAATCCCCCTCCCCATAGCCCCCGTCTTTTGTTGCGAAAAGGCTTTCGTAGAAAGCCTAAGCCAAAACACTCGAAGCGTAGCGTAGAGTGTCCTACAAGGGCTTTGCCCTTGTTTATTAGCTTATTATATTATTTTTTTATCTTTCTTCTTTAAGAAAATACTTAAAAAATGGCTCTATAACTGGGCTACTGGATTTTTTTAACACCCTCAAGGTGTTAAAGTGTTCTATTCTAACCATTCTTTCATTAGATTGTACATTCTATTACTAGGTAAATAAAGATATACTAAAATTATAACCCATCATTTGCAATATATATAACTTGTCTATTATTACCCTTTAAAAACAATGTCTAATATAGCCTATAAACGATAAATAGTATTAGACATATAATTACTATCCCAACATATAAAAATTGATTACAAGCAATTCTAGGACATATTAGAGATATTTAAACAATGGTTGATGTATTATACCTGTACTCGTTTCACTCGTACACCCTCGTGCCTCAGCACGAGAATACGAGGAATGGTTTGTTCCATTCGTGTCATTTCGCTACGCTACATTCCACTCATTCCACAAGCCCAGTTCCTCGTACGATGGGGTTCGTGAGGGAAAGGGGAACACAAACTACACTACTGCATTAATACCATACTACCCATATATCACCGTACCTAGATGATATTACTTATAGTTTACTGTATATAAGATTTTATATCTAAGACATATTGAGTTAATGGGTAATAACTAAACTTCGCTTAGAAACTAAAATAGAGCAAACTAGAGGTATATATAATTATTGTCTGTGTGATTATTAATTATCTGAATTATTATTGTGTACATTAGATGTGTTATTTGAGTATACAAGGATAATAATTTGTTAGGTGTAATAATTTATAACCAATTCCCAAAAATGTGATACAGGTTAAATATGAGCCTTTTAGGGTATATATGAATTAGGTATGTTATATAAATATATCTCCCTCTATGCCTAATAGGGTATAATAGGCTTAAATTTACGATATAAGACATTTTTTATGCTAGGTATATAAGTTTACCTTTTAACTGTAAAAACTTGATACAAGCTAAATATGGGCAAATCAGAGGTATTATAGTGGTATTATAAGTAGTGATATTAGATGTAATAGTTGCTAAAAGCTCGAAATTTAAGTTGTAAGACGAATTTAAATATTAGAGATGTAAGTTTATGGGTAGAGCGTAAAAATTTAAAATAGGGGTACTAGGGTATGGATATGAATATATATGGTTCGATTTTTATTAACCCCCTCTATAGGGTATAGAATATGAAACTAATAATAGGTTCAATAGTAAAAATATTATAAATAAATAATAAATATATATAAATTGTGATATTTAGGGGATTAGAGTACTTTTAAAGGTTTTTGTAAAAATGGCTTGTTAATGGGGTTTTTGAGGAATATAAAAGGTGAAATTAATTAATTAATAAAAAATGATGTATTTTTATAATATTTAATAATGTGAATGTGAAAGTGCTAAAAATGGCATAGGAATGGGAATTTTAATATATGAGTTACTTTTTATTTTTTTAAGAGTTAGGGGGAATAGTTTTGAGGGAAAAATAAGGGGAAAATAAATGGTTTTTAGGGGTATAAATTAGGTGATTTTAGGGGTATTTTTGGGTGGTTTTAGGTGATAATTTGGGGTAAAAACTTTGGTATATTTTAACAGATATTGTATTTTGTTATAGAGTGATGTGAGAGGGGAAAAGGGGTTTTTATTTAATGAGATGGAGAATATTTAGAGGTGTTTGGGATTTAGTGGGTTCGTAACTGGGGTTTTTTGAATGGTGTGTGTGGGTATCAACTAGGGGGTGGGTGTCGTGGTAAAAAGTGGATATTAATGTAACAGTACCCCCATTTAGGGGCAAAAATGGGATAAATACTAGTGTAATAGAGCAGACTCACCAACGATATTTTAATACTTTAAAGTGATAAAATCATACTAGTGTAATAAGTATGATTGACAGCAGGCTTATTATAATTCTTTTAAAGAAAATATTTTTTGCTTATATATAGAATATAAAAATACATATTTAATTAATTGAACGATTTGATGCATACTGGCATATGGTAAAATTTAGTAAAATATACAAGGCTATATTTTACTGTTGGTTGGTATATCAAAATTGATATAACTACATATCAAAATATGAATAACTAAAAAATAAAAAAGTTGTTGCAATTTCTGAGCTAATATGTTATACTATAGCTACAGTCAAAGAAAGACAGAACCCATCTGACGACTTGATAACTGTTGTATCTTAACTGTATCATTAATCTATACATGTACTACTCACGTAGTATCTTATCTAGCTTATGTTCGAATAATGTCGTACTGGCACGGCTTTACAATATACCAACGAACCTTGAAAATCAGATATTGAGTATACGGTTTAAGTCTATCAACATTGGCGCTATATTGACTATATGTAATATATTGTCAAGTAGTCAATTGACATGAATCTATGTAAATAGTTTTAGTGTATTTGTTGGAATTTAACTAGTTAAGTTAAAGGACTAAAGTCCATATATCACAATGCTACCTATCAGTTAGATAGGGTGTGACCTACGCATATAGGGGGTGTCGTATAAGTACTTGCGTACGGCTGGGAGCGAACGTGACAGGAAGGATGGTTGTATCCTTTACTCAGGAACGGAGCTATAAAGGAACCACACCTTGACACGGTGTGAAAAATTAAAGTAAAAGTTATAACCAACTTTATTTATTATAAAGTTTTGATATAGCACACTATTATTTCAAATAGTGTGCAATTATGAAGACCTTATAAACTCACTTGTAAAATACAACAACAAAACTATACAAGTGTTTTAAATTTTTTGTACATTTTGGAGGTACACTATATGAAAACTACTAACACTACAACCAGCGCAACAATGAAAACCGATAAATTACCCATTATTGGTAATAGTAATGTTTATTTTGCATTACAAACTCTACAAACTGAAACAATGCAAGGCGCTACAATTACAGACCTATGCAATAATCAGCTTCAGGCTATTAATACTTTTACTGGTCAGCTTGCAACTTATGACGGTGCAATTGCTATTGACTCACCTGAATTTATTCAGGTGAAAAAGTTAGAATTGAGCATTAAAACCCTAAAGGGTGTAATTAATGCTAGTCTAAAGAAAATCAATATTGATTTTCAAGCCAAACAGGTTAAGGCATATCAAAAAGCTTATAATGTGCCTGAAACTTTATTTACTGTTTATTCTATTTATAAAATAGAATTGCATCAAGGTGATACATTTAACCCTCAAAAATGGTGTATCCGTTGCATCGGTAGAGAACCAAACGCAAAAGAAATAGCCGCTATTTTAGGGGAAAATTTTAGCACTAAATTATATAATGGTGCTGTAAATACCCTATTAGCAAATGCCATTTTATGGGGAATTAATAACAACGGTTTACAATTATCAACTACCGAAAAAGCCACCCTGAAAAAAGTGTTAAATGAACGCTTTAACACTAAAAATACTAACCAGAGCCTAAAAGCTCTAAAGGGTAGTATTAACCGTACTAAAGAATTATTGTACCCAGAATATAGCAAAGAATATGGTAATAAAGCACGATTTGAATTATTGTACCGTGCTATTACAGAGGTAAACCTAAAAAATGGTAATACCCGTATTACTAATAATACAATTAAGAATGCTAAAGATTTAATCCCACGGTTTTTGCACTGGCATTTATGCAATATCAAACCACATATAGAGGTACAAAAAACCAAAAAAGCAGCAAAAGCTACAAAAAGCAAGTATTATATTATCAATACTAATTTAAATTGATAATTAATATTGAAAAGTCCACCCAAAAATGGGTGGGCTTTTTTTAGTACAATTTTTTATTATTATAGAAAAATTTTGTATTAAATTAAAATATAAAAAGCCTTGTGTGTTTTTGTAGGTTTTTTATGAATCAACTGAACCGATATATTGACTTGACTGTTGTATTAAAGACATAGTATATTATAACTATAACTATGCCTTTAATAGTTTAGTCAAAATCTTTTTAGTGGCTAAACTAAAATTTTTAACCATTTAATTTAAAATACTTAATACAAAGGAGGCGTATATTATAGGCGAAAAACTTTTAAGTCTAAAGGGTACATATCAGATACACAACTTTATAGGTGCATACTGGTTTAAACCTGAGGACTTAACCAAACTAGAAAAAGCCTTGAAAGAGTATTCAACACCACAAAATACGGACGATATACAAAGTATTTACGGCTTTTTATCATTATATTTTAGTGGAGTCGTTGAAAATAGGAACTACACTTTTTATGTAGGCATTAACAAAAATAATGCACAATGGAGTGTTACACCATTTGAAAACGATGATACCTTTACAACAATTTTTTTAGTTAAAATTGAAAAGACAGATACAGAGTCAACCGTTACTTTGTATCTAGAAAAGTTATGCGTGTAGGTTATACGCATAAGCAAAAGCAAGGGAATTACTATATCTATTATTGTAGTAATTCCCTTGAATTATTAAAGGAGGTAATGCAAAATGAAATACAAAACCTATAAAAAATGGGAGCGTATTCTCTCATTATGTAAAGGAGTGATGGGTACTGTTGTATTTATGTGTGTACTGTTTGGTACACAATATATCGTTAGTGTTATATAAGCGTAAATGGAATACATTTCCATTGACAACTACAACTACAAATGATACAATGACAACACAATACAAAAATAAATACACTATGAAATGATACATAGAATGGCTATTTATTCTTTATGTATTGCCTTATCCTAGTGCGTTAAAAATGGACAAGGTTAGTTTTGTGTTAGTTGTTGTGAGAATAAATGGTGTTCCAAACTTTCTATGTATCATTTTGTAGTGTATTATTAAAATTAAATAAGTTATCAATCTACAAACCTAGTTATTTTTATCTATTATGCACAAAATAACTAGGTTTATTTTTTTACTAACTCAAATTGCAATTTATGAGTTAGTCATTAATTTAATTATTAAAGGAGTAAAAATTATGTTAGTGATTAAAAACATTGAACCATATGCAGACGGTACAAACAGTATGGCATTATGCCATCACAAAGAAAATGCACACATTATATTATCAGCCATCAACTTTGTTGATAATGAATTAGTAGGATTAATTGAGTCAATTTGTAAGAATGATAATGATAGCATTACAGTTGAGGAGATTAGTCTATACTATGACGATGCACAAATGCCAAAAGCAAAAATGACACTTGCTGTTATCGACCAAGAGGGAAAGCAAGTTGTATATACTTGGTATGAAGAATTAAGTTGTGATTTGTTAATACATATCACCACCCATACTATACAATATTTACAGAAAGGATTAGATGAATTATGCGACTAAACCAAGACAATGCCAAATATGCCGTTGTACAATGGGCGTTTTGGAACGGTGGTGTAAAGAGCTTCCATAATAGTCTTAATCAAGCTATTAAGAAAGCCAATGCATACAATAAAAGCCCTAATGCTAATGGCTATGAAGCATATAGGGTATTTCCTATCACTCGAGAAGCTAAGAGTGTAATTGATAGAATGTACTCTACGAATGAACAATTCTATCTATCATTAGATACAAACAGATTATTAAGTGACCTACCATATTATGATGGGTCACAAAAATACAATGATTTTTGTTTGTAAGAAAATAAGAAAGGAGTGTACATTATGTTAAACACTAGAAGATATGAAAACCAGCCTATTATGGGCGTAGCTCATATTTGTAATAGAAGTGGTTTTATATTCTATGAACCACTAGAAGATGATAAGCCTGATGATTTTGAAACCTACTATATGGTAGGCATCAAATGGATGGACGAGCCTATTAGTGATATTCAACTATGCAAAGTTGAGTATGAGTTAGTGGACGATGAGTGTGGTAGTCCTATTGATTTAAGGGTATATGTAGAATACGGTGATAATCGTATTTATCTTGATGAAGTTATGAGAACATAAAAGGAGGGTTTTGTATGGACGTTGAAAGACTAACCCACACGCAAGTATTACAATTTTTGCGTGATAAAGTGGTGCGTGATATTAGTCTATATGATACGGACTATATTGACTCACTAAAGCTCACACCTGAGTATGTTGAGTATAACGACAATGGTAGATGCCTTGTGTTGTTAAGAGATGATGATTGGAATTGGTACAAGTGTACTGGAACGAATATGTTTTATGTTTTATAAAGGAGATTTTTTATGACAAACAAATTTTACGGTAATAGTATTCATTATTTTATCGAAGCCCACGAAAGCAAAAATCCTAATAGCCATTATTTCTCAAAGAACACTTTGAAATTCTTTGGCGAGAGATTGAGTGAAATGAGAATGTTAAAAAACACCGAAGTTGTTAAAGACTCATTGGGTGACTTACATCAATGTTATGTTGTATCAAGTGTACAGCATAACTACCCAAATGGTGCAACAAGACATTATGCTTATTTTGATGTAGATACATTAGAAGAAGTATTGGAACAAATTTAAAGGAGTGTTGATTATGACAGATTTAGAAAGACAAGTTTATATAAAAACAGTTGAAATTATGACAGACAAAAAGAATGTGTATGCACCTAAAGAATGGCAAGTAAAAAGTTATGTAAAGATGGCATTGAGGGATGTGGTAAAAGAAAATCCATCCTTTGACGAACATACATATATCAGGAACAGAGGAGTTACAACAGTAACACAAGCCATCATTGCGGATTTTGATTTGAATTACAACAAGCGACAGCATAAGGTCGATATTGTAAGACAAGCAATATCAAACGAAGAACTAGCCATTCAGACAATCAAAGATATTATTCCAGTAATTGAGAAATTTGATGGTAAGTGTTACAATGTGCGATTTGACAAAGCTATTAAGGAAAAGAGCCAGTTTGTTAGTGTGGGTCACGACTCAAATAACAAACCTAATGAGATTGTATTGTACTTATCAGATGAATACACAAGTGTACCATTACGCAATGAGAACGGCGATGTAGTTGAATATTCAAACTTAGACAGGAGCATTAGCCTAATGTGGAGAATGAAAGACTATATCAATGACGATAAGCGTATCGATGCTAAAGGTATTGTTGAAGCATTGGAACGCAAAATTCAGCATTTCAAAACAGATATGGAACGATTAGATAAGGGATTGAAAGAAGTTGATGAATGGTACAAAGAAATCCATAAAGCTATTGATAATTACAATAGTCTTGTTAATAAAGTACCAAGTCTTATTAAGCAAGTGTGGAATTGCGATTACACTTCAATTCAAAAGAAAGGTTGGGATTAAGTTATGACAAATAAGACAGTTACATTCCACGCATTAAATGAGCATTTTGTTATTAGTCAAGATAAGGACTATAACTTTAAATGGTTAATGACCGATGTAAAAAATCAACTTGACCTTGTACATAGACATATGAATTATGGAAATGGTCGTTCCGTTTTAACAGAAGAATTGCTATCACGAAAAAAGCCACATAATATTGTATGGAACGCTTTTAATGAAGTAGCCAATGAATGTATTAAGGACAACTATCCTGATAGTAATTTAAGAGCAACTAGTAAGCAATTAAAAGATTGGTTGTTGTCTAAGGATTATGATTATCAAGAGATATTCAAACCACTTATTGAAGAAGTGAAACAATGGCGTATAGAGTTAAAGAAAGAATTTGAGGAGGAGAATAACAATGCCTAACAAATATTATAAAATTAGTTATATGACTAAGAATGGAATACCTTGTGCAGTTGTTGTAGGGGCATCTAACTATTGGTCAGCTAAGACTTGGTTTATTGAGCATAAACTAAAACGACTTGGTGAAATCTGTGGATGTGAAGAAGTCAATGGTAGCTTGACTGAATACAAAAGAAAAGGTGTGCCAATTCTCAGGGCAAAAGATGAGGAAATTAAAAGAGATTGGTGGAATGTAGATGTACCATCTGAGGATTTGACAGACGAGTTGAGAAAGTTTCTAAAAGAAAACAATATCTATTACGAATTAAGTGAAAACTATTATGAGTGGCATTTTGAATGTCTATGTAGTAAGGAAGAAGAACTTGCACTAGATAGATTTTGGGAAGAAATTGTTAGTGAGTAAAGGAGTGTAATTTATGAGTTATGCAGTAATGACAAAATACTTTATGGATGATAATGGTGTGCTAAATAGAGTGCGTATTGTTGAAGATGTTTGTCCTTTGAACCCTAGAAAAGATTGGGGTAACTTAGGTCATATGATTTGTTGGCATAGTCGATATGACTTAGGAGATGAACATAACTACTCAGTAGAAGAATTTAGGGAACAATTACTTCAATGGGATAAGAATCGAGAAGTTGAATATCTCCCATTATATGTATATGTACATAGTGGAATTACTATGAGTACAGGTGGTTTTTCTGATACTTGGGATAGTGGTCAATGTGGCTGGATTTATGTAAAAAAAGAAGAAGCTATGAAAGCACATTCTGCAATTAATGAAGATAGTTGGAGAGAGTACGCACAGAATATAATGATTAGTGAAGTTGAAACATATGATATGTACCTTAGAGGTCAAGTATATGGTGTAGTGGTTGAAGAATATGATAAGTCAGGATTGATTGGTGAATGGGAACATAAAGATAGTTGTTACGATTGTTTTAGTAACAAATATGGTGACAAACTATTTGAGGAAATATGTAATCTAGCTGGTGCTGATGTGCCTGATGTACTCTATGACAGCCTTGAAGAATTAGAAAAGGTTTATGTAAACAAATAAAATAGCAATTTTAAAATTAAAACTAAAGGAGTAAATAAATATGAATGAGCAATTATTGAATATGAAAGAATATGCACTATTTATCGTAGTGTATGATTTTAAAGAAGAATTAGAAAATGAGTGTGCTAAAAGGAATGGCATCAATGACGCCCCTTGTGATATGGCTTTTGATATTGCAAAGGATGTAGTAAACAAATTCTTTAGAAATTTTGAACCTGAAAAATGGGGTTGGGATTACACTCAATTTATTACTCATTGCGAACTGTATTTTGAATAAGGAGTGATATTTAATGTTACAAACAGTTATCAATGACGACCTATCAATCATTAGAAGAATTGATATGATTACAGAGTATCTACCTAACAACAAGTATGATACCATTATAGCTATCTTAAAGAAGATTTATGGTATTGTAGAAAATGACCGACAGTATGCAAGACAATGGGTTGAAACTTGCTATGAAGATTATAAGGATATGGACACAAAGATTGCTATTGAGCGAACTTTAGATAAGTTATTGGATGAACCTGAACCACCATTTGGAGTGTTTAGAGAACACAAATATAAGTATGATATTATTACAGATGACAGTCAGAATGTTATTGCCATTAGTGTAATGATTATGTTCTATTAAGGAGTGCTGATGTATGAAGCGTGTAAGCGATAAAGTAAAGATTTATAAGGCTTTGCCTTTGACAAATTGGCAATTAAGAGATGTGCTAATTAACAAAATGCGAGTCGCAGATTTTGTTGAAATCATTAATACTAATGATGATTTTGAAATAAAGGTTTTGCAATGTGGCTCAAATGATGAAATGCGGGATTTTTATTCAGTTGATTGGTCGGCAGAAGATGTATCGGATTATCCAGTAGATGAAAATGTTATATGCAATGCTTTGTCTAGATATTTTGATATTGATGTAAAGTATGTTCAACCGATTGCAATAGATTGTGTGTATGTAATGTTTGAAGATAGAAAGGATTAATTAATATGAAAAATAAAGTATTGAAAGCAAGAGTTACATACTCTGATAATATCTTGAATGAAAATATCAAAGGGTATTGTTTGGAACTATTTGATGATAAGTCAAAAGAGTGGAATTTATCATTGGCTTGTGAAGTTGATGATAAGAATATGATGAGTGCTGATTTTGTTGAAGAAATCAGAAAATGTATTGTATTAGGCTATGAGTTTAGTTGTTAAAATGGAAATTTTATTAAAGAGGGTTAAGAAAATGTTTATGTTACTTAATATTGATAAAGAGGAAAACGGATTTGTTGATGGAACACATATAGAATGGTGCTGTGCCTGTTCTCTTAAAGAAGCAACAGCACGAGCAAGAGGAACAGAAAAGGTGAATAGTAACCGTATAACTGTTGCAGTGGTTGATGAACTATACGATTCATACGCACACAACAAATATTACAAAAATTTGAAAAGACTTGATTTAATATAAATGGAAATTTGATTAAAGTAAAGGAGTTTATTATGGCAAAACAAGTTATATGGTTTATGGAGAAAAACATCCACGGTGCTTGGGTAGTATATGGTGTTGCTGGAATTAAGCAATATTATTACTACACCAAAAAAGAAGCAAGGCAGAAGTACATTGATGATTGTAATGTGTTTTTTGAAGATAGAAGATAAAGGAGTGTGACTAATATGTTAGTATATGAAAATGCCATTGTGGACGAATGTGGTAGTGTTATTGCTTGGTGTAAAGATTTGTCCGAGAAGGAAATTGAACAAATGCTAGATAGATACCCAGAGGCTAGTATTAAGAGTGTTGATGTTAGTGCCTATGGATATGATGAAAAGGGTGATTATTATGAGAGTTGCTAATAAATATAAATATTTTGCTAAGTCCATTGAAAATACAATTAAAAGTATGGTATACCCTGATGATGTTAAGAAAATTAGTTATACTGTTATAGTATTTAAAGAGTATGCAGAAATTATTAATGAAGTGTATAGTAGTTTAAATAATGCTTGTAAATATTTACAACATTATATGGATGAACAAATTGGTACAACTTATGTGTTAAGGGTTTATGCACATTGGAAAGATGGTGTAACAGATGATGACGAAGGAGCATTAAACCCAGAAGAATTATTGTCTGTAAATTGTAAAAGACAGTCCAATAGAAGATATTGGGTATCGCAACACTATTCCATAGGTGATTGGGAGGTTAATAAGGAGGAATATCTATGAGTGATAAGTATGTGTATGAAGGCAAAGACTTTTCAAAATATGATGAAGCAAAATGGATGACTACAAGAGACATAGCTGATATGTTATGTGATTTAGCTAATGTTGATAGTGCAACCATTAGAGATGAGGTTGATACGGCTATTCTGGATATTCAAGATATGGCTGAGGGTTGGAATACAAGTATGAAAGTATTATACAATGTGTTAATTCGTGTTGTAGAACATAACGGAAGGTAGTGAGGTTTGATATTATGAGTAAAAAAGAATTAGAGTGTAAGGAATTTTCAATGTTTAGTGATGTGTTTGATTGTTGTAATATTGATGATGATATTGAAGTATATGACATTCAAACGAAAGAAGATTTAGCAAAACTTAAAGAACGATTGTGCGAAGTTTATTTAGAAAATATGCAAAAGCACTGGTTAAGTGAAGAACAAATACCAGAAAGGATTGATTATGTTTTAAGCGATGTTACAGTTGGGTATAAAGTATTTATTTTCTGGGATTGTTATGACTACTTTGGTTGCTATACTTATGGTAATGGTAGTTATGAGGATTGTTATAAAGGAATTGTTGGTCAAGTTGAGGAAAACTTGAAAGGAATTAAAGAAAGATTGGATAAATAAAATATAAGTTTTAATTATAAAGGAGAAAGAAAAATGATTACAGAAAATAAGACAAAAGGTATTACATTAAATTACACGAATTTCCTTGACGGAAATCCTGTGTGTTATATGATGAGCTTTAGCGATTCTATTGCCAAAGCAAGATTTAATGAAGTAATGGAAAATATGTTTCCATACGAAAGAGAACAAGCAAGGTATTATCGCTTATTTGTATTTAACGAAGGCGATATTTACATAGATGTAAACGAAACAGGAAAGATGTTTTTCTTATGTAGGTTTGGTAATATGTTATCTAGTATGACTAAAGACAAATTAGAAAACCTACTGAACGGAATGTTTCAGTAGGTCAGATAAAAGTGAGTCCTATTTATGGTACTTTCCATAATTTTCTAATTACAAATTACTATTTATTGGTTGAATTTGTTATATAATTATGGTATAATTTCGGTATAAATTGAAGGAGGGATAACTATGTTGAAGTATAATGATATACCAGAGCTTTTTATCACAAAAATTACAATAGCAACTGTAATGAGGGGGTACAAAAAGTTACAAGCCTCCATACAGAAAGGTAAATAAAATGTTTAGTGTTGATAAAAGTATTGCAAGCAAGTTGCCAAAGTGGGCGGCAGAAAGAATGATTGACCTTGATAAAAATGGCAATTATTCGTATATGATGAAAGCGTTAGAAAGTGACGAAAATCAAGAATATGTACAAGGCTATGCAGATAGCCTGAACGAATTGAAATGGCAGTTGGCACAATATAAAAAAGACCATAGCAGATACGGCATTGACTATTAAAAGCACGCCGAATAAACAAAGAAAAATGTTAAAGTTTGTGTACTTTACGAATTGTAAAATAATGTAAAAAGAAAAAACCTACATTAACAATAGCTGTAAAAGTGGCAAAAGTTATGAATTTTTCATTGGAATTTGATTATTTAGATTTTATAAAGGAGCAATATTGTTTATGAATAATGTAGCTGAAAAACTTTATATACTTAACAAGTACGCAAAGAAATGTAGAGATGTTATTGATACATTAGCATCGTATCTTGAATGGTATGATGGTACTATTTTAGGTAGAAAATATGCCGATGTTGACCCAGATGCGTGGAACAATACTGGAATAAAACAAGCAGAAGATTTAATCATAGAACTATCAACTATTAATTATATTGATAATAATTGTATTAAAGCTGTTAGCGATTATTTAACTGAACATTCTTTATTATTAACTCCAAACGAGCTAGGCTTGAATGAAGATGTAAAATGTTATAGTGCTATTAATCTGTTTCGTAACGATGAAGAAGGATTAAAGTATGCTTTTTCAGAGTTACCAAATAGGATAGAAAATCACGCAAATATCTATGGATTAGCCTATGATGAGGCTATACAAGAATTAATGGACAGCCCTTATGGAGATATTGAAATATATTTGCTTGATGTTCCTATTAGTGCCGAAGATTCTGAATATCCAAGTTACGAAGATGTTGAAAACTTTAGCAATAAAGTTTGGGAAAAAATCAATGATTATTCAGAAATAGTACAAGATAAGTTGGTTGGTGTGATAGAAGAATTAAATACATTTAAAAAATCAATCTATGATTTAAAAACAAGAATTCTGTCACATTTAAATCTTCGACCTATAGGTTTTCATCAAATTAAAAGTGATGAAAACACTTATTTGGTTTTTGAATTTAATGACTTTTCTTTCCATTGTCCTACTTTATTGAAAGCAGAGCAATTAAACGAGTTGAACATCCCAAAATTAGAAAACCTAACAGAAGAAATATCATCAGAAATTCGAGAAGATGTTAAGACTACTTTACAAGAAGCATTAAAATTATTTGATTGCAAAGAATTTGATAATGTTAATGAAGATTTTATGGATAAGTGGAGAATAGGGTTTATTAGCCATTTTTATGATTATGCTTATTATGATGTATAAAGAGAAAAGGCAAGACTGAACAATCAATCTTGCCTTCCCTGAAATTATACTCATAAGAGCTACAACATAATAACCAATCTACAATAGTAGAAATTCAAACCTCTTATTTCAAGTCGTTGTATAATTTCTATTATTATGTTATCATTAATTTAATTAATTGTCAAGAAAGATAAAACATTTATTTTATAAATGAAAGGAAAAGTATTATGAGAAGATATATTTGTTGTAGTGTTTGTGGCAAAAAGATGTATGAGAATGATGAAATATTCCTTGTAGATGGATTCACATATGCTTGTTGCTCTGCGAGTTGTATGTTATATGCAATACAACCTAAAACGCATTTAACCAAATTAGACGAAAGAACAGTTAAATATTTTGATACTAAGTGGTGTATAGATGATAGCGAAAAATTGAAAATCAATGCAGAGTGACTACCTACATTATGTAGGTAGGTAATGCAACCACAAGACGGTCACAAGTCCGTAAGTTGTAAATTTAAATCATATTAAAGGAGTAAATAAGATGATTAAGTATATCATTACAAGAGAGAACAGCATTGAGGTTAAAACACAAGAAAGACAAATGACAACTGCTTTTATTGCAGATGATTTAGAAGCAAATCGTTTTGAACATTTCTTTAAGGTTATCGGAATTTGTAACAATAAAGAAGATGCACTGGAGTTTTTTGAGAAAGAAAAAACTTCTTGTAGCACCTCAGCCAAAAGAAGAAATAAAACTACATACATTACATTTGATGAAATTTGTATGTATAAAATTGAGGATAACTATGAGGACGAATACGGAGAAATCTGTATTGGCGATGAATATTATGGTGATGGTGATTTTTATATTGCACCATATAAAGACGAAGATGATTTAGTTGAGATTTGGGAGAGTTAAGTATGAGTGGATACATAAAAACCAATGTTAAGTATAAAAAGCAATCTGAACATCAGATTAGATTGCTAAAAGAAGAAATTGAAAGATGGGAACTTGCAGATGAAATCTGTAAGGCTCGTTATGAAGAAGGCATTGACAGAATACCTTATGATATTAATGTATTTAAAGATAAGGTTGATGAACTTTGGCAAAGAAATTTTTCTAAAGAAACAATTTATATGTGGTTAGTAAGTCACTATAATGTTAAAAAAAATATTTATGAGGATTGTGATAATCCTAACCACTTTTTCGATGTTGAATTGGATTAATAAAATTTATCTTTTATTGATAGGGTGATTTTATGAAAGTAAGATACATAGTAAATAATTATATGTTGGGTGCTAAAGTCCGAAGTACCCAGACGGAAAAGATTGTTGCACAAAATAGAATTGATAAAAACAAAACTAAATTGGTTTATGATTTTATCAATATGAAAGAAAAGGAATTTTGTGATAAAGTGTTATCAAAGAAAGGAAAGTAATTATGGCAAAAGAAGATAGAAGAAAAAGAGCCTTAGACCTATGGGCTAAGGAAAAAGCAAGTTACATTAAAACATTTTTTGAAGGTGGAGAAAATCAATTAGAAATAAGTTATGCTTTTCGTCACGATATTGGTATGATACCATTAGACCAACGAAGAAAAATGGAACAAAACCCTAGTTACTATAGATATTATGTATATGCTCCTAAGACAAAAGGATATGCACCTATTATTGAGTTAGACGAGTTCCTTGAAACTACTCGTATTATTGATGGTTCTTATAACGCTGCATTAAGAGAGCCTTTTATTCCTTTCGTCAGGAATAAAAAACTTCAATTAAAAAAGGAATTTTTTCCTCCTTTTTTAGTTCGTTTTCAAAAAGAAATCAACGAGTATGGAATTGAAGGTGATGTAGCAAGAGAAAGTTGTTTTGCCACATCCAAAAAAGGCAAACAATTTATGGAAAGATATAATTCAGGCGACAAGAATATCGAAGTATTTGATATTAATGCTGATATAGATTTATACATTGCGTGGGTATTATTTGATAAATTTATCACTGATTATGTACCAAACGTATGGGCATAAGTTAAAGAATCAAAAAAAGTTACTCAAAAGGTGGCAAGGAGGATTAATATGGTTGTTGTTGAAAAAATAGGAGTGATAATATGAAATATGAAAAAGAATATGAAGTAATTAAACTTCAAGTTGATGAAAAAGATTTAATCACTAATTCAAAATTTAAGCCATTAAAAAATTCCGAGATTATTGGTGTTAAAGATGTTGCTTCAATGGATTTTACTGATTGGTATATTATCAATTATTGCAAAGCACCAACCGATGAATTATGGAGAAACAAATTCTTTAATGAGGTATTACATAAGATTGAATTAGATTGTAATTCTTTATATGTTAGATTTATAAATAAGGTTATTGTTCAGCGTAATGGGAATTATCAATTATGTGCTAATGAAAAACATATAATTGAAGTGATTTCAACTTATAAAGCATTTCTCCAAGCTATGAAAAATAGGGCTAAATTAGAATACCTACCAACATATAAGAGAACTTATGACGGTTATGACTTTGAAGATGGTTCTTATTTATTGCAAGACGGCTCTGGTTATTTTAGTTTAAGTTATGATTTGGAAAGTTGCTATTTTAACTGGTCATTTGACGAATACCCAGATAAATTCCCTAGTGATTATCCAGAAGTGGTTAGCTGGAGAATATTGTGGTTAGACGACAAGGAATATAAAACAGAATTAATGGACTTGTACAATGATGATGATGTTGTACTTTACCTGAGTGATGAAAGCACTTGGTACGATTTACACGATAAAGTATAAAAATCAACTTGAAGATTGGTAAAATATTATTAAAAAAGCCATCCGAAAGGGTGGTACAGAAAGGAAAGTAATTATGAAAATCACAATGTACAAATATTACAGTAGCTTTGGAGATAAGTTCCATCAATTTGAACTTAACGGCGAAATCTATGACAAGGTTAACTTTGAGTTGGCTGACAAAACAAAACTTTGCAGACTTGAAGAATGTAAAGATGGTTTTATCCGTATTTATTGGGATGATTACAACGATTCTGCTATTAAAGCAGAATTTAAATTGCAAAACTTTATTAGTGGTGACTTTGGTGAAAATCTATACATTAAGTTACCTTTATCAAATGGCAAGTTTATTAAAATCAAGGTTACGGAAGTAAAATGGGCAAGATGCTAACTGTTTTAAGACCTCGCACTTGCCGAGAGTGTGGGGTTACCTTTCAAGGAGGACCCCGTGCTTGGTACTGTCCTAGGTGTAGAGCTGAGCGACAAGCTCAACAGAATAGAGAGTACAAGCAACGAAAAAAGATGGGAAATGTAAGGATAATCGGACAGAAATACCCTTGCGAAATTTGTGGCAAGAAATACATTTTGTCAAGTGGGTTGCAAAGATTTTGCAAAGAATGTGCAGAAAAGCACTTGAAAGAGGTGGATAACAAGCAATCAAGAGATTGGAATAAGAGTCACCCAGAACAGATGGCAGAACATAAGAAGAATGAAAAAGAAAAAAACGAGGAAATGAAAAAAGAGGTTAAGCAAATTAAAGCTAGTCCTTCAGTTATTAAAGAACTGAGGGAAAAGAAAGGGCTATCAAAATATAGACTATCTGTAATGTGTGGGATGAATGAAAAGACTATCGCCCACATAGAAAAGCTAGAAGACTTATCCAATGTTAAATTAGGAACATTAGAAAAGATAGTGTCAGCTTTAGATATGACACCTATTGAATTTTTTAAACAACTATATACGAAAAGAAAATAACTATGTATGATAATATTTAAGACTAATTTACACGATAATGTGTAAATAAAAGTCCAATTTTAAACAAAAGAAAAACCACACTAAGTACCTTTCGACAATCCTTAGTGTGGTTGTGCAGAATATCGCTTTAACAATATATGGGATAACTGCGTTTGTATTATAGCATTTGCTATATAGATTGTCAAATCAAATAGGAAAATGAAAATAAAGAAAAATTTTTACAAAGGAATGGTAAGATAATATGATTATTGCAGTTTTAATTTTATTGTTTATTGGTTGGGCAGTATACGAATTATGGTTAAATCCTATGATACCATACTATGAAAACGAGAAAAAATATAATGAGGAATTTTTAAAAGAATACCCTAGAGGTACATACATTACACTAGAGTGGAAATACTTTTGTGAGTTTAGGGATGAAGCAATTAAAGAATACGAAGAAAGAAAAGGTAAGAAGCTAGTATTAAATGATGGCTGTTGCACCAGCACATTTGATTATCAATATTTATTAAGAGTAACAGATATTTTAGACAAAGCTCACGAGAAATTAGAAAAAGATGGTTATGCACCTTTAATTAATAAATTATTTATGCTACCTAGTGGACTTGGAACATACTCTAATTGGGTTGAAGCAAAAGGAGATGACGAAGCCTTTACTTGGTTACTGAGAAATAAATGGGAAAATTTTTCAAGTTGGTCTATTAATTGTAAATTACAAAAATTAGGAGTTTCAATTGAAGATGTGAGAAACCCCTACAAAATTGAAGAAATGAAACCACAATCTTTAATAGATTGGGAAAATTCTCAACCTAATAACTATTGGGGATAAAGATAAGTCCCATATTTGGGACAGTTGAATTTCACATATTGACAAACATATAAAAACTTATTATAATTAAAAATAGAACAGATGTTCGATTATGTGAATATCTGTTCTATTAATGAGGTGTTGACTATGACAAATAACAATCAAGTTAGTATTAATACTAATTCTTTGGTTTCGTTGTTACAAATGGAGAATCAAAGGTTAAAAACACAGCTAGATTATGAAAAGAAGTTAAGAGTTGAAGCTGAAAAGAAAGTTATTGTCCTAGGGGGGCAATTAGCTAAGAAGAAAAGAAAGAAAAAAGAAAGTGCTAACCAAGAATACACTCCTTACAAATGCAATGGACGAAAAAAACCACAAAAGACCGACCCTATAACAAGTAGAGAAGATTATGTTCGTATTCGTGAAGCTCTATTAAAACAAGCTAACGGCGTAAGAAATGCTACTATTTGGACTTTAGGGATTGCATTAGGACTGAGAGTATCAGACTTAGCAAAATTAAAATGGAAGTATTTTCTTGATGAAGATTTATCTTTTAAAGTTAAGACTGTTATTCACGAGCAAAAAACTTCTAAATTAAACAATATTTACATTACGGAAATTATACAAAAAGCATTGCTAGAATATATGGCTTATTTGGACTATAACATTGATATGGACGACTTTATCTTTAAAGGATATAGAGATGGACACCTTAAAGAAAACACCATATACACTAAATTAAAGCCATTAAATGAGCAATTAAATTTACAATTTCATTTAGCTACACATACAATGCGAAAGTCATTTGCTTGTATTGCAGCTTGTTGTGGAATAACAAAAGTTGATATGAATACATTACCTGTAGTTCAAGGTTTACTTAATCATAGTAGTCAAACAGTTACTATGAGATATTTGGGTATATTTGACACAATGTATGAAGAAGCAAGAGAGAAGGTGAGTGATTTTCTTCTAGGAAAGACAAATATTAATAAATTAATTATGACCAATGATAGCACTAATCAAGTTTATGACAAAATTGTTAATATGCTGGATGAGATTATTCAACAGCAATAAGACAAAAAGAAGGAGAAGATAGGAATGGATTTATACAACGGACAACTTCCAGATATGCTACATCAGTGTGGTGAAGATGAATTAAGTTCGTCTACCCCAGATAGGGTGATGTTTATTTTTATTGGTGATGAAGATTTTTTAGATTTGTTACAAGAGATGAAAGAAAGCTACATAGAAGATAACATTTTAATTGGTTATGAGCATTTTAAAATATTAAAAAAATTGAAGCTATTAGTAGCAAAACTTTCTGATATTGCATCGTCAGGAGAGAGTAATTTAATCGCTTTTTTGGAAAAGCAAGGCATATTTAATGAGCAAATTATACAAATGAAAACATTTGTATTTAGTGATGTTCTACAAAAAATGAAATTATTATAAAATAAATAACATATGCGTTGACAAAATTTAATTTATGTGTTACACTTTAGTTAAGTTAAATGGTTGTTATTAAAAGGAGTCAATGCATATGTTAAATAATATAAATAATTTCAAACAATTTTGTGAGGATGTAAAACAGCATAAAAAAATAAAAAAGCAATCTATTGCTTTTGCAAATGCAATATTTGAGGATTTTATGATAAATTATGAAAAGTATTGCGAATGTAAGGTTTCTGTTTCTAATGTAATAGAAATATGCACCCAAGCCGTTGCTAATTCAAGTAGTGTTACTTATGCTTCTACCATTTATGCCGAAGGTATTTCATTGTTATTACAATATTTAGCTTTTAATAAGATGATTAAAGAAAGTGATATTTCCAATATTGTTGATAACATTAATTGGAAACAGGTAACATTAGAAGCTAGTATTAAAAACACTGGTTTTGTGAGTTTAGACCAGTGCATAAGTTTTGTCAAAGGTGTTGTCAATTCTATTGGTAATATGGAAAATGACGCACTAAGTATCATTGCATTGTGTATACTATTTTGGTATTTCCCTCAAAAAGAGAATAAACCTATTAGTATGGTGTTAAAGTCAGATTGTAATGATGTGACTAATACTATTACTTGCGATGGAGTAAAAGTAAAATTGCCTATTAAGTATTACCAATTTATTAAGGCATTTAAAACAATGGAGCATTATCAGGGTTTGACCACTAGTCCTAGAAAGAACTCTTTTTGTATGATGCCTTCTGAGTATTTGTTTAGGGGTCGTAAAAAAACTCATTTGACTGGACAAAATTTAACAGAATCTATAATGCATTTTAATAACATTGTTACTAAAATCATTGATGATAAAACATTAAATATCAAAGGCATTAAAAATAGCTCTTTCTTTAATATGATATATGAAAATGAGGTTAGCGAAGGTCGTATAACACCACTAAACTTTACAGAAAGAGCAAAACAAGTCTTACAAGAACGAGGCATCAAATTAACTCCGACAATGTTATTCTATATAAAAGATAATTATTTTGTATGGAAAAAAATATATGCCAACGATTTAAAGCAAGAATTTGCAAATAAATAAATAAAAAAAGAACTACATTGTATTAGTTTGCAGACCAGACAATGTAGTTCTTAACAGTAAACATAGTAATACTTATGCACATAAGCACCACTATGCTTTTTTGAAATAGCGGTGGACTAACCATACCTATTTCTATTTAAGAATAACATATGTGGAATATAATGTCAACCCAAAATTGAAAATTAAAGAAAGGAATTTTAAAATGCTAACAACTGTCAATTATAATTACAATCGACTAAACAAACTATGCTCAGTGGTGAGAAATTCTACACAAGCAGAACATCTAAGAGGTACTATCAGAGATAGTGCTTTAAGTAAAAGTATCACTAGAGAAGAACAAAAGCAATTATTAAGTGTGTTGAAAGGTAGAGGAATGATGTGATGAAATTTAATAGTACCAAGTCAAAATTTATTGCAACTATAATTACTATTGCACTAGTTGTTGTAGTGTTGTTTTTCGTTGGTTGTGATAATACAAATAATTCAGTTAGAGCTAATGATGATATATTTGTAACGGTTTCAGAAAGTCTTGATTATGCTATTGTATATGACCGAGAAACGAAAATTATGTATACAATGTCAAAGGACAATTATAATTTTACAGTATTAGTTAATGCAGATGGCACACCGAAGTTGTATAAAGGAGAGTAAGTTATGAATATTGATGATAAAACAAAAAGAACTTTTAAATTAAAAGACCTTGATTTTGGAATTTGCTTTAAATTTAGTAATGTTGACACTACTTTTGTTAGTAAGGATTGGTTGGGTCGATATTATATAAAAGTTGAAGGAAAGATTGTTTGTTGTAAGGATTCTCTCGAAGAAACAATCACCGAAGTAGCGAATAATATAGACGATATATTAGCTGTTGATTTATCTAACGGAGAATTTATACAGGTATTTGGAGAGGCTATGGTCAAACCTTTAAGAGCGAAAGTTGAGGTAAGAAGCTATGATTGATTCAGAAAAAGTAACGATTGATTTACAAGCAACAGAACAAATAAAGCAAATAAATGAAATATCTTATGGTTCGATTTTTGTTCTTGGGGAGGAATTTAAAACTGAACACTTACACAATGGTAATGATTTAGTAATGTCTTTTGAATCAGAAATGTTGGGACAGCCATTAATGAAAACATCTATGACTAATGACGATTACTTAGAACACAGGTATTGGTGTAACCTAGCCGTTGGTTTATATGATGGTAATGTTTATGCAATTCCAAAAGATACTAAATGTAAGTTAGTTACTCAGACAATAGAATTAAAAAACAGAGGATTATTAGATGGTACAGACGATTAATAAGAACGATACTAAATTTATGTTTCCAGAAATCAAAGATATTATTGATAAATATTGTGTATCTTATGAAACAAAATCATATGCATCAACCAGACCTTCATACAGTTATTTAGAAATTGCCTTGTATATTAAAACACCTATCGTTGCACAACCAGTAAAATTACGCTTATATGATAAAAAAGATAATCATTTAAAAGCAGAGCCTTTTAAAAATTTAACTGCTTTAGATTTTGCAGTAGCACTTGAAAATTTTCTTAACGAGCACGGTGATGATGACGAGGAGGAAATTGGTTATCTAGTAAAAAATATGATGAGTATAAATGAAAATACAACCATCAAAGAAATTCTAGATAGTTTACAATTCAAATTTGATATATTAGGGAAACTCAGTGATAATTTAACGAACAGATTATTACCTTATTGTGATGTTGACAATGGTAATAACAATTATAAAGTTCAACAGTTTAGGATGGAGGTGAAATAGTTGTGCTGCGATACAAATATTTTCCACAAGAAGAAAATTTCTTGCCCCACGCTACAAACAAAAGATTGATTGCTATTATTGATTTGCACCCTTTAGATACAGAAAGGTTTTGTTTATGTAGACACAAAGGGTTTGAATTATGGATAAACGCCTACGAATATGATTTTGGGCGATGTGATGTTTATATGACAATTAGAGATGATGACGATTATGATAAATCTTTCCTGAAGGAATGTAATAGCAAAGAAGAAATGATACAAGTTTTTAGACACGCTATAAATGAAGCTGTGGATATGTCAAGAGGTCAAGTTTCTATTGAAGATGTTATTAGTGTGTTTGGTGAGATGGGGTTTGAAATATATTGAGTAGTAAAGAATTAAAATTCTCACAAGAAGAAAAAGAGGATTTTGAAGAACTTATTAGAGAAGTAATTAAAGCCAACAATGAATTGAAAGACCCTATGAATAGTGCTGGAGAAAAGCCAAGAAAGGCAATGAATAGAGCATATAATAATTTAATGAGATATTATTACAAATACTTTGTTGATAAGGAAGATAGAAAATGAGGTGATTAAATTGATAACAAGCGAAGGAACTCAAACTTCTACTACAAAAGAAACTATTGATTATAAAACAGGAAATAGAACTATTACAACAGTTTTTGATGAAAGAGAATGGTGTGTATATATTGATGTTCATTTTTTAGATTTATTTTTTTCAGACTTAATGATATTTAGCAAACCTTTTCCTTGCCCTTCCTTTGTAATGAAAATATCAGCCACAGAAGATAAAATATTTGGTTATAGGGTATTTGTTCAACTTAAAGATAATAATAGTGGTTGTATTTATAGAGAAAACGGCAACAGATATTTAACAAAGAAAGAAATGTTGGATAATTTTAGACTTGTTATAAATGAAACCATAGATATGTCAAAAGGTCAGGTTTATTTTGAAGATGCTATTAATAAATTTAGCGAAATGGGGTTTAATTTACGTTGAATGATAAAGGGTCGTATATTTTAAAGGAAGAACTTGAAGATAGAATTAGAGGAATTGCTAAACAATTTATTAGTAAGAAAGGCAAGGATAATCAATGAATGATTTTAAAAAGAGTGATTTAAAAACAGGCTACATATTAACATTCGATGATGATAGAAAAGGAATTGTTATTAAAGATATTAACGGCGATACATCGCAATCTTTAATTCTTTTTATTAAAGACAATAAGGTTGATGATTTTGTCTGTTTGGATACAACATCAGATGATTTATATTGTCGCAAAGGAGCATATAGAGAGAAAAACATAATCAAAGTTGAGAAATTAGAAGATGGGTATTTATTGGGTGGATTACTAAAACCATCTTGGAATTTGTTTGATATTAATTCTATTCCTAAGACAGTTTTATGTAATCGAAAATTACATAAAGGTGATACTTTTTATACAATAGAAGATAATAAGTCATCTGTTATTGAATGTACTATTGATGATATATATATTGCAAGTGGTACAACAATGATAGTTGATACCATAGGGAATGAATACAATACTTGGGATATATATACCACCAAAAGCGAAGCTATTAAAGCTCATTATATAAGCGAAGGTATTAAAGCTCATTGTATATAAAATTAAGATTTTATTAAAATAAAATAAAAAGGAGTTTTAAAAATGAAAAGATATGCAAAAGAGGAATTGAGAAAAATTATAGAAAACCATCAACACTGGCTTAACGAAGATTGCGAAAATTGGGAAGGTATGAGGGCAAATTTAAGTTATGTTGATTTAAGTAAACTTGATTTAAGTGATACCAATTTAAGATGTGCTGATTTACATTATGCTAATTTGTACCAAGCTGATTTGCGAGGTGCAAATTTAAGGGGTGCTGATTTGCATCGTGCAAATTTAAGATGTGCTGATTTACATTATGTTAATTTATGTAATGCTGATTTGTACTTTGCTGATTTGAATAACGCTAAAAACATTCCTTTTATTCCAATCGCTTGCCCAGATATTGGGTCATTTATTGGATATAAAAAGGCTGGTAAGTTTATAGTAAAACTAAAAATACTTTCAGATGCAAGACGCTGTTCAGCTACAGGAAGGAAATGTAGGTGCGATAAAGCAAAAGTATTAGATATTCAATATTTTGATAAAGATATACCTTGTGATTATAAAGAAGTAGCAAGTAATTATGATAAAAATTTTATTTATCGAATTGGTGAAATTGTTGAAGAACCAAATTTTGATGAAAATAGATGGAATGAATGTACTAGGGGAATACATTTCTTTATTAATAGACAAGAAGCAGTTGGGTGCTAAGTGAAAAATGAGGTGGAGCAATGGGATATTTATACATTTACTCAGCAATAAATGTGGCTTGTTATGTTATTAATTATTGTAACAAAAAAGGTTATTTAATACCGAACTTAAAATTAAATACATATTTGTATTTTATACAATTTGAATTTAACAAATGCAATAGAATTTGTTTTATAGAGTCCGTTATAAAGCACGGAAGCTTGTTTATAGTTAGAGAAGTGTATGACAATTTCAAGGGTCAAAATACTACTATTCCTCCTCAGTTCGAGTATGACTGGTTCGATGAAGATACTTGGAGAATACATCATCATATTATAACTGAAGAAGATATTGATAAAAAAGACAGGCTTTTTATTGAAAATATTATAGAGGAATTAGAAAAATATTGGTGGATTGATTTAGTAAGAATTATAAAACATAAAGAGGACGAAGGAGGTATTGTTGCTTATAAAAATGATGAAACAAATGGATGAAAACAAGCAAATTGCCGAATTAATCCATAGACGAAGAGAACAAATGTTAGTTCATAGCTACATTTATTATCAACTTAATGACAACATTATTGATGATAATACTTGGAGTAAATGGGCTATGGAATTACAACAACTACAAAAAGACTATCCAGAAATTTCAAAACAAATAGTAGATTATGAATTGTTTAAAGATTGGGATGGAAGTAGTGGTGCATTTTTAGAATTTCCAGTTAGAGTGATTAATAAGGCGATATATTTATTAAGAAATAATAGAGGTGATACATAGTGTCTGAGTACATAGACAAAGACAAATTACTAAAGTATTTAGAAGATACAGTAATCTTTTCTGGTAAAGCAGCCAGTCCATATCTTAATGGACAAGTTAATGGTGCTAAATTAGTAATTTCAAGAATTGAAGATTACAAAGAAGATAAACGAGATGGATATAAAGAAAGGGGCAGATAATGAGTAAATGGGTAAATTTAGACGATTTATTAAAACTTCGTCAAAATGTAAGACTACTTGATGAAGGTGGTTGGGATGAAGATATAAAAGCTGTACCTATTGAAGCGATTAAAGGATTGGCTAAGTTAGATATTGTTAGGTGTAAAAATTGCAAGTTTTATGGTGCGAATATGACACCTTCGGTGCGTACATTGGGCTTTAGCCATCATTGTTGCCGTCAGGTTAGTGTTTGTCCAGTAAGAGAAAATGACTTTTGTAGTTATGGAGTGAGAAAAGAATAATGATAATTGAACTTATTATGAAAGCCGTTATCGGTCTTGTTATAGGATTTGTGACTGGATATGTTGGTGGACTTATCTATGACCATTTTTCTAATAAAAAATATAATGTTAGCAAAAGTAAGGTCAAAGGTGACAATAGTATAGTTATTCAAAATCTAAATACAAATGAGGATGGTAGTGATTTTAATGGCAACTAAATATGTATATACTTGTGATATTTGTAATAGAGAAATTAAAAATTTTAAGATGGTGCATACGTTAGCAGTTGATGAACCAGAGTGCCGTTATGATTTAAGAAAGGCTTTAATGCACAGGATATATGGCAAAACTTCATATCAACGTTTAGAGGTTTGTAATCAATGTTATTCAAAGTTAAGGAAATATGTTAAAAAATTAAAGGAGAAATGATAATATGTCTAATAAATATTATCAAATTTGTTATGTGACAAAGTGATTGGAGTGTTTAAGTTATGGAATTATGGAAGTCGGAATTAGATAAACTTAATAAAAGTGGTCGAACTTGGGCTAAAAGCACAGATTATTTACCATATAGATATGCTGAATTGTTTTGTGAGAAATGTGGTAAATCTCTTGGTAATTTTGATATTGTTTCAACAAATCTTGAAACTTATATGTACTGTGCGAATTGTGTAAAAAAATATATCAAAGATACACCTATTATACTTTCTTGTGGTGTTGTCAGAAAGGATTATGGTACATCTATTACATTGGAATACAATGATAATTACTATGAAAAAATGATAGTGAGTAAAGTTTGTTATTTCAATAAAAAGGGCAGATATATTAAAGTTAAAAACAAAAGATATTATTTATAAAATAATAAGACAGAAAATAAAATCCAAGTTTTATTGTTGAAAAGGAGGGAAATGTATGAGCTTAAAAAAGATGACATTAGAAGAAGCAATTAATCATTATGTAGGAGTTGAAATTACAGAAAGACGTAATAGAAATTATGAAGCTGCAAATAGGCATTTTCAATTAATTGAGTGGTTAAGGGAATTAAAATATCACAGAGAAAAAACAGAAGCTAAAAATGTAGCATCATATAAATTTTATGATTATGAAAGACTTTGTCCAACCTGTGGAGAAGATTTTGGTAGTAACTATTATTGTCACAGTGGTAACAAGTGGTATTTCTGTCCTCAATGTGGACAGAAATTGAATTGGGAAACGATAGATTATGAAGAATAGGGACGAAGAGTAGTTAGAAGAGAATAAATAAATTATAAGAAATATTAGTTCTGCTAATATATTAATATAGTAATAAAATAATTTATTTAGTAATTTGGAGGTAGTAAGTAATGCCAGTACAAAAATATCAATTTATTTATAATGAAGAGAAGGGGAAATATAAACCATATAAAACAGTCAAAATTGATTGTGATACTGAGAAAGAGTATAACACTCTCACTGATTTGCTAAAAAGAAATGAGCCAAAGAAGGTGGAGATAACTATGGCAATAAGTGATAAAACTAAAATCAAATATATAGATTGTCCACATTGTTATGAACATTTTGCTGGCTTAGATTATTATTGTGGTAATGGTAGTAAATGGAGTTTCTGTCCTAACTGTGGACAGAGGTTAGATTGGAGTAATGAAAATGGCTAAGTTTATTAAGGTTGATGAACTGGAAAAGAAGGTAAAAGAAAATTGTTATTCAATTGAAAATGATGCAGGTTTTCCTGATGACGGTATGAGTGATGTTGATATTTATAATACAATTGCTGAGTGTAAACAATATGAGTTTGAATTACCTTACGAAGAACTTAAAAAAATGTAAATTGCTTTTTTCCTAATTGTTAGGAACAATTCAGTGTTACCAAAAGGTATTAGACTAGGCAAAACTGATGCTGAGATTAACAAGATGACTTACGAAACAATGCTAGAGTGCTTGAAATTTTAAAAGAGCTAGTAAGGCGTTTAAAGAAGGTAAATATTTGAAATGAGGTGATTAAATGGAATTTCATTTACGAATGGATAAATATATGAAAGAGGTTATCAAACTGTTAAAGGATATTAATAAACAGAATGATACTATCATCAAACAGTTAAGAAGCATTGACAACGGTGTTGCAGAAGCAAACGGGTATATTACCGAAGACAGTGAGAACGATTGATTTAACAGGCAAAATTTACGATATTGCGATAGATTTTGAAACTGACAAAGCAAAGTAGTTTGAAGAAGATGGAAATTAATGAAGCACTTGAAATCATTGAAGATGAAATGCCTTTTACTAGTGGGGTTATCGAAGAAGCAATGGAAACTATTAGAGATGTTGTTGCAAAACAAACACCCAAGAAAGTGATGCCAAGTTGTTACAGTTCAACTTTTAAGAGATGCCCTCGGTGTGGTGAAATAACTATGGATAGTGGCAAAGATAATGGCGTTATAAATGCTTATTGTAAATGGTGTGGACAGGCTTTAGATTGGAGTGGTAAGGTTGTGTGTGATTGATGAATTGGAATTAAAATTTGAGCGAGAACAGGAGGGATGACGATGAGTAAAGTAGAACTAAAGCCTTGTCCTTTTTGTGGTGGCAAATCTTGGGTTCTTAAAATACCAAATGAGAGTAATAAAAAATATGTTGTAGTTTGTAAAGATGATGATTGTGGTGCAAGCCTTGGCAATTATTCTGAAACAAGAGAAGAAGCAATAAATGCTTGGAACAGGAGGGATGACAATGGCAAGTTGTAAGGATTGTTTAAGTTGTAAAGTATGTTATCGCACACAAGTTGAGGGTATACCCGAATGTACGGAAATAAGAGATTGCCCACACTTCGAAGACCGCAACAGATTTGCGGAGTTACCTTGTAAAGTGGGAGATAAAGTTTATTATTTTTTTAGTGATAGTAATTACAAAAAGTATGAAGTGTGTGAAATCGTTGGATTTCATATTGATAAATATCGTACAGCTTTTCAAATTGAATTGTGTGGATACAAAATCCTTGTTGATACAGAATTTCTTGGTGAAAAGATATTTCTGACCCATGAAGAAGCCGAACAGGCATTAAAGGAGCGTGAAAACAATGGCTGAATACATAGAGCGGAACGGATTACTTAAATGGGCAAGAGAATTTTATCCTGAGCAAAAAGTCTTTGCAAGTGCAGTAATTAACGCACCTACTGCTGATGTGCAGGAGGTCAGACACGGTAAGTGGATTAAAGAGTATCTTAGTTGTGGAGCAATAAGATATAGATGCTCTGTCTGTAATGGTATGTTCAGTCAAAATATGATTGAATTTAACCACAAGAACTTTTGCTCCAACTGCGGTGCAAAAATGTCGGAAAAGGTTGGTGAATAAGTATGAAAGTTATACAAGATGTTACAGACAGATTTGGCAGATACCCTATTATTTTCAAGGGCAAAAATGTCAAATTAGAGGATATTCACGAATGGCTTTTCTCACATTTTCAAGGTTATAAATTTGCAATAGTTATTGACGAAACTGTTGATGAATTTGAAGAACAGTTTACTAAGTCAGTGTATGTTTATTTTCTTGACGAGATAACATCTGAGTTAGAAGCCTATTGTAAATAATTAGGGGTGATTAAATGAATGTCAACAGTGAAAGAAAATATGTCATTGTATGCAATGAGCATACGGCGATATTAAAAGACGCCTTGCTTTTTTGGGGAAGTCTTACGGATAACAGAGAAAAAAGGTCTTTTGGTGGATATACTTGCCAAATTGACAAGTGCGAAAGATACACGAGGAAAGAACTGGAAGAATTTAGAGGCGACCTTAAAGCAGAATACCCATTCTTTGATGAACTTAAAAATGAGTGTGATTTTTTCAGAAAAGGCGAAGTGCTTATAAGCATTGACGAATTAAAAGGAAAATTACACTACCGCGAATTTAAAGTTTTAGTGAGGTGACAAAAATGATTGATTGTAAACTAACCACAAACTATTTCAGGGAAAAGCGAAGAATGTGTGGCGAAAATGATTGTCTTGAATGTCCTTTAAGTTCAAAATTAAATGGCAAGAATAAATCTTGCAGTGTTTTTGAAATGTGTTATCCTGACAAAACTGTCGAGATTATACAGAGATGGTCTAATGAACATCCAAAGGAAACATATTTAACTGATTTTCTTGATAAGCACCCAAACGCTCCACTTACTAATGATATTCCTAGTGGGATATGTCCATATTATTTAGGATATATGACCAAAAAAGAATTTAACGAGTGTTCCACAAACTGTCAAGATTGTTGGAACTCACCTATAGAAAGTGAGGTAAAAAAATGATTGATTGTAGTAAAACAAAAAACTACATACACGAAAGGAAACGAATGTGTGAGTCACTTAAAAAGAAAAAATGTCGTTTCTGTGCATTCAAAACTAGACAAGGATGTATTTCAAAAAGCATTGAAGAAGCAGACCCAGAACGAGCAATTAGAATCGTGCAAGATTGGAGCAATGCAAACCCACCACGCACAATTATGACAGAGTTATTAAAGAAGTATCCGAATGCTTCTATAAAGGACGGCGTTCCTGACTTTTGTCCTAGCGTGTTAGGATTGACACTGTATTGTAATGGTAATTATCAATCTACTAATCAAGCGTGTATTGATTGTTGGAATAAACTAGTAAAGAAAAAGTGAGGTAAAACAAGTGTTGTCTATTATTTGGATAATTGCACTTTTTATTATGAGTGCAAATGCCGTTACAATTCCAATGGCTTGCTGGGTCATTTCTTGGATTATATTTGGAGTACAAATGTTAAGCATAGTAATTAAAGCCGAGGAGATGATTGAATGAATAACAGACCAAATTGTGAGGGTTGTAAATTTTATGGCAATATTATGCCTACTATCAAAGGTTGTAATTATTGTTATACAACAGGCAAACTAAGGGGTTGTCCTGTAGAAAGTTGTACAAAGAAAGTTCAGGGTGAGTATATCCCTAAAGAGCTTTGCATTTAAGAGGTGATATATTGAAATTGCTATATATTATTATAGGTATTTTATCTATTATTGTAAGCTGTTATAGCTTACTTATGGTTGCATTAAGACCGAGAAAAATAACTAATGCTTACTACTATACTTTGACTTGTGTATTAGGGGCTGTCACTTCATTGGTTGCAACAACATTTATTTTAGGAAACTGGTTGATGTTAAATGGCTAAAAAAGATAGTATAATTAAGAAAATACCTAAAGGTGAAACTGTTAGGTTGACTTATATTAATGACAAGGGTAAGACCTACATCGTTACTGTTGATAGAGATAGGAAGTATTATCTTTATGAAAAGTTAGACAAAGAGTATAAATACCTTAAAAGTAGAAGCAACGACCCTTTATTTAAGGAATGTTACGAGCAATAAAATAATGGTTTTATATAGGAGAGATTTAATGAAAACTAGGAAAATTAAACTTAGTAAAATTAAAGTACCAAAGTGCTTTGAGGTAAAGCCACCAAAGAAAGAAAAGATGAAAGATAAGCTGTTTACTTTATGGTTAGATGGTTTTGATAGCTTACCACCAATTATCATTGATAAACATTATAATTTAATTGATGGCTACTGTACATATTTGATTGCGTGTAGAAGCACTCAGAAGAAAGTTAAGTGTAAAGTAAGTAATCAATTAAGTAAATTTGTAAACACAAAGAGGAGAGGAATATGAATTATACAGTAAACAAACTATTAAAAAGAATTGAAGATGCTAATGTATGTGACTACTCAATGGATTTTTATGCTCAGGTTGAAGAAGATAGGTATGCCATTGAATTTGATACGAAAGATATTACGAACAAAGATGTAGTTGCCAACTACCTTTATTTCCTTATTAAAGAAGTGTCTGAAACCAAAGAAGGTGAATATCCTTATACATACAAAATCGAGGACAAAGGTAATGGAAAATACAAAATTGAATTTTCTATTGGCGATATTCTTTATTATGGCGACCTAGTAGCGATTATAGCTTTAGAAGAATATGGTTTAATAGGATATAATAAACTATATTTTGACAAATATAGCAGAGGCTTTGTCTTAAATGTATTTGATATGATTGAGGTAATTCAAAGTATTGTGAGCATTAAAAAAATTAAATAAATTTTATTTTTTTACCTTGACACATTGCAATTTGTGAGTTATAATATATATTGTAAAGAAAGGGGAACAAAATATGCAAACATATTTTAGCGACAAAGAAAGATATGAATTATTTGAAAACGAATTAAACCTTATTAAAGATAAAGACCTTAAAGATTTTGTAAGGTTCGTTCTATATAATGATTTAAAAAGTAATTTCTTTTATCTACCTAGTTCATCAACAGGCAAGTATCATAATCCTCAGGACAATGGCTATCAAGGATTGGTAAGACATACTAAGAAGTGTGTACAAATCGCCAAAGATTTAATGAATTTAGAACAGTGGGGTTTTAATGATGAAGATAAAGATATTATTATTTCTTCTTTAATTCTTCACGATGGTGCAAAATATGATGAAGATGTTACTTTTAATGAAGATGGTACTGTAAGTGGTCATACTAAAGTCACTCATCCACTTGATATGAGTAAGAAGATACTTCAATATCTAGAGATTTTCATATTTGACAAGCGATTGTTTAAGATTGCTATGTGCATTGAAACACACTCAGGACAATGGAATATGGATAGAGATGGCAATGTAATTGCAGAAAAGCCAAAAACCAAACTTCAAGAGTTTGTTCATTTATGTGATTATATTGCAAGTAGGAATTATCTTACATTTGATATAAATTTTTGATTTATTTTTTTTACAACAATGAATTGCAATTTATGAGTTATTATGATATACTTGCTATCAAGTATAGGGGCAAAGTATATTTTTTTACTCTATCTGATTGCAATTTATGAGTTATTGATAAAAAGGAGTGATAAATATTAAGTTATCAGGTACAAAATTAGTTGGTAGTAACAGTTCATTAGGCAGGGTTGATAATGACTATTATGCTACCGACCCTAAAGCAGTAAAACAATTGTTTGACAATTTTGCAATAAACAAACGGATAAATTCTTTTTTAGAGCCTTGTGTAGGAGGGGGCAATATTGCAGATGAAGTAATTAATATCTTAAAACCTAATACAACAAAATTTATCGACATTGTTGATAGAGGTTATCCTAATACAGATGCAGTAGATTATTTAACATATGACAGTGACGAGAAATTTGATTTAATAATGACAAATCCACCCTATTCTTTGGGTAAAGAGTTTGTCAATAAGTCAATGTCAATGTTAAATAAAGACGGTTATTTGATTATGTTTCTTAAAATTCAATTTTTAGAAGGAATAAAAAGGAAACCAATGTTTGATAAGTATCCACCTAAATACATTTATGTATTTAGAAAGCGTATGGGTACTTGGAGAAATGGAGAAGAATTTGATGATGATGGTAAACATAGAAGCACTACAATGTGTCACGCTTGGTTCGTGTGGCAAGATGGGTTTAGTGGTGAATCAATAGTAAGGTGGATAGATTAAAAATGAAGAAAACAAAAACTATAAAAACTAAAGACATTCAAATTTGTATTATTGCTATTAGTTGCTTAGTGACTTTTGTCTTATCAATAGCACTACATATCAATAAAACAGGCTTTTACTTAATTCCAGTTCTAGTTGGATTAGTTACTTATTTTGTTCCGATTGTATATAAAGACTCAAAGGAAATGATTAGAACTGATGATGATGTCCTATTAAATGATATTGTTCAACTAGAAGAAGTAATGGGGCAAGAAATTATTGAGCCTCTTGATAGTGAGGTTGTAGATGAATAATGAAGTTATCATAAGTCCTATTTTTCAAATGGGTGCAGAAAAATAATTTTAATGTACATTATTTTGATGGTATGACATACTCGGTTTGTGGTAAAGGTAATGCCAACACACAAGAAGTATTAATTACTAACTATTAAATTTAGGAGAAAAGTATGGAAAAGTTTTATATAGTTGAGAAAGATTCAACCCTAGCTAAAGATTATTTAGAGTACTTAGCATTTTCTAAAAAATTTACGAGTTTATTTGAAAATTTTGCTAAAGAAAATAATATTGAAGCTGATGAATTTTATTTAAGCACTAAAAGATTATGGATTAATCCTAAAGGACAAGATTATAAGAATTTTGAAAATTCATTTTTAAAAAGTGAACTTGGCAAATTTAAAATTAACTCACCATTAAATCAAAAATGGGTAGAGTTATGTAAAGCAAATAATTTGAGCAAAGTTATTTACAGACCTTATTTACCGTTGTATTTTAATGTGCTTGAAGGTAAGTGTTCATCTAGACTTTTTAAAATAAACGATACTATTTATTGTTCTTTTAGTATGGATAAAGATTTTAAAGCACCATCAGGCTTAAAAGAAATCAAGGGTAGCGAATTTTATAAAGCAATAGAAGATGACGAAACAAAGAGAAAATAAAATATGAATTTTATACAAGAGAGGTGAAAAATAATGTTTGAGAAATATGGCTTTGAAAATGAAGATTTAGTAATAATTACTACCTACAATAACAATATTGTTATAGCTCCTAGTGAACAAAATTGTAAAACCAATTATTATGACATTTACCCAGACTTGTCGAGAGCTATTACTCTTATTGACACAAACGACCGTCCATTTGTGTTTTTAACTTATATGGAAAATGACAAAAGCCGAGCTGATGCTATTTTGTTCCGTAAAGTTGACAATACTTATGAAATAAGTCTAGCAGAAGATGGTTGGGATGGGTTACAAACAATCTCTGATTATTCTCCTTATGACAAAAGGAAACTAGAACAGAAGAAAAGAGGGGAGCTTTGTTAAATGGTTTATATGGGTTCAAAATCTCATATTGCTAAACATATTATTCCCATTATCCAGTCATACATAGACAAAAATCCTACGAATACTGTTTATATCGAACCGTTTGTAGGAGGGGCAAATGTGATTGATAAAATTAAATGTCCTTTACGAATGGGTTGTGACTTAAATAAATACGTAATTGCTTTATTTAAGCACTTACAAAATGGTGGAGAGTTATATGAGAGTGTTAGTAGGGAACTATATAACGAAGCTAGAGAAGATTGGAAAAATCAAAGTGGTAAATTTAAAGATTGGGAATTGGGTAATATAGGTTTTCTTGCTAGTTATAATGGTAGATTTTTTGATGGTGGATATGCTAAATCAGGTTATGAAAAAACTAAGAATGGTTTAAGATATAGAAATTATTACCAAGAAAATAAAAGAAATATCTTAAAGCAAGTTTCTAATAAAGGGCTTGATAATATTTCATTTTGTAATTCAGACTATCGTAAGACGGTATTATTAACTTTAATACAGTTTGCAAATAGAGAAAGTATTAATGTTGTTATGTATTGCGACCCACCATATCAAAATTCTAAGAAATATAGCATATCAAAAGACTTTGATTATGATGAGTTTTGGAGTTTATTAATACTCGCAAATGTACTTGATAACATAACAGTCTTTGTGTCTGAACAAACCATACCAGATGAATACAAAGATAAGTTTGAATGTGTATGGCAACAAGAAGTTAGAAGAACAATAAAAGCAGTAGAAAAAAAGAAAGCAACTGAAAAGTTATTTGTATGCAAGAAAGGTGGTGGTTGATTGTCAAGTTGGATATTAGATATGGACAAGGCTGACATTGATTATGAAACTGAGAGAGATAGGCAAGATATGGAACAAGTAGAAGAAATCAGAAGAATTACTAATGGTATGGTTTTCGTCTTAAAGCAACGAATTGAACTTGGTGGTGGTGTTTCCACTCTAGTTGTCAAAAGTGCTACTACTCAGTTAAGTGCTTTAATTCGAGCAATGTATGAACGCAACTTTTATAGTAATCAGTGGGAGATGGATTATGGAATAGACAAAGGTGAGATACAAGTTTATGACGATAGCGATGGTATGTTCGTTGCTAAATTACCTATTGTCACTATCAAAGAATTACACTTTACTATGGATAAGCTAAGCACAATAGAAGATATATTGTTAGACTATATTAGAGAGTTAGAAAGTAATGGTATTGAGTATGAATGAATTTAATATTTACTTATCTGGGGCTTTAACAGGTTTTACATTGGATAAACAATTAAAGTGGAGAAATGAACTTATTGAATTGATTAAAAGTAATACTACAAGACCTGTTAGGTTCTTTAATCCTCCCAAGCACTTCTCGCCAAGTACAAATAATCACTTGACAGAAAGAGAAGTTATGGAGTTTGAAATAGAAAGATTACATAAGTCTGACTTAGTAATCGTTAATCTTAATTATCCTAAGTCAATCGGAACAGCTATGGAAATGGCGATAGCTTATGATAATAAAATTCCGATTTTAGGTTTACATAGATGTAGTGATGAACTTCACCCTTGGTTGGGGTTAAGTTGCAATAGAATTTTCAAAGATAAAAAGGAATTATCAGATTATGTAATTACTAATTATCTTTATGATTGAGAGGTATTGTTAAATGAATAAACTAGAACATTTACCTAGAGAAAAGCCTAAGATGTTAGGCGACTTAAACAAAGGCGAATTATTTGTATTTTGCAATCCACCAAATGAGTTACCCATAACTTGGACAAGTATATTAGAAGTGGTTGAAGTTGAGGGCGTGGATAAGTCAAGAGCCTTTACTACATTTGTATTAAATCCAACACTTGGAGAAGTTAAAGGGTTTGATTCATTGTTAGCAGTAAAACCACTTACTTGTGGTGTTGATAGTGAAACAGAATGGTATGAGTAAGGTGATAAATAATGAATAATAAATTACCTTATTCACATTTGTTATATGTTCGCCAATATTCTATCATTGATAATGATGATGAATTAGTTATTTTTGGTGTAAATACAAAAGATATTTTTCATACTATGGGCGAGTTGATGTATAGAAGTCTTACACAGGTAAAGCGTATAGATTATGTTGAGTGTACACAAGAAAGACTTGATTATTGGTTGACAAATGGATTTAAAATTTACAACTTTAAAGATAAATATACAGATGTTAAAATGTAGATTTTATTTATAAAACAACCTAAATTGTTTATTTATAATTCTTTAAAAGAAAGGAATGAGAAAATGTCGGAAAGACCAAAGGCAAAATACACAAACGAAGATTTAAAAATTATGCAAAATTGGTCATTAGAACGAAAAATTCAAGTGTCGCTGACTAGAATTTCTGAATTTGGACTAAAAATGGAGAATAAAATCTACACTTCATTCTCTGGTGGCAAAGACTCTACTGTACTATTAGATTTAGTTCGTAGGGTATTCCCAGATAGTCCAGCCGTTTTTGTTGATACTGGACTTGAATATCCAGAGTTAAGAGAGTTTGTTAAAACAGTAGATAATGTAGTTTGGTTAAAACCAGAAATGAACTTTAAGAGAGTTATTAAAGAATGTGGTTATCCTATTATTAGTAAAGAAGTATCTAAAATGGTTGAAACTGCAAAGCATAAACCTGATGGTAGGGTTGCTCAATTGTTTGATATTAATTCAGATAGGGTACGAGAGAAAACCAAAAAGTACGGAAAGAATTGGGGAGAAACATATATTAAATATCAATATTTATTAGACGCTCCATTTAAGATTTCTAATAGATGTTGCGACATTATGAAGAAAAAGCCCTCTAAACAGTACACAAAAGAAACTGGTACATATCCTTTCATCGGAACAATGGCTTGTGAAAGTAGAATGAGAAAGAATGGCTGGTTACAAACAGGCTGTAATATCTTTGATGGTGACAGACCTAAATCAATGCCTTTGTCATTTTGGACTGAACAAGACATATTACATTACATAAAGGAATTTGGGCTAGAGTATGCACCAATTTATGGCGAGATAAAACAAAATGAGAGGGGAGAATATTACACAACAGGTGTAGATAGGAGTGGATGTATGTTCTGTGTCTTTGGATGCCATCTTGAAAAAGAACCAAATAGATTTCAAAGACTAAAAGAAACGCACCCTAAAATATGGGAATTTTGTATGAAGCCTACTGATAAAGGTGGGCTAGGTATGAAAGAGGTACTTGATTATATTAATGTACCTTATGAATAAAAAATTAATTAACAAACGAGGTAATAAATGAAAGAAGTATTATTAATAGCTGATGTATTAGTAGATAGTAATGATGATAATGAAACTACATATAATGTTGGTTTTGTAAGAACTATTTATCAAACAACACCACAAGAAACAGATACAGTAAATTCATTTTATTGTACGCTATGCAATGACGAGAGTGTTGAAGGCTTAGTTAGCAAAATAATATCTATAATTCCAGAACCATCTTATGAGGTGGAAATTCACATTTTATATCCTGAGTATTTATCTAAGTTAATAGCCGACATCTTTAAAAGACAAGGCTATGAAGTGAAGTTTATTAAAAATATTCAAACTGACTGCCACAAACTTAATAAACAAATTAAAGATTATTGTAATACAAAAATAATGAAAGAATTAGGTGATTAATATGATGTTAACAATTATTTTAACAGTCTTAATCACAATAGCAGTTTTTAATATTGTTGTTTTTATTGTTGACCGAGTGAATAGCATATACACCGAATGGTTTTCAATGACTTTTGTTTTACTCCTAGCTTATGGTATTACGCATCCTATTTATAGATATGTTTATAAGCCACTTAGGTTGAAATACCTTAACAAGTATTATAATTCATATTTTTTATTTTATAAAAATAGAAAAGGGGTTGTAACAAAGAGTCTAGGTGTGTTTTTTATGAAAGGCAAGTATGAAAAATATTGCTATCATAAAGATGATGATTCGCAACAATGGATTGAATATAACCCAGATAAAATTGAAATAACATATATTAAAAAATCTGCTATTTTAAATAAAAGACGATTGAAACGAAAGAAATTTTATAAAAGCAATGCAAGAACTAGGTGATTAATATGGTCTTAACAATTATTTTAACGGCTCTAATTACAATAATAGCAATAAATATTATTAGTTTTATCCTTACTGCTTGTTGCGATAATGGATATATGAGTGAAGATGTTATTGTATATTTTTCAATGGGGTTTATCACGCTTATAATGTTTGGGATTATAGGAACATTTATTAAATATATTTATAAGCCACTTAGATTAAAATATATTAATAAATATTATGGTATATATTATTCGTATTGTTTTGACGAGCAAGGTAATAAAGTTCACGGAACTAATTGTTGGTATTTTATTATGAAAAAGAAATATGAAAAATATTGCTATACCGACAAATATAAGGATTTATACGATTATTGTTGGATTGAACGCAGTAATCATAAAATAAAATCAATTCCTAAATCATCTGAGATTAAATCAAAAGATAAATTAAGGCAATGTGATTTTTACAAGGGTAATTCAAAATAAAAAGTTAATTTTATTAAAAGAAAGAGGTTTAAAGTGAATAATATAAGTAAAACTACAAATTTAAAGAGGCAGTGGGAACTAATTAATTTTTGTGAATTTGATAAGTTTGCTGAAACAAGTTACTGTACAATTGCAACCACGAGTATAATCCACTAACAGTACACTATTCTGAAAGACATAAATGCCCAAATTGTGGTAGTGAAAACCTTGATAAGACTAGAAGTTCTTTACTTGTGGAATGGCTAAGAATTGTTAGAGAGAAGAAACCAAAGTGGGGTATCTACGAAAATGTTAAGAATATTGTAGGTAAAAAATTCAAAGAAACTTTTGATATGTTTATCAACGAACTTAACGAATATGGCTATAACACCTATTATAAAGTTTTAAATGCTAAAGATTACGGTATTCCACAAAATCGTGAAAGAGTATATTTGATACTTATTCAAAAAAATTTAGATAATGGCAAATTTGAATTTCCAAAAGGTTTTGATAGTGGCAAAAGGCTAAAAGATATGCTTGAAGCTGAGGTTGACGAAAAATACTATGTAAACAATGAAAAAGCCCAGAAACTGATTGACGATTTAATAAGTAGTGGCAAATTAGACAAAGAAATTTCTAATACTGTCAGAACGGAAGCAGAGGAAAAAGTATAAACAAACATCAAATGGGAGAAAATATGACAAACAATATAAAACAAATAGGGAATATTGTTAAGACAGATAATTTTAAAAATCCACAAAGAGGTAGAATTTACTCTATTGAAGGTATAGCACCTAGTTTGAATACCGTTACTGGTGGTGGGTTAGAATCAAAGATTATAGTTAAGATACCAAAAAACGATAAAAATTGTTATAGAATTAGAAAATTAACACCACTTGAATGTTGGAGGCTGATGGGATTTTCGGATGAAGATTTTCTTTCAGCAAAACTTGGTAGCAGAGAAACTGCAAAAAAGTTAATCAAGGAATATGAACCTGACAATCATCTAGCAATGATGAGAAAGGCTGAAAGTGAATCCAAGATATCAAATAGCCAACTCTACAAACAATCTGGGAACTCCATTGTAACGAATGTTTTATATTACATATATAAAGAATTATATAAAGCAATGCCTTATTTATTTGATAACTTAAAAGTGGGAAGTTTCTTTTCAGGAATTGGTGCTTTTGAAATTGCACTAGATAGATTATTTAATGATATTGAAGTAACTAAAACTAAATAAAATTATGTTTTTATTTTTTTTACAATAGTGAATTGCAATTTATGAGTTACTAACAGAAATACTATATTTTTTTGCGTTAATGGATTGCAATTTATGAGTTACTCCGAAAGGTGGTGAAATCAATGCCAGTGATTTTTGATATTGATGGGGTTGATAGATACAAATATCAACTTCAACTAGTGACTACACAAGATATTTTAGATTTTGTACGAATTACAAACCAGATTGATGTACCAGTTGTTTTAACTGGTGTAACAGAAGATGGTATGGATTGGAGAGTATCGGCAAAAAGCCTGTTAGGGTCAATTACTCTATTTCAAGTTGCTTCAAAGCATACAGATACTTTCAATTCTATTGATTATAACAAACTTTATTGTCTTTGTGAGAAAGATATTTACTCACAAATTCAGCAGTTTGTAAAACCATAAGTGAAAGGAATGAAAGTAGGTGAGTGCCTATGTGGTAGGAACTTTATATACCTGTAATGGGTGTAAATATTTGGATTTTAAAAAAGAGAAGTGTTTAAAGTCTAACATTTCAATTAATAGTTTTGTGGACAACAACGGTTACAAAACTATGTTCAAACCTAAGCAATGCAAAGGTTATCAAAAAAATAATTTTAAAACGAAAGACAGAGGTAAAAAAATGGTAAACACAAATACAAATGAATTAAAAGAAGCACTTAATGAAGTAAACATTGTAGGTTTTGTAAAAGAAAAGAATTTAGAAATCAAGAAAGACGATAAGGGCGTTACATATATTACTGGCACTATCGACATTCAGACAGATAAAAACAGTTCACACAAAGTTTCTGTTTATTCAAAGGAACTTAAAAACAATGGCGAACCAAGCAAAGTATATACAGGCTTAGTTACTGTAATGAATGAATATGTATCAAAAGCTCAGTTACTAAAGGAATATTCAAATAAAGAAAAATATCCAAATATGACACCTAGCGAAGCAGAAAGCAAAGCAGAGGTTGAGGCTACAAAAGTAGAAGTTTCAGGTAAGATTTCCAGAATGGAATATTACAAAAACGGCAAACTAATTAGCTATCCTCAGATTACTGCAAATTTCTTTAGACGTGTTGATGAAGATAAGTATAAACCTAAGGCTGAATTTGATGTCGTTATTTATTATGACAAGATTACACCAGAAATTAAGGGCGATGAAGAAACAGGCAGAGTTAAGGTAAGTGGCTATATTGCACAGTTTAATGGCACTATTATCCCTATTGAGTTTGTGACAGATGAAGATACATCTGAATATATCCTTAACAATTTTGAAACAAAGAGAACTGGTGAAATTTGGGGTGATTTAATTTCAACTGCGATTACAAAAGTTGAAAAGAAAAATGGTTTTGGCAAGGATATGACAAAATCTCATACTACTTATGTAAATGAAATGCTTATTACTGGTGGTGATGACCAGTTGGATGAAGATGACCCAAAGAGTTTCAAGGTATCTGATATTAAAAATGCTTGTACTACAAGAGAAACAGAATACCTACCTAGTCTATTCCAGAGAGGTCAAAATAAGCAGAATAACAAGCAGGCAAAGTCATCAAATGTTAGTGAAGCTAAGAAGTCATTTGCAAAGAATTGGTAATTAAGGGGGTAGTACATAATGGGAATTGATATTTTTAATCCAGAAATTTCACAGGTTTCAGAAGATATGAGAGGAAAGACAATGCTATTGTATGGTACAAACCGTACAGGTAAAACATATCAGGCTTGTAGATTTGACAAGCCATACTATCTAGCGTTTGAACGAGGCATCAATGGTATTTCAAATATTCCTTTTGCTTCTATCCAGAAGTTTAGTGACTTTATTTCAATTGTAAAACAGTTTACAAATCCTAAGAATAAGGAAAGGGTAATGTCAAGTTATCAAACAATCATTATTGATACAGCCGATATTATGGGTAATCAATGCCGACAGTATGTGTGCGAAAAGTATGGTGTTGACAGAATCAATGATGGCAATGGTGGTTACGGTCTATGGAAAGAATACGAAGATGAGTTTGCAAAATGGTTAAACCTACTTACATCTGTTGGTTTAAGTGTTGTATTTATTGCTCACGATACCACAAGAGATTTTGTTGATGAAGATGGCAACCAGTACAGCAAGATTTATCCAAAGGGTGACAAGCGAATTATCGACCCTATTTGTGACCTTGTAGATATTATTGGTTATGCTGCCGTTAATGACTCTAGTGACAACGGAGATAAGACTATGTCATCTCTATACCTAACACAGACAAAGAAGTACCACGCTGGTTCTCGTTTTGACTACCTACCAGCTTGTATTAAAGAGTTTAGTGCGAAGAATCTACAGGAAGCAATCAAAAACGCAGTTAGAAAACAGGCAGAAGCAGAAAAGTTTACTACTGTTGATTTTGATACCCAACAGGAAGCATACAAGCATAAGTCAGAGCTTTCCTTCGATGAAGTTCGCAATGAAATAGGCGAAATCGCTCAGAAGATGAATGATGAAGGTCGAATGGAAGAATACTTTGATATTGTTGAAGAATATCTAGGCAAGGATAAGAAGGTATCAGAAGCAACTAAATCACAAATGCAACAGTTATCTTTAATTCTTGAAGAACTTAAATCTTTATAATTTATAAATCAAAGAGGTGGAATGAATGATTTGTGCATATTGTAATAAACCTATTACAGATATAAGATACAAGACTTTACGCAAGAAGTCATATCATAACGAATGTTATCAACTACAACTAGGTTTGATTGAAGCAGAGAATAGGAAAAAAGCAATTAATTTTACTAAGTTAAAAAACAGTAATAATAACCAAGATGAAGAACAAATCAATCAATTAAAAGAATATATATGCGATTTATTCCAAATTGATAGAGTGCCATTCTTAATTGAAAAGCAAATCGTTGAATATACAACAAATTATAATTACACCTATAACGGTATTTATAAAACACTTGTTTATTTTTATGACCTTAGCAACAATCCTGTTCCACCTAAAGTAACCATTGGTATTGTTCCATATGTGTACGAAGAAGCTAAAAATTTTTATTACAACGCCTACCAAGTAAATATCGTTAATAGTAAAACACACATTGAGAACAATACCAAACAAGTAAAAATACAACCACCCGATACATCTTTAGGTGGTTGTGTAGATATAAGTAAATTATAAGGAATAAGAGGGAAGAATGAAGAAAGATAAACTATCAATTATACAAGTGCTAGGTTCTATCTTACAAAATCCTTCGTTAATCATTGATGAAAATTACCCTTTAACAGATAAAGACTTTCCAGAGCGTTTTCATAAAATAGTGTTCGGTGCTATGGATAATTTAATTCGCAATGGTATTCAAAAATTAACAGAAATATCAATAGATGATTTTTTATCAAAATATCCTAAGCAACACAAAGTCTTTACAGATAATGATGGCTTAGATTATTTAGCCAATGCAAAACAAATAGCAGATGTTGAGAATTTTGAATATTACTACAAAACACTTAAAAAGTTCAGTTTATTAAATCAATTAGAAGAAAAAGGTTTTGACACTTCTTCTATTTATGATGAGGATATTATCAATCTATCAGACAATTCCAAAATGCAAGAAAAGTTTGATAGCTATACAGTTGACAATATTTTTGATTTATATGAGAAGTCATTAATTCAACTAAAGCACGAATATTCAAACGCTTCTCAAGGCACAGGCTGTCAAGCAGCTAAGGGTATGAGAGAGCAGAAAGAAAGGTATAAACAATTACCAGAGATGGGTATGCCAATGGCAAGTAAAAAAATGACTACTATTTGTCGAGGTAGAAGATTAAAAAAATTATATCTCAAAACTGCTCCTTCAGGTTTCGGTAAAACAAGAATTTCAGTAGGCGATGCGTGTTGTATTTCTATTCCAGAGATATATGACACAGACACAAAACAATGGGTTAAAACAAATTGTAACGAGCCTACATTATTTATTTCTACTGAGCTTGAACCTGATGAAGTACAATCAATGATTATGGCTTATGTTTCAGCCGTGCCAGAAGATAAGATACTTGATGGTAAATATAAAGACGATGAAGAAGAACGAGTTGATAAAGCAATAGATATTATCGCTGAAAGTAATCTGTATATTGAGCATATACCAAACTTTGATATTGATGACATTGAAAATATTATTAAAAAGTACAAAGTAGAGCAAAAGATAGGTTATGTGTTCTTTGACTATGTTTTTACTTCAATCAAGATTATGTCTGAGGTGGCACAAAAAACCAAAGGCGTAAAAATGAGAGAAGATAATGTGTTGATTATGTTTGTTGATAGGATGAAAACCTTAGCAAATTTATTGAATGTACATATAGATACTTCATCACAGGCTAATGGTGATTGGAAAAATGCTAAAGATGGCGACCAAAACTTAATTAGAGGTGCTAAAGGTATGGCTGATAAAGTCGATGTTGGTTATGCAGTTTTACCACCTAGTCCTAAAGATTTGGAAAACATTAAAGCATTAATGAAAAATGGATTTAATAAAGTACCTAACTTAGTATTTCATATTTACAAAGTTCGTAGAGGTAAAATCAATCGAGTTAAATTGTGGCTTTATTTTGACTACGGCACTTGTAGAACTAAGGATTTGTTTGTAACCGACAATGATTACAAATTACTAGATATAGAAAGCACCGATATTGAAGTAGTATTGGAAAATACGCAAGAACAGAAAGAAGAAATCGAGTGGTAATAGATGGCAAACACAAAGGCTAAATACGATTTTAGTAATGATGAAATAATTAAAGTTGTGACTTCTTTGGGGAGTGGACAACCATTAACCGATAGTCATAACAATTTAATCTTTCAAACGGTTTGTCATAATCACGAAGGTGGTAGCTACAAGCTGTACTTCTATCCTGATAGTGGTTTATTCCATTGTTATACAGCTTGTGGTGATTCTTTCAATGTTTATGAGTTAGTCGCTCGTAATCAAGGGTATGAACTACCAAAAGAATTTTACAAGTGTGTTAATTATGTTTATTCAGTTTTAGGAATTGACAAACGAAAAGGTTTTATAAAAACAACTACTTTGTCTGACGATTGGTCAATTTTTAAAAAATATTTAACCACTAAACCAAAGAGCGATTCTATTGTTCTTGATGCTTTTTCCCCTAATATGTTAGGTTTGTTTTCACAGGTTTATCCAAATGAATGGTTACAAGAAGGTATATCAAAATCAGCTATGGACAAATACAATATAAGATTTGATGTTAGCAACAATAAGATTATTATTCCACATTATGACTTAGGTGGTAACTTAGTCGGTATTAGAGGACGAGCATTAGATAAATGTGAAGTTGAGAATGGTAGAAAGTATATGCCTATTTGCATTGAAACTCAATGGTATAACCATCCTACGGCTTATAACTTATATGGGTTATATCAAAATCTTAACGCTATCACTTCGCTAAAAAAAATTATTATATTTGAGGCTGAAAAATCGGTTTTAAAATGTGAAACTTTTTACGGTGATAGTAATTTTTCAGTTGCTATTTGTGGTAGTAACATCTCTAATTATCAACGAGATTTAATCTTATCATTGGGTGTCAAAGAAGTGTTTATAGCCTTAGATAAAGAATATCACGAAGCATTTTCAACTGAAAGCGATGATTATAGCGAAAAAATATTGCATATTTGTGAGAAGTTTAGTCCTTATTTTTGCACTTATGTGCTATGGGATATAGATAATTTATTGCAATATAAGGATAGTCCTTGCGACGAGGGGCAAAAAACTTTAGAAACTTTAATGAAAAATAAATTTGAAGTAAAAACCATTGAAGAAAGTGAGAATTAAATGAGTGAAAAGAAAGAAAGATTCAGTTATACAAAATTAGATACATATAGTAAATGCCCTTTTCAATTTAAGAAGAAATACGAAGAAAAGAAAAGAAGTTCTATAAGTTCTTTGGCTATGGATATTGGTTCTATTCTACATAAAGGAAAAGAACTTATCGCTAATAGTCTAATTGCAGATGAAACTCCAGATTATGAATATGTAAGGAAAGTTGTATTAGAAGGATATGACGAAGAAACAGACCAAAAAGATAAACATATTAAAGGTATTAACGAACTAGCAAAACAGTATTTTGAAGATTGGATTGCTAGGGATGATAAGTCTGGTATGACATATGACGAGAAACTTGATTTGTATTTTAAACACATTAAATCAATGGAAGAAGATACTAAATGGCAACCTATCGCAGCCGAATTAAAGTTTGAATTTCCATATAGAGATTATTTACTTTATGGTTATATTGATAAAGTTGAAAAGAATAAGAACGGTGATTTAAGAGTGACAGACTATAAATCATCAAGAAAGACATATAGAGAACAAGACTTAAAAACACCATTACAGATGTTTGTTTATGCTTTAGCAGTTAAAAAAATTTACAAGAAACTACCATCTGAGTTTATGTATGATTTTATCTTACTTAATGAACAACAATTAGCTTGTTCTAAAGGATATGACACTAGAGGTTTAAAAAAATTAAATGGTTTATTAGACGCCATTGAAGAAAGTAGAAAAACAGGTATTTATCCACCTAAACCTTCTCCATTATGCTACTGGTGTGATTATTGTAACAACAATCCTAAAGCAGATAAATTATACAAAGGCGAATGTCCTTATTATTCTTTATGGACTCCTAATAATAAGACTTATAAAGTTAATAAGCCTTTTAATCCAGATGAAAAAGTAGAAGAAAAGAAATTTGTATTTTAGAAATGAGGTGATAATATGGTTGGTTTTGCTGAATTGCATTGCCATACAGCTAGAGGTTCAAATGCTCGTATGCTAGACAGCACAGTTAGAACAGATAAATTAATAGACAAAGCTATTGAATATAACCTTAATGGTGTGGCTATTACAGACCACGAAAGTCTATCATCTCATATTGAAGCTCTCAAACATATGAAGTCAATAAGAGAAAATAATCCAGATTTTAAGTTAATTTTAGGTAACGAAATTTATCTTATTGATGAAAATGAATATCAAAATACAAACAATTTTTATCACTTTATTTTATTAGCTAAAGATGAGATAGGTCATTATCAATTAAGGAAACTTTCCACTACGGCGTGGAAAAGAGAATATGTTTATAAAAGAATGACAAGAGTACCTACCTTTTATTCTGATTTAGAAGAAGTTGTGTCACAAAATAAAGGTCATTTAATTGGAATGACAGCTTGTTTAGGTGGTTTGTTTCCTCAGTATATGTTACAAGGAAATAACTCACAGGCTTTAAATTTTGCAAATTGGTGTAGAGGGCTATTCGGTGAAGAAAACTTTTATATTGAATTACAAGCTGGTTTATCTAATGAACAAATTATGTTTAATAAGTTAGCTATCAAGTTTGCAAAAGAACATAACTTTAATTTGACTATTACAAATGATGTTCATTACTTAACTAAAGACAAACAAAAACTTCACGAAGCGTTTTTACTAAGTAAAGACGAAGAACGAGAAACTGGTGATTTCTATGAGAATACTTATATGAAAACACCAGAAGAAATGTTAGAAAGAATGGATTATGTTGACCCTAATATAGTTAATAAAGCATTTGCTAACACAGTTAAGATTGCTGATATGGTTAAGACTTATGATTTACACCAAGATGTTATAGTTCCTGAAAGACCTTTACCAACATATGAATTAATGCACTATTTTAAAGATTATTACGATAAATATGAGTATATTAATAAGTTTGCAAATAGCCCATATGAACAAGACACTTTCTTATTATATCTAATTGAGCAAGGCTTTATTCAAAAGCAACAAGAAATTTCACCTACTGTTTTAGCAAGAATTAATATTGAGTTAAAACAGCTATGGAATATTAGTAAGAAACTACAACAAAGAATGTCTGCGTATTACAGTTTAGTTCGTTTAATTGTTGACATTATGTGGGATGACAATAAAGGCAATTCTCTTGTCGGTGTAGCTAGGGGTTCTGTTACAGGCTATTATATTTGTTATTTAATTGGTATTACGCAAGTTAACCCAATGAAATGGAACTTACCTTATTGGCGACACCTTGTAGCTGAAAGACCAGAATTACCTGATGTTGATATTGATAGCCAAAGTTCTCAACGACCAATTATCTTTCAAGAAATGAAAAAAATGTTCGGTTCAGCTCATTGCTTAAATATCATTACATTCAAAACAGAAGCATCAAAATCAGCCGTATTAACAGCTTGTAGAGGACTAGGAATTGATGTAGATATTGCAAGAGAAATTGCTAGTACAATTCCATCACAGAGGGGCAAAACTTGGAGTATTAATGAATGTTTAAATGGGGCAGAAGATGGTCAACCACCAGCTAAGGAATTTATTAATTTAGTTAATCAATTTGATATGTTATTAGACACAATCCTAGAAATCGAAGGATTGGTTAGTGGCATTTCATCTCACGCTAGTGGTTTTTATCTATTCAATGATGATTACCTATTGCAAAACTCAATGATGAAAACACCAAATGGCATCGAAACTACTTGCTGGAGTATGGAAGATAGTGATTATTGTGGTGCATTAAAAGTTGATTTCCTAACCGTTGAAGCATTAGACAAAATTAGAAAGACTTTAGATTTGCTTGTTAAGTATCGCAAAATTGAATGGCAAGGCAGTTTAAGAGCTACATATAATAAGTATTTATCACCAGATGTAATTGACTACGATACTCCCGAAATGTGGAAAATGGTTGGTGACGGTCAGATAACAGACTTATTTCAATTTGATACTTTAGTAGGTTCACAAGCTGTTAAGAAGATTAAGCCTACTGAATTAAAACAATTATCACTTGCTTCTTCTGTAATGCGATTAATGGGTGATGGCGAATCTACACCTATTGATAGGTTTGTGGCTTTCAAAAACGATACTTCATTATGGTATCAAGAAATGAAAGATAACGGCTTAACAGATGATGAAATTAAGTTGTTAGAAAAGTATTTATTACATAACTTTGGTTGTTCTATTGAGCAAGAAGATGTTATGGAATTAAGTATGGATAAGCATATTGCTAACTTTGATATTGTTGAAGCTAATAAATTAAGAAAAGGTATTGCAAAAAAGAAAAAAAGCATTATTGAGAACACCAGACAACTATTCTTTGACAAGGGTAAACAAGCTGGTACAAGACCTCAAATGTTAAATTATGTATGGAATTATTGTATTAAACCTCAGTTGGGTTACTCATTTAGTAGAAATCATACATTGCCTTATTCTTTAATTGGTTTACAGGAAACAAACTTAGCTTATTATTATAATATTTTGTATTGGAATTGTGCTTGTTTAACTATTAATGCTAGTGCCGATAGCAATGTTACTTCTAACAAGTCAACTAACTACGGTAAGATTGCTACTGCGATTGGTGATATGCAATCTCACAATGTACATATCGGCTTACCTGATATTAATAAAGCAGAGTTTGAGTTTGCTCCTGATGAAAGAAGTAATCAAATTGTATTTGGCTTAAAGGGGATTAACAAGGTGGGCGATGATGTAGTACATCAAATATTAAAAAATAAACCTTACTTTAGTTTGCTAGACTTTTGCAGAAAGAACCCTGATATTAATACACAAGCTATGATTAACCTTATTAAAGGTGGGGCTTTTGATAAGTTAGAACGACATATTAGCAGAGAACAATGTATGAAAAATTACATTATATACCTTACTAAGGAAATGGTTGAGCCTAAATCAAAATTAACTATGCAAAATATTAAAAGTATTTTAAGGCTTGATGTTCTCCCCAAAGAACAAAAATATATAGATTTTAAACGATTATATTCTTTTAAATCTTATGTAATTAATAAATTCTTTGAAGTGGAAAAGAACTTTTATAGACTTGATGATGAAGCAAAAGTTTATTTTGAAAATGAATGTGCCAGATATTTAAAAGAAAATGTTGAATATTGTTATATCAAAGGTGAGTTATGCATTAATAAGAAAGAATTTACTAAATGGTATAACACACAGACTACTCCAATTAAAGAGTGGTTAACATTAGATAGTTCATTAAAGGCTTTTAACGATGCTCAATATGACGAATTTGCTTATGATAAATGGGATAAGTATTGTCAAGGTAATATATCTAAATGGGAAATGGATAGTTTATGTTTCTATTACACCAAACACGAATTAGCAGATTTAGACTCAGAGAAATATGGTATTTCTGATTTTAATGATATACCAAAACAACCAGTCGTAGTCAGTGTTGAAAAGCGAACTAAAAATGGTAGAGAATATAACTTTGAAAAACATCAGTTATTTAACATTGTAGGTACTGTATTAGATAAGAACAAGGACAAGCATTATATTACAATCTTAACTCCTAATAGTGGTGTAGTTAAAGCTAAATTTTATGGTGGTGCTTTTATTCATTATGATAAACAATTATCAACTATATATGCTGGCGATACAAAGAAAACGGTAATTGAAAAATCTTGGTTTACAAGGGGAAATAAACTAATGCTTACTGGTATTCGTAGAGGAGATATGTTCTATCCTAAACGATATTACAACAGTATTAGACAACATACGGTTAGTTTAATTACCGATGTTGTTAACGATGGTAAAGATATGGTTCTTAAATCAGAACGAGAAAGGGTGTGATGATTTGTCTGACATAATTAGATGTAGATTAAGAATTAATAGAGTGTTTTTTCCAAAGAACATTGAAGATTTTGAAAGTGGTCAATGGTGTGCTTTGTCTTGTGAGGTTTTAGACCTTTTTGATGGTGAGGTGCTTACAAATTATCACACTAGAGGTGGTAAAGATTATATTAATGTTAATGGTAACTATTATGGCACTCTTGACTTTGATGTTGAATATAATCTTACTGCAAGTTATTCCTATAAAGAGCCTTATGGACATCAATACAATATCATTGCAATGCAAAAAGCTGTTAGCTTAACAAACCCTTTTGAGCAACGAAAATTTCTTGAAATGATATTGACAGAAAGTCAAATTAATCTATTGTATGAAAATTTACCTAATCCGTTTGAAACCATTAAGAACAATGATAGAGAAACACTTTTAGCTATCAAAGGTTTAGGTGAAGCAAAGGTAGATAAAATTATACAAGCCTATCAAGGTAATTCAGAAAACCAATCGGTTTATGCCTTAGTTGGTAGTTTAGGTGGCACACCTAAATTAGCAAATAAACTAATCAATAGTTATAACGGTGATGTAGATAGAATATGTAATGTTATTAATTCTAATCCTTATTTATTGATTGATGATGTTGATGGCATAGGTTGGAAAAAAGCAGACAGCATAGCAGAAGAACAAGGATTGCCTTTAGATAGTGTTGAGAGAATAAAGGCTTTCATTAATTACTATTTAAAGGAAATGGCACAAACTGACGGTCACAGTTGGATAAGTCCTGATGATTTATTAGAAGCTACTTTAACTCAATTAGATATAGATAATTCAGATAATTTCATTACAGCCTTGTATGAATTACAAGAAGAACAAACAATCAATTGGAATGAAGATAAAACAAAAATATATCTATCTTATATTTATAAAATGGAAGATAACATCGCTAAAGAGTTAATGAGATTATCCAACGAAAAAGAACATATTGATATTAATAGCTTAACTAACAAACTACATACAGTAGAAAAAAAGCAAGGTTGGAAATTTACCGAAGAACAATTACAAGCTATCAATACGGTAATTCAAAACAAAGTCACTATTATAACTGGTTATGGTGGTACTGGTAAATCTAGCGTAGTAAGTGGCGTATTACAATTACTTAATGGATATACATTTGCTCAAACAGCGTTAAGTGGTCGAGCAGCGAGTAGATTAAGTGAAATTACAAATCAAGATGGTTATACAATTCATAGGTTAATTGGTTATAATCCAACGGTTAAATCGACTAAAGAACATCCAAACCCACGATTTAATTCTGACACTCCTTTATGGCAAGATATTATCATTCTTGATGAAGTATCAATGATAGGTGCTAGTTTATTTTTAAAACTATTAAGAGCCATTAAAACAGGTGCTAAATTAATTATGATTGGTGATGATGGACAGCTAGAGTCAATTGGTTTATGTAATATCTTTAGGGATATGTTAGATAGTGGTGTAATTCCAATATGCAGACTAACTCAAATACATAGACAAGCAGCGAAAAGTGGTATCATCACAGAAAGTATTAAAGTTAGAAAGCACACTCAATTATGTCCTAATGGTTGGGTTGGTGAAGAAACTAGGGGTAGTCTAAAAGATTTCAAACTTAATGTTTATGATAACAAGGACTTATCTCAAACAAAAATAATTAAAGAATATAAACAATTACTTCATCAAGGCGTCAACTCTAGAGATATTCAAATTGTTGTTCCATTGAGAGAACGAGGAGAAATAAGTGTACACGACCTTAATGCACGTATTCAAGAAATTGTCAATCCTTCAAAAACAGACAAGCCTGTTGTTACATATACCAATGGTAATTTAATTTACAATTTACGCTTAGGCGATAAAGTAGTTGTTAATACCAACAATTATAAGACTACTTTATATACATCCACACCTACTGATAAGATACTAGAATGTCCTATTTACAATGGTAACATTGGCTACATTACTCGTATATTCCCTAATAATGACTTGGTTATTAACTTTGATTTATGGGGCGAGGTTTTTGTTCCTAGTAAGTATATTAAACAGATTGAACCAGCTTATGCTTTAACTTGTCATAAACTGCAAGGCTCTGAGTCACCTTATGTAGTTATAGGGTTAGACTTTTCAGCATTTAAGTTATTAACCAAAGAATGGCTATATACGGCTATTACAAGAGCTAAAAAATATTGTGTATTATGTGCTGAAACAGGGGCGTTGAATTATTGTACATTAAATTCTAAAGTGCCTTTTAAACGCACATTCTTAAAAGATTTATTAATTCAATATGAAAAGGAGAGAAGATATGAAACTGATTGAACCATCAGCAACAATTATTGACAGACCTATCAACCAACTAAAACTAGTTGAAGAAATAGGTAGGACTTGTTACAAATCAAATGACTTAATTACAGAAGATAGCTATAAATCATTCTGTAATGGGCTATTAAACAGACAACATTACGCTATGTTGGAACACGCAGTATTTCATTTTGTAATGCCTATTGATATAGCTCAAAAGTACCTACCATTGGCTGGAGTGCTTACAAGCGATAATGCAAGTAGTCATATGATAATTGATAACCTCGTAGTTCCAGATGCTAATAAAATTTATTACGAAAATGTGGTGCTAATAACTGCGAACCTTAGAACGCTTATTGAGTATAAATCACCAATTTTCTTAGATAAGGTGATTAATACATATTCTTGGGCTAAGTCTTTAAATATCAATGGTGGTACCTTATCTAGTAAAGATGAATATAAAAGAACGGTTGTTGAACATCCTTATGACATCACACATCTTGACTATATTCAAATTCTTGAAGAAGATGAGTTAGCACATTTTGAGATTTATCCAAATTATATTCACGCTCAATTAATGAGCGACAAAACTTATTCAATTAAAGAATATAAAAACGGTTACTATTACAAAAGACATCATATTATTACAGTTAAGTTTGTTTGTAATAGAGCAATTAGTCACGAACTAGTTAGACACAGACCTTGTAGCTTTGCTCAGGTGTCACAACGCTATGTAAACTACTCTAAGGACAAGTTTGGTAACGAAATTCCTTTTATAAAATCACCATTTTATAAGCCCTCTAATACCAATTCTAGCTATATTGTGTGGCTCGAATGTTGTAAACGAATAGAACAAGACTACTTTAAATTACTTCGCTTAGGACACAAACCAGAGGAAGCTAGAGGTGTTTTAAGTAACGATGTAGCTACTGAAATTTATGTAACTGCAACAGGCGAAGAATGGCAGCATATTATTAATCTTAGAGCTTTTGACGCCACAGGCAAGGCTCACCCTCAGATGAAAGAAATTATGTTACCTTTAGCACGGAAACTCATTGATATGAATATTGGTTTTTATAATCCAAGAGAGGTGGAACAAGATGTATCAAGATAAATATATATTCCTCATAGTTGCTCCATCTGGTAGTGGCAAAGACACAGTTGTTAATAAATTATGTGATGATTATGGCTTTACAAAGGTAAAGTCATACACCACTCGAAAGCCAAGACAAGACGATAAAAATGATATTAGAAATCATACATTCGTTTCAATGGAAGAATATCAAGATATTATTGATACTCAAACAGTAATGGCAACCACATATTTTAACAAAAATTACTATTGTGCTACACAAGACCAAGTAGATGATAGTGATTTTTATATTGTAGATGTTGAAGGTGTTAAAACTTTTAAACAAAATTACAAAGGTAATAAAAAAGTAAAGGTTTTCGGCATTGAGTGTATGACCTATGACCGATATGACCGTATGTTGGCAAGGGGCGATAGCAAAAAGAAAGTAAAGCAGAGAATGGCAAATGATAGTTTAGCTTTTCGTAATTGGAAAGACTATATTGACATTTGCTTTCTCAATGATGAAGGTCGGCTAGAAGATTGTTGTAAAGCTATGAAAGAGCATATTGACTATCTAATTAAATACGAAAGCGAGGAATAAAATGACAGAAGAAAAACTAATGAAAGTAATTAAAAGAGATGGACGAATAGTTGACTTTAAAAAAGACAAAATCAAAAATGCTGTTATGAAAGCATTTATTGAGGTTGATGGCAAGGACAATATCAATGAAGAAAAAATTGATTGTCTTGTTGAAAATATTGTTACTATTCTAAAAAATAGGTTTGTTGGCTCAATCAATATTGAGGATATTCAAGATGTTGTTGAAAACACCTTGATGGAAGTCAGAAAAGATGTGGCTAAGGCTTATATCAAGTATAGATATGATAGAGAAAAATCTCGTGCAGTTATGAATGATTTAAAGCAGAGGTACAACAAAATTCAAAACTTTATTAAAGGCAAAGACGAAGAATCCAAAAAAGAAAATTCTAATAAAGATACTAGAATCACTCCAACAATGAGAGATTATATCGCTGGTTTTACCTGCAGAAGAATGGCTACCGATATTATCTTACCTCACGATATAGTAGAAGCTCATAATTTAGGAATTATTCATTATCACGATACTGATTATTCGCCAACAATGCCAATGAATAATTGTGGGTTAATAAACTTATTGGATATGTTATGGAATGGAACAGTTATTAGTGAGGTAAAAATTGATAGACCAAAAACTTTTAGAACAGCGTGTACTATTGCAACGCAAGTAATAGCCCAAGTAGCGAGTTCTCAATACGGTTTTGTTTGATTGCCGTATTCAAATAACATTAACTAACAGAGTTAGGGTTATATAAACTATATAGCTAACGAGGCACGATTGGAAATATCTATCTCGTGATTAATAAATAAACAGAAAGGGTTTGGAAATGACTCAAAAAGAAAAAGCAGAAATGTTAAAAGATACAATCATTCAATTATATGCAAAAGAAGGTAGGTCAAAATCTTATATTTCTAATTTACTTTCAATTGATAGGAAAACATTAGTTTATAAGATTAATGAATGGGAATTAATTAAAGCCGACAAAAGACATTTTACACCATCTAACCAGAAATTCCTTAATAAAAACAAAAAGATAATTATAGATATGTTAGATAGTGATTGTACTATAAAAAAAATTAACCAAAAAATTGGTAAAACAAGCGACTCTTTGATTAGAACTTTCATCAAAAACGATAAAGAGTTACTACATCATTACAATATGTATATTGCTAGACAAAAACAAAAGGCACAACAAAGGATTGAGCATTTAAAAAAGTGTTCTTCAAGACAATATAACTTTCCTATTATTCCAAATGAACAATGGAAAGAAATTTTAGGATATGATGGTTATTATGTGTCAAATATGGGGAGAGTAAAAAAGAAAACAAAGCGATATAATTCTTTCTATTTATTATCAATTACATATAATTCAATTAGTGGCTATGGTTATGTGTCTGTTGTAAACAATAATGGCAAACCAAAAAATCTAAGTGTGGCTCGTTTAGTAGGTCATAATTTTGTTGATGGTTATAGTGATAATAAAAATACAATCGACCACATTGATGGCAACAACCAAAATAACTGCGCAACAAATTTAGAATGGGTATCTCAAAGCGAAAATAACCTAAGAGCATATAAGAATGGTAAAAAAACACACAAGGGTTATTCAAAAAGAGGTAAATTTAAAAAAATTATTTTAGATAATACATATGAATTTAAAACTATTGTAGCCCTTGCAAAGTTTTTGCAAGTATCTGAAACACAAGTGGCAAGATATATTGACGGTAAATGCAAAACAAGCCATAAGTTTCAGTTTATTTATTAATTGTATCGACTATTATGTAGTAAATATTGCGAAGTATTTACGAAATATGTTGATTTGGTACACAAACCAAATAAGAAATAGTCAGGCTTAGTTATAAACACAAATATAATTAAGTATGGGTCAAAGCATTAGCTTAGCACATTTAGCACCTTTTGTTGACCTTAGTAGACAGAGAATAAAGCAAGAGGTGTTGAGTGAAATCAATCAGTTTTTTTTGTCAGATATTGATTTGTCAGATATTAATATGAAAAAGATTGATGAAATAGTAGAGCAAAGAGTAAAAAAGGAAATTAAAGATGGTGTTCAAACTATTCAATATCAGTTAATTACAATATCTTCTACAAATGGTCAATCACCTTTTTTAACAGAATTTATGTATTTAAATGAAGCTAGAAATGAAAGAGAAAAACAAGACCTTGCTACGATTATTGAAGAAACATTAAGACAAAGAATCCAAAGTGTTAAGAATAAGCAAGGTGAATATGTTACTATCGCTTTCCCTAAGCTAATTTATGTAACAGAAGAAGATAATATTTATGAAGGTTCAAAATATTTTTACTTAACAAAATTAGCTGCTGAATGCAGTGCTAAAAGACTTGTTCCAGATTACATATCTGAAAAGAAAATGAAAGAAATGAAAGAGGGGAATTGCTTCCCTGTGATGGGTTAAAAATTACACTACGGCTCATCTAAAACTTCGTAAACCTATAAATATAGGGTGTATAACTTACGATTAGGAATTGTAGGATAATGACAATTAGAAGTTATGCTAACAGGGAATATTCTTGACGAGGGAATCCTGTGCGAAATCTACTGAAATAATATGTAAAAGTAGTAATCGTTAAGAGGCTATCGAAAGCATAGCATAAGAGAAAGACTTATGTGAAGAAGCGAATAGAGTACATATAAGGTGAAATTCCTTGTATGGAACAGCGAAGCATTTAATATTTGGTAAAAGAATATTGAGTGAAGATATAGTCCAGTAGTCGAAAGATTATTGTGTAGGTCAGCATTATCACCTTGGAAAGATGAAAATGGTGAATATAAATTTTACGGTCGCTTGACTGCATAGTTAGGGTGACAATAAACCTTGTAAACACAAGAAAAAGTGGTGTACAACTTATGCAATATATAAGTCGTGCTAACGGTATCAGTAAAATAAGACTGGTTATTGAGAGTAAACCGATAATAGCCGAAATCCAAAGACGAATAAACTGACTAAGAGAACCTAAGCCTATTTTTTTAATAGGCAAGTTAAAGGCAATACCGTGCCAAGTTTTCTCAATAATATACCTCTATTTTTAGGAGGTGGTTGTTATAATATATAATAATAAACTATTTAAACCTTATGATGAAATGTATTATGTTAGTGCCGATGGAGATATTTACTCAACCTACAAGCGAGGGCTATTAAAACATAATATAGATATAAATGGTTATCATAGAGTAGATATACATAGAAAGCATATAAAGGTTCATAAACTTGTATATTTAGTCTGGCGTGGCGAAATCATTAATGGATTACAAATTAACCATATAGACGATAACAAAGATAATAACCATTATAGTAATTTATATTTGGGAAGTCAAAAAGACAATATAAAAGATTGCTGTAAAAACAAACACAGAGTAGGTCAAATTAAACACATAAAAGTATATGATAAACTGCTTGATAAGATTTTAGAATTTCCAACAATTAAATCATTCCTTGAATACACGGGGCATCCACAAGGCAATGGTTCATTACAAAGATGTAAAAATCGTAATTGGTTTAAAAAGAGGTTTAAAATTATTGAAGAAAAAAGGTGTAGAGACTATCGAAAGCTAGTTGAATTAAGCAACGAAAATAAGGCATTTGCACGAAGCGAGTAGAGTAGGGTGGAGTTTATCACCATCCAAACAGCAAGGGGCTGCACACAAGTATGAGTGTAGTTAAGAGATAGTCCATACAAGAGTGTAATGCTCTTGTATGTTAATCAGGGCGTAGTAACAATCAATCTTCCTCACGCTGCATTGTCATCAGGTGGGGATATGAAAAAATTTTGGAGCATTTTAGATGAAAGATTAGAATTGTGTTATAGAGCATTAATGACAAGACATAATTCACTAAAAGGCGTTAAATCTGATGTAGCTCCTATTTTATGGCAATACGGAGCATACGCAAGACTAAAAGAAGGTGAAACCATTGACAAGCTATTATATGGTGGTTATTCTACTATTTCTCTTGGATATGCTGGTTTATACGAAACTGTAAAATATCTTACTGGAGAGTCACAACTCGAAGAAAAAGGTTATAAGTTAAGCATTGAAATTATGCAGAAACTAAATGACAAATGTGAAGAATGGAACGAAAAAACTAATATTGGCTTCTCTGTTTATGGTAGTCCTATCGAGAACGCTACATATAAATTTGCTAAAGCATTACAAAGAGATTTTGGTATTATCGAGGGTATCACCGATAAACAATATGTAACTAATTCATACCATATCACGCCCTCACAAGAAATTAATGCCTTTGATAAACTAGCCATTGAAAGTAAATTCCAAGAATTATCTTCTGGTGGTTGCATTTCTTATGTTGAAACTCCGAACCTTACAAAGAATGTAGATGTTATCATTCAACTTATTCAGTATATGTACGAAAATATTATGTATGCCGAAATTAATACAACTACATCTTATTGTCAAGTTTGTGGTTGTAGAGATTTAAAAATGCACGAAGATTTAAAATTTCATTGTCCTAATTGTGGTAATGATGATTTTGATAAAATGAATATTGCATTAAGGGTATGTGGCTATATTTCTACAAACCCATTTAATGATGGTAGAGCAGAGGATATTTACAGTAGAGTTTATCATATTGATGATAAGGAGTTTAAAGAATAATAAATGAGATATGCACAAATTAGACAAATGGACATATCTAATGGTTTAGGTATTGGCGTGGCTTTATTTGTACAAGGTTGCGAGTTTCATTGTAAAGGTTGTTTTAATTCCGAAACTTGGAATTTTAATGGTGGTAAAGAATTTACCGATGATACTATTAATACAATCTTAAAACTATGTGACAAGCCTTATGTTACACGATTATCAATCTTGGGTGGAGAACCACTTCACCCAAAGAACCATTATATGGTGTCTAAATTATGTTATAAGTTTAAAGAAAAATATCCCAACAAAAAAATATGGTTGTGGACAGGATATGCACTAGATGAATATTGGTGGCTTTGTCGAGATACTAACTTGTATAAATCATATGATATTCATTTAATGTGGTCTGTTGATTACTTTATAACAGGAAGATATATCGAAAAATTAAGAAATCCTAATTTAAGATTTAGAGGTAGCAGTAATCAAAAAATATATCAAAAGAGTAATTCAGGACTTACCGATATTACCGAACAAATAGATAATGACAAATAATAAAACAGTTAAAAGAAAGGACAATAATAGTTTATGAACAATAAAGAAAAAGTAGAAATTACATTTGCAAGAGAAAACGATACAGTTATTATCCCATCCAAGAGAGATGAAGATGGTGGTTTTGATATTTATGCAAACTTTAAAGAAGATTATATGGTTATTCCACCACACGAAGTAAAGATGATACCAACAGGTCTTGCTAGTGCTTTTAGTCCTGACTATCGTATTGTATTAAAAGAAAGAGGCTCTACAGGTAGTAAAGGTATGGCTGTTAGAGCTGGTATTATAGACTCTGGTTTTAGAGGTTATTGGTTTGTAGCAATTAATAATACAACTAATAGACCTATTGTTATCTCAAAGGACGAACACCCAGACTTGGCTAAAATCTATGATGCTATTTATCCTTGCACATATGACTCTGTAATTTACCCATTGTCTAAGATTGCCTATTCAACCCTAGTAATCTACCCATATTCTAAGGCTATCTGTCAAGCCCTAATCGAAGAAAATCCTAAGACTATTGTTACTACAACTAGTTATGACAAACTCAAAGAAATCAATTCTGAGAGGGGTACAAGCCAATTAGGGCAGTCTGGCAAGTAATTATCAATGTATAACACATAACAGAAAAACAACAAAATAAGGCTATACCATTAATTTGGTATAGCCTTTAATGTTTATCACTAGTTGTTATTTTAGTTTTTAATCGTCATCATCTCCATCACCTACAATAGAGTGAGCCCATTCCATATCTTTTTTACACGATGCACAGAATACTTCACCATCAGAATACATAGCTGGTTCGCCTACAAAGGTTTCTCCACATCTATCACAAGTATAAGTTGTTACGCCACCATCTGTATCAACCTTTTCGTGATAAGAGTCTAAATATTTATCTCCTGTGCTACCGTCAGAAGAACAAGAGCCAATAAAGACAAAAAATAAAATTACACAAGCAACTAAGATAAGACCTATCTTCCAATCGGAATCGTGCGAGGTTTTATTTGTTGTGTTAGTATGATTGTCTGTTGTAGTAGGGTTGCTAGTTTGATTGGTGTTTGTGGTATTAGCATCTGTGTTTAAATTATTGTTTTTATCGGTGTTTTTATCGACTTCGTTAGTAATGTTATTGTTATTATTTTCATTCATTATTATATTTTCACCTCCTTTTTAACTTAAATAATAGTATAATATGCATATAACATATCATTATAAAGTGTGTTGTTCTATTCAATTTTAACAAATCAAAAAAATATTTCAAAAAAGCGTTGACATATTGCAATTTATGAGTTACAATATTAACTGTAATCAAGAGATACACAAAACAAAAACAAATCGAGGTGATTACATTTTGAAAGCAAAATTAATTAGACATAATTATAAAATTAATCATCAACCTGTTAACGAGGGTGATTTAGTAAAGATTAATTTTAATAAAATTGTTTCTTCTAAAGATTATTATAAACTAAATAAAAGTTATTGTCAATTTTTAGAAGAAAATAAGGAAACTATTTTTATAGCCTTTTATGAAAATGAGCAAAAAGCAAAAAATAAACTGGTTTCTTTAAAAACACAAGACGGTCGAGTATTAAATAACTTCTTATTTCGTCCTGTGGATTTAATTAAATTATAAGTACAAGATATTGTATTTTCATATATTTTTCTTATTTTTTTATTTTTCTTTTCCTTGACCTAAGCAAGTCGTTAAACTGCTTGTATGTGGGCGAGATAAAATAGGTTATTATAGTAGGTTCAATTCCTACCTCGTCTAATGTTTTCTCATTATTGCACCTCCTGAAAATAAATGCAATAATTGATAGCCAAAGTTGTTTATTAGGTTAAATGATTAAGTAGTTAAATGGTTAAATTAAAATGGCTATAATAGATTTTGAACTTTGGCTATCACATATGAGATATTAGTTTAATCGGTAAAACAATTATACATATCAATATTTAAGATTAATATACCTCATTTTCTTTATTCTAGTGTTTACATTATCTCATTCATAATAAACCATATCTTAAATATTATGATACTTATAATCATAAAGGTTCAATTCCTTTATATCTCACAAATTCTTATATTGGTACAAATATTTTTTAATGAAAATTCATTTTATTTTCAACTCCTTTAATAATAAAAATCAATCATTTGCACTCACTATTTAATTTACTGTATTGATATAAGACATAGAGTTTTTACTTGTTTCTCTTTAAAAAACAAGTTGTACAAGCTAGTATGATGGAATAGGCAGACATAACGGACTTAAAATCCGTTGATAGAAATATCGTGTGGGTTCAAATCCCATTACTAGCACCATATGTTGTAGTAGTTCAATCGGTCAGAACGCACGACTTATAATCGTGAGGTTGAGAGTTCAATCCTCTCCTACAACACCATAGGGTTGTAAAATTAAATATAAAATATTAGTTTGCAACTTTCTTGAATAAGTTGAATAATTGTTAATAAATACTCTAATGTTGTAAAACTTAATATAAAAAATTAGTTTACAACCCTACTCCTTTTAATTAAATTTTTTATATATCTTGACAACCATAGAATTTAAAATATTATTTTTCTATGGTTGTCGCCAAAACCCTTAATACATAATGAGGTATAGTGTAATGGTAGCACGACAGACTTTGACTCTGTTAGTACAAGTTCAATCCTTGTTACCTCAGCCATCGGTAGTTAAATCTACCACATAAGTAAGCAATGCTTGGAGATTAAATAACCCAAAATGCCACGAAATCGAATGTGTAATAAGCAGATGTAAGGTGGGTTCAATTCGCACCGAGAAAAGAAGGAATGAGGGTTTTAGCGTGTCTTGTTGGTCAATCTTTGGCTGTTTACCAAAATAACATTTTTTATGATAAGTGTAACAATCATAAGAATACAAAGGAAAGATTGAACACCCATCTCACATATGTGGATAAAAGCAGAGTAGCTAACTGTATATGTGGTTGCACAAATTATTTAATCATTTTAATACCAATTAATTATATCTTAAATGATGCGTAAATCGCATAAAATCATAGAATAATTAATAAAGTGCTGTCCTTTGGTAAGACGGTAGGTAAAAGCATATGAACATAACCGTTAATTAATTTGCTTTTGCTTCGAGGAGTTAATAACCTCACAAGGTTGTAAGCACAAGTCCTTTGTTAGTTAAAGTTGTATCAGTAGCAATTAGACTACATAAAAACAGATGCTCTCAAATAGTCATTTAGCTGAGATACGGCAAAGTGTGAGTAAGTATTTATAGTTACTGAATGCAAATACTTGCAAGATAGGTATGGTTGGTAGGTGGTAAGCCAATGTTCTAAAAACCACAAATATTTTAAATGGATGCTTTTAAGATTAAAAGTTGTATTGTATACTTTATTACCCTTTGACCTATAACAGCTTAGGTATAAAGATTTGTTTATAACAGTTTAAATACAAGGTATTTCTTCCAGTAAAGTATATATTAATCTTAATAAAAACTCAGCGACACAGACAGAATATTAAGCAATGCAACCTTAGTGGACTGTCACGATTGGGTAAAACAAGTGGGGGTAGCAATCAGCTTAGGGAAACCAATCGACAATTGTAAACAAACAACAAATAACAAAATAAGCAAATTAAATCAATAAAGATATTACTAAATAAAACTTAATTCAAAAAAGTAAAAAAATAGGTGTAGAAATTAATCTACACCTATTAATTGTATCAAACACTTATTAAAATCTTACATAATGGTTATATGTATATATTAATATTAATTTCAGTTTGTCTATAACGAACAAACTTAGTTTCTGGTATTGTATCTAAAAATACCTTAATTTTGTATCTATCCAGCGTAAAATTGTGTAATTTTACACTATTAATTATTTCCCACTTTCGCTGATAGCAGCCTGAGCAGCAGCAAGTCTTGCGATTGGAACTCTGAATGGTGAGCAAGATACATAATCTAGACCAATCTTATGACAGAACTCAACAGATGTTGGGTCACCACCATGTTCACCACAGATACCGCAGTGCATATCAGGTCTAACTTTCTTACCTAGTTCAACAGCCATTTCCATTAGTTTGCCAACACCTGTCTGGTCTAGCTTAGCAAATGGATCGTTTTCATAAATCTTGTTGTCATAGTAAGAATCTAGGAACTTACCTGCATCGTCTCTTGAGAAACCAAATGTCATCTGTGTTAGGTCGTTAGTACCGAAGCAGAAGAATTCAGCTTCCTTAGCGATTTCGTCAGCTGTTAGAGCAGCTCTTGGAATTTCGATCATTGTACCAACTTCGTACTTTAGATCTGTACCTGCAGCAGCAATTTCAGCGTCAGCTGTTTCAACAACAACTTTCTTTACGAACTTAAGTTCCTTAACATCACCAACTAGTGGGATCATAATTTCAGGAACTAAGTTCCAATCAGGATGAGCCTTAGATACGTTTAGAGCAGCTCTGATAACTGCCTTTGTCTGCATCTTAGCAATTTCAGGATATGTAACAGCTAGACGACAACCACGGTGACCCATCATAGGGTTGAATTCGTGTAGACCGTTGATGATAGCCTTAATCTGATCAACTGTCTTACCCTGAGCCTTAGCTAGAGCTTCAATGTCAGCTTCTTCAGTTGGTACGAATTCGTGTAGAGGAGGATCTAGGAAACGAATAGTAACTGGGTTACCTTCTAGAGCTTCATATAGAGCTTCAAAGTCGCCCTGCTGATATGGCATAATCTTATCTAGAGCCTTTTCTCTTTCTTCAACTGTATCTGCACAGATCATTTCTCTGAATGCAGCAATTCTTGATTCTTCGAAGAACATATGTTCTGTACGGCATAGACCAATACCTTCAGCACCTAGTTCCTTAGCTCTCTTAGCATCTTCAGGTGTATCAGCATTTGTTCTAACCTTTAGAGTTCTGTACTTGTCAGCCCAAGTCATAATTCTACCAAATTCACCGGCAATTGAAGCAGGAACTGTTGGAATGATACCGTCATAAATGTTACCTGTTGAACCGTCAATTGAAATTGGATCGCCTTCGTGGAATTCCTTACCGGCTAGTGTGAATACCTTGTTGTCTTCATCCATATTGATGTCTGAGCAACCGGATACACAGCAAGTACCCATACCACGAGCAACAACAGCAGCGTGAGATGTCATACCACCACGAACTGTTAGGATACCTTCAGCAGCCTTCATACCTGTGATGTCTTCTGGAGATGTTTCTAGTCTAACTAGAACAACCTTTTCGCCTTTTTCTGCCCAAGCAGTAGCGTCATCAGCTGTGAATACGATCTTACCACAAGCAGCACCTGGAGAAGCACCAAGACCCTTACCCATTGGTGTAGCAGCCTTTAGAGCTGTAGCATCAAACTGTGGGTGAAGTAGTGTGTCTAGGTTACGAGGGTCGATCATTGCAACAGCTTCTTCTTCTGTTCTCATGCCTTCGTCAACTAGGTCACAAGCAATCTTTAGAGCAGCCTGAGCTGTTCTCTTACCGTTTCTTGTCTGTAGCATATATAGCTTACCGTGTTCAACAGTAAATTCCATATCCTGCATATCTCTGTAGTGATCTTCTAGAGTCTTACAAACTGTCTTGAACTGTGCGAAAGCTTCTGGGAACTTCTGTTCCATTTCAGAAATGTGCATTGGTGTACGAACACCTGCAACAACGTCTTCGCCCTGTGCGTTTGTTAGGAATTCACCGAATAGACCCTTAGCACCTGTTGATGGGTCTCTTGTAAATGCAACACCTGTACCACAATCGTCACCCATGTTACCGAATGCCATTGCCTGTACGTTAACTGCAGTACCCCATGAATAAGGGATATCGTTATCTCTTCTATAAACGTTAGCTCTTGGGTTATCCCATGAACGGAATACAGCTTCAATAGCGCCCATTAGCTGTTCCTTAGGATCAGTAGGGAAGTCAACGCCAATCTGCTTCTTGTATTCAGCCTTGAACTGTTCTGCTAGTTCCTGTAGATCTTCAGCAGTTAGTTCAACGTCCTGAGTAACACCCTTCTTGTTTTTCATTTCGTCAATAAGAACTTCAAAGTACTTCTTACCAACTTCCATAACTACGTCAGAATACATCTGAATGAATCTTCTGTAGCAGTCCCATGCCCAACGAGGGTTGTTTGACTTTTCAGCCATAACAGCAACAACATCTTCGTTTAGACCTAGGTTAAGGATTGTATCCATCATACCCGGCATAGAAGCTCTAGCACCTGAACGAACAGAAACTAGTAGTGGGTTTTCCTTATCACCAAACTTCTTACCTGTGATTTCTTCCATCTTGATGATGTATTCCATGATTTCAGCCTGGATTTCATCATTAATCTTTCTGCCATCTTCATAGTACTTTGTACAAGCTTCTGTTGTAATTGTGAAGCCCTGTGGTACTGGTAGGCCTAGACCTGTCATTTCAGCTAGGTTAGCACCCTTACCGCCTAGAAGATTACGCATGTCCTTGTTACCTTCTTTAAAAAGGTACACATACTTGTGACTCATAGTTTGAATCCTCCTGTAAAAGTATAAAATTAACCACTAAGTAATTCACCTGCAGTTTTATTGCAGACTTTCTTAGTCTAAGAATAATTATAACAAAAAAATAAAAAAATAGCCACATTTTTGGAAAAATATTTCTTATAAAAAGTGGAGATTTTTTGTAATGTATATTGTGTAATATGTTAAAAATTTAAGAATTTTTTCAGTTTTTTTGGATTTGTACTTGAAAATTTGAGGAATTGTGGGATAATAGTAGTGTCTTATTATGTGTATAGCATAGAAAGAGAGAGTATATTATGAGTAACTGTGCAATTATTTTGGCAGGTGGCGAAGGTAAAAGAATGAAAAGTAACCTTCCTAAACCAATGTCAGAAGTTTTGGGAAAGCCAATGTTAAGATGGGTTATTGACTCAGTAAAGTCAGCCGGTGTTGATGACATATGTGTAGTAAAAGGCTACAAGAAGGAATGTATTGATGAATTTGTAAGTTCACTTCCTTTTGAAGTAGAAACTGTTTATCAAGCTGAGCGTCTTGGTACAGGTCATGCAGTAATGATGGCTAAGGATTTTTTGGAAAAGCACAGTGGCAATGTTGTTATTCTAAACGGTGATGCTCCTTTTATGGATGCAAAGACTATTTCCGATGCACTTGCTCTTCATACAGAAAAGGGTAGTGTTGCAACAGTAATTTCAGCTAAAGTTTCTGACCCTACAGGTTACGGTAGAATTGTCAGAGATGAAAACAACAATTTCCTAAAAATTGTTGAGCAGAAAGATTGTAACGAAGAAGAAAAGAAAATTAATGAAATCAACTCAGGTGGTTTTTGGTTTAACTGCGAAAAGTTACTTTCTGTTTTAGGTGAAATTAAAAGTGATAACAATGCTAAGGAATATTATCTTCCTGATGCACTAAAACTTCTATCAGATAAGAATGAAGTTGTTTCAGCATTTGTTTCAAGCAACCCTGATACTGTTTTAGGTGCTAATGACCCTGAACAGTTAAAGGAACTTAACGAAATTGCTAAGAGCAAAGGCTATAAATAAGGTATGCTATAAATAAGGTATTAAATTTACTTGTTAAATTTTATATATAAACTAAAAACAAACATAGGTAAGGGGATTAAAAAATGAATTTCAATGGTAAAGACATTAAGATTTTCTCCGGCTCATCTAATAAGGATGTAGCACAGGGAATCGCAGGTTGTCTTGGACTTCCACTTGGAAAAAGCAATTGCTGTACATTCTCTGACGGTGAAATTGCAGTTTCACTTAACGAGTCTGTAAGAGGTTCTGATTGCTTTATTGTACAGTCAACATGTACACCTGTAAATGATAATCTTATGGAAATGCTAATTATGATTGATGCTATGAAGAGAGCTTCTGCCGGTAGAATTACTGCAGTTATGCCTTACTTCGGTTATGCTCGTCAGGACAGAAAAGCAAAGGCTAGAGATCCAATCTCAGCTAAACTTTGTGCAGATATTATTACTGCTGCCGGTGCTGACAGAATCCTAACAATGGATCTTCATGCAAATCAGATTCAGGGCTTCTTCAACATTCCTGTTGACCACCTAATCGGTGCTCCAATTCTTGCAGCACATATGAGAGAAAAGATGGGTACAAACGCAGATGATTATGTTGTTGTTTCCCCAGACCTTGGTTCAGTTACAAGAGCAAGAAATTTTGCAGCTAAAATCGGTTGTGGTCTTGCTATTATTGATAAGAGACGCCAGAAAGCTAATGTTTCTGAAGTTATGAACATTATTGGTGATGCTAAGGGTAAGAGAGTTATCCTAGTTGATGATATGATTGATACAGCCGGTACACTATGTAACGCTGCTGAAGCTATCATCGAAAAGGGTGGTGCTGTTGATGTTACTGCTTGTGCAACTCACGCAGTTCTATCAGGTCCTGCTATTGACAGAATTAAGAAGAGTCCTATTAAGGAAGTTGTTCTTCTTGATACAGTGCCTATCCCAGAAGACAAGATGCTTGATAAGTTTACTATTCTTCCTGTTGCTCCTGTATTTGCAGAAGCTATTGAAAGAATTTATTCTGACAAGCCTGTTTCTCCAATCAACTCATAATTGATAATTATTTTAACTTCTTAAGGGGTACTCTTTAGTGCCCCTTTATTTTTTAGGTGATAAAATGTTTGGTAAAAAGAAATTTAGTTCTTCTATTGAATATATGGTTGTTGGTCTTGGTAATCCGGACAAAAAGTACGAGAATACCCGTCACAACACAGGCTTTATCTGTCTTGATAAAATCGCAGAAAAGTTTTCTTGTGATGTAAACCGTATTAAGTATAAGTCACTTGTAGGTGAATGTACTATTGACGGTAAAAAGGTTTTACTAATGAAACCACAGACATATATGAATAATAGTGGTCAAGCTGTTGTAGAGGCTATGAATTTCTACAAAATCCCCCCTGAGAATGTGATATTAATATTTGATGATATATCCCTTGATGTTGGAAAGATGAGAATACGCCGAAAAGGTAGCCACGGTGGACAAAATGGTGTTAAGAACATTATTTATCTAAGTGGTAAAGATACTTTCCCTCGCATAAAGGTAGGTATAGGAAAGAAACCTCATCCAGACTATGATTTGGCTGCTTGGGTTCTTTCAAAATTTACAGGTGACGAAATTAAACTGATTGATAAAATGGCCGATAATTGTTGTGAGGCTATTAAGTACATTATTGACGGTAATGTTGATAAGGCAATGAATTTGTTTAATTCCTAACCTAATAATATGCAGGTGAATAATGGAATTTTTATTTGATTGTGTTGCACAGTTAAAGAATTTTCAAAAACTAAATTCTTATGCAAAGTTAAAAGGTGCAGTTGCAGTAACAGCACTTAATTCAGGTTTTAAATCAAATATCATAGGAACGCTCTGTCATTATAACGATGCCAGAGCTTTTTGTGTTGCCGGTGATGAAAAGGAAGCACAAGTATTTTGTAATGACCTATGTATGATGGGTTACAAGGCTTGTGTATATCCTCAAAGAGACTTTAATTTTAGAGAAGTTAGTGGTATTTCCAGGGAATACGAACACCAAAGGTTAAAGGTTCTTACAAAACTTTTAACAGGTGAATGTGATATTGTGGTAGGTACAATTGATGCATTACTTCAATATACTATTCCACCGGAAATATTAAAAAAAGCTACACTTCACTTAAAACAAGGTCAGCAAATCTCTACAGAACAATGTGTAGAGGCTCTTAATTTGCTTGGTTATGAGCGTACAGATATGGTTGAGGGTACAGGTCAATTTGCACTGAGAGGTGGTATTCTTGATTTATTTGTACCGGATAGCGAAAACCCTGTTCGTGTAGAATTTTGGGGTGATGAAATCGACTCTATCAACCATTTTGATATTCTTACCCAAAGAAGATTTGACAAGGTGGATAGTATTTTACTTTCCCCATCAAATGAAATTCTTGTGGAAAACAAAGCAGAACTTTCTGAAAAAATAGTTAAGAAAGCTAATTTACTAAGAAGTGAAAAAACTGAAAAAGCAAAGGAAACTCTCTATAGAGAGGCTGAAAATATTGCCAATGGTGTAAACCTAACTATCCTTGATAAGTACATTTCTTTAGTATATAAGAAACCTGCAACTGTCCTTGACTATGTTGATGAAGAAGATTTTATCTTTATCAGTGAACACACTAATATTTCTGATAGAGTAAAGTCTATGGAATTTCAGTATAAAGAGGATATGAAAGAATACTTTGAAGATGGTATTCTTTGCAGAGGTCTTGATAAGTTCTCAATGGACTATAAGGAATTTTTGGAAATTGTAAACACCAGACATACAATTTTTATGGATAACTTTACCAGTGGTCATTTTGATTTACCTTTAAGTGATATTGTTTCATTTAATGTAAAGCAAGTTGCACCATGGAATGGTTTATTAACTGTACTTTGTGAAGATTTAAATGAATTCTTTAAGGAAAGAACTACTGTTGCAATTCTTGCAGGTACAGAAAAGTCCGGTAGAAATCTTACAGAAGAATTAAAAGAAAAAGGTTTTAAAGCACAGTTTGTAACAGACTTAAAGAAAGCTGAACAAGGCAACATTTATGTTATGGAAGGTGCTTTGTCAACAGGTTTTGAACTATTACAAACTGACTTCCACTTAATAACATACGGTCAGTCAGTACAAAAGCCTAAGAGAAAAGTACAGCGAAAAAAGCAAGGTCAAGAAATTTATTCTTTATCAGAATTAAACAATGGTGACTATGTAGTTCATTCAACTCATGGTATAGGTATCTTTAGTGGTATTCATAACCTTGAAGTACAAGGTGTAAAGAAAGACTATATCAAAATCACTTATGCAAAAGGTGATGTACTTTATGTACCGGTAACTCAGCTTGATTTGGTAGCAAAGTACATTGGTCCTAGAGATAATGAACATGTAAAGTTATCTAAACTAGGTGGCAGTGAATGGCAGAAAGCAAAGACCAGAGTTCGTTCAGCAGTAAAGGATATGGCTAAGGAACTTTCTAAGCTGTATACAGAGCGAATGAAAGCTAAGGGTTATGCTTTTTCACCTGACGGTGAGTGGCAAAGGGACTTTGAAGCCAAGTTTATGTATGATGAAACACCTGACCAATTGCGATGTACTGATGAAATCAAAGGTGATATGGAACGACTTGCTCCAATGGATAGACTACTTTGTGGTGATGTTGGTTTTGGTAAAACTGAAGTTGCATTGAGAGCAGCCTTTAAGTGTGTTTGTGACAGTAAACAATGTGCAATTCTTTGTCCAACAACAATCCTTGCATGGCAACATTATCAGACTATTATCAATAGATTTGACGGTTATCCGGTAAGAATTGAACTGCTAAGTAGATTTAGAACTGCAAAACAACAGAAAGAAATTGTTGAAAAGCTAAAGCGTGGTGAAGTTGATATTGTAGTGGGTACTCATAGACTGGTACAAAAGGATGTTACTTTCCACGACTTAGGACTTGCAATTATTGATGAAGAACAAAGATTTGGTGTTGCTCATAAAGAGAGATTTAAAGAAATTTGTAAGAATGTTGATGTACTAACTTTGTCAGCTACACCTATTCCACGAACACTTAATATGGCTATGAGTGGTATTCGTGATATGTCTGTATTGGAAGAAGCACCAACCAACAGACAACCGGTACAAACCTATGTACTTGAGCATGAACCTGCAATTCTCCACGAAGCAATTAGAAGAGAACTAAGGCGTGGGGGACAGGTTTTCTATCTTCATAACAATACAGAAAGTATCAACGCAAAGGCAGTTGCAATTTCAGAAGCAATACCGGAAGCTAAAATTGCAGTTGCTCATGGTAAAATGTCTGAACATGAATTGTCTGATATTTGGGCAAGAATGTTGAACCAAGAAATAAATGTGCTTGTATGTACAACAATTATTGAAACAGGTATTGACTTACCAAATGCAAATACCTTAATTATTGAAAATGCAGATAATATGGGACTTTCTCAACTTCATCAGTTAAGAGGTAGAGTTGGCAGAAGTAGCCGTAGAGCTTATGCATACTTTACATTTAACCCTCATAAGGTGCTTTCTGATATTAGCCAAAGAAGACTTAATGCAATTAGAGAGTTTACTGAGTTTGGTAGTGGTTACAAGATTGCAATGCGTGATCTTGAACTTAGAGGTGCAGGTAATATCCTAAGTGGTCAACAACATGGTCATATGGAGGATGTTGGTTACGATATGTACCTAAAGCTACTTAATGAAGCAGTTAAGGAAGAAAAGGGAGAGATTAAACCAACTGATACAAATGAATGTACTGTTGATATTCAGATGGATGCCCATATTCCTGAAAGCTATATTGAAAGTCTATCTCTAAGACTTGATGCTTATAAACGAATAGCAGATATAAAAACTCCTGATGACTATGATGATGTAGTTGATGAACTTTGTGACAGATATGGTGATATGCCACAATCTGTAATTGGTCTTTGTGATATTGCATTAACAAGGAACAAAGCAAAAGAATGTGGTATCTATGATATTAAGCAAAGTGAAAGCAATATTATATTGAAAGTAAACGATTTGAAAAATCCGGAACTTTATAAATTAATAGGCAATGCTAACGGCAAAGCTATATTAACACCATCAGAAAACCCATATATTACACTTAAAGTTGACAAAAACAAAAACGGTCTTAGTTCTTTAACAGAATTATTCTGGGAGAAATAATAGACAAATTCCTACATAAAAGTACAAAAATAAAGAAAAAATCGTTGATTTTATGAATTTTTAGTGTTTTTTATGGACTTTTTGATTGAATTATTGTATAATACAACTTATGTTATATTATTATGTTATCTTATCCTAAAGGCAGGTATAATCAAATGAATTTTAAGAATATTAAAAAAGTAATGGCTGGTACAGTTGCAGGTGCAATTATGGTATCAGCAGCAGCTTGTACTCCAATCAGTACAAAGGCTCAATGGTCTTACAAAGAAGGCAAAAATGAAAAGGCAATTGGTGTTTATATTTTTGCTCTTTTCAATGCTTATAACCAGGCTAAGACTTATGCTGAGAAAGCAGATGGTTACAAGAAAGACGAAAGTTTCCTTGATTTAAAGATTAAGGATGATGACGGTAAGGAAGCAGTAGCTTCTGATTGGATTAAGGATAAAGCTGATTTAACTCTTAGAGAAGCTCTTTATCTTGACAGTAAGCTAGATAGTCTAAATGCTACAGTTGATGAAGCATCTTATGCTGAACAGGCTGAAAAGGACTGGACACTGGGTTATATGGCTGAGTATTACTCACAGATGGGTTACTCAACAACACCGGAACAGGATATTCTGGAACCTTATGGTATTTCTAAGGAAAGCTATCAGGAACTACAGTACAATATGTCCGGTAAACAGCAGAAGTTATTTGATTTAATGTATGGTAAGGGTGGTTCAGAAGAAGTTCCTGACTCAGACCTACAGAAGTTCTTTGATGACAACTACACATACTACACATACTTTACAGTACCTCTATCAGAAACAACAACTGATAAATCAGGACAGCAGACATCAAAGGCTTATGATTCTAAGAAGCAGAAGCAGTTAACATCTGATGCAGAATCTTATGCTAAGGCTATTAACAACGGTTCAACAATGGAAGATCAGTGTACAAAGTATCTAAAGGCTACAAAGAGTTCTTCAAAGGCTAGTGATACAGTTCAAAAGGGTTGTGAACTACTTGATAAGGACAACCTAAGTTCTTCTTCAATTGGTGAAGATGTAGCTAAGAAGCTTGTTGATATGAAAGTTAACGAAGCTAAGGCTGTTACAATCGGTAAAGATGATTCCAAGACAATTTATGTTATCCAGAAGCAAAACACTAAGGATGGCGAAAAGGAATATCTAACTAAGGATGATTCTACTAGGAAGAATGTTCTTCAAAAAATGAAGAATGATGATTACAACAAATTCCTACAGAAAGAAGCTAAGGCACTTAAGTGTGAAGTAAACGAATCTGTAGTTAATAAGTATGACCCTGATATGTTCTGGGAAAAGCCAGAAGAGACAAGCACAACAACAACTTCTTCTAAGTAAGATTTGTTAAACAATTTTCTAACAGTACGGAGCTACTTTTTATGATTAATAGATTAAAGAAATTTATCTGTATATGTGGAGTTTGTGTATTGTCAATTACTACTCTTTCATTTGCAACAGTAGCAAATGCTGAGGACTATGTTGACAATAATCAAGAAGCAGTCTATACAACTGCACCGGCAGTAGTAAATACAGAACCGATTTATACTCAGTCACAGGAACCGGCCAATAATGTTGATACATATACATATGCTCAGGATTATACTGAAGCACCGGTAGTTGATAATTACAGTAACGATACTAACACTAATTATGATGGTAATGCTGGTAGTTACAATTTCTATGACGATAACGGTGAAGTGTCAGACGGTAGTAGTGATACAAATTCTGATACTAATACCGATACAGATACTAATACTGATACCGATAAAAATGCTGATGCCGGTGAAACTACAACTCCAACATACAAAAATGTTAAAGAAATTGATGATACTGAGTTAAAAGATAGCGACTGGGATAAAATCTCAAAAGAATTATCTAAAAATAAATCAAAAGGTAAAAGCTCAAGCCCATTTGACTATATTAAAAATAGTGAAAAGGCTACTGGTTGGGATGCTTTCATTAATAATCTTAATTGGGCATCAACTCTTGCATTAGTTTCATTTGCATTAGCTTTAATCTGTATTGTAATTTTCGTAATCTTTACAATTAAGAAAATAAGAAACAAGAGAAAAGGTTTACCTAATGTAAAAGTTAAATCTAACAAATCTGATGTAAGTGGTTCTCATGCAATTATTGAAGATGATGAAGAAGACAACTTTGATGAAATTTCTTCCAATAGAAATGCAGAACCTGAAGAAACACAGAATATTTCTTCTCATGCAAAGTCAGCTCACGGTGGTGCTGAGGACTACGGTGATGATTATGATGAAGAAGATTTTAAAGATGTTCATTATGTAAAACCTGCTGATAAGCCAAAGAAGAAAAAGCTAAAGCAGGATACATCAGAAATCATTATTCCAAATAAATATAAGAGATAAAATTAAGGCACTGTTTTCAGTGCCTTTTTTGTTATAATTCTGTGCATAAAAATAAGCTGAGTTTGATTTTACAAACTCAGCTTTTGTTGTATAACGAAAACCCCCGATTGTATCGGGGGTTCAAAAAAGCTTTAGCGATGA
>OGDS01000063.1_pt1 | contig 110144 bp, 95 predicted proteins | sample 1570351 | NCBI WGS metagenome assembly OGDS01 (sample SAMEA2581974, study PRJEB24529) | metagenome | biome: Human gut stool | place: China | collected 2011
AAGACGCCCGCCTCGCATGACGGCGCCCGCGTCCGGCGACAAGGCCGCGAAAACCAGAGGCGAGCTCCTCACGGGGCCCGTCTTCCCGATGGTCGTCAAGTTCGGCGTGCCCACCATGGTGAGCATGCTCACGCCCGCCATCTACAACCTGACGGGGGCCTACTTCGTCTCGACCCTGGGTACGACGGCTGTCGCCGCGCTCGGCATCGTCTTCTCGCTCCACATGATCCTCGCCGCCGTCGGCATTATGACGGGACAGGGCTGCGCGAGCCAGACCTCGCGCCTCCTCGGTGCGGGCGAATACGAGGCCGCGGGCTTCATCGCGGGCACGGGCATTCTCCTCTCCGTGCTGGGCGGCGTGGCGATCGGCGTGCTGGGCCTACTCTTTGACGAGCCGCTCCTCAGGGTCCTGGGCGCGACGCCCACGATCATGCCCGACGCCGTGCGCTACGCCGAGGTTCTTCTCATCGGCTCGCCCGTCGTGTGCGCGAGCTTCACCTTCAACAACCTGCTCAGAAGCGAGGGCCTTGCCGTCGTCGGCATGCGCGCGCTGCTCGCGGGCGGCATCCTCAATCTTGCGCTCACGCCCGCCTTCATCCTCGGACTGGGCTTCGGCATCGAGGGCGCGGCCTGGGCCGCCGTCCTCTCCCAGGCGGCGGGTCTGCTCATCCTCGTCAATCACTACCGCAGGAAGGCGGGGCTCCTCAGGATCATTCCGCCCACGCTCGAGCGCTTGCGCAGGCTCTCGCCCACGATTCTGCGAAACGGCATGCCGAGCCTTCTGAGAAACGCGCTCGCGGCCGTCGCGGCCTCGATCCTCAACCTCACCGCAGGCGGCTTCGGCGACGCGGCCGTGGCGGCGATGAGCATCGTGAGCCGCGTGCTCATGACGGTCAACGCCGTGATGGTGGGCCTCGGCCAGGGCTACCAGCCCGTGGCGGGCTTCAACTGGGGCGCGGGCAACTACGCGCGCGTCAAGAAGGCGCTCGTCTCGACCATCGTCGCGGGTACCGCCTTCACGACGGCGGCTGCGATTCCGGGCTTCATCTTTTCGGAGAGCATCGTCTCGGTGTTCGCGGGCGGAGACCCCGAGGTGATGGAGACGGGCACGACGGCCATGCGCTGGGCGTTCGCGGGCTTCCCCTTCATCGCCGTCTCGATGATCGCCAACATGACCTATCAGGTCCTCGGCCGCCCCAAGGCCGCGTCCTTCCTCTCGAGCCTCAGGCAGGGCTGGTGCTTCCTGCCGCTCATCCTCACGCTCCCGGGATGGTTCGGCCTCACGGGCCTGTGCGCCTCCCAGCCTCTTGCTGAGGTGCTTGCAACCCTCGTGAGTCTCAGGTGGATTCGAGCCATCGTGCTCGAGGCCGACGACCTCACGGCGAAGAAGAACGCCTCGCGCAAGGTCTGAAAACCTCGCAGAACGTCGCGCGGCCTCTCCTCCATAGTGCGTAGTGGATTCGCTACGCCTGACTGATGCCGACCGAGGCGTGCTGGTCTATATTAAAGGGCAGGACAATCAACGGGGGGCATTCATGGCGCTTGACGTACTAGACGACCGATGCGAAGTGCTCGTGCTCGGCATCGGCAACATCCTCTGGGCCGACGAGGGGTTCGGGCCTCGCTGCGTCGAACACTTTCACAGGCTCTATGAGGACAGGCCTGAGGTGCGCGTCGAGGACGGCGGCACGCTGGGCTTTTATCTGATGAACCTCATCACGTCCGCGCGCCGCATCCTCGTCTTCGACTGCTGCGACTTCCACGAGGAGCCCGGCACGATGATGGTGCTGCGCGACGACGACGTCGAGCCATGGCTCACCACCAAGATCTCCCCGCATCAGACGGGATTCTCCGAACTGCTCGCCACTGCGGCCCTGATGGGCCGCGCCCCCGAGAGCCTGGTCGTCGTGGGTGTTCAGCCCGAAAGGCTCGACGACTACGGCGGAAGCCTTTCCGACACGCTCAGGAACCTGCTTGACGAGGCGGTCGAGCTCGGTCGTGCCGAAGTGGCGCGCTGGGGCTTTGATCTTGCCCGCCGTCCCGAAGGGGCCGAAGTCGCGCCGCTCATGGCCGCCTGCGTGGAGGAGGCGCCCTATGAGGAAGGCCGTCCCTGCGAGGCCGAGGCCTGCCGTATCGGCGACGAGCGCTTCCTCGTGAGGCCCGCGGGCGTACACGTCGAGGATCCGTCCTTCGAGAGAAAATGAGGCCTCCCGCAGGAGGCCCGCATAAAAAGGAGGCATGGCATGTGCATTGCCGTTCCCATGCGGATCGTTGAGGCCGAGGGCCTCTCGGCCGTTGCAAGGCGCGAGGGCGCGCCCGACCTGAAGGTCGACACGTCGCTAGTGGGCGAACTCGCGCCGGGCGACTGGGTGCTCGTCTTTCGCGAGAGCGTCATCCGCACCGTGAGCGAAGAGGAGGCCGAAAGGATCGGCCGAGCGCTCGCGTGCGTCTCCGCCGTGATGGCGGGCGACGAATCGGCGGCGGCCGAGGCCGCCGGCTTTGAGGACTTGACGGGCGAGCCTCGGCTCCCGCCGCATCTGCAGGCGCTCGTCGGAAAGAAAGGAGCCTGATCCATGGCAAAACCCAAGCCGCCCGTCGAGGCCGTCGTCGACACGGCCGTTCATCCGCTCTTTGCGCGCCTGCGCGAAGAGGCGGGCTTTGCGGAATTCTCGGGCGCCACGCTCGAGACGATGCTCGAGGCGCCCGGCCTCAAGATGGTCCTCTTTGCGGAGGATCCGAACCTGAGGCGCGAGACGCTCGACATCGCCGTGATCGGCCCCGAGCTCAGGAAGGCGCTCGGCGCCGCCGTCGCCTCGGGCTGGTACACGGCCGTCTCCGAGGGCAGGGCCCTCGGCGCACGCTACGGCATCCGCAAGTTTCCCGCCGTCGCGCTCTTCAGGGGCGCGGAGTACCTCGGCGCCGCCGAGGGACTGATGGGCTGGGACGAATACATTCAGGCGCTCGTCGAGATCGGGGCCCGTGAGAAGGGCCCTTCGCGCACGATTGCGATCCTGCAGAAAACGGAAGATTGAGTTAGGAGATCCCCCATGTCCAGTCTGACTTTGGACGGCGCCGGCCGATGGGCCGAGGTGCCGCAGCTCCCGCCCGAGGTAGAGCGCGCAGCCGCGCGGGCGCTCGTTGACTTTCTGCGCGAGGTCGAGAAGGCCGTGCTTGAGGCGAAGGCCGCCGGGCCCGAAGCCCTCGAGGAGCTTCACCGCGTCTGGGACTTCAGGAGCTTCGACCGCGCCTGGCTGCCCTTCATCCTGCCGATGCTCGGCAGCGGTGAGGTGCGCATCACGCTCCACGACGGGCTCGCCCGCATGGAGGAAACGGGCATTCCCGCCCTCTGGCGCCTGCAGATGGGCGGCCACGACTCCTTCATTCTCGGACGCATCCCGCGCTGCGTGTGGCTTGCCGCCCGGAGCGGCGAAGAGACGGTCGGCACTATCGTCAACAATGGCTCTGACGTCTTCGCGGCTCCCGCGATTCTGGAGGAGCTGCGCGCCGCACAGCAGAAGATCGACTGGTCGAGGCTCCCCGAGAGCCCCGCCCACATGGTCGAACTCACCAAGCAGCCGCTCTCGCCGGGCGACTCCCGCGCGATTCTCTCCACGCTCGGCACGGGCGACATCCGGGCCGAGATCACGGGCTTTGCGAAAAGCACGATCAACCGCACGGGCGTGCGCGGCATCTGGCACACGAAGATGCTCAACAATGCGGGCAACCCGCTCCTTGACGCCTACGTCTGCGCGGTGATCCCGCCCGAGGTGGCCTCGCCCTGCGAGGCCTTCGACGACACCGTCGAGCGCTGCCGCGAGATGGTCGACTGGGTCGAAAAGGACCTCGAGCGCGGCGCCATCGGCGGAGAACCCGTGGAGGAGGCCCGATGAACGACAATGAAGTGAGCGACGACGTCCTTCCGACGAGCCTTTCAGGCTCGGACGTGAGCGACGGTCTCGACCGCCTGATGCGCGCACGCATCACGCCGGAGATGCACATGCAGTGCAAGGTGTGTTGGTTCGTCTACGATCCCGAAGAGGGGCTTCCCGAATTCGGCATCGAGCCGGGCACTCCCTTCAACGATCTCCCCGAGGACTGGACCTGCCCCGAGTGCGGCCATCCCAAGGCGAGCTTCATTCCGGCAGAAGGCTTCTGACGGGCGCTGCAGGGAAGAGGCGCATCATCAAGACTCATCGGGCGTCGCTGACAAGGCGGCGCCCGATGCATTTTCTGCGTTGTCGCGAGCTCCCGTTCCGCCTGATAAGATAACGAAACAGGCGTGGAAAACCACGCAGATTTCATTTTTTTTATGCCAGTCGACCGTTCCAACCTCACGGGCGTCGCGCTAGTCCTCCTCGCAGGCATTCTGTGGGGCGCGATGGGCACGTCCGTGCAGTATCTCTTTTCCTCGGGCGCCTTCGAGACGCCGCTCGAGCTCGTAACGCTGCGCCAGCTCTGCGCAGGCTCGCTCTTCGTGCTCGTCATGAGCCTCGTGCGCCCGCGGGCGATCTGGAGGCTCTGGACCGACCGCCGGATGGTGATCGACGCCGCCGTGAGCGGCGCGCTCCTCTTCGGCGCGCACAATGCGTTCTTCGAGTCCATCTACTATTCGAACGCAGGCACGGGCGCGATCCTGCTCGTGACCGTTCCGCTCTGGTGCGGACTCTGGAGCGCGATCGTGAACCGAAGCCCCGTGCCGCGGCTTGAGATCGCGTGCTTCCTGCTCGCTGCCGCAGGCGTCTCCCTCATCGTGACCGACGGCGACTTCTCCGGGCTTGTCTTCTCGCCGATGGCGATCGTCTGGGGACTCGTTTCGTCCATCATGGCCGCCGCCTACAACATCCAGTCCAAGCGCCTCGTCGCCCGGGCGGGCGTTGTGCCCGCGCTTGCGTGGGGTCTGGTCTTCGGCGGCGTCTGGGCGTCCGTCTTCTGCAATCCGCTCTCGATTTCGGCCGAATGGACCGCGGCGTCCGCAGGCGCCTTCGCCTTTCTCGTTCTATTCGGCACGATGTTTGCCTTCTGGAGCTTTCTCGCGGGCCTGAGGCACGTCTCGCCCGTGGTGGCGGGGCTGCTCAACAGCGCCGAGCCGCTTGCGGGCTATTTCTTCTCGATGCTCTTTCTGGGCGACGTGCTCGGCTTCTGGCAGACCGCGGGCATCGCGCTTGTCATCGCCAACGTGGCGCTCCTGGCCTTCAGGAAGAATTGAGCGAATGCATTGTCAACTCAACTTCATGAGAAGGGCCGCCATCGTCATGCGCACCGGATGGGAAAAGGCCTGCAGGCTCCTATAATATGGCGCGTACGAAACACTCTGAGGAAAATCCCATGCTGACCGTCCGCCCCGCCGCGATGAGTGACCTTGACGCCATGACCGACATCGAAGCGCAGTCCTTCCCGCCCGAGGAGAAGGCCACGCGCGAGAGCTTCGAGGCTCGCATGAAGGTCTTTCCCGAGTGCTTCATGCTTCTGTGCGAGGACGGCCGTCCCGTTGGTCTCATCGACGGCATGGTGACGAACGACGCGACGATCTCCGATCCGATGTTCGAGAACGCCTCCCTGCACGACCCGAAGGGCGCCTGGCAGTCGATTTTCGGCTTCTGCGTGCTTCCTGAAATGCGCGGCAGGGGCGCCGCGCCCCTGCTGATGCGCGCCTTCATCGAGAAGGCGAGGGCCGAGGGCCGCCGCGGCCTCATCCTCACCTGCAAGGAAAGGCTCATCCATTATTACGAACAGTTCGGCTTCGTCAACATGGGCGTCTCCGCCTCCGAACACGGCGGCGCCGTCTGGTACGACATGACGCTCGAATTCTGACGGCCTTCTGCTGGTCAATACCCCTGTCTGAAGACAGAGGTTCCCGCGCCGAATTTCTATGAATCTTGAGCCCACAGCGCACCTTGGAACGTGATGAGTGCAAATGAGGGTTTTTGAGGGGGAGTTCGAGCCAAAAGACGCTTGACGAAAGCTTCGTGTGGGCGTACCATAGTATCAACCGCAGGACACTAGGTCCTGGTTTTCAAGAGTCCGGCTCCCCATCGCCGGCATCCCGGAAGGTACCGTAAGACCTTCCCACGATAGAGCCCCGTCGGCATTGCCTCGGGGCTCTTCCATTTTGGCTCATTTTGTGCGTGATGAATGCAGATGAGTGCAAATGCGGGTATTTCCTGCCGTCTAGCTTGCGAAATCGTGCGTGTTGAGGCTTGACGGGAAGGGCTCGCGGGCGTACCATAATATCAACCGCAGGACGCAAGGTCCCGGTTTTTCAAAGTCCGGCCGCCCATCGCCGGCATCCCGGAAGGACAGCAACGCCTTCCCACGATAGAGCCCCGTCGGCATTCGCCTCGGGGCTCTTCTCTTGTGTGCTCGGCATGGGCACGTTCTAACGGGTGAAAGTCCCGAGAGGGGCCGGCAGTGGCAACCTCATAGCCAAAAGCAAGGTGTGCGTCGCGAGGCGTAGGCTGAAAGAAGCTGGAGGCAAACCCTTGAGCTGATGAACAAGAACCTCATCAGGCATACGACGGCGGATAAGCTCGCAAGGCAGAGTGAAGTCCGACAACTGCACGGAGCCGTTGGTGTAAATGAGGCAGCTACATGAGGGGAAAGAGCGTGTTTCTTACCCGAGGAGGTCTCACGGACGCCGTTCCATTCGGAGCGTCGGAGTAAAGCTTGTCGTGAGAAGTCAGCAGAGGCCATAGTACCGAGCGGGATGGTGCTCGGGAAGGGCTGAAATCAATAACAGGAGGCGTCCGACGTAGCCGACAACCCGTTTATTGCTGAAAAATCCCGAAGGGGGACCCCTGCGGAACAGGGGAGGACCGGAGGGGAGCAAAGGGAAGAAGGACGAGAAAGAACAAACGCCGCCACATGCGAAGGCAACGAATGGTAACCCTAGAAGCCATCCTTGAACGGAACAACTTGAACCGAGCTTATAAGCAGGTCAAGGCAAACAGAGGCGGTCCGGGCGTCGACGGCATGACCGTAGACGAGTTCTTGGACTATCTGCGTGCGCACGCCGTCGAGATAGTGGAAACCGTGAAGGCGGGGAAATACAAACCTCAGCCCGTACGCCGAGTCATGATCCCGAAGGAGGAGAAAGGCAAGTTCAGACCGTTGGGAATTCCAACTGCTGTCGATCGAGTCATCCAACAGGCGATCGCGCAGAAACTGAGCGACGAATACGAACCAGTATTCAGTTTGCACAGTCATGGCTTTCGCCCGTGCAGGAGTTGCCGGACGGCCATTGACGAGGCCCTCGATATCGCAAATCAGGGTTACGTCTGGGTCGTGGACCTCGACCTGTCGAAGTTCTTCGACACGGTCAACCACTCCAAGCTCCTGCAACTCTTGTCGGACAAGCTCAAGGACGGACGAGTAGTCTCACTCATCCACAAGATCCTGAGAGCACCGATACAGGAAGGGGACAAGATCACGCCATGCGAAATAGGAACGCCGCAAGGCGGTCCGGTCAGCCCCGTTCTCGCCAACATCATGCTCAACGAGCTCGACCATGAGCTCGAACGCAGAGGGCACCGTTTCGTTCGGTACGCCGACGACATGATGATCTTCTGCAGGAGCAGGAAGGCGGCGGAGCGGACTCTCAGACACCTCAAGCCCTACGTGGAGGGAAAGCTGTTTCTGAAACTCAACGAACAGAAGACGAAGATCTGCCGCATGACGGATCCGAACCTGAAGTTCCTTGGGTTTGGCTTTTGGCAAAGCCGAGGCATCGTGAAAGCACGACCGCATCAGAAGTCCAAGGCCAAATGCAGACAGCGCCTGAAGGCCATTACCTCACGCAGTCGAGGCAGAAGCCTTGAAGCGTACAGGAAGGAGCTGAAGGCTTTCGTCTGCGGATGGGTCAACTATTTCGCGGAGTCGTCGATGGCGATATTCGTCAGAAGCACCGATGAATGGTTGCGCAGACGCATCCGACAGATCTACTGGAAACAGTGGAAGAAGGTTCGGACAAAGTTTGCGGCGCTCAGGAAACTGGGCCTAGACGACAAGGTGGCTTGGAAGTGGGCCAATACCCGCAAGTCGTACTGGCATACGGCAAACAGTTGGATACTCTCGACCTCGCTGACAAATGGCCGACTCCGAGAATTGGGATGGACGTGCCTGGGGGACGTCTACAAGTAGGAAGTTCTCTGAGGTTATTGATAACCGCCCACTGCGGATCCGCACGGTGGGTGGTGTGGAAGGGGCTGAGGATCAAAAGTCCTCACCCCTATCCGATTTCATACCGTGTCCTAGTGGGCATCCATGTGGGCCTTGAGCGCGCGGCCCGTATGGGTGTTCGTGGAGGTGAGCGTCTCGGGAGTGCCCGCGGCCACGACTCTGCCGCCGTTGGCTCCGCCCTCGGGGCCCATGTCGACGATCCAGTCGGCCTGCGCCATCAGGTCGAGATTGTGCTCGACGACAATCACCGTGTTGCCTGCGTCGACGAGGCGCTTGAGCACGCCGATGAGCTTGTCGACGTCGGCCATGTGCAGGCCCACCGTCGGTTCGTCAAGCACGTAGAGCGTGTGCGGACTCTTGCGTCCCCTGGTGGAGACGGAATCCTTGACCTTGGTGAGCTCGCTCACGAGCTTGATGCGCTGCGCCTCGCCGCCGGAAAGCGTGGGTGAGGGCTGGCCAAGCGTGAGGTAGCCCAGACCGATGTCCTGAAGGAGCTTGAGCGGGTGTGCGATCGTCGGCATCGAGTTGAAAAACTCGACTGCTTCATCGACCTGCATCTGCAGGATTTCTCCGATGTTTCGATCCTTCCAGGTGACGGCCAGCGTTTCCTGATTGAAGCGTGCGCCGTGGCACACCTCGCAGGGGACCTTGACGTCAGGCAGGAACGACATCTCGATTGTGCGCAGTCCCTGTCCGGCGCAGGCTTCGCAGCGGCCGCCCTCGTTGTTGAAGGAGAAGCGTCCCACGCCGTAACCTCGAGCCTTGCCTTCATTCGTGCCTGCAAAGAGCGCGCGGATTTTGTCAAAGAAGCCGACGTAGGTGGCGGGACACGATCTCGGCGTCTTGCCGATGGGGGTTTGATCCACTTCCAGAACACGCGCCACCGGTTCGCGGCCCGTGATTATGTCGCATCCCTTCCACTTCGCCTTGCTCGGATCGGAGCCGAGATTGCCGATCAGATTTTCAAAAAGCACTTCACGGGTCAGAGTGGACTTGCCGGAGCCGGAGACGCCCGTCACGACGGTCAGGCGGTTGAGCGGGAATTCCACGACTCCGCCTGCCAGATTGTGCATGCGGGGATTGATCACCGACAGCTTCGGGTCTGTCTCGGGATTGAAGGGACGGCTGGCAAAATGCCTGTGCTTGCTCGGATTTCTCAGGTATTCACCCGTAAGTGAGCGCTCGCACTTCATGATGTCGTCAACCGTGCCCTCGGCAACGAGTTCGCCGCCTCGAACGCCGGAGCCGGGACCGATGTCGATGATATGGTCCGCCTGACGGATCGTGTCCTCGTCATGCTCGACGACGAGCAGCGTGTTGCCCTGGTGGGTGAGCCGGTCGATGGCGTCAAGAAGGATGCGGTTGTCTCGAGGATGCAGTCCTATCGTCGGCTCGTCGAGCACGTAGCAGACACCCCTGAGGTTGCTGCCGAGCTGTGCGGCCAGACGAATGCGCTGGGCTTCACCGCCGGAAAGCGTCGGCGCGCTGCGGTCGAGCGTGAGGTATCCGAGTCCCACTTCCTGAAGGAAGGAGAGGCGAGACAGGATCTCGGCGACCGCGTCGTGAGCAATGGCCGCCTCGCGTCCCTCGAGCCTGAGGTTTCGGAAGAACTCCTCCACGCTGTCGATCGTCATTGCACCGAAGTCCGAAATGCTTCTGTCGTGCCAACGCACCGCCCTTGCAACGGGATTCAGACGAGTCCCCAGACAGTCGGGGCAAAGCTCCGCCCCCTCCGTGTCGCTGAGGTCGGTGTTGAAGTCCTCCTTCTTTTTCTGCGCCTTCTTGAGCGCCGAAGTGATGAGACCGTAGCCTGAGCACTTCGGACACGCGCCTGCGCTCGAGTTGTAGGAGAAAAGCTTCGGATCCAGAGCAGGGAAGCTCTTGAGGCAGGAGGGGCAGGCTGCGAGCGTCGAGTAGAAGACGTCCTGTTCGAGCAGGCCTGTCGTCGGTTCGTCGGGAAGCGAACGCGTCACAAGCAGGCGACCGTGCCCGTGAAGGAGCGCGGCGGCCACGATCTTTTCCAGCGCTTGCTCGTCGGCACCGCATATCCCGACGGCAAGCTCGAGCTCGTGTTCCGAATAACGGGCGAGCGAAGGGATTTTGAGGGATATGTCGATATATGCTCCATCGATGCGCATGATCCTGTGTCCGGCGACTGCGGCCGCCTCCATTTCCGCTCTGAAGATGCCCTTCTGGCGACGCACGATCGGCGCAAGCACGGCGATTTGGTCCGAGCCGAAGTCGCGGCGGATTGCCTTGATGATGTCGTCGTGGGACTGGGGGCTTGCCGGGATGCCGCAGTCCGGGCAGTACTGGGTGCCTAGCTTGACGAAAAGCAGACGGAGGAAATGCAGGAGCTCCGTCGTCGTGCCGACGGTTGAGCGCAGGCCACCGCGCGAGGTACGTTGCTCAATGGCAACCGTGGGCGGAATGCCGCGGATTGAGTCGACCTCGGGGGCGGGAGCGGGCTGGACCATGCTTCGCGCATAGGCATTGAGGCTTTCAAGATAACGCCTCTGTCCTTCCGCGAAGACGAGGTCGAAGGCAAGCGTCGACTTGCCGGAGCCCGAGGGGCCCGTGACAACCGTGAACTTGTCCCGGGGAATCGTGACCGAGAGATTCTTGAGGTTGTGCTCCCTGGCGCCCTGAATGACGATCCGGGTGTTGTCCTCGGGGGCGCTGAGCTTCATCGGCGGGAAGTTGAAGAAGCTTTCCCGGGAGACTTCCTGCCCGTCAAGGACGTTTCGCCAGTCCCTGAGTGCGCGTCCCGTGAAGGAGCTGACCTCCTTGACGATCTGGTCGGGCGTGCCTTCGAAGACCACGAGGCCGCCCTGACGTCCGCCGGCGGGACCGAGTTCAATGATCCAGTCGGCCGTATTGAGGACGTCAAGGTTGTGTTCGATCACCAACACCGAATGTCCGAGGCAGATCAGTTCGTTAAATACGCAAACGAGCGTCGCCGTGTCGCCAAAGTGCAGTCCTGTCGTCGGTTCGTCGAAGACGAAGAGCTTCCCTGCGCTGTAGCCGCAGCGACGTCCGAGCGAAAGCCCCTCGGAGAGGGTGCCTGCGAGCTTGAGGCGCTGGCGTTCGCCGCCGGAAAGCGTGGTCAGCGGCTGCCCGAGCTTCAGATAGCCGAGGCCCACTTTGCAAAGCTGTTGGATTCCCCAGGTGATGCTGGGGTATTCAAAGAAAAGTCGCGTGGCTTCATCTGCCGTCATGTCTAGCACGTCGGCGATGCTGTAGTCGCGGTCGTCCGAGAGACGGATCTTCACCTCCAGAGTAGAGTCCTTGTAGCGCTTGCCGCCGCAGGCGGGGCAGGGCAGATAGACGTCCGAGAGGAACTGCATCTCGATGTGTTCGAAGCCGGCGCCGCCGCAGGTCGGACAGCGTCCCTTGCCGGAGTTGAACGAGAAGTCGCCGACGCTGAGCCCCAGATGGCGGGCCATGGGCGTGGCCGCAAAAAGCGATCGGATGCCGTCGAAGCTGCCGACGTAGCTCACGGGGTTCCCGCGGGTTGTGCGCCCGATGGGACTCTGGTCGACGTAGATCACATCATGGGGAATGCATCCCGCCAGTCCGTCGAACTTGCCGGGCTGGTCGGTGCTTTTGCCGGACTTGCGCTTAAGGGCGGGCACGAGGATGTCGGAGACGAGCGTCGATTTGCCCGAACCCGAGACGCCTGCGATGGCGACGATGGCCCCCATCGGAATGGCCACGTCGATGTGGCGGAGATTGTGTTCTGATGCACCCTTGATGATCAGGCGGGGCCTGTCGGCCGTCACGAATTCTGGATCGGGACGCCGCACGCGCCTGCGGCCCGACAGGTAGTCGCCTGTCAGGGTGCCAGCGTCGAGCACTTCACGCGTGCTGCCGTCGAAGATGATCCGGCCGCCGTCCGTGCCCGACCCCGGGCCCATGTCGATGAGGCGGTTTGCAGCGAGCATGACCTGAGGGTCATGCTCCACGACGACAAGCGTGTTGCCCGCTTCGGTCAGGCGGCGCATGATGCGGTTGACGCGATGCATGTCGCGCGGATGCAGGCCGATGGAAGGTTCGTCCAGAACAAACAGCGTGTTGACGAGGGCCGTGCCCAGTGCCGTCGTGAGGCTCACGCGCTGCACTTCACCGCCCGAGAGCGTGCGGCTCTGTCGGTCGAGCGTCAGGTAGCCGACGCCCACGTCGCAAAGGAACGTCAGGCGCGAGCAGATTTCGTCCAGCAGCATCTGCTCGGATTCGTCGGCGCGTGCGCGGCGTTTTTTGAAGAAGTCCCGCAGGTCTTCGATCGGGAGCGTCATGAGCTCGTGGTAGTTGAAGCCGGGCAGCTTCGCGTAGGCACGGTCGGAAAGGGTCATGCCGATCGGCTTGAAGACGCCGCCTTCGATGGTCTTTGCAAGCACGAGCTGCTTTTCCTCGAGGGTGCCGTATCGCCAGAAGAGCGACGGCTGCTTCAGGTGGGAGCCGCGGCACGAGGGGCACTCCGTGTAGGAACGGTAGCGTGACAGCAGCATGCGGACGTGCATCTTGTAGGTCTTGCTCTCGAGCCATTCGAAAAAGCGATTGATGCCGTACCACTGCGTGCGCCAGTTGCCCGTCCAGTCCTCGCCGCCCTCCCAGACCCAGCGCTTCTCCTCAGCCGTGAGCTTTTTGTAGGGCGTGTTGGTGCGAATGCCGCGCACGGCGGCGTAGGCAAGCATCTCCTGCTGGCATTCGTTGAAGGACTTTGTCGTCCATGGCTTGACGGCTCCCTCCTCGAGAGTTTTCGAGGGATCGGGGATCACGAGCGACGGATCCACCGTAATGATGCGGCCGAAGCCCCTGCATTTCTCGCAGGCGCCTACGGGAGAATTGAAGCTGAAGAGAGAAGCGGAGGGCTGGGAAAAGGACTTGTCGCAGTCTGCGCAGCCAAACCCCTTCCTGTAGGGGGCGAGCGGCGTCGAGCCTTCTTCGGTCTTGATGAGGACAGCCATCGCGCCGGCTCCCTTGTCAAGGGCCTGCTCGATCGCCTCGATCGCGCGCGACCGCTCGACGGATGATGCGCGGAAGCGGTCCGCCACGACCGTGAGAATCGTGCCGTCCTTGACGGCGCGGCGAGATTCGATGCGGGTGAACCCCTGTGCCGACAGACCTGTCTCGGCCGTTTCCAAGGCAAGCTCCTTGGGCACCTTCATGTCGAACGTGACGAGAACCCTGCTGTCCAGCCCCTCGGGCATTCCCGCGAGGCGCTCGAGCACGTCGTCCCAGATGCTCTGGGGCGTGTGCTCGACGACGCGTCGGCCGCATTTGGGGCAGTAAAGCTCTGCATGATGGGCGAAGAGTAGCTTTATGTGGTCGTTGAGTTCCGTCATCGTGCCCACCGTCGATCGCGACGTGCGCACAGTGCTGTTCTGGTCGATGGCGATCGCAGGCGGCACGCCGTCGATTCGATCGACATGCGGGCGGTCCATGCGGTCGAGGAACTGGCGCGCATACGGGCTGAAGGTCTCGACGTAGCGGCGCTGCCCCTCCGCATAAAGCGTGTCAAAGACAAGCGAGCTCTTGCCTGAGCCCGAAAGGCCCGTCACGACAGTGAAGTCTCCGGTGCGCAGGTCCAGATCGATGTTCTTCAGGTTGTTCTGTCTGGCTCCGCGGATGCGGATCAGGCCGTTGTTCGATGCGGTGTCGGTCATGCTCTTTCAGTCTGGGTTGTAAGATGCTTTCCGCAGACTACCGCAAGCAGGAGGAAAAGTGACGCCCGTCAGCCTCAAGAATGCCGGTGGGATGGGTTAATTACAAACAGTTACATTCTTGCCTTCGCTTTTCTGAAAAGTATGGTATAGTTCTGCTTCTCCACTTCTAGTGGGGGATTAGCTCAGCTGGGAGAGCGCTTGCATGGCATGCAAGAGGTCAGCGGTTCGATCCCGCTATCCTCCACCACGATCAAGGTCCCTATCGTCTAGAGGCCTAGGACACGACCCTTTCACGGTCGGTACCGGGGTTCGAATCCCCGTGGGGACGCCAATTTCAAAGCCCGTCAGGTTAGCGCCTGTCGGGCTTTTGGTTTTTATGTGCGGTGCTGTCCGCACGAACATAAAAAAAAGCGCCGGCATGCTTGTCCGGCGCTTTCGGGGACCCCGTCCGACCATTCAGGTACGGACGTAGGTCATTCCATTAGTGATTGCGGCGCTTTTCGGCCTCTTCCTTAACCGAGCGGCGAACCGTGTCAAACGCTTCGTTGAGCGCTGCCATCACATCCATGTTCGTGCGGTTCACGATGAGTTCCTGACCCGATGCCATCAGGTCGATGCGAATCGTGAAGGCGCCCATGGCCTGGTGACCTTCCTGGCTGACGGTCACTTTGCAGGCACCGAGCTGGTTGTCGAAGCGACGGAGCGCTTCAACCTTTTCGGTCACCGCAGTTTCGACAGCGGGCGAACGATTGATGCCGTGGAAGACGATCTGCAGAGATTGGGGCATATAACACCTCTCTTTTTGTTGTGGCTTTTTGATGGGACAATGCTCTTGTCCGTACTCCAAGTCTATATCCAATCCTTGCGCTTTGCACAAATTCCACTGGTTATCACTTAGAATGTGGCGATACGCTGTCGGGCAAGACGCCGCAGTCGTCGCCGGACAGTTAATCACAGCCTGAACCGCTACTCCCGCAAGGAAAGGGAGGCGGCAGGCCCCTTTGAAGAGATATGAGCAAAATGGATCGCAAACCTTGGCAGAACAACGGCCCGCATAGGGCTCCCTTTGGTTCCGACCGCCGCGAGGGCGGCCGCAGCGACCGTCGCGAAGGCGGCGAGCGCGGTTTCGGCCGTCGTGAATTCGGTGATCGCCGCGAATTCGGCGGTGAACGCCGCGGTTTTGGTGAACGCCGTGAGTTCGGCGACCGTCGTGAATTCGGCGGCGATCGCGGTGAACGTCGTCCGTTCGTGGCCGGCGAGCGTCGTGAGTTCAACGGTGAGCGCCGTGGCTTCGGCGATCGTCGCAAGTCCTTCGGCGGCGGCCAGCGTCGTCGCGAAGACTTCGGCGTTCGTTCCGGTCCGCGTGCCCGCGCGCTTGAAACCCGCCGCTTCTCCGAGCGCTCCGACTTCGCCAAGAACGCCGTCGTGAAACTTGATGCCGACATCGCCGACTACTTCAAGAGCGCCGAGGACGTCAACAAGGCCCTCCGCCTGGTGATCGAGCTCGGCAGGCTTGCCAAGAAGCCCGAGGTCAAGACGGAAGCTGAAAAGGTCGAGCAGGCCGAGGCTCCCGCCGTCGCCGCCGAAGAAGCCATGTTCACGGAAGACGTCTTCGAGGACGAGGACGTGGAGGCTGTCGCCGAAGCTGAGGAAACGGCTGAAGCCAAGTCCGAGGACAAGGCCGAATAAGGCTCTCTGACGGGTGACGCAGGTCACTTGAAAGCTTCGCTCCCGCAGGGAAAGCGGAGCTTTTTTCGTCTCTGGCGGATGGTGGTGGTCCACTCCCCTGCTATCGGGAATCTCCCCTAGGCAGGCACGGCCTTTTTAGTTAAACTTTCAAGGCTCAAAATCCGAAAACCACCCCCGTGCGTGCGCCGGGGCTGCGAGACCGGCCGCTTACATGAAATACATTCTTGCTCTTGATCAGGGGACCACGAGTTCCCGCGCCATTCTGCTGAATCACCGCGCCCAGATCGTTTCCCTGGAGCAGCTTGAGTTCCCGCAGCATTATCCGCAGCCCGGCTGGGTCGAGCACGACGCCATGGACATCTGGCGCACGCAGCTCGCCTGCGCCCAGAACTGCCTGAGAAAGGCGGGCGTCTCGGCCTCCGAGGTCAGCGCCATCGGCGTGACGAACCAGCGCGAGACGACGGTCGTCTGGGACAGGACGACGGGGCTGCCGATTGCCCCTGCCATCGTCTGGCAGGACCGCCGTACGGCTCCCTACTGCACGGAGCTGCAGAGAAGGGGCTTTGAAGTGCTCGTGCGTGAAAAGACGGGCCTTCGCATCGATCCGTACTTCTCCGCCACCAAGATCCGCTGGATTCTCGACAGGGTGCCCGGAGCGCGTGCGCGCGCAGAACGCGGCGAACTCGCCTTCGGCACGATCGACACGTGGCTCATCTGGAAGCTCACGGGCGGCCGCGTCTTCGTGACCGACATCACGAACGCCTCCCGCACGATGCTCTGCAATCTCGAAACCTGCAGGTGGGATGACGAACTTCTCGACATCTTCGGCATTCCCGCCTCGATGCTTCCCGAAATCGTGCCCAGCTCATGCGTGGTCGGCGAGGCGCTGCCCGAAATGCTCGGCGCCGCGATTCCCGTGGCGGGCATTGCGGGTGACCAGCAGGCCGCGACCTTCGGTCAGACGTGCTTTGAGGCCGGCTGCGCAAAGAACACCTACGGCACGGGCGGCTTCCTTCTGATGAACGTGGGAAGCGAGCCTCGCATGAGCCAGCACCGCCTGATCGGCACGGCCGCCTGGCAGCTCTGCTGCGAACGCACGCAGTATGCGCTTGAGGGCTCCGTCTTCATTGCCGGCGCCGTCGTGCAGTGGCTCAGGGACGGCCTGCAGTTCTTCAATTCCGCCGAGGAGATCGAGTCGCTCGCCAAGAGCGTGCCCGACAACGGCGGCGTCTATCTCGTTCCCGCCTTCGTGGGGCTCGGCGCCCCGCACTGGGACAGCGAGGCCCGCGGCATGATGATCGGGCTGACGAGAGGTACGACGAAGGCGCACGTCGCGCGCGCCGCGCTTGAGGGCATCGCCTTCCAGTGTGCGGAGGTGCTTGAGGCGATGCAACTTGATGCAGGGACCGAGCTCAAGGAGCTGCGCGTTGACGGTGGCGCCTCCCGCAACAACCTTCTCATGCAGTTTCAGGCGGACATCTCCGGCGTGCCGGTCATTCGTCCCGCCATTACCGAAACGACTGCGCTCGGGGCGGCGTTCCTTGCCGGCCTTTCGACGGGCGTCTGGGAGTCGTGTGAAGAAATTTCCGCCTTGTGGCGCGTCGACAGGGTGTTCGAGCCCTCGATGACCGCCGACAGGCGAGAGTATTTGATGAACCAATGGGCCCGAGCCGTCGGCCGCGCCCGCAACTGGAATAAGTGACCATGGCTGAAGTGAAAACCACCTGCCGCGAGAAACTGCTCGCCAAACTTCGTGAAGATCCCGTCTGGGACGTCGTCGTCATCGGCGGCGGCGCCACGGGCGCCGGCATTGCGGTCGACGCCGCCTCCCGCGGCCTCAAGACCGTCGTGTTGGAGGCCCAGGACTTTTCGTCCGGCACGTCGTCCCGTTCGACGAAGCTGATTCACGGCGGCGTGCGCTACATGAAGAATCCGCGTGACTGGGGGCTCGTGCGCGAAGCTCTGAAGGAACGCCGCATCCTCATCAAGAATGCTCCGCACCTCGTGCACTCCAAGCCCTTCATCCTGCCCTGCTACAAGAAGGGCGAGCGCGAGTTCTACACGATCGGCCTCGGCATCTACTCCGCCATGACCTACGGCGGCTACAACATCGGCCACACGTCGAGCCTCTCCCGTGAGGACACCCTCATGCGCCTGCCCGGCGTCAAGCCCGAAGGCCTGATGGGGGGCGTGCAGTTCTTCGACGGCCAGTTCGACGACGCGCGTCTTGACGTTGCGCTCATTCGCACGGCCTACGAACACGGCGCCGTACCGCTCAACTACATGCCCGTCGTTGGCGTCACCCGTGAAGGCGGCATGATCCGCTCCGTGACCGCGAAGGACAAGGAAACCGGCGAAGAGTTCGTCATCCGCACGAAGATGGTCTTCAACGCCGCCGGCGCCTGGGTCGATCCGATCCGCCGCATGGTTGATCCGGATGCCTCCACGCTCGTGCGCGTCTCCCGCGGCTCGCACATCCTGCTCGACAAGTCCTTCATGCCCGGCGACACCGGCATGCTCATCCCGAAGACCCGCGACGGCCGCGTGCTCTTCGCCATTCCCTGGCACGGCATGCTCCTCGTCGGCACGACCGACGTGGAACAGAAGGAAGCCGACTTCGATCCGAAGGTGAGCGACGCCGAAATCGACTTCATGATCGAGACGGCCTCCGGCTATCTTGAAAAGCCGATCACCCGCGCCGACGTCAAGGCCTCCTTCGCCGGCCTGCGTCCGCTCTTCAATCCGCAGGCCACGGGTTCCGCCGGCTCGACCGCCAAGGTTTCTCGCGAACACGCCGTCATTCCCGAATTCGGCAACATGATCACCGTGACGGGCGGCAAGTGGACGGCCTACCGCAAGATGGCCGAGCACGCCATGCTCGTCGCCACGCTGCGTCACCTCATCCCGCCGCGTCTCTGCGTCACGAAGGATCTGCCGATCTTCTGCGATCCCAACTGGGACCATGCTGCTCTTGAGATCGAGGCCGAAGCCGGTGACGCCGCCGACGAAAAGGTTGTTCAGTTCGCCCTCTACGCCCGCGACCACGAGTTCGCCCGCACGCCCGAGGACGTGCTCTTTCGCCGTCTGCGCCTCGGCCAGATGAACGAGGCCCGCACGAACGCCCTGCTGCCCAAGATCGCCGCCGCCTTCGGCCTGCCCGTCGAGGAATGCTGCTGCGCCGACGAAGCCTGCACCTGTGAAGAAGGCAAGTGCGAATGCGAGAAGGCCGAATGCGAATGCAAGGCCGAGGTCTGCGAAGCCGAAGTCTGCGAATGCAAGGCTGAGGAAAAGGCCGAGGCTGCGTCCGTTGAAGCCGAAAAGGTGATCGACGTCGAAGTCGTCGAGGAAAAGCCGGCCGAAGAGGCTGAGCAGAAGAAGTAAGACCGATGCCTGAAGGGCCCCCGGGCCCTTCGGCCGCCGGCCTTCGGTGCGGGCGACTCCATGGCGGAGGCGCCCGTGCCGTTTCTTTTGGCGTGCCGCGCCGTCTCTTGAGGACGGCGGCGGACGGAAATAAAAAAATCGGTCCTTCTTGTGGACAAGTAGGGGCGATTAGGGTAAAATCGCGATCCTGACTTTGCTTCACGGATTGCTTACCCCATCTTTTTCCACTGGCGCCGTGATTCACACGCGAAGTTCAGAACGCCATATTTCTAGGGCGAACCCAATTTCAGGTTCGCTTTTGTTTTTATTCAGCATCTGCATGTCAGTGCGGGTCCTCAGAAATGATGACGGACCGCGGCGCCATCCGTTGAGCGCTGCAGCAGCTGCCTTACTTATTAGGTGAAACGCAATGAAGACCTTCTCGGCCAAGCCGCTTGAGGTTAAGCGCGACTGGTTCGTGGTCGATGCCAGTGACAAGGTGCTCGGCCGTCTTGCCAGCGAAATCGCTCTGCGCCTTCGTGGCAAGCACAAGCCCGAATTCACGCCCCATGTCGACACGGGTGACTTTATCGTCGTGATCAACGCGGACAAGCTCAAGCTTTCCGCTGAAAAGGACACGAAGAAGACGTACTACCGCCACACGGGCTATCCCGGCGGCATCTACGAAACGACGTTCCGCGAAATGCAGGACAAGCACCCGGGCCGCGCTCTGGAAATCGCCGTCAAGGGCATGCTTCCGAAGGGCCCGCTCGGCTACGCCATGATCAAGAAGCTCAAGATCTACGCCGGCGCCGAACACCCGCACTCTGCCCAGCAACCCAAGGTTCTTGACCTCTAATTTCCGAAAGGCTTGAAAGATGATCGGTAACTACAACTACGGCACCGGCCGCCGCAAGAGCTCGGTCGCTCGTGTTTTCATCAAGCGCGGCACTGGCAAGATCGTGATCAACGGCCGTCCGCTGGAACAGTACTTCCACCGTGAAACGGGCCGCATGATCGTCATGCAGCCGCTTCAGCTCACGGAAAACACCGAAACGTTCGACATCATGGTCAACGTTTGCGGTGGTGGCGAATCCGGCCAGGCCGGCGCCATCCGTCACGGCATCACGCGCGCCCTCGTCGACTACGACGCCGGCCTCAAGAGCGTTCTCTCCAACGCCGGTCTCGTGACCCGCGACGCTCGTGAAGTCGAACGTAAGAAGGTCGGTCTGCGCAAGGCCCGCCGCGCCAAGCAGTTCTCCAAGCGCTAATCGCTTCGAGTACGGATTTGCAGAAGGCTCGTCCTTCTGCGGATCCCGGCAAAAAGAAGGTCGCCTGCATCAAGCAGCGCGGCCTTTTTTGTCGTCTGCGCGTGCCGAATCTGACGGCGAGACCCGTCACGAGCGCGCTTTTTCGTGTAGCATAGATGATCGCTTGAACAACGCCGTGAACGGCCTCCGCCCATCGTGGAAGAGAAGCCCCGGCGTCCCGTCACATTTTTGGAGGGCCGTCCTTTGGACGGCACATACCCCGATGACTGAAAAGATTGAAACGCCTCAGGAAGAAATGCCCGAGCTCATGCCCGATCCCATCAACTTCACCGACGCCGCCGTCGCGAAGGTCAAGGAGCTGATGGACGAAGAGGGCAATCCCAGCCTCAAGCTGCGCGTGTTCGTTCAGGGCGGCGGCTGCGCCGGCTTCCAGTACGGCTTTACGTTCGACGAGGTCCAGAACCCCGACGACGCCGTGATGGAAAAGGGCGGTGTGACGCTTCTCATCGATTCCATGAGCTACCAGTACCTCGTCGGCGCCAAGATCGACTTCAAGGACGACCTGAGCGGCGCTCAGTTCGTCATCGACAATCCCAATGCGGTGACGACCTGCGGCTGCGGCTCCTCCTTCGGAGTCTGATGCTGGAGGACCGAAGGCCCGACGACACAAAAACAAACGGACGACGTTCCATGCGAACGCCGTCCGTTTTTTCATAGACCTGCTTCCGTCCTGATCAGCGCGGATAGAGGGCGCCGAGAATTCGCGGTCCCGCCGCCCGCGTGACCGCAGGCAGGTTTCCGGGGAGGCTTGCGAGAAAGCGCTCCGCAAGCCAGGCGAAGGCAGCCGCCTCCACCTCCATGGGCGGCACGCCCAGAGCTTCGGTCGTGGCCGTGAGGCCGGGGAAATGCGAGGCGATGGCCTGCATGAGGGTCTTGTTGTAGACACCGCCGCCGCAGACGTAAAGCTCGGCGGCGTCAGGGGCGAACCGTGCGACGGTGTTCGTGATCGTGCGGGCGGTCAGTTCGACGAGCGTTCGTGCGACGTCTTCGGGCGGCAGGCTCTCATGGCCGCAAAGGCGGGCGTCGAGCCAGGCGGGCGAGAAGAGCTCCCTGCCCGTCGACTTCGGAATGGGAAGTGCAAAGTAGGGCTCGCTCAGAAGGTCGTCGAGAAGCGTCGTGCTGACGCGGCCTGAGGCCGCCCACCGGCCGTCCCGGTCGTAAAGGGCTCCCGTGATGCGCTGCGTCCATGTGTCGATGAGCATGTTGCCCGGACCCGTGTCGCCGCCGAGGATGGTGGGGGACTCGCTGCGAGCGGGCAGAACGGAGATGTTGGCGATGCCGCCGATGTTGAGGACGACGCGCGGGACGTCTCCCGTGAAGCATTCGGCGTGGAATGCGGGCACGAGCGGCGCTCCCTCGCCTCCTGCGGCCACGTCGCGGGAGCGCAGGTCCGCAACGACGTCGATGCCCGTGAGCTCTGCGACGAGCGCGGGATGGTTGAGCTGCAGCGTGAAGCCCTTTTGAGGACGATGGCGGATCGTCTGGCCGTGCACGCCGAGTGCGGCGACGTCGGCGGGGGAGAGTCCCGTTCGGGCCAGAAGAAGGCCGGTGGCTTCTGCATAGTGGCGAGCAAGCGCGACGGAGGCTTCGCCCATGCGCTCGATTTCGTCGGGGCCGGGCAGCGTGAGCGCCGCGAGCGCAGCGCGCAGGTTGGGCGGAAAGGCGAGCGAGGAGTGCCCGAGACTCCTCATGACACGGCCGTCGAAGGCCATGGCGACGGCGTCCGTGCCGTCAAGGCTGGTGCCGGACATGAGTCCGATCGTAATGCGTTCGGTCATGGTGGTTCCCTGCGGAAATGGCAGACAAGGAAAAGCCGACGCCATGGCGCCGGCTTTCTGATGCCTGCATGGAGAAGGAATCAGTCTTCCTTCATCGAGGTGACGCGGTGCGCCACCCTGGAAGCGCCTTCGGCCTGCTCCTCGTCGCCGAGAAGATGCTTGGCGACGGCGGTTGCGTCGTCCCTGTGGGTGCGCAGGACGGTCGGAACGGGAAGCGACTCGCTTTCGGCAAGCAGGTCGAAGCGGGCCTGAATCGGACGGGCGATCGTCTTGAGCTGGGCCACCTGGAAGGCGGTCAGGTTTTCGGTGTCGGGCAGGTCGGCTGTGCGCGGATTGATCTGCACGCCGTCGAACATCAGTTCGTAGTGCAGATGCGGACCGGTGGCAAGGCCCGTGCGGCCCACGTAGCCGATCACGTCGCCGCGCTCGACCTTCTGGCCTGCGCGCAGGTTCTTGGTGATGCGGGACATGTGCGCGTAGAGCGTGGTGCGGCCGAGGCCGTGGTCGATCTTGACGTAGCGGCCGTAGCCCTTGCGCTCGTAGCCCACGAAGGTGACCACGCCGTCGGCGGCAGCGAAGATGCGGGAGCCCGAGGGGGCGCGGAAGTCGGTGCCGTTGTGCGGGCGCACGACGCCCGTGACGGGATGACGGCGAAGCGGCGCGAACTCGCTGCTCACGTCCTTGACGTCGAGCGGTACACGCATGAAGGTTTGCTGCGAGGCGCGGCCAGCGAGCGTGTAGAAGCCGCCGGCACGGCTGTCGTTCTCAAACCAGTAGGCCTCGTGGACGTCCTCGCCCGAGACCACCTGAACGGCAAGCAACTGGCCGTTGCGGATGAAGTCGCCGCCTGCGAACTTGCGCTCGAAGACGAGGCGGAGCGAGTCGCCCTGCTTGAGGGTGCGGACGGGATTGTCGGCGCCCTCCCAGACGACCTTGAGCTGTTCGGCGATGTCGGCGGGAATGCGCAGGGACTCGACGGTGGCAGCGAAGCCCGAGGAGGCGACGCCGGAGATGCTTTCCTCGAGCGTGTCGAAGGCGACGGGGTATTCGGCGGCGGCGAAGAGCTCGCCCGTGCGGGTGACCTCGATGCGGCGGCTGTCCTGAGGGTGCGGGCCCTCGAGATAGAGGTGCAGGAAGGCAAGTCGGCCGTCGGGCAGAACGCCTGCGTTGACGTACTGGCCGTCCTGCGGCATGACGAGCGGACGCAGCATGCGCTGCGAGCGGATGTAGGAGACGGCCTGAGGGTCGACGACTTCAAGGCGTGCGAGCAGGGAGGAGAGGGTCTCGCCGTTGCGTACGGTCAGGCTGCGGGGCGTAACGGAGCCGTTGCGGCGCAGGGCGTCGAGCGCCTGCGTGAGAACGGAGTCGTCAACGGAGCCCGTCACGAAGTCCGCGCGGTGCTTTTCCTGCGCGAGACTGGGCGAGACGCCGAGCATGGCGCCCGTTGTTCCGATCACGACCATCGAGGCTATCCCCGCCGTTGCGGCCCCGGTACTCAGTCTGCACGCGTGGAGAAGCGGGGACGAGGCCCAGACCTTGAGCCAGGATCGAAACGCCCTCCCGGCGGTGCGGAGCTGCCGGGCAATGAGGGAGGGAGCGGTCATGATGAGTCGGAGTTGCGAAAGGCGCGGAAAAAGGGAACAATACTTAGATTGCCATTTTAAATCAGAACCGCTGTGCGTCCCGCCTAAAAAACCTTAAAAATGGTTACAGGCGGGCATTTCATGCGTCTCCGGGGCCTTTTGCATGACTTTGTGTGCAGATGAGCCTGCGAACGGGCGCTGCAACGCGGCGGCCTCAGTTTGTTTAAGTCATTGAAGGGATACTGATGACCGTTGAATTAGAGAAGGCTCAGGAGGCCAAGAAGCTCCCTGTTACCGACGACATCCGCGAGGCGATGGCCCTCATCCGCCGCGGCACCGACACGTTCCTCATTGAGGAGGAGTTCGAACAGAAGCTCGCCCGCTCCAAGATGACCGGTGAACCGCTGCGCTGCAAGCTCGGCCTCGACCCGACGGCTCCCGACATCCACATCGGCCACACGGTCGTGCTCAACAAGCTGCGCCAGCTTCAGGACCTCGGCCACACGGTGATCTTCCTCGTGGGCGACTTCACGGCCGCCATCGGCGATCCGTCCGGCCGCAACGCCACGCGTCCGCCGCTCTCGCACGAGCAGATCGTCCAGAACGCCCAGACCTACCTCAATCAGGCCGGCCTCGTGCTCGACCTTGACCGCACCGAAGTCCGCTACAACTCCGAATGGTGCAACAAGCTCGGCTCCGTGGGCCTCATTCAGCTTGCCTCCCGCTACACGCTCGCACGCCTTCTTGAGCGCGACGACTTCGCCAAGCGCTACGCCGAGCAGGCTCCGATCGCCATGCACGAGCTCATCTACCCGCTGATGCAGGGCTACGACTCCGTGGCCCTCAAGGCCGACCTCGAGCTCGGCGGCTCCGACCAGCGCTTCAACCTGCTCGTCGGCCGCGAACTCCAGCGCCAGTACGGTCAGGAGCCCCAGTGCATCCTGACGATGCCGCTTCTCGTGGGTCTTGACGGTCAGGTCAAGATGAGCAAGAGCAAGCACAACTACATCGGCATCACCGACGCTCCGAACGACATGTTCGGCAAGGTGATGTCCATCTCCGACTCGCTGATGTGGGACTGGTACGACCTGCTGAGCCTGCGCGGCAACGCCGAGATCGCCCAGCTCAAGAAGGAGTGCTCCGAGGGCCGTAATCCGCGCGACGCCAAGGTGCTGCTCGCCAAGGAGATCGTGGGCCGCTTCCATTCGGACTGCGCCGCCAATGCCGCCGAAGATGAATTCAACGCCCGCTTCCGCGCCGGCGCCATGCCGAGCGACATTCCCGAAGTGACGGTCGAGGCTCCCGCCGGCGAGATCGGCGTCGGCCAGATGCTCAAGGCCGCCGGTCTCGTCTCCTCCACGTCCGACGCCAATCGCAACATCGATCAGGGCGGCGTGAGGATCGAAGGCGAGAAGGTCTCCGACAAGGGGCTCAAGCTCAAGGCCGGCACCGTCGTGACGGTGCAGGTCGGCAAGCGCAAGTGGGCCCGCATCACGATCGCCTGAGAAGCGGATCATGATCGTTCTGATCCAGCGAGTGGCCGAAGCCTCGGTGAGCGTTGAAGGACGCGTGACCGGGGCCGTCGGCCGCGGGCTTCTTGCGCTGGTGTGCGGGGAGCCCGGCGACACGCCCGCCGTCATCGGGAAGCTCGCACGCAAGACCGCGAGACTTCGCATCTTCGAGGACGAGGCGGGCAGGATGAACAGGAGCGTCGTCGACGTCGGCGGCGATGTGCTCTGCGTCTCGCAGTTCACGCTTGCCGCGGACACGATGTCGGGCAACCGCCCGAGCTTCTCCAGAGCTGCGCCGCCCGAAGAGGGCCTTGCCGCCTTCAATGCGTTTGTGACGGCGCTCAGGGGCGAGGGGCTGTCCTGCCCCACAGGCGAATTCGGCGCGCACATGCGCGTCTCGCTCGTCAATGACGGACCGGCGACCTTCAGCCTCCACCTTAGGGCTGATGGTGCTGGCGCCGACTAGTCCCAATGCTCTAGACTGTGGTCTTGGGCCGAAAGTGATGATATAAATAGAGGACGCCGCCCGCTCCGGGCGGCTCCGCACGTGGAGAAGCACCCGGTGAAAATCACTTCCGACAACTTCAAACAGGGCGATTTCATTCCTGAAGCCCTTGCCTGGGGCCGAATCGGAGAGGACGGCTCGACCGTCCGCTCGACGAACCTCAATCCCCAGCTCTCCTGGACGGACGCGCCCGAGGGCACGGCGTCCTTCGTGCTTGCCTGCCTTGACGACGACGTGCCGACGGATCTCGCCGAGCGCGACGCCTCGGGCGAGATTCCTGTTTCCCAGCCCCGCCGCCGCTTCGTGCATTGGGTGCAGCCCAACTGCCCCGCTGACGTGACGAGCATCGCCGAAGGGGCGCTTGCGGAGGAGAGGAAGACGACGCCGGGCTTCGGCGCCGTTTGCATCAACGACTACAGCCGCGGCGGCACGCCTGCTCCGGGCGAAACGGGCACGGGCTACGATGGCCCCTGTCCGCCGTTCTTCGACGCACGCTGGCACTACTACCGGTTCATGGTCTTCGCGCTCGACGCCCCGAGGCTCGAGCTTCCTGAAAATGCGACATGGCAGGACGTCGACGCCGCCATGAAGGGCCATGTCCTCGCGTCGGCTGAGCTTGTTGGCCGCTATACGCTCAATCCCCGTCTGGCCGCCCTTTGAGACGACCGGCATTCACAGAATCCACGTCATTAACCTCCGGCGGCATCCGCCGCCGTCTTACTAAAGGAACTGAAGTCGTGTTCAAGCGCTCCAATACCATTGAGGCCGTCGATCCCGCCGTCTGGGACGTCATCAGCCACGAGACCGCCCGTCAGGAAGACCACATTGAGCTCATCGCGAGCGAAAACTACGCTTCCCCGGCGGTCATGCAGGCCCAGGGTTCCTGCCTCACGAACAAGTACGCGGAAGGCTATCCCGGCAAGCGCTACTACGGCGGCTGCGAGCACGTCGACGTCGTTGAACAGCTCGCCATCGACCGCGCCAAGAAGCTCTTCTGCGAGCCCGCAGGCGTCGAGATGGCCGTCAACGTGCAGCCCCACTCCGGCGCTCAGGCCAACTCCGCCGTGTACTTCGGCCTTCTCGAGGTCGGCGACACGATCATGGGCCTCTCGCTTGCCGAAGGCGGCCATCTGACGCACGGCATGCACCTCAACTATTCCGGCCGCTACTTCAAGGTCGTTCCCTACGGTCTTGACGCCAACGAGGCGATCGACTACGACCGAGTTGAACAGCTCGCCAGGGAATGCAAGCCGAAGATCATCGTCGCCGGCGCCTCCGCCTACTCGCTTCGCATCGACTTCAAGCGCTTTGCCGAAATCGCCCACTCCGTCGGCGCCTACCTGATGGTCGACATGGCCCACTATGCGGGCCTCATCGCCGCCGGCGTCTACCCGACCCCGTTCGGCCACGCCGACATCGTGACGACGACCACGCACAAGACGCTCCGCGGTCCGCGCGGCGGCCTCATCTTCTGCCGTCCCGACCTTGAGAAGAAGATCAACTCCGCCGTCTTCCCGGGCATGCAGGGCGGTCCGCTCATGCACGTCATCGCCGCCAAGGCCGTGGCCCTCGGCGAAGCCCTTGACCCGTCCTTCAAGGTCTACGGCGAGCAGGTGATGAAGAACGCCGCTGCCATGGCCGAAGAGCTCGTCAAGCGCGGCCTGCGCATCGTTTCCGGCCACACTGAAAGCCACGTGATGCTTGTCGACCTTCGTCCGCTCAAGATCACGGGCAAGGCCGCCGAAACGCTGCTCAACGCCGCTCACATCACGGTCAACAAGAACGCCATCCCGAACGATCCGGAAAAGCCCTTCGTGACGTCCGGCATCCGTCTCGGCTCTCCCGCCATGACGACCCGCGGCTTCGGCGAAGCCGAGGCCCGCAAGGTGGCGAACCTGATCGTCGATCTGCTCGAGGCGCCTGAAGACCAAGCCGTCTTCGAACGCGTCAAGGCCGAAGTGGCGAACCTCACCGCCGCCTTCCCGGTCTACGGCGACTAAGGCGCTCAGGCGGCCGCAGGGGAGGCTTCGGATCTCCCCGAAAACGCATGAAAACACAAGGGCTACCCTTTCGAGTGATTGGGTGGCCCTTATTTTGTGTTTGGGGACTTGAGTTTGCCTGCGGGCGGGCGCTAAACTTTCGGACACTTGTTCCTGATTTGGAAGTGTCTGCCGGCCGATGCGGTTCGGGACGGGCTTCCACCGTACGCAAGGAGTCTCCTCATGCGATGTCCCTTCTGCCAGAATCCGGATACCCAGGTGATCGATTCGCGCGCCCCTGAGGAGGGGTACGCGATCCGTCGCCGCCGCAAGTGTCCGGCCTGCGGCAAGCGCTTCACGACCTTCGAGAGGGCGCACCTGCCCATTCCCGCGGTCGTCAAGCGCAACGGCCAGCGCACCGACTACAACAGGGCGAAGCTTCAGGCCTCGATGACGCTGGCGCTGCGCAAGCGTCCCGTGACGCCCGAGCAGCTTGAGGAGGCGGTCGACTCCGTCGAGCAGGCGATGATCATGCTCGGAGACCGCGAGATCGAGTCGAGCGTCGTGGGCGAGCTCGTGCTCGGCGCCCTGCAGAAGCTCGACACCATCGCCTACATCAGGTTTGCGTCGGTGTACTTCAACATCGGCGATCCGCTTGCCTTTGCATCGATGATTCAGAATGCGGCCGTGCCCGACGGAAGCACCGACGGCGCGTTCGACGTGCTGAGGAAGTTCAGGCTCGAGCACGAGGCCGAGGTCGCCGCCCGCGAGGCGAAGAAAAAGGCCGCCGCCGAGCGTCGCGCCCGCAGGGATGCGGAGAGGAAGGCAGCGGAGGCGGAGGAGGCCAAATGACGGAATGCGCTGTGGATGAAGGTCGCGTGAAGGACGACGACTTCTGGATGGGGCTTGCGCTTGAGGAGGCCGCGAAGGCCCGCAGGCTTTCTCCGCCCAATCCTGCGGTCGGCGCCGTCATCGTGAGGGACGGCCGGGTGATCGGCCGGGGCTTCACGCAGCAGACGGGCGGTCCGCACGCCGAGGTGATGGCTCTGAGGGATGCCGCCGCGCGTGGAGAAAGCGTTGAGGGCGCGACGATCTACGTGACGCTCGAGCCATGCTCGCACTGGGGGCGCACGCCGCCCTGTGCGCTTGCGATCGTCGAGCACAGGATCGGCCGCGTCGTGACGTCGGTCGCCGACCCGAACCCCCAGGTGGCGGGGCGGGGTCTGAAGATGATCCGCGATGCGGGCATCGAGGTGACCGAAGGCGTCCGAAGCAAAGAGGGATGGCTCTCCAACAGGGGCTTTCTCACCCGTATGACGACGGGCAGGCCCTGGGTGAGGATGAAGTGCGCCGCGACGCTCGACGGCCGCACGGCCTTTCCCGACGGTCGATCCCAGTGGATCACGGGCCCTGCGGCGCGCGAGGACTCTCAGTACTGGCGTGCGGTGTCGGGGGCGGTCGTGACGGGCATCGGCACGGTGCTCGCCGACAATCCGAAGATGACGGTGAGGCTCCCTGATCAGGTGAGGTTCCCGTTCCGCGTGGTCGTGGATCCGAGGCTTGAGACGCCCGTCGGGGCGGAGATTCTCAAGGGCGGCGGCACGGTCCTCGTCTGTGCGCAGGCCGGCGAAGAGGCCGAGGCGGCGCTCGTCGCCGCAGGCGCCGAGGTGCTGAGGCTTCCCGATGCGGCGCATCCGGGACGCGTGGACCTCGGTGCGCTTCTCGACGAGCTTGGACGAAGGCAGGTCAACGAGGTCCATCTCGAGGCGGGTGCGGGGCTCAACGGGAGCTTTCTCTCCGAGGGACTTGTCGACGAGATCGTGCTGTATACTGCTCCCTGCCTTTTCGGCTCGGGGATGCCCGTTGCAAGCGTTCCGCTTCCCGAGGAACCCGGTCTGGCGCACCGCTGGACGATTGAAGACTTTACTCAGATCGGTGCCGATCTGCGTGTGATTTTGAGGAGATGACTCTAAATGTTTACCGGCATTATTCAGGCCATCGGCAAGGTTCGTGAACCGGAACCTCTCGGCAACGGCGTCCGCCTGACGATCTGCGCTCCCGATCTCGGTCTTGACGAGGTTCGCATCGGCGACTCGATCGCCGTCAACGGCGCGTGCATGACCGTCGTCGAGAAGACGGACACGGAATTCAAGGTCGACGTCTCCGCCGAGAGCCTCTCGAAGACTACGGGCCTCGACACGTTCGGCGAGGTCAACCTCGAGAAGGCCATGCGTCTCGGCGACCGCGTCGACGGCCATCTCGTGAGCGGTCACGTCGACGGCGTGGGTCAGGTTGAAAGCATGGAGCAGGTCGCCGAATCGTGGCGCCTCGTCATCCGCGCCCCCCGCGTCCTCTCTCCGTATCTCGCCTACAAGGGCTCGATCACGGTCAACGGCGTCTCGCTTACGATCAACAAGGTCGAGGATACGGCGATGGACACGCTCGTGACGATCAACCTCATCCCGCACACGGTCGAGGTGACGACGCTCAAGCACCTCAAGGCCCAGAGCTACGTCAATCTTGAGATCGACACAATCGCCCGCTACATCGAGCGCATGATGTCGCTTCGTAACGACGAGGACTCCCTCTTCTGATCAGGAAGAAGGCGTTCCGCATCATGAAAAGGCGGCGTTCTTCTGGTGAAGGGCGCCGTTTTTCGACAGCGGGGCCGAAAAAACGGCGCCCGCACCCGCCCGCCCTGCGTCACGCAGGTCTTTCGCGTTAAAATAAACGTCTATCAGTCGTCGCCGGCAGGCCGGCGGCGGCCCGAGGGCCTGGCCTTCGGGATCTTTTCAAAACGAATTTAGCTCCCGCCTGCAGAGGCCCCTAGGAGACAGACATGGCTGTTGATATTGTTCCCACCAAACTCGACGGTACCGACCTTCGCATCGGCATCGTGGTCGCCCGCTTCAACGAATATGCCGGCCGCGGTGAATTCGAGTCCTGCATGGACGAACTGCGCAAGCTCGGCGTGATGGAAGAGGACGTGACGAAGGTGTCCGTGCCGGGTGCCCTCGAAATCCCGTTCGCGCTGCAGAAGCTCGCCCAGACGGGCGAATACGACGCCCTGATCGCCCTCGGCGCCGTTATCCGCGGTGAAACCTACCACTTTGAGCTCGTGAGCAACGAGTCCGGCAGCGGCATCACCCGCGTCTGTCTCGACTACGACATTCCCATCGCCAACGGCGTGCTGACGACGGAAAACGACGAGCAGTGCGAGGAACGCATCGACATGAAGGGCCGCGACTGCGCACGCTGCGCCGTTGAAATGGCCAACTTCGCCAAGGAGTTCTGCGTCGACGAGTTCGACGAGGATTTCGATGAAGTGACCTCCGAAGACTGATGCCGTCATCAAAGGAATCTTGAAGAATGACTGAACACAAGGAAGGCCACCGCAAGTCGGCGGCGCACTCCGCCCGCCATCTGGCCCGCGTCTTCGTGATGCTCGGCCTCTACCAGTGGCTCGCCGATCCGTCCCAGGACTACGCTGGCATCGAAGCCCACCTCTCGAGCCTTCTGCACGACGAGGAAGAGCAGCTCGAAGGCAGCGACATCCGTCCGACGGACTTCGAGAAGGCCGATCGCGAGCTCTTCACGAAGCTGCTCGCCGGCGTGCTTGACCGTCATGCCGAAGTGGCGGACGCCATCGCCCGTCACGCCGACCGCGAACTCTCCCGCATTTCGCTCGTCGAACGTGCGGTGCTCATGATCGGCACGTACGAACTCATGGCCTGCCCGGAAACGCCCTGGCGCGTAATCCTCAACGAATCCATCGAGCTCGTCAAGCAGTTCGGCAGCGGCTACCGCTTCACGAACGCCGTTCTCGAGCTTGTCGCGCGCGAAGTTCGTCCCGAAGAGACGGCTGCGCCGCGCGCCTGACGAATCAGTCTCTGACTGATTCCCACAAACGGGCCGTTCCCTTCGGAGGGAGCGGCTCTTTTTCTTGGAAGCGTGCTTTTTTTCGGAGGTAGAAAAATGCGACGCGGAGAATTTCAGATCATCGACCGCTTCTTCACGCATGACGCGTTCGGAGAGTGGCGAAGTCAGGGCGTGGGCGACGACTGCGCCATCATCGACATGCCGGGCAACCGCATTGCGGTGACGACGGACATGATGGCCGTGGGCACGCACTTTCTGCCCGGCGCCAGGCCCGAGGACATCGGCTACAAGGCCCTCGCCGTCAATCTGTCGGACCTTGCGGCCGCAGGCGCGTCGCCGCGAGCGTTCTTTCTCTCGATCGGACTGCCAGAGCGTGACGACGAATGGCTTGCGGGCTTTTCCCGCGGCCTGATGGCCCTTGCGGAGAGCTCGGGCTGCGCGCTTCTCGGGGGCGACACGACCCGAACGGCTGAGGTCGGCGGCACGCATGCGCCCGTGACGATCTCGATCACGGCGATGGGCTCGCTTCCCGAAGGGAAGGGACTCACGCGCGCGGGCGCGAAGCCCGGCGACGACATCTGGGTCTCGGGCACGGTGGGCGACGCATATGCGGCGCTCAAGCACCGCTGGGGCCACTGGCAGCTGATGCCCGATGCGGCCGAGGCGCTTTTCCCCAGAATGGATCGCCCGACGCCGAGGAACATGCTCGGCTCGGCGCTTCTTGATCTTGCGACGGCCTGCGCGGACGTCTCGGACGGCCTGTTGGCGGATCTGGGGCACATTCTCGAACGCAGCGGCGTCTCGGGCAGCATTCTCTGGGAGGCCGTGCCCGTCTCGAGCGCGCTCAGGGCGCTCTCCCCCGCCGCACAGCAGGAGGCGGCGCTGACCGGCGGCGACGACTACGAGCTCGTCTTCACGGCCCCTCCCTCCGCCGCGCTTCGCATCGAGCAGGCGGGACTTTTGACAAAGACCAGACTTACCCGAATTGGTAAGATTTGCGAAAAAGTCTCGGGCGATAATCTCACTGTCCGCTCGCAAAACGGCGGCATCGTGACGACGCCCACGCAGGGGTTCGACCACTTTGCCGCCTGAGGCGAAGCGCCAGGACCCTGATCTCCGACCCCCAGCGCCGCAGGCCAAGCCTGCGGCGGCAACCAGGAAGTGAACATGCTGCAGAAGTACGACGACTCCAATCCTGCTAATCAGATCGAATTGACCAGCCGTTTCGTCTGGTCCCATCCGGCACACATGATCGCCACGTTCTTTGGTGCGGGTCTTCCGTCCAAGGCGCCCGGCACCTACGGCTCGCTCGCGGGCGCGCTCTCCTTCATCGTGCTCTCTCCGGCCATGACGACCGCCGCGTGGGTGATTCTCTCGATCGCCCTCTTCATCGCGGGCGCCTGGGCAGCGGGGAAGGTTGCGGCCGATCTCGGCGTCGAGGACCACAAGGGCGTCGTCGTCGACGAGGTGGTCGGCATCTGGCTTCTCTTCGCGTTCCTGCCTGCGGGCACCCTCTGGTGGGTCGCGGGCTTTGCGGCCTTCCGCTTCTTCGACATCATGAAGCTGCCGCCGGTCGACATCATCGATGAAAAGATGAAGAACGGCGCGGGCGTCATGCTCGACGACGTGGTCGCGGCCTTCTACGCCTGGGTCGTCGTCAGCATTCTCGGCTGGCTCTTCGGCTGAGGATCATGCCTGATCTCAACGAGCGCATAGCGCTGGCAGCCGAGCGTCTCGGCGTCGTCGCCGCAGAGAGGCGGCACGTCGTCGTGACGGCCGAAAGCTGCACGGGCGGCGGCATCGCCGCCGCCATCACCGAGGTGCCCGGCAGCTCCGCATGGTTCCGCGAGGGCTTCGTGACCTATGCGGCCGAAGCCAAGACATCGCTTCTCGACGTCGATCCGAAGATGATCGAGGAGGAAGGCGTCGTGAGCGAGGACGTGGCTCAGGCCATGGCCAGAGGTGCGCTCGCACGCTGTCCCGACTCGACGCTTGCCGTCGCCGTGACGGGCGTGGCGGGACCGACGGGCGGCACGCACCTCACGCCCGTGGGCACGGTGTGCATCGGCTGGGCCGAACGCTTCAACGAGCACATCGTCACGTACGTGCGCACGATCCATGCGCACGGCAGCCGCTCGATGGTGCGCAGGGCGACCGTGCTCACGGCCCTCGAGGGCTTGATTGAGCTCATGCGTTTCGGCAATCCCGCTGTGATGCCGTGCGAATATTGACTACAATTTGAGAACTGCAGTTCTACAACGGGCGCCTCCTGAATCGATTCGCAGGGCGCCTTTTTTTGTCTTTGCTTAAATCATGTCCAGTTGGTTTGACATATTGATTCTGGTGATCCTCATCGGCATGAACGGGGCCTTTGCGCTCAGCGAGGTCGCGCTCATCACGAGCCGCAGGGCGAGGCTTCAGCACATGGACGAGGAGAGTGTTCCCGGCGCGAGACGCGCCATGGACATGAATGCGGACCCCAACCGCGCGCTCTCGACCATTCAGGTGGGCATCACGTCCATCGGACTTCTCTCGGGCATCTTCGGCGAGTCCGCGCTCGCCAAGCCCGTGGCCGAATGGCTCGTCTCGCTCGGCATGGGCGAGGAGACAGCCTCGGCCGTCGGCATCACGCTCGTCGTGGTGCTGCTCACGTACTTCTCGATCGTGATGGGCGAGCTCGTCCCCAAGCGCATCGGCCAGATGGCGCCCGAACGCCTGGCGTGCCGCGTCTCTCCCGTCCTGCACATGCTTTCGCTTGCCGCCGCGCCGTTCGTGAAGCTGCTGTCGCTCTCCACGGCCTCGATCCTCAGGCTGATGCGCGTCGACACGCGCAGCCAGAACGCCGTGACGGAGGAGGAGATTCACGCGATGATCGACGAAGGCGAGGAGTCGGGCGTGATCGAGACGGTCGAGCGCGACATGGTGCGCAACGTCTTCAGGCTCGACGACCGTCAGGTGGCCTCGCTGATGACGCCGAGGGCCGACATCGACTGGATCGACCTCGAGGACTCGCCCGAGGTCAACATCGAGAAGATCCGCTCCTCGAAGCGTTCGCGGCTTCCCGTCTGCGTCGGCAGTCTTGACGACGTGAAGGGCTTCTGCTCGACGCGCTCGCTTCTGCAGCAGATGATGGAAAAGGGCCGCGCCGACTTCAAGGACAATCTCGTGGCGCCCGTCTACGTGCCCGAGTCGCTGACCGGTATGGAGCTTCTGGAGAACTTCAGGAAGACCGACACGCCTGTTGCGCTTGTCGTCGACGAGTACGGCGAAGTCCAGGGCATCGTGACGCCCAGGGACGTGCTCGAGGCCATTGCGGGCGAATTCAAGCCCGAACAGCCGGGCGACGCCTGGGTGACGAGGCGCGAGGACGGTTCGCTCCTGCTCGACGGCATGATTCCGATCCCCGAACTCAAGGACGTGCTCGACATCAAGAGCGTGCCCGAGGAGGACTTTGGACGCTACAACACGCTCGCCGGCATGATGATGCTCCTGCTCGGACGTCTTCCGAAGGAAGGTGACGTCGCCGAGTGGGACGGCTGGCGGCTTGAGATCATCGACATGGACCGCCGCCGCATCGACAAGGTGCTCGCAGTGAAGGTCAAGACCGCGCCGAAGCAGGAAGGCCGGGGCGAATAAAAGAAGAGAGAAAGGAGAAGGAGGATGGCAGTGAAGAAGGCATGGGTTGCGTGCGGTGCGGCTGTGGTGCTCGCCGCCGTTGCGTCGGGAGGCGTGTGGCTGCAGGGCCGCGTCTTCGACAGGCAGTTCGACGAGTTCGCCCGCGAGCTGGCCGACACGAGCGTGGATATGGGCTTTCTGCTGAGCGCAGAACAGACGGGCAGGGGCTTCGCGTACCGTGATCTGGCGATCAAGCTGCGCGGGAAGGATTTTCGCCTGTGTTGGACGGGGCGCGCGGAGTTCGGTCTCGGCATGACGGCAAGGCTGGCGCTTGACAAGGAATATGGCTCAATGGCGAATCTTCCCGATTACGGCATCGAGGGGCTTGACGACGAACTCGTCTTGAAGACGGGGCTGTTCTCCTCGAAGCCCGAACTCGCCTGGCGCGTGAAGCCCTTCAGGGTGGCCGCAGGCAGTCTGCTCTGCAGCGCGGGCGGCCTTGAGCTCACGTCGGGTGACGTCGAGCACGAGGGGCGACTCGTCTGGCGCGGGCTCTCCTGCTCGGAAGGCGGGGAAAGTCTTCGCACGGGAGACGTGACATTCGACGTGTCGGTTTCGAAGGACGGCCGCAGGGCCGAGATGAAGGCGATGTTTGAGGGAGGCTCCGCGGACGTCGAGGGCATGAACCTGAAGACGGGCGCCTTCGAAATGGCGAGCACGATCGAGGAGACGAGGGCCGAAACTCAAGAGGACGATGCGCTCTACTCTCAGAGCTGGACGCTGAAGTCGGGTGAGCTGGATTATGACGGCGTGCGCGTCCTTGATGCCCTGACCTTCAGGGCGAACATGACCAACGTGCCCGAACGCCTCGTGGATGCGATGGCTCTGGGCGGCGCCGTGAGCCCCGTGATCCTCGAGATGGCGGCGGAGCAGGCGATCATGCAGGGCGGCATGACGTTCGACCTTGACGAATGCACGGTGACGCGCGGTGAGGGGACGCTGTCGGCCGCAGGGCGCGTGGCAAGGGACGGAGAGAGGATCGGAGCCTTCTCCGTGCGGTTGGATCCCGAGTTCGGAGCGGACGTCAAGGGATGGCCCGAAGCCGTAGCTGAACTGAAGGCGAACGGCAGCCTCAGGACGGTCGAAGGACGCCTTGAGGCCCATGTGGAGCTTTCGACCGATGGCGTTGCCGTCAACGGCGTGAAGCTCGACTCGCTTTGACAGGGACTTAGACAAAGGAAAGGCCTGCAGGAGTGATCTTGCAGGCCTTTGACTTTGTTCTGGGCGGGCGGCGATCAGACGGCAGCCTGAATGGAGTCGCGCGTGGCGATGGCGGTCTTGCGGGCGGCTTCCTTCCAGTCGTCTTCGCGGCTCGCGTAGATGATGGCGCGGCCGGAGTTGATCACCATGCCGGTGCCTTCGGCGGTCTTGCCGGCCTCAACGCAGGCGCGGATGTCGCCGCCCTGAGCGCCGATCCCCGGCACGAGCAGGGGAAGGTTCGGCGCGATGCGGCGCACGTTGGCGAGTTCGGCGGGATAGGTGGCGCCGACGACGAGGCCGAGTTCGCCGTTGAGGTTCCACTCGGTGGCGGCAAGGCGCGCAAGGCGTTCGTAGATCTTCTCGCCGTTCACTTCAAGCATCTGGATGTCGTCGCCGCCGGGGTTGGAGGTGCGGCAGAGGATGAAGGCGCCCTTGTTCTCGTAGGCAAGGTAGGGCTTGATCGTGTCGAAGCCCATGAACGGGGAGAGCGTCACGCAGTCGGCCTCGTAGCGCTCGAAGGCTTCGCGGGCGTAGTGCTCGGCCGTGGAGCCGATGTCGCCGCGCTTGGCGTCGAGGATCACGGGAACCTTCGGATGATTGGCGTGAATGTAGTCGATCACGGCCTTGAGTTCGGCCTCGGCGCCGCAGGAGGCGAAGTAGGCGATCTGCGGCTTGAATGCGCAGACGAGGTCGGCCGTGGCGTCGATGATGCCGCAGCAGAAGTCGTAGAGGGCCGTGCTGCGGCCCGCGAGTTCGTGCGGGAAGCGGGTGGGGTTGGGGTCAAGCCCGACGCAGAGCATGGAACCGGCGTTCTGCCAGCGTTCGCTGAGCATTTCGGTGAACTTCATGGGGTGCCTTCCGAAGGTGGTTGTCAATCGGGCGGTATCTTAACAAATTCTTTCGCACTGCGGCCGTTCCTGAGGAATTGCGCTATGCTCGACGAAGCGGCTTCCGGAGAGGAGCCACGTCAAAAACGCCGTGTCATCAGGAGGACTGTGAAGATGATCACACGCAGACAGTTCATCGGGGCCGCAGGCCTCATGACGGTCGCCGCAACTGCGCCGGCCTTCGCCTACGAGAGCCGCTGGCCGAAGAAGCCGTCGGTGCCCACCGACCTCAATGCCGAGGAGTTCTTCACGGAGCTCGCCGAGAAGGGCTCGGGCTTTGTCGTCGGCAATGAGAAGGCCGATACGGTCGTGATGATGACGTTCGACACGCAGTGCCGCTGGTGTGTCTGGGAGTACGAGCAGTTCAAGCCCTTCCTTGACCGCGTGAAGTTCGTCTGGCATCCGGTTGCAGTGCTCAATCCCTGGAGCGAGCTGCAGGGGGCCGCCATTCTGGCCGCAAAGGATCCGAAGGCCATGTTCCTCGAGCACGAGGCGCACATGAAGGATGCCGTCTTCAAGGGGCTCGACGTGCGCAAGATGGAAATTCCATTTGAAAAACGCGAGGCAGTGTGGACCAATACTAAGGTATTCCGCCGTGCCGCGGCCCGAGAGGTGCCGTTCGGCGTCATGAAGAAGCCAGACGGCAGCTATGTCGCCGTTTGCGAGCAGACGGGTGAGTCGTTTGCCAAGCTTCTCGGCAAGTAAGGCGGAGCACAATAAGGAAGAGAGGCAAGGAAAAGGCCGGCGATCGAAAGATCGTCGGCCCTTGTCTTTTTAGGCCGCCCGTTCCTGAGAACGGGCGGCGGTCGGCTGGTCAGGCGTGATGGATTACATCATGCCGGGCATGCCGCCCATGCCTTCCATGCCGGCGGGCATCGGCTTGTCGTCCTGCGGAATGTCGGCGACCATGCAGTCCGTCGTGAGGATGAGGGACGCAACGGAAGCGGCGTTCTGAAGGGCGGTGCGGGTGACCTTCGTCGGGTCGAGAACGCCCATTTCAACGAGGTCGCCGTATTCGCCGGTCTGGGCGTTGTAGCCGAAGTTGCCTTCGCCCTGAGCGACGGTGTTCACCACGACGCTCGGTTCGTCGCCGGCATTGGCGACGATCTGGCGGAGCGGTTCTTCCATGGCGCGCAGAACGATGCGGATGCCGGCGTTCTGTTCGTCGTTGTCGCCCTTGATGTCGCGGATGGCCTGCTTGGCGCGGATGAGCGCCACGCCGCCGCCGGCCACGATGCCTTCCTCAACGGCGGCACGGGTGGCGTGCAGGGCGTCTTCGACGCGGGCCTTCTTTTCCTTCATTTCGACTTCGGTGGCGGCACCGACCTTGATGAGGGCCACGCCGCCGGCGAGCTTGGCAACGCGTTCCTGAAGCTTTTCACGGTCGTAGTCGCTCGTGGCGGCTTCGATCTGCGTGCGGATGTTCCTGACGCGGTTTTCGATGGCTTCGGCCTGGCCGGCGCCGTCGATGATCGTCGTGTTTTCCTTCGTGACTTCAACCTTCTTGGCCGTGCCAAGCTGTTCGAGCGTGGCCTTGTCGAGCGTGAGGCCGACGTTGGTCGAGATGACCGTGCCGCCGGTCAGGACGGCGATGTCCTCGAGCATGGCAGCGCGACGGTCGCCGAAGCCCGGGGCCTTGACGGCCACGACCTTGAGGATGCCGCGGATGGAGTTCACGACGAGGGTGGCGAGGGCTTCACCGTCGATGTCTTCAGCGATGATGACGAGCGGACGGGCGGCCTTGGCGACCTGTTCGAGCACGGGGAGAAGTTCGCGGATGTTGCTGATCTTCTTGTCGTGCAGGAGGATGAACGGGTTGTCGAGAACGGCGGCCTGCTTTTCCGGCTGGTTGATGAAGTACGGGGAGAGGTAGCCGCGGTCGAACTGCATGCCTTCGACGACTTCGAGTTCGTTCTTGAGGGACTTGCCGTCTTCAACCGTGATCACGCCTTCCTTGCCCACCTTGTCCATGGCTTCGGAGATGATGTCGCCGATTTCAGCGTCGGAGTTGGCGGAGATGGCGCCGACCTGGGCGATTTCCTTGTTGGTCGTCGTCGGCTTGCTGATCTTGCGGAGCTCTTCGATGGCGGCGGCGACGGCCTTGTCGATGCCGCGCTTGAGATCCATCGGGTTCATGCCGGCGGCAACGAACTTCATGCCTTCGTCAACGATGGCCTGGGCGAGAACCGTGGCGGTCGTCGTGCCGTCGCCGGCGTTGTCGCTCGTCTTGGAGGCGACTTCACGCACCATGCAGGCGCCCATGTTTTCGAACTTGTCCTTGAGTTCGATTTCCTTGGCGACGGACACGCCGTCTTTCGTCACCGTCGGAGCGCCGAAGGCGCGGTCGAGCACGACGTTGCGGCCCTTCGGACCGAGCGTGACCTTGACGGCGTTGGCGAGAACATTGATGCCGCGGACCATCTTGGAGCGGGCGTCATCACCGAAAAGAACCTGCTTAGCAGCCATTTCTGTAATCCTTTACTTTCTTAGAAAAAACAAATGATGCAAGGCGCTGTCGAGCCTTTGATTAGGCGAGGACGCCCATGATGTCTTCTTCGCGCATGACGAGCAACTCTTCGCCGTCGACCTTGACGGTCTGGCCGGAGTACTTGCCAAAGAGAACGCGATCGCCGACCTTGACGTCGAGAGCGATGATGCGGCCGGCTTCGTCGCGCTTGCCCGGGCCGACGGCGATCACTTCGCCCTGGTCAGGCTTTTCACCGGCGGAGTCGGGGATGACGATGCCGAAGGAGGTGGTCGTTTCAGCAGCAAGACGCTTGATGATGACGCGGTCATGCAACGGACGGATCTGCATTTGTTGTTCTCCAAATAAAACGGTTTCCGGCGGGCGGTCGCATCGCCCCTTCTCAGGGCGGGGTTCGGCTGCCGGATGCAAAAAAACATTGCCTCGGCGGACCGCACGGGCGGCTTTGCCTTAGCATTTAAACCCTATATGGGGATGCCTCCTTGAAAAACAAGGGGGCTGTTGAAGAATTTTTACAGGTTGCCGAGGCGCTCCCGGGCGCCTTGGTGGAAATGCCTGCGGCGAGGGTGGAATGCGGTTTTCAACGAGAGGCTCCGCGGCCGTTTTTGCGGCTTTCGGAATGATGGCGGCGGGCCTTTGGTCCGTTTCGTGCAGCGGTTGGGCCGCCGAGCAGGGAAGGCTCCCGCCCATGCTCAGGAAGGCCGCCGCGGACTGCGGCGTCGACCCGAGGGCGGTGACGGTGTCGGTCGTCGCGCTCGACGGACTGAGGATGCCCGAGGGCGGCAGGATGCCCGTCGTCCGGCCCCTGCTTGCCGTCAACGCCGACAGGTCGGTGGCTCCCGCCTCGACCGCGAAGCTGGTGACGACGCTCGCGGGACTCGAACTTCTGGGCGCGGACTGGAAGTGGAGGACGGGGTTCTATGCAAAGGCGAGGCCTGATGCGGAGGGCCGCGTCAACGGCATCTGGCTCAGGGGCGGCGGCGATCCGACGCTCGTCGCCGAAAAGTTCGGGCTCCTCGTCGAGCGGATGGCGCAGATGGGCGTCAGGCGCATCGAGGGCGACCTGACGGTCGACCGCTCTTACTTCGACCTGCCCGAAGGAGATCCCTCCGCCTTCGACGGTCGGGGCTCCCGCCCCTACAACCAGTTGCCCGACGCGGCGGTGGCGGGCTATCGCAGCCTTTCCTTCGAGTTCGTTCCCGACGAGTCGTCGGGGACTGCGCGCATCATCAGCATGCCGCCGCTCTCGGGGCTTGAGGTTCCGTCGACGATCCGCCTCTCGCGCGGCGCCTGCGGCGACTGGAAGTCGACGATCGGCTACAGGCTCGAACACCTTTCCGACGGCAGGCTCGCAGCCAGGTTCGAGGGCTCGCTTCCCCTTTCCTGCGGACCGAAGACCTTCAGCGTGGTGTCCCTTTCTCAGAACGAATACCTCGAACGTCTCTTCAGGTGGTACTGGGAGCGCGACGGGCGCACCTGGACGGGACACGTCGCCGAGGGGCGCGTGCCCGAAGGCGCCCTGAAGCTCGCCGAGCGGGAGTCCGATGCGCTTCCCGTCGTGACGACGCTTGTCAACAAGTGGTCGAACAACCTGATCGCCCGTCACATCTTCCTTACGCTCGGCACGCTCAGAAACGCGCCCGACGAGGCGGACTCAGGATCCCGAACTGCAGGCGGAGCCTTTGCGCCCATGGAGCGCCCCCGCCCCGGCGTCGACACGGACGACGCACGAGCGGTGCTGGCGGGCTGGCTGGCTGAAAAGGGCGTGCCCGATGGCGCCGTCATGATCGACAACGGCTCGGGTCTCTCGCGCACCTCGCGCGTGACGGCGCGTGCAATGACGCAGATTCTTGCGGCGGGCTGGCTTTCGCCCCGCATGACCGAGTACGCGGCGTCGCTGCCCGTCTCGGGCGTCGACGGCACGATGAGAAAGCGCCTTGAGGCGACGGGCCGCACGCATCTGAAGACGGGCTACCTGCAGGACGTGCGCTCGATCGGCGGCTACGTCTATGCGAAGAACGGCAGGCGGTACGCGCTTTATGCCAGCGTGCACGGCGAGCGCAACATGGCAGGCGGTATCAGGTTCCTCGACAAGGTGGTCGAGTGGACCTACCTGCAGAAGTGAGGCCCTGCATCGCAGGCACTTCCTGAGGATTCGGGATCCTGAAACGAAGCTCGCCGCCCGGTATGGTGCCGGACGGCGAGCTTTTGCTTTTTCTGGATTTCCAGGGAAGGCCTCGTCTTATTGCTGCCCGCCCTTCACGGCGTCGAGCACGATGCCCGGCGTCAGGAGCTCGGGGAGCACCTGCACGGTTCCGTCCGGCCTGTAGAGGAGGTAGAGCGGCACGCCGGAGCGGCCGAAGCGGGAGAGGATGTCCGTGATGGCGGGATCGCGGTTCGTCCAGTCGCCCATGAGGAGCGTGACGTTTCCGTCCCTGAAGGCGGTCTGCACTTCGTCGCGGTCAAGAGCCGCGACCTTGTTGGCCTGACAGGTGACGCACCAGGCGGCGGTGAAGTCGACGAAGACGGGGCGGCCTTCGGCAAGGGAGGCCCTGACGGCCTCTTCGGACCAAGGCTGCCAGACGCCCCTGCCCTGTGCGGTGGCGGCGCGGTCGAATTCGCCCGTGGCGATGACGGCGATTGCGCCGGCCGCAAGAAAGGACGTGACGCCCATCAGGACGCGGTTGCGACCGCGGCCCCACTGCTCTCGGCCGAGCAGCCAGAGCGCGATGGCGGCGGAGCCGCAGCCCGCAAGCATCAGAAGCATGCCGTTGAGGCTGACCTGCTTGGAGAGCACCCAGCCGAGCCAGACGACGGCAAGCGCCATCGGAATCGCCATGACCTTGCGGAAGACGTCCATCCAGGCCCCCGGCCTCGGGAGCATTCTCGACCAGCCGGGGAAGATGCAGAGCAGAAGCCACGGAAGCGCCATGCCCAGACCGAGCGAGAGGAAGACGGCGATCGCCTCGACGGCGGGTTGCGTCACGGCGTAGCCCAGAGCGGCGCCCATGAAGGGGGCCGTGCAGGGGCTGGCGACGATGACGGCGAGGATGCCCGTGAAGAACGAGCTCGCGGCACCGGTTCTCGGCGCGCTGCGCGCAACGCGGGTGTCGGCGAGATGGCTTGCGGCAGTGAATTCAAAGACGCCAAGCAGGTTGATCGTGATGGCGACGAAGAGCACGAGCAGGAGCGAGACGACCCACGGACTCTGGAGCTGGAAGCCCCAACCGAGCGCCATGCCCACGCCCCTGAGGGCGAGAAGCGCACCCGCCAGCACACCCATCGTGACGAGGACGCCGCCCGTGAAGGCGATGCCGTGCGGCAGCAGTCTTTCGCCTCTGCGGTAGCCCTCGATGAGCTGCAGGATCTTGAGCGAGAGGATCGGGAAGACGCAGGGCATCAGGTTGAGGATGAGGCCGCCGAGGAACGCGAAGACGATGGCGGTGAGGGTCGTCACCGAGGCGCCCGAGCCTGCGACGGGAAGTGCGCCGGAGAAGACGGCGGGCTTGGGCACCGCGCCCTTTTCCAGCGGGAAGGAGGTTTCGATCGCCCAGCCGCCCGCAGCGGGGCCGCCGTCGCCCACGAAGACGCCCGAGAGCGTGGCGCGGGGCTCCTGCAGGAACTCGGGGGCGAGCGTCATGAGGATGGAGGCGCTGCCGTCCTCCTCGGTCTGGTGCTGCGGCTCGTCGGAGAGCTTCAGCACGCGCTCGTCAAGCGGGTAGAAGGAAAGGCTCTTCTCAACGTGCACTTCGGAGGCGGGTACCGTCACCTTGAGGCGGTCCTCCTCGTAGACGGCGCGCACGCCGCGGATGTCGGCCACTTCGGGCACGTTGACGATGGCGTTCGAAACGAGCTCGGCATCGGCCGAGGGCTTCGGCGCGACCTCGTAGGGCAGCGTGATTTCGGCCGTGCCCTCGCCGGGGATGCAGACGTCCTTGCAGGCGAGGTAGGAGACGTGGATGCTGATGCGCGCGGAGCGTCCCTCGGGGAAGCGGGGGATCTCGGCCTCGAACGGAAAGACGGCGGTGCCGCCGTAAGAGAAGCTCACGATTTCCTTGTCGTTGTGACGTTCGGGAAGCGGGAAGCGCGGATCCGTGAGGCGAACGTCCTTCGGCGTCGTGAAGCTGAACTGCGTCGTGAGGCCGGCGTCGCCTGGCATGCGCCAGTACGTGTGCCAGCCCGGCGCGTGCTCAAGCACCACGGCGAGAAGGTTTTCGGCCTGAGGCGTGAGGCCCTCGTTCTGGGCGACGAGCCGCACGGTGATGCTCGGCTCGGGTGCGGGCTGCGCCGCGCGGTCGAGCGTCGAGAGGAGATCCTGGGCCCCGGAGGCCCAGGTGGAGGCCGCAGCGGCGCAGAGCGCAGCTGCGGCAAGCCAGGTCTTGACGGAACCCATGATCGTCCTTTATGCAGGCGCCGCTCAGGCGGCGATTTCAGCAAACGTCTCGCGAGCGGCGGCGATGGTCGCGTCGATCACTTCGTCGGTGTGCATGATCGAGACGAAGCCTGCCTCGAAGACGGACGGGGCGAAGTAGACGCCGCGCTCGAGCATGCCGTGGAAGAAGCGGTTGAACGTCTCCGTGTCGGACTTCATCACGTCGGCGAAGCCGTGCGGGACGGACGGCAGGAAGTAGAGGCCGAACATGCCGCCGACGCTGTCGGCGCAGAACGTGATGCCGTTTTCCTGAGCGGCGGCCGTTAGGCCCTTGACGAGGCGGTCGGCGGCGCGGGAAAGCTTGTCTTGGAAGCCCGGAGCCTGAATGCCCTTGAGGGTCGCAAGACCGCAGGCGACGGCGACGGGGTTGCCGGAAAGCGTGCCGGCCTGGTAGACGGGACCGAGGGGAGCGATCTGCTGCATGATTTCGCGGCGACCGCCGAAGGCGGCAACGGGCATGCCACCGCCGATCACCTTGCCGAGCATCGTGAGGTCGGGCTCGATGCCGTAGAAGGCCTGGGCGCCGCCCTGAGCGACGCGGAAGCCCGTCATGACTTCGTCGACGATGAGGACGGCGCCGTGCTTCGTGCAGAGCTCGCGCATCGTGCGAAGGAATTCGGGGTTGCCGCGGACCATGTTCATGTTGCCGGCGACGGCTTCGACGATCACGCAGGCGATGTCGTCGCCCCACTGGGCGAAGGCGTCCTCAAGCTGCTGCGGGTTGTTGTACTCGAGCACGAGCGTGTGCTCCGTCACGGAGGCGGGAACACCGGCCGAGGACGGATTGCCGAAGGTGAGCATGCCGGAGCCCGCCTTGACGAGGAGAGAGTCGGAGTGGCCGTGGTAGCAGCCCTCGAACTTGATGATCTTGTTGCGACCCGTGTAGCCGCGGGCGAGGCGGATGGCGGACATGCCGGCCTCGGTGCCGGAGCTCACGAGGCGGACCTGGTCCATGGACGGCACGAGCTTGCGGACCTCTTCGGCGATGAGCGTCTCGCCCTGCGTGACGGCGCCGAAGGAGAGGCCCTTCGAGACGGCTTCGTCAACGGCGGCGATGACTTCGTCGTTGTTGTGGCCGAGGATCATCGGGCCCCAGGAGAGGATGTAGTCGATGAACTGCTTGCCCGTGGCGTCCCACATGTAGGGGCCCTTGGCGCGGTCGATGAAGCGCGGGGAGCCGCCCACGGAGCGGAAGGCTCGCACGGGGGAGTTCACGCCGCCCGGAATCGAGATCTGCGCACGCTGGAAGAGTTCGTCATTGAGGTCCATTTGTTCAACTCCTGAAAGCATGGAACGTGTCCGCGGCGGCCTCTCAAGGGTCGCGGCCGCCGGGACGGCAAATGAAAAAAAGGGCGGCCTTCGAAGCGGGCCGCCCGAAAAAACAATGAATTTTACCGAAACAGTCTGAACGCACCGTTAACGGGTGTTGCGTCCGGGACGGATTCGTGCGGCGTCAGAACGCCACGCCCAGGGAGAGCGTGAAGTCGGTCGCCATGGGCTTGAGCACGTAGTCGTCGCCGCGGGCCTCGACGGTGCCCTTGTAGCGGGCGAACGAGGTGAACATTTCGGCGTTGACGAAGACGTTCTTCGTGACCGCGTAGGTGGCGCCGAGCGACGTGACGGGGTGGAAGGAGTCGTCCTTGCCGGCGGGGCCCTTCATCTTGGAGTAGCCCAGACCGCCGCCCGCGTAGAGGCGGAGGCTGTCGAGGGCGTCGATGTTGTACTGAAGCTGGACGGCCCAGGTCTGGAAGCGGTAGGACTTGCTCGTGTCCGTGCCCGCCGTCTTGATGTCATGCTCGGAGCGGCGGTACGAAACGTCGGTCGCCCAGTGGCGGCCCGAGTAGTGGCGCATGCCGACGTGCCAGGAGCTGTCGTTCTTGACGTTGCTCGGAGAGAACTCCTCGCCGTTGTCCATGTACTCCCAGCCCCAGCCGCCGTAGAGGTAGTTGCGGTCTGCGCTCCAGGCGCTGGTGGCGGGCAGCGGAAGGTCGCGGCGCTTGGCGTCGTCGATCGTGATCGTGGAGTAGAAGAAGAACACGTTCGTGACGGGGATGTACGTGCCGTAGAAGGAGATGTCGTCCGTGCCGATCTTCGCGACGGGCAGCGGCATCGGGAACGGAACCCACATGTAGTCGCCGCGGGCGGAGACGGCGGCGAGGTAGCCTGCGCCGACGTGCAGGCCCGTGCCCGCGACAGGCCAGCGGGCGACCCACTGGTAGCCCGCGACCGGTTCGGGACGGTAGTTAGAGTCGACGAAGGTCACGAGGAAGAAGGAGCGCTCGTTGCCGCGGTTGTCGATGACCTGACGGCCGAGACCCATGCCGAAGGGATAGCCGTTCTCTTCATGACGCTTGTCCCAGTCCCAGGTCGGGTGGTTCGTGTAGGTCGGAACGACCCAGAGGCTGTTGCCTTCTTTCATGATGGCCTTGGCACCGCGGACGGTGTCCTGCCAGAAGGAGCCGAAGTCGCCGGGGCGTTCGGCGGAGGAGGACACGTAGCCGGCCGGCGTCGTGTCGATCACGGCTTCAAGGAAGCCGGCATGAGCCTGGCCGGCGGCGCAGGCCGCAGCCGCCGTCGCGGCGGCAAGCGTCTTCATTTTGATGTTCATGGCTTTGCGGCCGCCCGCATCAGGCGGGGCGGCCTTCTTGTAAGTTGTCTGAATCGGGAGCGGAGATGCCGCGTCCAGGCGACGGGGTCCGCAGAACCCGTCATTGTCGCACAAGGCGTCGAGACGGACCTCAAAAAGTTCAGTAAATGTCAGTTGAACACTTGGTCGATCCACGCGGCGTTTTGTTCAACGTACGAGGAACGAAGGTGGTCGTCATCTTTGTAGTTGCGCAAGTTGCATTTTTTGTTGGGACAAACCTTAGTTTCTGTTTCGATGATTGTTGCATACGAAGAAAAAACTTTTTCTACGTATTGATTGCCTTTCGACCACAATTTCTCTTCGGGGAGGTCGACGATGATGTCGTTGTTTTTATTTTTTTGAGGATTTAACCTATTTATATAGTGTATTGGATCGTAACTTCCGTTGTCCCACGGGTAGTCAAGCAGCACAAAGAATCTCTTGTCTTTTCCGTACATTCTGAAGAAGTTCAGGTATTAGTCTATGCCTTTTTTGAATTGTTCAGGCGTTTCATGTTGATAATGGCCCCATATTTGTCCGATAACAACCGTTTTGATACGGGGGTCTTGAAGCAGAGTTCTGATTGCGTCGGATGCCTGTTTGCATTCTGGGGTGCTGTTTTGGTTAAAGCCATTGCTGACGAGGCAGCCTCCGCAGGTTGCAAATGCAACAGCTCTATAGTTTTTATTGATGTTCATTTTTACGCGAGAGCTGTATTGTTCAACGTGTGAATCGCCAACAAATAAAATCTCGGGGAAGTCCGTTGTATTCTTGAAGACTCGAACCTCAACGTCATTGATTTTCTTCGTCTCTGTGTCTTTGTGGTATGTCCAGTCTTGCCGATATGCTAATATTTCATCGATTGGACGATCGTCGAAATCGATTCTCTTTAATGCTTGACCGAAAGCAATGCATAATACCGTTGATATCAGAAGAAGTATTGCTGTTTTTTGGGATTTTGCCCTTCTGACAGGATTTTCAATGAATACGTAAACGATTATGGAAATCGGGAACGCCAGTAGCAAGGCTGCGCCGTAATGCCACTGAGGGGCTGCGGGAGTTGCCAGATGAAGATACGAAATTAACGGCCAGTGCCAAAGGTAGAGGGAGTAGCTGATCAGCCCGATGAACGTCATGCTCTTCCAGGAGAGAAGAGTTCGGTTGATGATGGCGTTGTCGGAAGCCAGTATCAAAAAGGCGCTGCCTAAAACAGGCAGTAGAGAGATGAAGCCGGGGGTGTTAATTGTTTTGCTGTAAAAGATAAACCCTCCGACGATCATTGCCAGACCGAGTACGGACAGGCAATGGCGCAGTTCCAATGCAAGGTTTTTGCTGTTGAAGCGGCAGAAGGTTTCTGCGTAAGCAATGCAAATGCCTGCCCCGAGTTCCCAGAATCGAGTGTAGGGAAGATAGAAGCGCTGGGTGGCATCGTTGGTCATCAGACAGGCAAGAAAGGAGCCGGCAGTGATCAGGGCGACAAACAGTCCGATGGCAGTGGTCGAGTGCTTGAGAAACCTCCACAACAACATGCATACGATTGGGAAGACGATGTAGAACTGTTCTTCAATTGCCAGACTCCACAAGTGCAGAAGCGGCTTTTCGTGGGAGGCGACGGCGAAGTAATCGACTTCACCGAGGAGGCGGAAGTTCTGATAGAAGAAAGCACTCGAGTAGATGTGCTTGCCTAGCGCTGAAAGCTCGGGTTTCGCGAGAAGGAACCAGCCGACGGCTGCGACCGCGATGAGCAGAGTACAGAGGTTGGGCAGAATGCGCTTGATGCGCTTGATGTAGAAGTCCTTGTAGCTGAAGGAGTCGTTCAACATGCCTCTGAAGATAATGCCGGAGATCAAGTAGCCCGAGATGACGAAAAAAATGTCAACGCCAAAAAAGCCGCCTGGAAGCAGGTTCGGAAAGGCGTGATAGATGAGGACGGGCAGAACGGCAACGGCACGAAGGCCTGTGATGTCTTTTCTCCAGTAATGAAGATTGGCTTGTTGGGTTGATGTCATTGTGTCGCTTGCAGCCTTGTTTAGCAGGGGATCGGGGAAGGTGGACGAAAATGTAAATGAAACCAATTGTTATGGCAAGCGGGTAATCAAAATTTCTCGGCAATGGTCGGTGCGGATGAAAATCTGTCCTGGCTTGAAAAGTAGCGATAAACCGGGTAAAGTGCATCCCCTGACTGCGAAACTTTTCCAGACGATCGTCGGCGGAGCAATCCGCGGGAGGAAAGTCCGGACTCCGCAGGGCACCGTAGCAGCTAACGGCTGTCCGCCGCGAGGCGAGGATCAGAGCAACAGAGACGAGCCGGCGTTGGGGTCGGTTGAAACGGGCAATCTCTACGGGGAGCAACATCAAATAGGCAGCCTATGGTCCGGCCCGGACCGGTTGCGGGTAGATGGCTTGAGGCGTCGCGCGAGCGCCGTCCTAGACGAATGATCGTCACTGCGCCCTCGGGCGCGGAACATAATCCGGCTTATCGGGAGAGTTTCCGGTCATCAGACAACAGAAGAGGGGTTCGGCACAAGCCGAACCCCTCTTCGTTTATTTGCAATCGTCAGATCGATCAGGCGAGAGCCGATTCGGCCTCGCAGCGGCGCACCTTGATGCGGCCGTCGACGGCGATCGGCTCACCAGTCTTTTCCGAGATCATGAGCGGATTGATGTCAAGTTCGTCGATGAAGGGAAGGTCGGTCACGAGCTGGGAGAGACGCAGGAGCGTCTCCTCAACCTTGGCGATGTCGGCGGGCGTAGTGCCGCGGGCGCCCTGAAGAAGCTTGTAGGCCTTGACCGAGCGGACCATGTCGCGAGCGTCGGTGTCCGTGACGGGTGCGATGCGGAAGGCGACGTCCTTCATGACCTCGACGAAGACGCCGCCGAGGCCGAACATCAGCATCGGGCCGTACTGTGGGTCGGTGGCGATGCCACAGACCATTTCGCGGGAGCCCTTGACCATTTCCTGAATGATGACGCCTTCAAGCCCGTCGAGCAGGCCGCGCTCGTCGAGCTTGGCGACGAGGTCGCGGTATTCGGCGCGAAGCGCCTCGGCTGAGCCGATGTTGACGCGCACGCCGCCCACGTCCGTCTTGTGGGACGTGGTCTTGGAGGTCATCTTCATGACGACGGGGTAGCCGATGCGGTCGGCGACGGCGACCGCTGCGTCCTCGTCTGCGGCAAAGCCGGCCCTGCACACGCGCACGCCGTAGGCGTCGAGAACGTCGATGCTCTCGCGTGTCGTAAGCTGGTCGCGGCCGTCGGCAAGCGCCGTGCGGATGATGTTGCGGGCGCGTTCGCCGTCAACCTTGAAGTCGGGAAGCACGCCCTCGGGGCGCTCGATCCAGAGGCGCTGCTCGTTGAGGCGCGCAAGGCCCTCGACCGCCTCCTCGACGTACATGAAGAAGGGCACGTTGACGTCGGCGGCGGAGAATGCCGTGAAGAACTCGCTCTTCGTCATGAAGACGCCGACGACGGGCTTTTCGGGATGTGCGGCCTTGATCTCCATGATCGCGCGGGCGACGTCGGTGTCCTTGAGGCCGAGGAACGGCAGGTAGATCGTGATGACCATGTCGACGTTCGGATCGGCGAGCACCGTTTCGAGCGTCTGGCGATAGTGCTCGATCGGAGCGGAGGCGATCATGTCGACGGGATTTCTGACGGAGGCGGCGGCAGGCAGGAAGCTCCGGAGCTTCGCTTTCGTTTCGTCCGTGAGCTCGGCCATCTTCATGCCCTTTTCGCAGATGGCGTCGGTGCCCATGATGCCGGGGCCGCCGGAGTTCGTGACGATGGCGACCCTGTCGCCCTTCGGAATCGGGCAGTTGGCGAAGACCTTGGCGGTTGCGAAGAGATTCTTGAGGGAGAACTCGCGGATGACGCCCGACTGGCGCAGGAGCGCGTCGGCGGCGAGGTCGGCGCCTGCAAGACTGCCCGTGTGGGAGGATGCGGCGGAGGCGCCTGCGGCCGAGCGGCCCGCCTTGAGTGCGAGCACGGGCTTCTTCTTGGAGAGGCGCGAGGCGATGCGGCGGAAGTTTGCGGGATTCTGGATGGACTCCATGTAGAGAAGGATCTGCCTGACGTCTTCGTCCCCCTCCCAGTATTCAAGCGCGGTCTCGGCGTTCACGTCGGCCTGGTTGCCGATCGAAATGAACTGCGCGAAGCCGAGGTTGAGGTCGCGGAGAATGTTGAGGATGCCCCCACCGAGCGCACCGGATTGGGAGACGAAGCCGATGTTGCCGCGCTCGGGCAGCGCTTCGGCAAAGCAGGCGTCCATGCGCACGGCGGGATGCGTGTTGACGACGCCGAGACAGTTCGGCCCCACGCAGCGCATGCCGTAGCGGCGGACGCGTTCGAGAAGCTCGGCCTCGAGCCGGGCGCCTTCAGTCCCCGTTTCCTTGAAGCCTGCGGAGATCACGCACAGGCCCTTGATGCCCTTTTCGTGGCACTGGTCGATCGTCTGAAGCACGAAGCGTGCGTTCACGATGATGACGGCAAGGTCCACTTCGCCGGGAATGTCGAGCACCGTCGCATAGGCGGGCAGGCCTTCGATGACGCCGCCCTTCGGGTTGACAGGATAGACGGGGCCGGCGTAGCCGTATTCACGCAGGCGCTTCATGATGTCCGAGCCGATGGTGTGCTGCTTGGTGGAGGCGCCGACGACCGCGATCGAGCGGGGCTTCATGATCTTGTCGAGGATGTTCATAAGTCGTGTCAGATCGAAGGGTGGGTTCGAGGGGGCCTCTCTCGGTGAAAACGCGTGAGGATGAGACTGTACGGCGCTTTCGGAGAGGCAATCCATCAAGCCTATCACATGACGGACGGCTTGCTGTGCGGGCTAAGGCGAATTATCTAGTCCGGAGTCCCGCGCGGGAGCGGATGCGGGGCCTCGAAAAAAGATGTTGCCTGCCTTGACCGTCGGACGCCTTGACGCTAAAGTGAGACTGCAGAAGTGGGAAAAAGTGGGGGAGATCCGCCGCGGGCCGCAGGCTCGTGCGGCGAACGAAACGGCTGGTTGCGGGAGGACCGAGGGTGTTTCAAGGCACTTCGCTCTTGTCATTGGATCAGAAGGGACGCCTGTCGATGCCTGCAAGGCATCGGGAGGCTCTTGCCGTTTCGTGCGCGGGAAAAGTCACGGTGACGAGGCATCCCGACGGTTGTCTGGTGTTGTATCCGGCGCCCGTCTGGGAGGAGAAGCGCAGGGCGCTGGCGAAGCTGCCGTATTCGGCGCGCGCCTTCGTGCGCTATGTCCTCGGCAGCGCCGTCGATCTGGAGCCGGACCGTGCTGGCAGGATTCTGATTCCCTCCGAACTCAGGCAGATGTGCGCCCTCGACAGGGAGATTGCGCTGATCGGCATGGGCGAGCACTTCGAGTTGTGGGACAGAAGCACGCTTGAGGCGCGTGAGCGCGAGGCGCTCGCGGCCGGGCTTGATGCGGCGGACTTCTCGTTCTGATTGTGAAGAATTTCGGGGCGGAGCGGTTGGTTCCGCCTCCATCGTTTGTGAGTTGCGGGCGTGAGCGAGGCATTCATTCATCTGTCGGTTTTGGGCGAGGAGGCGCCGGAGGCGCTTGTGGGAGACCCTGACGGACTGTACGTCGACGGAACATTCGGGCGCGGAGGTCATTCGCGCCGCATTCTTGAAAAGCTGTCCCCGAAGGGACGGCTCATTGCGTTCGACCGCGATCCCCAGGCGGTCGAGGTTGCCAGAAGCTGGACGGATCCGAGGTTCACGATCATTCACGAGCCCTTCTCGACGATGACGGAGTCTCTTGCCGCGATCGGCGTTCATCAGGCCGACGGCATCTTTCTCGACATCGGCGTCTCGTCCCCCCAGATCGACGACGCTGCGCGCGGCTTCTCCTTCCGCTTTGACGGTCCGCTCGACATGCGCATGGACACCACGCGCGGCATGACGGCGGCCGAGTGGCTGGCGCAGGCCGAGGAGCGCGACCTCCGCCACGTGATCAGCCTTTACGGCGAGGAGCGCTTTGCGGGACCGATTGCGCGTGCGATCGTCGCACGCAGGAAGACGAAGCCCCTGGAGACGACCCGCGAGCTTGCGGATCTGGTTGCAGGCGTCGTGCCTCGCAACCGCAAGGACATGGGCCAGCATCCCGCCACGCGCACCTTTCAGGCCGTGCGCATCGAGGTGAACCATGAGCTCGACGAGCTCAAGCAGGCGCTTGACGCCGCCGGAGGGCTTCTGAAGCCCGAGGGGCGTCTTGCCGTCATCACCTTCCACTCGCTCGAGGACCGCATCGTCAAGCACTTCTTCGACAGGGCGGCCCACCCCGAGCGCGGGCTCGATCCGAGGCTTCCTCTCACGAACGACATGCTGCCCAAGCCGCTCTTCGACAACATTGAGCGCATCAAGCCGTCCGAGGCCGAGTGCGAGGCGAATCCGCGCGCGCGTTCGGCGATTCTCCGCGTCGGCGTGCGAACCGTGTCGCCCTGGCGTCCGGAGGACGGGGCATGCGCCAGGTAAGCAAGATGGACCTGGTCGTCGTGGCCGTGCTGGGTCTCGTCCTCTTTGCGCTTGCCATCACGCTCGTCAACGTCCAGTACAGGGCGCGCACGCTCTTCGTGGAGCATGAGCGCGCCGTCGACGTGGGCCGCAGGCTCGCCGACGACGAGGCCCACCTTCTTCTCAAGGTCCGCAAGGCGTCGCTTCCCGGAAGCATCGCTGACGGCGCGGGTGCGCTCGGACTCGAGGTGGCCAGAGGCGAGAATACGGTGAATCTGGTGGTGGACGAACATCACAGGGTCACGTTTGCGCCCGACACGGCCGCAGCTCAGGCTGCGGCGGCCGATGGCAAGGCGGGGGCCTCCGAGGGCTCCAGAGGAGGCCGTCCATGAAGCTGCCGCTTCTCGAATGGATCGAGCGTTCCGTGCTCGCCGTCTGGGAGAAGATCGCGGACTTCCTCGCAAAGGACCGTGAGGCCAGAAAGGCTGCGCCCGAGCATGCCGCCGACCCCCTCATCATCATTCCCATTCCGAAGAACCGCACCTACCTTGCGTTTTTCGGAATCCTGATGCTTTTCTTCATTCTTGCGGGCAGAACCTTTTATCTGCAGGTCTTCAACAATGACTTCCTGCAGAACGAGGGCGAAAAGCGCTTTGCGCGCACGATCACGATCCAGGGGGCCCGAGGCGAGATCCTCGACCGCAACGGCATCGTGCTCGCGTCGAGCCAGCCCTGCCGTAGCGTCTGGGCGGACCCTGCGCTCGTGCCCCGCAGCACGAAGGAGGAGAAGCAGCAGCTGCGCGAGCTTGCGAAGCTGCTCGGCATCAAGTACTCGGAGCTGCTCAAGAAGCTTGACCACAGCTCGTCGCCCAACTTCGTCTATCTGGCCCGCAACCGCGATCTCGGCCTGGCCGAGGCCGTCGGTGCACTCAGGATCCCCGGAATCGGTATGTCGCCCGAAATGCGCCGCCGCTATCCCGACGGTCCCGCCATGGCTCACATCGTGGGATACACGGGTGCGGACGATCACGGACAGGAAGGCGTCGAACTTGCCCGCGACCATGTGCTGGCAGGGCGCGCGGGCTCGAGGCGCGTGATCCGCGACCGTCACGGCCGCATCGTCGACGACGTCTGGGCCAAGGAAAGCGAGGCGGGCACCGACGTGACCCTTGCGATCGACTCCAGAGTCCAGTTCATCGCCTACGAGGCGCTCAGGGCCGCCATCGAGCGACATCAGGCTAAGGCGGGCGCCGTCGTGGTGGCGGACGTCAACACGGGCGAGATCATCGCGCTGGCCAACGAGCCCACGTACGATCCGAACGATCGTTCCACGGTGCTTTTCGAGCGTGTGCGCAACCGCGTGCTCACCGACCAGTTCGAGCCCGGCTCTACGATGAAGCCGTTTGCCATTGCGAAGGCGCTCGACATGGGGCTTGTGGATCCGCTCACGACCATCCAGACGTCGCCCGGCAAGCTCACGATCGGCGACCGCACGATCGGCGATACGCACGACTACGGCCTTCTGACGGTGGCCGAGGTCGTGGCCAAGTCCTCCAACATCGGCACGGCGAAGATCGCCCTCGAAATCTCGCCACAGACGCTCTATGAGACGTATTCGGAGCTCGGCTTCGGCAATGCGCCCAAGATCGGCTTTCCCGGCGCGACCTCGGGCAGACTGCGTCCAGGCAAGACCTGGCGCCCCGTCGAGCAGGCGACGATTTCCTACGGATACGGCGTGACCGTCTCCCTCATGCAGCTTGTCAAGGCGTACACGGCGCTTGCGAGAAACGGCGACGTCATCGACCTCACGCTCTTCAAGCGAATGCCTGGCGAGACTGCCGCAGGCACGCAGGTCTTCAAGCCTGAAACCGCACGCCGCATGAGGGCCATGATGATGGCGACCGTCAAGCGCGGCGGCACGGCCTCCAACGTCAATGTGGCGGGCTACTCGGTCGCGGGCAAGACGGGCACGGCCAACAAGGTGAAGAACGGACAGTACACGAGGGACGTGGTGGCGAGCTTCGTGGGCATCGTGCCCGCGACCCAGCCCCGCTTCATCGTCGCCGTGATGGTCGACGAGCCCAAGAAAGGCCGCTTCGGCGGTCTGGTGGCCGCCCCCGTCTTCAACGAGGTGGCCACGGGTGCGCTGCGCACCCTGATGGTTTCGCCCGACGACAAGACGGCGCCTGCGGGCGGCGGGCTTCTCGCGAAGGTTAGACACTGACAACGCAATGGATTGAACACAAGATGAACAAGTCGATGAACGAAGTGACGGCCTGGCTCAAGGCCCTTGTGCATGACGGCGCCCATCTGCGGCTCGACAGCCGCAGCGTGAAGCCGGGCGACGTCTTCGTCGCCGTTCCCGGCCTAAAGGCCGATGGCCGCGCATTCATCCGCGTGGCGGCCGCGCGAGGCGCGGCGGGCGTGCTGATGGAGACGCGCAACGATGCGCCCGACGCCGAGCGCTTCCCGATCGCCAGCCTTTCCGTCGACGACCTCTCGAAGCACCTAGGAGAGGTGGCGGCCGCCTTCTACGGCGATCCGTCCTCGAGGATGACGGGCGTCGCCGTGACGGGCACGAACGGCAAGACGACGACCACGCACTGGATCGCCGCGCTTCTGACGAACTTCGGCACGCCCTGCGCCGTCATGGGCACGGTGGGCTGCAGGTTCGCGGGCGAGTCCTTCGACATGCCCGCGCTCACGACGCCCGACGCCGTGAGCCTTCAGGGCGTCTACGCCGACCTTGAAAAGGCTGGCGCGAAGGCCTTTGCCGTCGAGGCAAGTTCGATCGGGCTTGAGCAGGGCCGCATGACGGGATCCCATTTCGACACGGCCGTCTTCACAAATCTGACGCGCGATCATCTTGACTACCACGTTACCATGGACGCCTATGCCGAAGCCAAGGCCATTCTTTTCGCCTGGCCCGGCCTCAGGACCGCGGTCGTCAATGTCGACGACCCTTATGCGGGACTCATGGCCGAGACGGCGAGGAAGAACGGCGCGGCCGTCTGGGCGACGACCCTGACGGGCGTCGTGCCTTTTGCGGCCGACCATGTCGTCGAGGCCTCGGACATCGAGGCCACCGAGGCGGGCACGCGTTTCCTGATGAAGGTGGACGGAGCTGCGACGTCTGTGCACCTTGCGCAGGTGGGCGGCTTCAACGTATCGAACTTCATTCAGGCGGCCACCGTGCTGCTTGCAAAGGGCTGCGAAGCAGACAGGCTCGCGGCCTGGGCCGAGTCGCTTGCGTCGCCTCCGGGCCGCATGCAGCTCATGCGCGCCGAGGGCGCGCCTCTTGCGGTGGTCGACTACAGCCATACGCCCGATGCGCTTGAAAAGGCGCTTGAGAGCCTGAGGCCTGTGGCACAGGCCCGCGGCGGTCGCCTCTGGGCGGTCTTTGGCTGCGGCGGCGACCGTGACGCAGGCAAGCGTCCCGTCATGGGCGGCATCGCCGTTAGGCTCGCCGACGAGGTCGTCGTCACGAGCGACAATCCGCGCACGGAGGATCCCGACGCGATCATCGCCGACATTTCGGCGGGCGCACCCGGCGCCCGAGTCGTGACGGACAGGGCCGAGGCGATTCATCACGCCGTTGCCGAGGCCGACGGAGCCGACGTTGTGCTCATCGCCGGCAAGGGCCATGAGGATTATCAGGAAATCAACGGCGTTAAGCACCACTTCAGCGATTCCGAAGTCGTGCGCGAGGCCTTCAACGAACGACGCGTGCAGATGCTGCGCGCGGTTGAGGGAGTCTGATCATGGAATGCCTGCAGCAGCTTCTTGAAGCGCTCGAGCCGGTTGTCGTTGCGGCGGCCGGAGACTTTTCGCAGTCCTACGAGGGCTTTTCGACGGACACCCGCACGGTGAAGGCGGGAAATGTCTTCGTTGCGCTTTCGGGCGAGCGTTTTGACGGGCACGACTTTGTTGTCGGAGCGGCCGAGGCGGGCGCCGTGTGCGCCATCGTCGAACGCAAGGTGGACGCCGCCATCACCCAGATCGTCGTCACGGACTCGGGGCTGGCCTTCGGGCTTGCGGCCAAGGCCTGGCGCGGACGCTTTGCGCTTCCGCTCGCTGTCGTCGCCGGCAGCAACGGCAAGACCACGACGACCCAGATGCTTGCATCGATCCTCCTCGCGCGATGGGGCGCCGAGCGCATGTGCGCGACCGAAGGCAACTTCAACAACGAGGTCGGCGTGCCCAAGATGCTTCTGAAGCTTGCCTTCGAGCACCGCGGTGCGGTGATCGAGTGCGGCATGAACCACAGGGGCGAAATGGCGAGGCTCGCCGACTGGACGCGTCCGACCGTGGCGCTGCTTACCAACGCGCAGCGCGAGCATCAGGAGTTCCTCAGGGGCGTCGAGGAGACGGCCCGTGAAAACGGACTCGTGATCGCCGCCCTCCCCGAGAGCGGCACGGCGGTCTATCCCGCCGACGACGCATGCGCGGACATCTGGGCCGACCTCGCGCTCGCGCGCGGCATCGACGAGCTGACCTATTCGACTGATCCCGACGTCGAGGCCGACGTCATGGGCCGAGTCGAGAACGGAGAGCTCGTGATCTCGACGGACGAAGGCGACGTGGTGCGCACGAAGCTTCGCATTACGGGAAGCCACAACGTGCACAACGCCACGGGCGCTGCGGCTGCGGCTTTTGCCATGGGCATCGGCCCCGAGGCCGTTGCGGCGGGGCTCGGCGCCTTCGAGCCTGTTCCCGGACGCGGCACGCGTTTCGTCGGAAAGCACCTTGTTGTGATCGACGAGGCATACAATGCCAATCCCGACAGCGTGCGCGCCGCCATGAACGTCCTTGCGGGCGAGACGGGCCCGAGGACCTTCATCCTGGGCGACATGGGCGAGATCGGCGACAGCGCCGAAGAAGCCCACCGCGAGGCCGGCGAGTACGCCAGATCGCTCGGCATCGACGCCCTCTACGCCTGCGGTCCGCTTTCCCGTCATGCGGCGGAGGCCTTCGGCGAAGGCGGCCGCTGGTTCGAGACCAGAGACGCCCTCATCGAGGCACTCAAGGGTCTCAGGGGGACGGCGACCGTCAAGGCGAGCCACTTCATGGGCTTTGCGGCCGTCGTGCGCGCCCTGCAGGACAACGAAGAATAAACCCAGCAATCCAAGAACAAAGAGAGCCTGAGCCTTCAGGCTTCGCAACATGCTTCTAGAACTTTTCCGCTCTCTGGCCGACGGTTTCCCGGCCCTCAACGTCTTCAACTACCTGACGCTGCGCGCGGTGCTTGCCGCGCTCACCTCCATGGCGATCGGGTTTGCGCTCGGTCCCTGGATGATCGCCCGCCTTAAGAACCTGCATTTCGGACAGGCCGTGCGCACCGACGGGCCCAAGACCCATCTCGTCAAGGATGGCACGCCGACGATGGGCGGCGCGCTCATTCTCTTCGCCATCACGGTTTCGACTCTGCTCTGGGCCGATCTCTCCAACCGCTTCATCTGGGTCGTGCTCTTCGTGACGCTCGGCTACGGCTCCATCGGCTGGATCGACGACTACCGCAAGGTCGTGCACCACAATCCCAAGGGCATGAGCGCGAGGGAGAAGTTCTCGTGGCAGTCCGTGATCGGCCTTGCCGCAGCCTTCTACCTTGTATTTGCGCTTTCCGTTCCTGCGGGCGGAACGCTCACCGAGACGATTGCGGGCTGGGTCGAGGCTGGCTTCCCGCTCGACATCTCGAGCAACCTTCACCTTCTCATCCCGTGCTTCAAGGACATCGCCCTTCCGCTTGGCTTGGTGGGCTTCATGGTCTTCACGTATGTGGTGATCGTCGGCAGCTCCAACGCCGTGAACCTCACCGACGGCCTCGACGGTCTTGCCATCCTTCCGAGCGTCATGGTGGGCGGTGCGCTGGGCATCTTCGCCTACGTCGTGGGACGTCCCGACTATGCGGGCTATCTGATCTTTCCCTACATTCCGGGGGCGGGCGAACTCGTCGTGATCGCAGGGGGCCTGCTCGGCGCAGGTCTCGCGTTCCTCTGGTACAACGCCCATCCCGCCCAGGTCTTCATGGGCGACGTGGGCGCGCTGGCGCTCGGCGGCTGCCTCGGCACCATGGCCGTCATCACCCGTCAGGAACTCGTGCTCGCCGTCATGGGCGGCATCTTCGTCGTGGAGACGCTCTCCGTCATGATTCAGACGGTCTACTTCCGCCTCTCCCACGGCAAGCGCATCTTCCTGATGGCTCCCGTCCATCATCACTTCGAGCTCAAGGGCTGGAAGGAGACCCAGGTCGTCACGCGCTTCTGGATCATCACGATGATCCTCGTGCTCATCGGCCTTTCGACGCTCAAGATCCGCTGACGGGCAGGGCGTTCCGCGGGGTTTGAAAAGGACAGTTTGATCATGAAGCAGGAAGTTGACAAGAAGACCGCCCTCATCGTTGGGCTCGGCGCCTCTGGGCTCGCCTGTGCGCATCATCTCGGTCGCCGCGGATGGAAAATCCGCGCGGCCGACACGCGCGAGGCGCCCGCCGGTGCGCAAAGGCTCGGGGCCGAGATGCCCGATGCGGAAATCCGCACGGGCGGCCTGCCCGAATCGCTCCTCGACGGCGTTTCGCTCGTCGTGATGTCCCCCGGGCTTTCCACCCGCTTCGGTGCGGCTGCACCGCTTGTCGCGAGCGCCAGGGCCCGCGACATTGAGGTCGTGGGCGAGATCGAACTCTTCGCCAGAGCGCTCGCAGACCTTGAGGCCCGCACGGGTTACCGCCCCGTCGTAATCGGCGTGACCGGCACGAACGGCAAGACGACCACGACGACGCTGGTCACGAAGATGGCCGCTGAGGGCGGCCGTCGTGCGACGGCTGCGGGCAACATCGGCCCCAACGCCGTGACCGAGCTCGACAAGGCGCTCGATGCAGGCGTTCTGCCCGAGGTCTGGGTGCTTGAGCTCTCGAGCTTTCAGCTCGACACGACGTCGAGCCTCAAGTGCGTATCCGCAGCTGTTCTGAACGTCACCGAGGACCACCTTGATTGGCACGGCGACATGAAGGCCTACGCCGAGGCGAAGGGGCGCATCTTCAAGCAGGACACCGTTCGCGTCGTCAATCGCGAGGACGCCGAGACGCTCCGTCTTGCACAGGGAGGTCCCGTGCGCACGTTCGGCGGCGGTGAGCCCGTCAAGGCGGGCGAATACGGCCTCGCCAGAGGGGCTGACGGCCTGCTGTGGCTTTCCAGGCTTGATGAGGGCGCGTCTGAGCCCACGCTCTTCTGCCCTGAAAAGTCGCTTCTCATTGCCGGCCGCCACAACGCGATGAACGCACTTGCCGCGCTCGCCCTCATCGAGGCTGCAGGCCTGCCCGTCGGACCTGCGCTCGCCGCGCTTGCCGCGTACGGGGGCGAGCCGCATCGAGTCGAGCGCGTGCTCGACTGTGACGGCGTTACCTTCATCGACGACTCGAAGGGCACCAACGTGGGCGCTGTGGCCGCTGCCGTTAAGGGCTTCGCAGCTCAGGGCCGCCGCATCCTCATCATTCTCGGCGGAGACGGCAAGGGGCAGGATTTCTCGCCTCTGGTCGAAGCCCTGAAAGGCACGGCTGGCGCCGTCGCCCTCATCGGGCGCGACGCGCCCCTGATCGAGGAGGCGCTTTCCGCTACGGGCATTCCCATGGCGCGTCAGACGACGCTTGAGGAAGCCGTGTACTGGCTCTGGGCAAGGCATGCGCAGGGAGACGTGCTTCTTCTCTCGCCCGCCTGCGCCTCCTGGGACATGTTCAGGGACTATGCCGAGCGAAGCGCCCGATTCATTGCCTGTGCCCGCGCGATTGCGGCCGAGGAGCAGGCGTGCTGAGCTTCGGACGGAAAAAGAAGAAGGAGGACTGGCAGACGCAGGGGCGCGCCGTCGCGACGCTCAAGGAGCGTGCGAACGCGAGCCTTGAGGTGATCATCTGCGTGGCCGCACTGCTCGGCATCGGCACCGTCATGGTGTACTCCGCCACGTCCGTCTTTGCCGACAACTCCCGTTACGGCGTCGACGCGCTCTACTTCGTCATGAAGCATCTGCAGAGCATCGTCGTCGGTGTCTGCGCGGGCTGGATCGTCACGAAGATTCCGATGAGCTTCTGGCAGCGCTACGCGCTCTGGGTGTTCTTCGGGGCGCTCATCCTGCTGGTGTGCGTGCTGCTGCCGGGCGTCGGCAAAACCGTCAACGGCGCGAAGCGCTGGATCAGTCTGGGCGTGATGAACCTACAGGTCTCGGAAATCATGAAGGTCGCGGCTCTGATCATGGCTGCATGGTTCGCCGTGATGAGGCAGGAATACATGCATTCCTTCCAGAAGGGCTTCATCCCGATGGCGTTCGCCATGGTGGCCATTGCGGCCCTCATCATTCAGCAGCCCGACCTCGGGGCCATGGTGGTCATCGTCGCCGAAATCATGGGCGTGCTGTTTTTAGGCGGCCTCTCCTTTAAAATCTTCACTTTTGTGATCTCGGTCGTCGTGGGCTTCGTCTTCTGGATGATCATCGACACGCCGTGGCGCTTGGGCAGAATCTTTGCATACTGGGATCCTTGGGCTCCCGAGCACGTGCTCGACAAGGCTTACCAGCTGTCGCACTCCCTGATCGCATTCGGACGCGGAGAACTCTTCGGCGTGGGCCTCGGCGGCTCGGTCGAGAAGCTCTACTACCTTCCCGAGGCGCACACCGACTTCATCATGGCGGTGATCGCCGAGGAGACGGGCTTCGTGGGCGTCTGCCTCGTTCTCTTCATTTACTATTGGCTTATTAGGCATGCGTTCGAGATCGGACGCGTGTCGATCAAATTGGAAAGATTCTTTCAGGGTCTTCTTGCGCAGGGCATCGGCGTATGGTTCGGCGTGCAGGTCTTCATTAACGTGGGCGTGGCCTCGGGGCTACTGCCGACCAAGGGTCTGACGCTTCCCTTCGTGAGCTTCGGGGGCAGCGCCTTGCTCTCGGGCCTCATCGCCATCGGCCTGCTGCTGCGCGTTGACAAGGAAAACAGAATGCTGATGCGCGGAGGTCAGGTGTGAGCACGGATTCGAAACATTTGGTGATTCTTGCGGCCGGTACGGGCGGTCACGTGATGCCCGGCCTTGCCGTGGCGAAGGTCATGGCCAGCAGGGGATGGAAGATCTCCTGGGTCGGCACGGTCGCAGGCATGGAGCGCGGGCTCGTGGAGCGCCACGGCATTCCGTTCCACGCACTCGACTTTCAGGGCGTGCGCGGCCGCGGTCCGCTCGGCGCGATCAAGGGCGGCTTCAAGCTGATCGGCGCATTCTTCGCGTCGATGAAGCTTCTCAATGAGCTAAAGCCCGACGCCGTCTTCTCGACGGGCGGCTACGTCGCCGTGCCGTTCGGCTTTGCCGCTCACCGCAGGAAGCTTCCGCTCGTGATGATGAACTGCGATGCGGACCTGCTGATGTCCACCAATACGCTGCTTCCCTTCTGCGACGCGCTCGCCTGCGGCTTTGCCGGCGGCGCGAGGACGTTTGCGAAGGAAAAGGGCCGCACGACGGGCAACCCCGTTCGTGAGGAGATCGTCGCCGTCTCACCCCCGCAGGACCGCATGGCGAACCGCACGGGGCCGCTGCGCGTCTTCATCTTCGGCGGCAGCCTCGGCGCCCAGGTCTTCAACGACAACATGCCCGCCGTCTTTGCGGCCATTCCGCAGGAGCAGCGTCCGATCATCGTTCATCAGACGGGCAAGGACCGCGACGCGCCCGTGCGCGAGGCCTATGAAAAGCTCGGCGTCAAGGCCGAGGTCGTTCCCTTTATCAACGACATGGCGGCCCGATACGAGGACTGCGACGTGGTGATCTGCCGCGCGGGCGCGACGAGCGTCTCCGAGCTTTGCGCGGCGGGCGTGGCGAGCATTCTCGTTCCGTTCGTCGCCAAGACGACGGCGCATCAGACGGGCAACGCGAAGTACATGGTCGAGCGTCATGCCGCGATCATGGTGCCGCAGCCCGAGTTTACGGTCGAGCGCATGGCCGAACTCATCTCGGGGCTCACCCGCGACCATCTGCTTGAGCTTGCGAAGAACGCCCGTGCGACGGCGCGTCCGCAGGCCGCCGAGGCCGTGGCGAACCTCATCGTCGAAACCGTCGCCCGCAGGACGGGAGCGCAGGACGCCAAGTAAAGGATTGACGGGCGGGATCCCTTTCCCGCCCTCTGAGGAGATTCAAGCGTGAAGTTTTTGGTCAACCATCTGCATTTCGTCGGCATCGGCGGTGCGGGCATGAGCGGCATCGCAGAGGTGATGCTCAATCTCGGCTACGTCGTGAGCGGCTCGGACCTCTCGAAGAGCGCCGTCACCGAGCGCCTGCAGTCGCTCGGTGCGCGCGTCTTCTGTGGCCACGACAAAAAGCACATCCGCGGCGCGGACGCCGTGGTGATTTCGTCGGCGGTGCATGAGGACAACCCGGAGGTCGTCGCCGCCCGCGAGCTCGGCATTCCCGTCGTGCCGCGCGCCGTGATGCTCGCCGAACTGATGCGTCTTCGCCGCGGAATCGCAATTGCGGGCGCCCACGGAAAGACTACGACCACGTCGCTCACTGCGTCGCTGCTCGCCGCAGGCGATCTTGATCCGACCTTCGTGATCGGCGGCCGTCTCAACAGCGCGGGTGCGAACGCCAGGCTCGGCACGGGCGAATTCCTCGTCGCCGAGGCGGATGAGTCGGACGCGTCATTCCTCAACCTCACACCCGTGATTTCCGCCGTCACCAACATCGACGAAGATCACATGGACACGTACGGCCACAGCTTCGAGAACCTGAAGTCCGCCTTCGTCGACTTCCTCGAGAGGCTCCCGTTTTACGGCGTGGCCGTGCTCTGCGCCGATGACGAGCATGTGCTCGAGATTCGTCCGCGCGTGACCAAGCCCGTGATTCTCTACGGTCTGTCGGCCGACGCTCAGGTGCGCGCGATCGACGTGCGCGCCGTCGGCACGCAGATGGCCTTCACGATCCTGAGGCCCGATCATCCGCCGCTTCCCGTCGTACTCAACCTGCCAGGCATTCACAACGTGAGGAATGCTCTGGCCGCCGTGGCGATCGCCACCGTGGTGGGCGTCTCCGACGAGGCCATTGTTCGTGGCCTCTCGGAATTCCGCGGCGTGGGCCGCCGCTTCACGCAATACGGCGACATTCCCGTGCGTGCCGCCGACGGAAGTGTGACGGGCCACTACAAGCTCATCGACGACTACGGTCATCATCCCCATGAAATGGCGGCGACGCTTGCCGCCGTGCGCGGCGTCTGGCCCGAAAAGCGCGTCATCGTCGCTTTCCAGCCGCATCGCTACACGCGCACCCGCGACTGCTTCGAGCAGTTCGTCGACGTGCTCGAGGACATCGACGGGCTCGTGCTCGCCGAGGTCTACCCTGCGGGCGAAGCTCTGATCGAAGGTGCGGACAGCGAGCATCTTGCCGCAGCCATTGCCGCCAAGGGCTTCCACCGACCCGTCGTCGTGCCCGTCGAGGGCGTGGCCGATGCGATCGCGGGCATGGTGCGCGACGGCGACGTCGTCATCACCATGGGCGCAGGCTCCATCGGTAGGGTCGCGCCTGCGATCGCCGACGGCGCGAAGTGACGCGGGAACTTTGAATTGAATCGAATGAATTGAACGGAAAGGATTAGTGAAGATGGAAAACTTAGGTCGTGTCGTGCTGCTGATGGGCGGCGTTTCCTCCGAGCGCGAGGTCTCTCTGATGTCCGGCGAAGGCGTCCACAAGGCGCTCGTGTCGAAGGGCGTTGACGTCCTCAAGTTCGACCCGAAGACGGACAGCCTTGAGACGCTTGAAAAGGGTGGCTTCGACCGCGCGTTCATCGCGCTGCACGGCCGTCTCGGCGAGGACGGCACCATTCAGGGCGTGCTCAACTATCTCGGCATCCCGTATACGGGGCCGGGCGTTACGGCGAGCGCCATGGCCATCGACAAGGATCTGACGAAGCGCGTGTGGCGCAGTGCGGGTATTCCCGTGCCCGAGGGCGTCATGATTGATCCGAAGGCGGACGACGCCGTGCTTGAAGAGGCCATTGCGTGTCTCGGCGCGACGGGTCTCGTGGTCAAGCCCGCTCACGACGGTTCCTCGATCGGCGTCACCAAGCTCGCCGAGCCGACCGTCGCCGCCCTCAGGAAGGCGCTTGAGGACGCTGCGGGCGTCCGCGGCGACGAGGTGCTTGTCGAGGAGTACATCCACGGCAGGGAGTTCACGGTCGCCGTGCTTGACGGTCGTGCGCTTCCCGTGATTGAGATCCGCGCTCCTGAAGGCGACTACGACTTCAACAACAAGTACTTCGGCGACGCAGTGCACTACGACTGCCCCGCGAAGCTCGAAGACGAAGCGGCCGCGACGCTCGGCTCGCTCTGCGAACGTGCGTTTGCCGCCGTAGGCGCACGCGGCTGGTCCCGCATCGACGCGCTGCAGCGCGCCGACGGCTCCTTCGCGCTGCTCGAGATCAATACGTCGCCCGGCATGACGCCTCATTCGCTCGTGCCGATGGCGGCCCGTGCGGTCGGCATGGATTATGCCGACCTGTGCCTCAAGGTTCTGTCGCTCGCCCGCTGCGACTGAGCGCGGGAGCGGATGACAGACGGAGTTTCGCAGGATGAAGGCTGAGAGTCCCGAAAACCCCGCGGAGGCCGTCACGCCTGAAGAGGCGATCGAGCGGCGTGCTCTGGCGCGTGCGCAGGAGGAGGCCCGCGAGGCCCGCCGCGCAAGCCTGCGCTTCTGGACGAAGACGGTCTGCGGTCTGGCTGCGGCGGCCGTCGTTGTGCTTGGCGCAGGTCGTGCGGCCGATGCGGTGATGCATCTGCCCGTCTTCGACTTCTCGACTCTGGAGGTCGAGGGGGATGTTGCGCGCGTGCCCGTCGAGCGCGTGAAGCAGGCGGTGGAGCCCGTCATTCGGGGCAACTTCTTCACCGAGGATCTCGACGAGGTCCGCAGGGCGGCCGAGACGGTGCCTTGGGTGAAGCGTGCCGTGGTGAGGAGAGTCTGGCCCGACGGCCTTCGCATTGCCGTCGAAACCTACAGCGCCTTCGCGGTCTATGAGGACGGTCGTCTTGTCGATCCAGACGGCGTGCTCTTTTCCGCCAATCCCGACGAGCGCGACAACCCGTCCGATCCGCTGCCCAACTTCTACGGTCCTGCAGGACAGACCGCTCAGATCGCCCGATACTACAGGGAGTTCTCCCGCGCGTTGAGCTCCATCGGCGCGACGGTGACGGACGTTGCCTGCAGCGATCGCGGCGGCTGGAGCCTCGTGATGGCTTCGGGCGACATTCCCGCAACGCGCGTGGAACTCGGCAGGGAGGACGCAGGCACGAACATCGTGGCGAAGGTTGCCGATCTGGCGGCGGCCTACCCGAGGGTCGTCGAGCTGATGGACGGACCGCCCGCCTCCATCGACCTGCGCTATGACAGGGCGTTTGCGGCCACGCTTCCCGACCGCGAAGCCATTCGAAAACTGCGGGAAGCCGAACAGAGAACGGATACGGATGTCCCGGACGAAGAGCCAGGGAGCGCACAGCACGATGAACAACCCGAATGATTATCTTGTCGGTCTCGACATCGGCTCCCACAAGGTGCTGTGCGTCGTTGCGCTCCCGTCGCCCAAGGGCGAGGGGCTCTACCGCATTTGCGGCTACAGCTTCAGGGATTCGCACGGCGTTCGAAACGGCATCGTGACGGATCTCAATGCCGCCGTCGACGACATCAAGGCGGCGGTGCGCGAGGCGCGCTCCGCAGGCAATCTTCCCGAGCTTTCGAATGCTTGGGTCGCCATCGGCGGCTCCTCGCTCACGAGCGAGAACTGCCTGGGCACGGCCGTCGTGCGAGGCAATGAGGTGAAGCCCGCGGACGTCGAGGCGGCGGAAAACAATGCGCGCGAGCACAGCCTGCGTCAGGGCAAGCAGCTCATCAAGATGATCCCGCAGGGCTATTCGTGCGGCGATACGTTTTCGCAGACGCCGGTCGGTCTGGTGGGCGACAAGGTGACGGCCTACTATCATGCCGTTTACGGCTCCGTGAAGAACGCCGAGAACATGAAGCGCAGCTTGCTGCGTTCCGGCATCGAACTTGCGGGATATGAGCCTCATCCGATCGCCGCCGCGCTTGCGGTGAGTACGGAAAGCGACCGCTACAACGGCACGCTCGTCCTCGACATGGGGGCAGAGACGACGTCGATGACGCTGGTGTACGAGCACAGGACGCTTCTGACGGCCGTCCGTCCCTTCGGGTCGGAATTCTTCACGCGCGACCTGAGCACGATCTTCGGCGTGTCGCTCGACCAAGCCGAAGAGCTCAAGATCCGCTTCGGAAGCTGCAGCATGGACGGCGTGCTGCCGGGCGAAAGCGTCCGCCCCTCGCTGGAGGATGTGCGCGGCACGCCGCTCTGCTCGCGAAGCCTGATCGTGCAGACCCTGTACGAGCGCGCGAAGGAGTTCTTCCGCATCTATCGCGACGTCATCGAGAAGGCGGGCCATCTCGACAAGGTCCATGCCGTGATCATCACGGGCGGAGGCGCGAACCTTCGCGCCATCGACGAAGTTGCGCGAGACGTGTTTGGAGTTCCCGTGCGCATTGGTGCGCCGCTCTGCTTTGATGAGAAGAATGCTCTCTCCATGAGGCCGAACGCCAGCGTTGCCGCAGGCCTGTTGATGGCGGCCGACAAGACGAGGGCCGCAGGCGACAGCCGAAGCTACAGAACGCCGTCTCTCCTGAACCTTTCGGGAAGGATAAGAACCGTGTTTTTCGGGGACTACTGAGCCCGCCTGCCGAAGCTGTTCGAGGCGGCTCCGGCAAGCAGAAAAGCCAAAAGTCCGCCATAATTAAAAAATTCGACATTTTGGGGTAGAAAATGCCTTTTGAGATCCTGCAGGAACTTGATCCTCTGAACACCGTCATCAAGGTGATCGGCGTGGGCGGCGGCGGTGGCAATGCCGTCGAGCACATGATCACGCATGGTGCGAAGGGCATCGAATTTATCGCCGCGAACACGGACCATCAGGCCCTGTCTCGTTCGCGTGCGCACGTGAACATCCAGCTCGGCTCCACGGGCCTCGGCGCTGGTGCCAGGCCTGAAGTCGGCGCGGCCGCAGCTCAGGAAAAGCGCGAGCAGGTGGCCGAGGCCATCCGCGGCGCGCATCTGCTCTTCATCACCGCTGGCATGGGCGGCGGCACGGGAACGGGCGCTGCTCCCGTCATCGCCGAGATCGCCAAGGAAATGGGCATCCTCACGGTTGCCGTCGTCACGAAGCCCTTCAGCTTCGAAGGCGGCCGTCGCATGCGTTGCGCGGAAAAGGGCATCGAGAACCTCAAGGACAAGGTCGACTCGATGATCGTGATTCTCAACGAGAAGCTCGAGAGCGAATGCCCCCCGAACGCCACGATGAAGGAATGCTTTGAAATGAGCAACGAAGTGCTCTACAAGGCATGCGTGGGCATTGCGGAAATCATCCACACGCCTGGCACCATCAACGTCGACTTCGAGGACCTGAAGACGGTCATGAGCGAACGCGGCACGGCCATCATCGGTCTGGCGTCCGCCTCCGGTCCGGACCGCGCCCGCGTGGCTGCGGAAAAGGCCATCGCCTGTCCGCTTCTCGAAGGTGCGAACCTCCAGGGCGCCCGCGGCCTGCTCGCCTACTTCACGGGCAACGAGTCGGTCACGCTTGCCGAAATCAAGGAGGCCATGGCGGTGCTCAACACCTTCGTCCACAAGAGCGCCATCGTGATCTTCGGCTCCGCCATCTCCGAGGAGATGGGCGACGAGATCCGCGTGACCCTCGTGGCGACCGGCCTCGACCGTCCGCTCGATGCGAACGAACCCGGCTCGGGCGTTCAGGCTCCCGCAGTCTTCAACGCCTCGTCCGAAGCCCCCGCTGGCCTTCAGACCCCGGTCTTCGGCCAGACGCTGGAGGCCCCTGCGCCCGAACCCGCCGCTCAGCAGGGGGATGCCGCGGTTGACGTGTCCAAGTTCGTCATTCCGACCTATCTGAAGTAAGCCGCTCCGTCGGGCACGGCCCGTTCGGGGACCCAGAAGGAAGCCGGCGCGTCAAGCGCCGGTTTTCGTACGGAGATCACTCATGTTCAAGCAGCGCACGCTCAGGCAGTCCGTCGAGACCGTCGGGATCGGGCTTCACAGCGGCCGCAAGGTGCACCTCGTGCTTCGCCCCGCGGAACCCGACACGGGCATTCTCTACAGGCGCGTGGACATTCGTCCCGCCGTCGAGATTCCCGCTCATCCCCTCAACGTGAACGACACGCGCATGGCCACGACGGTCAACGTCGGCAAGGCCGCCGTGGCGACCATAGAGCATCTGATGAGCGCCTTCAACGGTCTCGGCATCGACAATGTGATCATCGAGGTTGACTCCGCCGAGATTCCGATCATGGATGGCTCGGGGGCGAGCTTCGTCTTCCTGCTTCACCAGGCGGGCATCGTCGAGCAGGACGCGCCCAAGCGCTTCGTGCGGGTGCTCAAGCCCGTCGAGGTTCGCGAGGGCGACAAGCTTGCAAGGCTTGAGCCGCACGAGGGCTTTCGTCTCACGTTCACCATCGCCTTCGGTCATCCTGCGATCGACCGCACGGAGCAGAAGGCGGACGTCGACTTCTCGCGCGTCACGTACGAGCAGGCGGTCTCTCGCGCCCGCACGTTCGGTTTCGTGCAGGACGTGGAGATGCTTCGCCGCATGGGGCTCGCTCAGGGCGGTTCGCTCGAGAACGCCATCGTGATGGACGAGTTCCGCATTCTCAATCCGGGCGGCCTGCGCGAGAACGACGAGTTCGTCAAGCACAAGATTCTGGACGCAATGGGCGACCTCTACGTGCTTGGTCATCCGCTTCTGGCGCATTACGTTGCGCACAAGTCGGGTCACGGCCTCAACAACCAGCTCCTGCGCGCTCTTCTTGCAGACGAGACGGCCTGGGAGTGGGCGACGTTCGACAAGGCCGAGGACTGTCCCGTCGACTTCTGGACGCAGAAGACCGATCAGGTCAGACCGTAAAGTCCCTCTGCAATCGCACGCGCGTCCTGCGGACGCTCCGACAGCGCCTTGGCGGCTTCCAGAAGCTGCGCAAGGCGCTTCGTGTTTTCAGGCGTCGGATTCTCCAGCATGGAAAGGCGTTCGGCCTCTCTGCGGATGTCGGCGTGAAGGGCCTCGGGGTAGTGGGCCTCATCGGGAGCGAGGGTTGGAATGTGGCTCATCAGGGCCTTGCGCATGCGCGGGGACGGCGTTTCGCGCGCGAGCGACGCGATGGCGGCCGCTGCAGCGGCGGAAACGCGCGGTGCGGCGGGCGGCGCCTGAGGGGCTTCCTCGTCTTCGGGTGCGACGAGAGCGGCCTCGGCGGCCTGCGCGTCCGAGGGCAGAAGCTCAAGCGCGCGGTTGATGGCGTCGAGTCTGGCGTCGATTCGCTCGAGCCTGTGCACGGCGACAAGCCTGCGGTCCTTCTGTTCGGCCAGAAGCTCAAGCTTTCGCTCGCGCTCGGCCTCAAGTCTCGGATAGTCTCTGGCCTCCTCCTCGGTGGGGATGATCGCGGCGTTGATGCCGTGCGTCAGGTCCGCTATGAGCGTCGTGAGGCGCATGCGCTCGGTGCTCAGGTCGATCGATTCCCTGCCGAGACGCTCCTCGAGAAGACGCCGGCGGTTTTCCTCGCCGGGCTTGATCACGTTGCGAAGTCTTTCCATCGTGGCCTTGAGGGCGGGATCCTCGATGTCGTCAAGAATGCCCGAGATGGCGGCGGCACCCACTGCGGACGGCGCGCGCTCGATCCGCGGAATAGGAACGCCCGCCTGGGGTGCGGGGCGCTTCGGAATGATGCGGGCGTCGACGGCGGTGACGGGAAGACCCGCCGCTGCTGCGGCGGCGGCCAGTCTGGGGGTGAGCTGTCTGATTCTGTTTTGTTGGACGGCGCTTTCAGCCAGAAGCACGAGCGTGTGCCCCTCGACGCGGCAGTAGGCGGGATCTGTGAAGTCGATGCTCATCCTGAAGGGGCGAAGCACGTGGGCTGCGACTGCGCCTGCGCGCTTTGAAAGCGCGTAGGAGGCCATCAGCGGCTGCAGCTCGTCGCGGGCGAGGCAGCTGTCGATCGTCTGTCGTCCGATTCTTCGGCGGATGAAGTCTTGTGTCACATTGCGACCTTGTTGTAAGAGAAGGAAAACGCCTACAGAATAGCCCGTAGGTACAAATCAGGTGGCGGAATTCTGTGCGATAATCCAACAGCTATGCAGGTCGGGGCCTGCGGAGGGGCGCTACGCACGCCTTTCCAACAGGGAGGAGGCTCCGGCGCAACCGAAAACAGGGTAGCACGGAACAGCGCCGGCGTGAGCGGCGCGGCCATGCCGCATATGGTTCCGTCCGTGCCCTCAGATCCATTCTGGTTACACACAATGTTTGACGAACTTCTGACAAAAATCTTCGGTAGTCGCAACGACCGCCTGATCAAGCAATATCGCCGCAAGTGCGATGCCATCAACAAGCTCGAGCCCGCCATGCAGGCGCTCTCGGACGAAGAGTTGAAGGCCAAGACGCAGGAATTCCGCGACCGCATCGCCAAGGGCGCGACGACCGACGAGCTCCTCCCCGAAGCTTTTGCCGTGGTTCGTGAAGCCTCCGTGCGCGTGCTCGGCATGCGCCACTTCGACGTGCAGCTCATCGGCGCAATGGTTCTCAACGACGGCAAGATCGCTGAAATGCGCACGGGCGAAGGCAAGACACTCACCGCCACGCTCGCCGTGTACCTCAACGCCCTTCCCGGCAAGGGCTGCCACGTCGTGACCGTCAACGATTACCTTGCCTCCCGCGACGCGGACTGGATGGGCCGCCTCTACAACTGGCTCGGTCTTTCGGTCGGCAAGATCCTCTCGAATCAGAACAACGAGGAAAAGCGCGCCGCCTATGCCTCCGACATCACGTACGGCACGAACAACGAATTCGGCTTCGACTACCTGCGTGACAACATGGAGTACGACGTCGCCGCTCGCCGCCAGCGTCCGCTCTACTATGCGATCGTCGACGAAGTGGACTCGATTCTCATTGACGAGGCCCGCACGCCGCTCATCATCTCCGGCCCCGCCGACGACAACACGGAACTCTATCGTGCCGTCAACGACATTCCGCCGCTCCTTACCCGCCAGGCTGAGGAAAAGGGCGAGGGCGACTATTGGGTCGATGAGAAGGCCCATCAGGTCTACCTCTCCGAGGCCGGTCACGAGCATCTCGAGCAGATTCTCTCCGAGCGCGGTCTCGTGCAGCAGGGCGAGTCGCTCTATGCGCCGAAGAACATCATCCTGATGCACCACCTCAACGCCGCCCTGCGTGCGCACACGCTCTTCCACCGCGACCAGCACTACGTCGTGCAGAACGGCGAGATCGTCATCGTCGACGAGTTCACGGGCCGCCTGATGCCAGGCCGCCGCTGGAGCGAAGGTCTTCACCAGGCCGTCGAGGCCAAGGAAGGCGTGAAGATCCAGCAGGAAAACCAGACGATGGCGTCGATCACGTTCCAGAACTTCTTCCGCATGTACGGGAAGCTCTCCGGCATGACCGGCACGGCCGACACCGAAGCCTACGAATTCCAAGACATCTACGGCCTTGAAACGGTCGTCGTGCCGACGCATCGCAAGATGGTCCGCATCGACGAGCAGGACAAGGTCTACCGCACGGTCAACGAAAAGTACCGCGCGATCATCGACGACGTGAAGGCCTGCTACGAACGCCGTCAGCCGGTACTTCTCGGCACGACCTCGATCGAAAACTCCGAGCTTCTCTCCTCCATGCTCACGAAGGAAGGCATTCCGCACAACGTGCTCAATGCCAAGCAGCATGACAGGGAAGCCCAGATCGTTCTCGAAGCAGGCCGTCCCGGCGTCGTGACGATCGCCACGAACATGGCCGGCCGAGGCACCGACATCGTGCTCGGCGGCGGCATCAACAAGGCTGTCGACGCCATTCATGCCGACGAGACGCTTACTGAAGAGCAGCGCGAGGCGAAGATCGCCGAAGTGAAGGCCGAATGGCAGAAGCTTCACGACATCGTCGTGGAGGCCGGCGGCCTGCGCATCATCGGTTCCGAACGTCACGAGTCCCGCCGCATCGACAACCAGCTCCGCGGCCGTGCAGGCCGTCAGGGCGACCCGGGTAGCTCCTGCTTCTATCTCTCGATGGAAGACCAGCTCCTGCGCATCTTCGGCGGCGACCGCATGCGTGCCATCGCCGATAAGCTCCGCCTTGAAGAAGGCGAGGCCATCGAGTCCAAGATGCTCACCCGCATGATCGAGTCCGCCCAGCGCAAGGTCGAAGGCCGCAACTACGACATCCGCAAGCAGCTGCTTGAGTTCGACGACGTCCAGAACGACCAGCGTCACGAAATCTACGGCCTGCGCAATCAGATCCTTGAGAGCGAGGACATCTCCGAGCTCGTCAAGAACCTGCGCGAAGGCCTCTTTACGGACCTCTTCCGCGCCTATGTGCCGGCCGAGACCGTTGAGGAGCAGTGGGATCTCGACGGTCTTCAGACGAAGCTTGCCGGCGAGTTCGGCATTGTGATCGACTTCAAGCAGCTTCTTGACTCGAACGACCAGTTCACGGACGACGACCTGCTCGAGGCGCTTCTCAAGCAGGCCGAGGCCCAGTACGTCGAGAAGGAGCAGATGGTCGGTCACGAGGCCTTCACGGGTTTTGCCCGCTCCATTCTCCTTCAGATTCTCGACCAGCTGTGGCGCCAGCACATTTCCGCGCTTGAGGCCCTTCGTCAGGGCATCTACTTGCGCGGCTATGCTCAGAAGCAGCCCAAGCAGGAATACAAGCGCGAGGCCTTCAACATGTTCGAGCAGCTGCTCGACCAGATCCGCGAGACCCTCGTGCGCGTGCTCATGCAGGTTCAGATCAACGTGAAGCCCGCCGAAGAGCCCGCCCAGCAGCAGCCTGTCGAGGAACCTGCTCCCGCCGAGGCGACAGGCAGCGCGCTCGAGAACATGCCCAAGGAGGAGCTCGATCCCGCGCTCTTCGCGCACGTCGGCCGCAATGATCCGTGCCCGTGCGGCTCCGGCCGCCGATTCAAGGACTGTCACGGCCGTCTCTCCTGAGAGGCTGACGAATAGTCCTGAATGACTTTCAGAGCCCGTCTTCGCGTTTCGTGAAGGCGGGCTTTTCCTTGGCGGTCGCCAATGTCAATGCTGGAGATTCGGACATGAGGAATGAACGATCAATTTCGCTCCCCGGCCTTCTACTGGGCTTTTCCGTTGATGGGGGCGTTGCGGCGGTCGCTGTTCCTGCGGCTGCGCGCACGGTTCTGTCGCTTCCGCAGGCTGCGCTTGGGGACGGCACGGCGCAGGCTCTGAGGATGCGCAGGATGTCGGGGTCGCGGACGTGCTGCATTCTGATGAGCAGGGGATATCCGATGTTCGGCGCGGGCGGTCTCTCTGATGCGGGGTTGAGCGCGTTCAGGCATGAGGCGCTCAGACGTCTGGAGCTTCCCGAGGATGCGCTCGCCCTCCTGCTTCAGGGAACCCGCAGGGAGCTGACGCCGGTCGGAGGGCTTGTCGAGCGATGCACCGAAGCCTGGAAAAGAGCAGGGGGCGAGGCACTGCTCCCGGAAGGGTGGACGGGATTCGAAATGCCCTTCATGACGCAGGACGGCGTGATGAGGGTCGGAGCACTTTCGGCAGGCGGTGCGGTCCCGACGGAAAACCGCGTCCTGCTGCTTGCGACCGACGTCCCTGTGCGGGAGGTGATCCTGCAGCGGATCGCCGACAGAGCGGCCGGTCCCCTCTTTGCGTGGCTCAGGGCTGTTGGCGTGCTGTCTGCCGCCGATGTCGTCATGGTCGTGTCGGCGGCGGGTCGAAGGCCTGTGGCGTCAATCGATGATCCTGCTGCGGAAATGCTTGCCAGAGCTCTTGAACTCGCCGTCGGACGCGTGTCGGAGGCATGGGCGGGGGCGCTGGGGAGGAACATCCGCGTGCGGCTCGAGGGACTGCGGGACGAAGAGGAGGCGGAGCATCTGATCGCGGCCCTTGCGGGCGTCGGCGGATGGCTGAGGGGAGCGGGAACACCTCGGGAGGTCTCCCTAGTGCTTCGGGCCGCGCTCGAGCAGAGCGCTCTTCCGGGACTTGAGGCTTCGGGATTTGCCGTGCGGCTGGGCGAGTGCGCCGACGCCCTGTCGCTTGCGTCGGCTCAGGAGCTTTCGAATCTGCAGGAAGGCAGGGCGGCCATCACGCTTTTCATGGCTCGGGGCAATCTTTCTACGACATTTTGCGTGTAGCGAAACGTCTGGAGAAGGAGTTAAGATTTTCTCTGTGCGCCTCGTTTGGGGGGCGGTCAGAAAGATAAAGGAAAAGCATCGTGAGTGAAGACAAGGTTGTGGATGTTGCCGTCGGCGTGCTGATTCGCGAAGACGGCCGAGTGCTTCTCGCCTCCCGCCCCGAAGGCAAACCCTGGGCTGGATACTGGGAGTTCCCCGGCGGCAAGCTTGAGGATGGCGAAACGGTGCATCAGGCGCTTGTGCGCGAGCTCGACGAGGAGCTTGGCGTGCGTCTGGCCGATTCCTTCCCCTGGTTTGTGAAGGAGCATCGCTACGAGCATGCCCACGTGCGCCTTCACTTCCGCCGTTCGCGCGACTTCTTCGGCGAGGCGCTTTCCAAGGAAGGACAGGACTTCGGCTTTTATGCGGCCAACGAGCGCACGCCGGGCGTTCTTCTTCCGATCGACCAGAACATTCTCAACCGAGTCGATCTTCCCGATGTCTGGGAGGACAGCACGGCCGTGCTGACGCTTTCCGAAAACGCGCTTCACGCCACTGTGGTTCGCGACCGCAAGTATCGCTTCGTCGGAGCCCGCTGCGGCAATCTTGACGACGTGATGAAGGCCGTCGCCATGGACTTCGACTTCGTGATCGTCAAGCCCGAGGTCTTTGAGGCCACACTCTGGAAGGGCGAGCCTCGTCTTCCGACCTATGTTGAAGACGTGCCCGCCTCCGACCTGCGTCTCTGGCAGGACCGTGGTGCGCACGGCGTCAAGCCCTGACGATTCGCCTTCCGAGGCTTCGAAAATGAAAGAAAAGCCTGTTCAGTGCTGAACAGGCTTTTTTGTCGGCGGGCGTTCCTGCAGGAAGAGGCGTTCTCAGCGACGTCTGCCGCCCTTGCGCTCCTCGCGTTCGGCGGTGTAGCGGGCGACGCTCTCAAGCTCTTCGGGCGTCATGCGGTCAGCGGAGCCGGGATCGCCTTCGATCACATAGCCGTCTGAGGCCCATTCGCCGAGGTCAATGAGCTTGCAGCGTTCCGAGCAGAAGGGACGCCAGGGATTGGCGGAGGAGTATTCGATCTCCTTGCCGCAGGTGGGGCATTTGACTTTCATGATGTTTTTCGATCAGGAAGGCGTGCAGAGCCCGAGACGGAACGGAATCTCCTCCGTGCGGGCCAGATGCAGCTTGTGGTTTTCGTCAGGGCGCGAGAAGCGGATCCAGAGCATGTACTTGTTGGCGCTCACCTCGGGAACAACCGTGCTGTCGGCGGGAAGCCAGATCTGGACGAGGGCGCAGTTCTGATTGCGGTTCATCGAGAACTGGTACGTGCCGTTGACGGCTGTAAGGCTCTGGCAGTGCGAGTTGGCGCGGAAGATGCGCAGAAGGAGCATCGTGCCCGTGCGGATGGGTTCCAGCGTGCTCACGTAGCTCTGCAGCTCCCTGCGACGGATTTCGGGAGCCGTGTTCATCCAGAGGTGCATCTGCGGCAGGTCGAATTCGCAGGTGCCGCCTGCAATGCTCTGGCGCGTGCGGATGATCTGCAACCATTGGTTTTCACGCACGCTCTGCGTCGTGCGTCCGACAGAATCCGAAACGGCCTGAATGGCTGCGCCGATCTCGGCGAGATGAGCGGCCATGTCGGGATCCGCCGAGGCGTTCTTGGCAATGAGGCGCTGGCGCTGGCGTTCGAGCTCCTGAATGAGTTCGTGGCGCAGGTCCGAGCGGGCGGTGGCGTCAAGCAGGTCGAAGAGGGCGGATATGCCGGCCTGATGCGCAATGGCGCTCGTCTGCTCGCAAAACCAGTCGAAGCGCTGGAAGAGCGCCTCCAACCGGAGATACGTGCGGATTTTCTCATTGCAGGGGAATTCGTAGAGAAGATGCTCGGCCGTGGACATGTCTGCTTACGCTCCAAGAAGGTGGACGCTGACCCTAAAAATACCACAGCCCTTCGGACTGCGGTCCTCGTTCATCGGGTAATTGCCATCCAGATGCGGCTGAGTGCGTCAAGGCGCTTGCGGAGCGCCGCTTCGTCGTCCTCGTTGACGATGAGGTCGTCGGCGCACTGCAGAATCCGGCTTCGCGGAGGCTGAGCCTTCATCATCAGGCGGGCGGTCTCCTCCGTGAGTCCGGGACGGGAGACGATGCGTGAGAGACGAACGTCGTCCGAGGCGTCGATGACCAGAACGCGGCTGACGGCAGGATGGCGGAAGTCGTCGCGCCAGAGAAGCGGGCAGTCGTAGATGACGATTGGAGACGCAGAGAGGGACTCGAACTCGCGTGTAACGGCAGCGCCGATGAGGGGATGGAGGCAGGCCTCGAGGCGCTTGAGTGCGCCTGCGTCCCGAAAGGCAAGTTCACGCATGCGGCGCCTGTCCATGGCGCCCTCGGGGGTGAGAAATTCCGGACCGAAGGCTTCCGCGACGGCGAGCGAGCCTGCTGCACCCGGGCCTGTGAGCGCGCGGGAGATGGCGTCCGCGTCGACGACGGGGAGGCCCGATGCGCGAAGGTGTGCGGATGCGGTGCTTTTTCCCGCGCCGATGCCGCCGGTGAGTCCGATGATGAGTGACATGGGATGATCTCGCCGAAAAGCAAAAAGGCACCGTCCGAAGACAGTGCCTTTCTGTGGAAACCTGGTCGGGGTGAGAGGATTCGAACCTCCGACTCCTACGTCCCGAACGTAGTACTCTACCAGGCTGAGCTACACCCCGACTTTCCTCACAAATCAACGATCACGCTGAACCGTGAAGGCGAGCAATTCTAGCAGAGAATCCCTGAAAATGGAAGGGGCGAGATTTTCAAGCGCTGCGCGCCCCCTGTCGAGCTCCTTCTCGGCGCGCAGGCGGCACTTCTCAAGCGCATCGGACTTCAGCACGATGGCGGCGATCGTCGGGAAGTCGCCGTCGCCGAGGCGGATGGCTTCGTCGATCATGGCGCGCTCCTCGGGCGTGCAGGATTCGCGGGCGTAGATGATGGGCAGGGTCACCTTGCCCTCGCGCAGGTCGGCACCGAGGTTCTTGCCCGTGTCGACGGCGTTGCCGCGGTAGTCGAGCACGTCGTCGGCGATCTGGAAGGCGTTGCCGAGGGCGAGCGCATATTCGGCGACGGCCTCTTCCTTTTCAGGACCGCAGTCCGCAATGGCGGCGGCCATGCGTGCGCCCGCTTCGAAAAGGCAGGCGGTCTTGCGCTCAATGACGCGGAAGTAGCGGGTTTCGTCCACGCTGGGGTCGTGTGCATTGACCATCTGCACCACTTCGCCTTCGCTCAGGCGGTTGGCGGCGTCGGAAAGAGCCTCCATGACGCGCAGGTTTCCAGCCTTCACCATCATCTGGAAGGAGCGGGTGTAGAGGAAGTCGCCCACGAGCACGGCCGCGCCGTTGCCCCAGCGGCTGTTGGCCGTCGGGCGGCCGCGGCGCATGTCGCTTTCATCCACGACGTCGTCGTGCATCAGGGTTGCCGTATGCAGAAGCTCGATCGTGGCGCCGAGATACTGGTGCAGCGTGCCCTCGTAGCCGAGCGCACGGCAGATGAGCATCAGAAGGGCGGGGCGCATGCGCTTGCCGCCCGCACTCGTGATGTATTCGCTGATTTCCTTCATGCGGGGCACGTCGCTGGCCAGTTCGCTGCGAATGACCGCATCGACGGCGGCCATGTCTTCGGCGATGGGGGCGAGAACCTTCTTGATGAGGGCCTTGGGATCCTGTTGGTTTTGCATATCGGACATCTGTCTTGAAAAAGCAGTTGAGTGCTGATTCTGGAAGTATAGCCAAGCGGAAAGCCTTCCGAAGAAGGCGGAAGATCGGCCGGAAGCGGCCTTCAGCCCCCGTTCCCGCAGGGGCGAGAAGAAAATCGCTGCTTTTGCTTGACTGAATGGAAGGAGCATGCAATAATCACGAGCTTTCCACGCAACCAAACGTGAGTTGGCGTCATTTGGGGAATGTCTCCTCAAGCGCGCTCACGCGATTACAAAAAGGTTCTGCAGAATCCGGCCGCATCAGGCGGACGGCGAAGCGGAACGGGCGAGGTTTATTACATGTACGCTATTATCAAGACTGGCGGTAAGCAGTACCGCGTTTCCGTCGGCGACAAGCTCAAGGTTGAAACCCTTGCTGTTGAAGCCGGCGCTCAGGTGACCCTCACCGAAGTTCTCGCCGTCAGCGGCGAAGAAGGCCTCAAGGTCGGCAATCCGACGATCGAAGGCGCTACGGTCACCGCGACCGTCCTTTCCCACGGCCGTGGCGAAAAGGTCCGCATCTTCAAGTTCCGCCGCCGCAAGCACTCCATGAAGTCTGCCGGCCATCGTCAGAACTACACCGAGCTCAAGATCGAAGCGATCGCGGCTTAATTTGCAACCGACTTTTTATAGAGAAGTACTAAAATGGCACACAAGAAAGGTGGCGGCTCTACCCGCAACGGTCGTGACTCCAAGGCCAAGCGTCTTGGCGTGAAGGTTTTCGGTGACGCTGCTGTCAACGCCGGCGGCATCATCATTCGTCAGCGTGGCACGAAGTTCCACGCCGGCAACAACGTCGGCATGGGCAAGGACCACACGCTCTACGCCCTCGTTGACGGCGTCGTGAAGTTCGAAGTCAAGGGTGCTTTCAACCGTCAGTACGTGAAGGTTGAACCCATCGCTGCCTAATTGAGGGCAGGCGTCCTCAGGGACGCGGACGACAGAAGAAAAGCCCAGTGCGGATCCTCCGGCTGGGCTTTCTTGTTGTCTGAAGCATCGGCTGCGTAAATATCCAGAAACGCGCCTTCGCATGCGCATTCGAGCCTGCCGATCTGCTATTGTGGCACTCGCGCAAGTGCGAATGCGAAAGCACGGCATTCCGAAACTGCAGGAACCTCTTCCATTGGTTCTGTTGTCAAAATATCCTCTGCGCAACAGGGAGTGTTCGCAGAGACTCAACTTCAGAAGGTGTACTCGTGAAGTTTGTTGATGAAGCAAAAATTGAAGTCCAGGGCGGCAAGGGCGGCAACGGTGCGGCAAGCTTCCGCCGCGAAAAGTTCATTCCGAAGGGTGGTCCCGACGGCGGTGATGGCGGCCGAGGCGGCTCCGTCTACGCGGTTGCCGACCGCAACATCAATACCCTCGTGGACTATCGCTACACGCGCAAGTTCTTCGCTCCCAACGGCGAGAACGGCCGCGGCGCGGACTGCTATGGCGCAGGCGGCGACGACATCGTTCTGCGCATGCCCGTGGGCACTCTTGTGCGCGACACGGATACCGGCGAGGTGATTGCCGACCTGAACGTTCACGGCGCTCGCCAGTTGCTCGCTGCGGGCGGCAAGGGTGGTCTCGGCAACCTTCACTTCAAGAGCTCGATCAATCGTGCGCCCAAGCAGGCGACTCCGGGCGAACCCGGTCAGTACCGTTCGCTCGAGCTTGAGCTTCAGGTGCTCGCCGACGTCGGTCTTCTCGGCATGCCCAACGCAGGCAAGTCGACCTTCATTACGGCCGTCTCCAACGCCCGTCCCAAGATCGCCGACTATCCGTTCACGACGCTCCATCCGCATCTCGGCGTGGTTCGTGTCGGTCCCGAGCAGAGCTTCGTGCTCGCCGACGTGCCCGGCCTCATCGAAGGTGCTGCCGAAGGCGCAGGTCTCGGTCATCTGTTCCTCCGTCATCTTTCCCGCACGAAGATTCTGCTTCACATGATCGACGCCGCTCCCTTCAATGAGGAGACGGATCCCGTTCAGGAAGCCAAGGCTCTGGTGCTGGAGCTTGAAAAGTATGATCCGGCGCTCGCCGCAAAGCCCCGCTGGATCGTGCTCAACAAGATCGACCTCGTCGAGGAGGCTGACCGCGACGCCCTCATCGAGCGCTACCGTTCCGAGCTGGCCGCCAACGGCGAACCCATCTTCGTCATCTCCGCTGCGACCCGTCAGGGCTGCGAAGAGCTTGTGAAGGCTCTCGCACAGCGCATCGATGACGATCGCCGCGAAGAGGTCGCGTTCGCCGACGACACCCGCTTCGATCCTGCCGAACACTAAGAAACGGCTCATTTCCGGAAGAGACTCGTCCGCTGCTGCGGGCCGGGTCTCTTTGTTTTTCCCGCAGGCCGGATACGGCGGGCGGTTTCCTCTCAATTCACTGATCGAACATCATGCAAGCATCAGTCGTTGAACGTCTCTTCAGCCTCAAGGAGAACGGCACTTCGGTTTCTCAGGAAGTCTCTGCCGGCGTCACCACCTTCATGGCGATGAGCTATCTCATATTCGTCATTCCCTCCATGCTCGCCGACGGCGGCATTCCCCGCGATGCGGCCACGAGCAGCGTGATTCTCGTCACGGTCGCGGTGACCCTGTTGATGGGCCTGTGGGCCCGATACCCCGTGGGCGTGGCCCCCGGCCTCGGCATTACGGCGTTCTTCGCCTACTATGTCTGCGGTCCCGCCGGCTTCACCTGGCAGGCGGGTCTTGGTGCGGTGTTCATTTCCGGCCTCGTCTTCTTCCTGCTCACGGTGACGCGCATCCGCCAGTTCATCGTGAACGCCGTTCCGATCGACCTCAAGCTCTCCATCGTGGTGGGCATCGGTGCCTTCATTGCGCTCATCGGTATGAAGAGCGCCGGTCTGGTCATTGCCGACCCGAGTACCTTCGTGGCGCTCGGCAACGTGACTCAGCCCGAGGTTCAGCTCTCCGTCTTCTGCTTCTTCCTCACGGCTGCGCTGATGGTGAAGGGTTTCAGGGCCGCCATGCTCATCGGCATTCTTGCGACGACGGCGCTCGGCGTCATTCTTGGCGTGACGGAGCTTCCGAAGGGCGCCTGGGTGAGCCTCACGCTTCCCGACATCTCCGCCGTCTTCATGCAGATGGACCTTCAGGGCGCGCTTTCCCATGGCCTTCTCAGCATCATCTTCACGCTGACGATGGTCGACCTCTTCGACAACATGGGCGTGCTGATCGGTCTGGCCCGCAAGTGCGGCTTCATGAGGCCCGATGGTGAGATCCGCAACCTCGACAAGGCGTTCATCACCGATTCCATCGGCACGATGTTCTCCGCCTGCATGGGCACGACGACCGCCACCTCCTACCTCGAAAGCGCTTCGGGCGTCGCTGCGGGCGGCCGTACGGGCCTGACCGCCGTCACGACGGCCGGCTGCTTCGTGCTTGCGCTCTTCTTCATTCCGCTTGTGGGCGTCGTGCCCGCATATGCGACCGCTCCGATCCTCATCATCGTGGGTGCTCTCATGATGCAGGAGGTCGTGCACATCCGCTTCGAAAGGCTTGAAATCGCGATTCCCGCCTTCCTGACCATCATGACGATGCCCTTCACGTTCAACATCGCCACGGGCTTCGGCTTCGGCTTTGTGAGCTACACGGTCATCCACGTGCTGATGGGTCGCTGGCGCGAGGTCACGCCCTTCATGTACCTGATCTCCGCCTGCTTTGTAGCGAACTTCATCATGAGAACCTGATCCCGATCAGTCGTCCCCTTGGGACAAATCCACGCCTTTGCCAGATGCGATCCGGTCCTGACGGACGCCCTTCGGCATGAGGATGGGAGAGGCCCGTGAATTGCTTAATTCACGGGCCTCTCTGCATACTCATGGCAAGAATCCCCTCAAGTTCCCTTGCCGCAGGCGAGGATTCCGTTCGCTCGAACTCGGATGTTCGGACTCGAAAGGAGCGGTCTGCATGAGGTTGGATGCAACGGGTGGGAGGGGGCGGTGAAGGAGAGGACACGGCAGAATTTCTTGCTTTGCGCTATGCTCAAAGATCCCGTTCAATCCTTTCCAAAGGCTTTATCCATGGAATCACTTCTCAAGAACGCGCACCGGGTCGTCGTCAAGGTCGGCAGCGCGCTCGTCACCAACGACGGTCGCGGTCTCGACATTCAGGCCATCGAACGCTGGGCAACCCAGATTGCGGAACTGCAGAAGATGGGCCGCGAGGTCATCCTCGTGAGTTCGGGCGCCATTGCTGAAGGAGTCCTGCGCCTTGGCTGGGAAAAGCGTCCTTCGCATGTCCACCAGCTGCAGGCGGCTGCGGCCGTCGGTCAGATGGGCTTGGTCGAAGCCTATGAACGGCATTTCCGCAATCATGGCATCGGCACCGCCCAGGTGCTTCTGACGCACCAGAATCTGACGGACCGCGAGCAGTATCTCAATGCACGAATGACGATCAGGGAACTCCTGAGACTCGGCATCGTGCCCGTCATCAACGAGAACGACACCGTTGTGACGAGTGAAATCAAGGTGGGCGACAACGACACGCTCGGCGCCCTCGTGACCAACCTCGTTGAAGCAGACGTGCTCGTCATTCTCACCGACCAGCAGGGGCTTTACACGGCCGATCCGCGCAAGGATCCCGAGGCGATGTTCGTCAGCGTCGCGACTGCCGGCGATCCCGTGCTTGAAAAGATGGCGGGCGGTGCAGCCAGCTCCCTTTCCAAGGGCGGCATGATCACGAAGATTCTCGCGGCCAAGCGCGCCGCTCGATCCGGTGCGGGCACGATCATCGCATCGGGTCGTGAGACGGACGTGCTCACCCGTCTGGCCAGAGGCGAGCTCATCGGCACCCATCTTCGTCCCTCCTCCACCGTCCTGCATGCCCGCAAGCAGTGGATTGCAGACCATCTCCGCGCCTCCGGCAGCCTTGTGCTTGACGAAGGGGCGGCCAAGGCCCTCGTTGCCAAGCACACCTCGCTCCTGCCCGTGGGCGTCATCGGCGTCAAGGGCGAGTTCGTGCGTGGCGAGGTCGTCTCGTGTCTCACCGAGGACGGATGTGAAATCGCCCGCGGTCTCGTGAACTATTCGAGCGACGATGCGTCCCGTATTCTGCGCGCACACACGGAGGAGATCGAGGAGCGCCTCGGCTACATGGAACAGCCCGAGATGATTCATCGTGACAACATGGTGGTGCTCGCAGGCGAATGACCTCGCCCGCATGGCCGCTGCGGCCTCAAAACGCGCCTTTCGGGTTAGCGTTCAGAGGGGCTGGCGGTTAAAATAAACAGATTGCCTTTATTCAAGCGGCTTCCCGACGTCTGATGGAAGCCGCCGTTATTTTCAACAGACACACGTTAAGAAAAAATGCGCGCCCGTTCCTATTTCCTTTCCACGCTGAAAGAAGCGCCTGCCGATGCTGATGTGATCAGCCAGCAGTACATGATCCGTGCCGGCATGATCAAGAAGCTTGCCGCCGGCGTTTACACCTACATGCCGGTCGGCCTGCGCACGATCCGCAAGATCGAGAAGATCATCCGCGAGGAAATGGACCGTGCGGGCGCGATCGAACTCCTGATGCCGCTCGTGCAGCCTGCCGAGCTCTGGCAGGAGTCGGGCCGCTGGGAAAAGTACGGTGCCGAACTTCTCCGCTTCAAGGACCGTCATGACCGCGACTTTGTGATTCAGCCGACTTCCGAAGAAGTCGTCACTGACATCGCCCGTCAGGAAATCAAGAGCTGGCGTCAGCTTCCCGTGAACTTCTACCACATCCAGACGAAGTTCCGCGACGAGCGTCGCCCCCGCTTCGGCGTCATGCGCGGCCGCGAGTTCACGATGAAGGATGCCTACTCCTTCGACCGTGACGCCGAGGGCGCCGCCGTTTCCTACGACAAGATGTACCAGGCCTATCAGCGCATCTTCACGCGCCTCGGCCTCATGTTCCGCGCCGTGCGCGCCGACACCGGCGCGATCGGCGGCAGCCGCTCCCACGAGTTCCAGGTCATCGCCAATGCCGGTGAAGACGTCATCGCCTACTGCCCCGACAGCGACTACGCCGCCAACATCGAGCTGGCCGAGGCCCGTTCGCTCATTGACGTTCGCGCCGCCGCTGCTGAAGAGATGGTGAAGCGTCCGACCCCGGGTAAGGAAAAGTGCCACGACGTGGCTGAATTCCTAGGCATTCCCTTTGAAAAGTCCGTCAAGAGCGTCGTGCTTGCCGCCGACCGCACTGACGAAAAGGGCAATCCGCTTCCCGCCAAGATCGTCCTCATCCTGCTCCGTGCCGACCACGACCTCAACGAAGTCAAGGCCGGTCATCTGCCTGAGCTCAAGGACGGCTTCCGCTTTGCGACCGACGCCGAGATCCTCGAGAACTTCGGTTCCAAGCCCGGCTATCTCGGCCCTGTCGGCATCAAGGAAGACGTTGCCGTCTATGCAGACCTGACCGTCGCCAACATGTCCGACTTCTGCTGCGGCGCCAATGAAGAGGGCTATCACTACACCGGCGTGAACTTCGGCCGCGACCTGCCCGAACCCAAGGTTGCCGACCTGCGCAACGTCGTCGAGGGCGACGCCTCTCCCGACGGCAAGGGCATGCTCCGCCTGCAGCGCGGCATTGAAGTCGGTCACGTCTTCTACCTTGGCACGAAGTACTCCGAAGCCCTCAACGCCACCTATCTCGATGAAAACGGCCAGCCGAAGGTTCTCGAGATGGGCTGCTACGGCATCGGCGTGACCCGTCTCGCCGGCGCTGCCATCGAGCAGAGTCACGACGAGCGCGGCATCATCTGGCCGGACTCCATCGCCCCGTTCGAAGTGGTGATCTGCCCGATGAACTACTCGAAGAGCGAAGCCGTGCGCGAAGCCGCCGACCGTCTCTATGAAGAGCTCAAGGCTCAGGGCGTCGACGTCATCCTCGACGACCGCGACATGCGTCCCGGCGTGATGTTCGCCGACTGGGAGCTCATCGGCGTGCCGCACCGCGTCGTCATCGGCGACCGCGGCCTCAAGAACGGCGAGGTCGAATACGCCAACCGTCGCAACCTTGCCGAAAAGGTGATGGTGAAGACGGAGGAAGCCGTCGAGTTCGTGACGAAGCAGATCAAGCGCTGAGCCTGACTGCACGGGTGCTCCGTTGCGGAGCACCCAGACGAATGACAAAAAAAGAGGAGGTCCGGAGACCTCCTCTTTTTGCGTGCGGACGATGACGGCGCTCAGTGCCTGTCGTCGACGGGGTCGAAGCGCAGGCGCACTTCCTTCGGAATGTTGTAGCCCTTTTCCGGAACGGGGAAGGGCTTGCACTTCAGGATGGCGTTGCGTACGGCCGAGTCGTAGGCATCCCAGCCTGACTTCTTCGCGTAGACGGGAGCGCCGGCAAGTTCGCCGTTGGGCATCGGCCTGACGACGAATTCGGCGATGAACTGTCCGCGGCGGGTGGAGCTGGGCACGTCGATCGAAATGTTCGGACGCACGCAGGCGATGATGCGGGCGTTGTAGCTGGCCAGAGCCGACCCCGTGAGGTTCTGTCTCTGGTTGCGCTTGTCGCCCGAGGGCGTGCCCGAACGCTGGCTGTCCGGATCGATCTTGGCGTTGAGTCGTGCGAGTTCCTGCTGTCGGATGGCCTGGCGGATTCGCTCGCGTTCACGACGCTCTTCCGCAGCCTTCTTCTCGGCGGCGACACGCTGGATTTCAGCCTGACGCTTTTCTTCGGCAATTCGCGCCTCTTCAGCGCGCTTGGCTTCGGCCAGGCGCTTTTCCTCTGCGAGGCGAGCTTCTTCCTGACGACGGGCTTCAGCCTGAAGTCTGGCTTCCTCTGCGGCCTTGCGCTCCTGAGCAAGCTTTTCCTGAGCAAGACGCTCGGCTTCCTGCTGGGCGCGCTTCTCTTCGGCACGTCGCTCCGCCTCAATGGCGTCCTGACGGGCCTTCTCGATACGTTCGGCCTCGGCACGCTCGGCTGCGACGCGAGCTTCCTCCGCGCGGCGGGCCTCTTCAGCCTCACGCGCCTCCTCGGCGGCCTTCTCGGCCTCGACACGTTCACGCTCGGCGGCGGCAAGCGCCTCCTGACGCTGTGCCTCACGCTGCGCCGCCTCCTCCTGCATGCGGGCCTGCTGAGCGGCAGCCTCGCGTTCGGCGGCTTCCTGAGCCTCCTGAGACTCGCGTTGCTCGTCGATCTCGTTGGGCTTGGGTTCAGGCGCTTCGGGCGGCTTGACGGCGACGCCCTTGGGGTCGTTGCCGCCCGAGACCGGCTCGGGAGCCCAGAGCTCCGCGTAGACGGTTTCGGAATCGGTCGTCCACTGGAAAACGGAGAAGAGTCCGACGAAAAGGATGACGTGCACGCAGCCCGAGAGGACGGCGGCGGGCACCATGTCCCTGCGGTCCTCTTTTCGGAAGCGGTCGTTGGTCTCTCTGTCGTTCATGACGAAATTGGGTTGCGTAATGGGTTAGCGGGCTTCGGCGCTTCGCTCGATGCGAAGGGCGAGACCGACTCGGGGCACGTCGGCGCTCTGAAGGAGCTTGAGGACATTGACGACGTCCTCGTAGCGGACGTCCTTGTCGGCGGCAATCACCACGGGAATGTTGCTTTTCTCGCCCTGAGCCGTCTTGACGGCGGCAACGAGGCCGGGAATGTCGACAGGCTTCATGTCCTTGCCCTGACGGATCGAAAGGCGGCTGTCGGGATAGACGATGACCTCGATCACCTGCTCGGGGGCCTTGGAGGCCTTGTTGACCGACGGCAGGTTGACGACGCTCGGATTCACGAAGGGCGCGGCGACCATCAGGATCACGACGAGCACGAGCATGACGTCGATGTACGGCACGACGTTCATCTCGGCCATCATGCCGCGGCGCTTGGTATTTCCACGCAGGGACATGGCTTAACTCCGGGCGTGCTGGCGCTGAAGAATGTTGAGGAACTCTTCGCTGAAGCCTTCGAGGCGGACCGTGAGGCGGCCGACGCGGTTGTTGTAGTAGTTGTAGGCGGCGACCGCAGGGATGGCGGCGAAGAGGCCGATGGCGGTGGCGACCAGTGCTTCGGCGATGCCGGGAGCAACGACGGCGAGGCTCACGTTGTCGAGGGTGGAGAGGCCCGTGAAGGCGTTCATGATGCCCCAGACCGTGCCGAAGAGGCCGATGTAGGGAGAGGTGGAGCCGATCGAGGCGAGCAGGGGCAGGCTGCGCTCGAGATGGTCCATCTCGCGATTGTAGACGGCACGCATGGCGCGGGAGACGCTGTTGAGGGCGTTCGGATCCTGACGGCTCTGCTTGAGGTATTCGGTCATGCCCGCGCTGAAGATGCGCTCTTCGATGCCTGCGGTGTCGTGATTGCGCTTGGCGGTTTCAAGAAGCTGATTGAGCTCCGTGCCGCTCCAGAAGCGGGCCTCGAACTCCTCGACCTGTCGCGCGGCGCGGGAGATTGTGAAGTATTTCTGGAAGATGACCGTCCAGCTAGCGAGCGAGAGGAAGACGAGAATGGCCAATACGCACTTCACCACGAGGCTGGCGTTGGCGACAAGGGTCAGAATCGACAAATCGGCAGTGGGCTGCATTTTAGATAACCGCTTTTTGAATGGCGTTGAATGAAAGAGTGTTCGGCGAGGGGCGCTCAGGCTTCCTCTGCCATGAAGGCTTTAATCGTTTCGTAGAGGTCGTCGGGCAGGGGAGTCGGAACGAAGCTCCTTGCGCCGATGACGCCGACACGAACCTTGCCCGTGGCGATGGGCTCGTCGCCGCGCACGATGCGTTGCTCGAAGATGAGCGAGGCGCGCCCGAGCTTCTCAATGCTCGTGATCACCTCCAGGTCGTCGTCAAGCACCGCGGCGCGGTGATAGGCGATGTTGAGTGAGGCGACGACGAAGAGAACGCCGTCCTCACGGCCGCGCTGATCGTTCTGACCAAAGCCGATCCGTCGAAGCATGTCGCTGCGGGCGCGCTCCATGAACTTCAGGTAGTTGGCATGGTAGACGATGCCGCCGGCATCAGTGTCCTCCCAGTAGACGCGGACGGGAAATCTGATGTGGTTCATGACGAGTGTTGGTTGTGCATCGGGGTGCCGTCAGGCACCGGAAAGAAACTAGTATAGGGACTCGCGGCGTGTTCGGGAGACGAGCGGAGGTCGATTTTGCAAACGGATGCTTATGCGTCCGCTTAGGCCCTGATGTTGCGCCAGTAGGCGAAGACAAGGTACCAGAAGGCCGCGCAGGTGCCCCAAGGAAGAAGTCCAGCGACCATCGCCATGACGTCCGTGCCCGCAGCCGTGGTGCCCAGCACGTGCCAGTCGGGCCAGAGCAGCAGGAGCCACGTGAGAATCATCCAGAGCGCGGTCCCCGTGAGCATCCCGGGACGCCAGTAGAAGCTCGAGAGCATTGTGATGCCCGTTGCGAGATTTTGGCCTTTGCGCGCGCCGATGATGGCGGCCGTGAAGAGAATCGATGCAAAGCTCGTGACGCCGCCTGCGATCAGGGCGACGAGCGTGTACTTGATGATGTGGATGAGCGGAGGCGTCTCGGAGGAGAGCCTTTCGCCTGCGTGCATGAGCTGCCTGCCGTGGTCGTCGACGACGGCAAAGGGGGCGCTGGCGCTCATTTCGGGAAGACCTGCACCCGTGGCCTCGATGGTGGCCTGCAGCAGAGTGTCGGTCCTGCCGTCCCGATCGATGGGCATGGCGCTCAGAAGGGCTGCTCCGAGCGTGGCGGCCGCAAAGACGGCGAGCGCCTGACGGGCCGGGTGAGCGAGTAGCTCATGAAGGATGGCGCGGTGGCGTGCGCTTCGGATGAAGAGCACGCAGGCGGCGAACACGGCGGCTGAGGTGAGGCAGACGAGAACGGAGAGAATCGGGGAAAAGGGCATGGCGGAGGTCAGTAGGAGCCGAAAAGATCACGCGCGACGGGCGTGGGCGGCGCCAGGCGGAAGTGCTGCCAGGCGAGCGGCGTGGCGACTCGGCCGCGCGGCGTGCGCTGCACGAAGCCCTGCTGAATGAGGTAGGGCTCCACGACGTCCTCGAGCGTATCGCGGTCTTCGCCGACGGAGGCGGCGAGGTTCTCGATGCCGACGGGACCGCCCGAGAACTTCTCGATGATCGTCCTGAGAAAGTGAGTGTCGATCATGTCGAGGCCTTCGGGGTCGACGTTGAGCATCTTGAGGGCGGCCGCGGCCACTTCCTTCGTGATGCGGCCGTCGTGCTTCACTTCGGCATAATCGCGCACGCGCCTCAGAAGTCTGTTGGCGACGCGGGGCGTGCCGCGGCTGCGACGGGCGATTTCGAACGCGCCCGTCTCGTCGATGCCGACGTTGAGCAGGCCCGCCGAGCGGCGCACGATGCGGGAGAGCTCCTCGGGCGTGTAGAACTGCAGCTGGTTGACGATGCCGAAGCGGGCGCGCAGGGGATTTGTGAGCGAGCCTGCGCGCGTCGTGGCACCGATGAGCGTGAAGGGCGGCAGGTCGATCTTGATCGAACGCGCGGCAGGACCCTCGCCGATCATGATGTCGATCTGGTAGTCCTCGAGTGCGGGGTAGAGGATTTCCTCAACCACAGGCGAGAGACGGTGGATTTCGTCGATGAAGAGGATGTCGTGCGGCTCGAGGTTGGTGAGCATGGCCGCCAGATCGCCGGGACGCTCGAGAACGGGCCCCGAGGTCTGGCGGAGATTGACGCCCATTTCGTGCGCGACGATGTGGGCTAGCGTCGTCTTGCCCAGGCCGGGAGGGCCGAAGAGCAGAAGGTGGTCGAGCGGCTCACCGCGGCGCTTGGCGGCGGCAATGAAGATCTGGAGCTGCTCGCGGATGGCCTCCTGCCCGACATATTCGTTGAGAAGCGACGGGCGCAGCGCGCGGTCGACGTTCTCTTCGTTGGGACTGGCCGTGCGGCCGTCGATGATGCGTTCTTCCTCAAGCATTCATGACCTCGTTCAGCGTGCAAGCGCCTTGAGGGCGAGACGGATGCCTTCGCTCACCGTCACTTCGGCGGGGAGCGCGCGCACGCTCGCCTGAGCCTCGCGTTCGGAATAGCCGAGCGCCATCAGGGCGCTCAGAATGTCGGCCTGGGCTGCGGATGCGGCTCCGCCCGCAGGCGCGAAGGCGTTGCCGGCGAGCTTGCCCTTGAGCTCGAGGACCAGACGGTCGGCCGTTTTCTTGCCGATGCCTGGCACGCGGGTGAGAAGCGTGGCGTTGCCCTGCTCGACGGCGTCTGCGAGATCCTGAGTGCTCATGCCTGAAAGCACGGCGAGCGCAATGCGCGGGCCGACGCCTGAAATGCGGATGAGAGCCCTGAAGGTCTGGCGTTCCGCCGCGGTTGCAAAGCCGTAGAGAAGCTGGGCATCCTCGCGCACGATGAAGTGGGTGAGGAGCGTGATCTCGGAGCCTTCGGCGGGCAGGTTGCAGAAGGTCGACATCGGAACGTCGACTTCGTAGCCGACGCCGCCGACGTCAACGAGGACCTGAGGCGGGGTCTTTTCAATGAGCTTGCCGTGCAGCCGTCCGATCATGATGTTTTCCCTTCCTTTGTGAAAAGCGCCGTCCAGGCGCTGCGCGCACCTGCGGCGCTGCGGCCGCGACGGGGCGTCGCATAGGTGCGAGTCGTGCTGCCCGCCTTTTCAAAGGCGCGCATGCGAATCGAGTTGGCGCAGCATACCGCGCAGGCGAGCGCGTCGGCCTCGTCGGCCTGAATGTCGCCTTCGATGCCGAGCAGCATGCCGATCATGCGCTGCACCATGGGTTTGTCGGCGCGTCCGGTGGCGCAAACGGCCTCCTTGATTTCGCTTGGCGTGAACTCCTCGACGGGCAGGCCGGCAAGGTCAGCGGCGACGAGCGCCGCGCCTCTGGCTTGGCCGAGGCGCAGCGTGCTCTGCGGGTTCACGTTGACGAAGACCCGCTCGGCGGAGGCGAGGTCGGGTTTCGTTCGTTCGATCACCTTCGAAAGCTCGCGTACGATGTGCCCGAGTCTGGCCGAGAGCTCGCCCTCGGGGACGCGGATCATGCCGCTGTCGACGCGGACGAACCGTCCGCTGGCGGCGTCGATGACGCCCCAGCCCGTGCGATTGAGACCGGGGTCGAGGCCGAGGATGCGCATCGTGAAGCTCAGCGGCCGAAGCTGCCCATGCCGGGGAAGCCGCCGCGGCCGAACTGGCCGAGCGCGCGCATCATCTTGCCGAGACCGCCACGCTTCATGCGCTTCATCATGTCCTGCGTCTGCTCGAACTGCTTGAGAAGACGGTTGACCTCCTGCACGGGGACGCCCGCACCGGCGGCGATGCGCTTCTTGCGGCTGGCCTTGATGAGGTCGGGCTTGCGGCGCTCGAAGGGCGTCATGCTGTCGATGATGCCCATCGTGCGGCGGACGGACTTCTTGGCCTCTTCGTCGTTGACCTTGGAGGCGGCCTCCTGGAATTGCGCGGGGAGCTTCTCGAGAATGGAGGAGAAGCTCTCCATGTTGTTCATCTGGGAGAGCTGGGCGCGGAAGTCGTTGAGGTCGAACTTGTCGCCCTGACTGATCTTCTGCGCAAGCTTTTCGGCTTCGGCGATGTTGATCGACTTCTGAACGTCCTTGACGAGGCCGACGATGTCGCCCATGCCGAGAATGCGGGAGGCCATCGCCTCGGGATCGAAGGCGTCGAAGCCCGTGAGCTTCTCGGCGGTGCCGACGAACTTAATCGGCTTGCCGGTGACGTGACGCACGGAGAGCGCCGCACCGCCGCGGCTGTCGCCGTCGATCTTGGTGAGGACCACGCCGGTGAGCGGGAGGCGCTCGTTGAAGGCCTTGGCCGTGTTGACGGCGTCCTGGCCGAGCATGGCGTCGATCACGAAGAGCGTTTCAACGGGCTTGAGGAAGGTGTTGAGCTCGGCAACCTCCTGCATCATCGCCTCGTCGATGGCCAGACGGCCGGCCGTGTCGACGATGAGCACGTCGAAGAACTTGCGTCGGGCATGGTCGATGGCGGCAGCGGCAATCTCGAGCGGCTTCTGGCCGACGGTGCTCGGGAACCATTCGGCGCCCGCCTGTTCGGTCACCGTCTTGAGCTGTTCGATGGCGGCCGGACGATAAACGTCGGCGGACACCGTGAGAACCTTCTTGCGCTTCGTTTCGATGAGGTACTTGGCCAGCTTGCCAGCGCTCGTCGTCTTGCCCGCGCCCTGAAGACCGGCGAGAAGGATGACAGCGGGAGGCTGGGTGTGAAGATTGATGTCGCGTTCGGCGGCGGGCACGTCGCCGCCGATGATGGCGGTGAGCTCGCGCTGCACGACGCCCACCAAGGCCTGGCCGGGATTGAGGTTACCGACAACCTCTTCGCCCATGGCCTTTTCCTTGATGCGGGCGAGCACTTCACGCACGACGGGCAGGGCTACGTCGGCCTCGAGAAGCGCAATGCGAACCTCACGCAGCATGTCCTTCGTGTTTTCTTCCGTCAGACGCGCTTGACCGCGCATGGTCTTGACGATTTTGGAAAGGCGCTGGCTTAATGAGTCGAGCATGGTTTATGGATTCCTGGGGTTGACGGACAGGCGCCTGAAGGGCCTGTCCTGAGGACGGCGGGCGCGCAGCGCCGGCCGTCGCGGCTCCCGAAAGAGCGGGCTTGGGGGAGCGCTTCTGAAAATTGGAGTCCGAGACGCGATTTCAGGGATATCTAAGCCCGTTGCGGCTAGAATCATGTTTGCAAGGCGTGTCTTCGGATGCTGTTCGGGTCCGCCGCAGGCGTCGGGAGCGCTTCCGGCCCTTCAAGCCGGAGCGGCTTTCACCGTCCTTCGGCAAACTTCTCATTTTAGTGGGAACGGCCGAGTTTTGCATCGATCTCCAGCCTCCTCGAGCGCGCCGGCCAACGCCCGCGCCTCGATCGAACAAGTCAAAAAACAAGAGAACACAGAATGACCATTCTTACCATCTGCACCATCATTGCTGCGATCCTTTATCTGGGCTCAGGGATGGCCATCATCGGCTCGATGAAGGGCGAGGGCTCGGGAGCCTCCTCCCTCATCCGCTGGCCCGTGCTTGCCGGTCTGGTGATGCAGGGCTACGCCCTTCACGGCGAAATGTTCGGCGAAGGTGCAGTCAACTTCGGATTCGGCTTCGCGATGTCCGAAATGTTCTTTTTTGCGGTGATCATCCTTCTGATCGAGACGTGGATTCATCGTCTGCACGGCCAGTTCGGCATCGTGCTCATCGCTGCCGCCGTCGGCACGCTGAGCCCGCTCCTGTTCACCGGCCAGGTGATCCCCTCCGTCGAGTGGACGACGATCTTCCGCTGGCATCTGCTACTTGCCATCGCGGCCTACGCCTTCCTCATGATCGCCTTCGTCCACGCCGTACTCATGGCGCTGATCAACCGCCGCCTGAAGAGCCCGGCGGTCGGCGAGACGTCGAAGTTCCTCGACTCCATGCCCGCTCTGGTCGTCATGGAGCGCATCTTCTTTCGAATCGTGGTCGTGGGCTTCCTCTTCATCACGCTCACGCTGATCGTCGGCGCACTTGCCACTCAGGAGGCCAAGGGCGTCTACTTCCTCTTTGACCACAAGACGATTCTCACGTGGCTTGCGTGGGTGTTCTTCGGCATCCTGCTTGCAGGCCGCCGCGTTGCGGGCTGGCGCGCCCGCACCGCCCTCAACTGGTTCTGGGCAGGCTTCGTCGTCTTCGTCGTGGCCTACTTCGGCTACAGCTTCATTCAGGAACTGGTCCGCTGAGGAGGATTCATGGGACGCATCCTCTTTTTCGTGGCGCTGGCTGTCGCCATGTGGGTTGCCTGGACGCTCAGTCGCAGGCGCAACAGTCTTGACAACGAGGAGCGCCGTGAACTCAAGCGCCTGCGTGCCAAGGAGCGCGAGGCTCAGGGAAAGTCTCGCGAGCCTTCAGGCGAGGTGATGGTCAAGTGCGACCACTGCGGCCTTTACTTTCCCAAACGCGAGGCCGTGCTCAGCAAGGAGCGCGTCTACTGCTCGAAGCGCTGCCGCGATGCGGCGCGGGACGGGCAATGACATCCCCCGACCGCGCCTTCGACGGGTGGCTGCCCGGCGTCGTGCGCCGGCTCTCTCCGCACTTCAACGAGCGTCCCGAAGGGGCGCTCGTTTCGCTGGCGGTCCTTCACTTCATCTCTCTGCCTGCAGGACGCTTCGGCGGGGAGGACGTCGACGCCCTCTTCATGGGGACCCTTGACGCCATGAACCGCCCCGAATACGAGTCCCTGAGGGGCCTGAGGGTCTCCTCCCATTTCTTCGTGCGCCGCACGGGAGAAGTCAGACAGTATGTGAGCGTTCTGGACAGGGCCTGGCATGCTGGCGTCTCGTCCTTCGAGGGGCACACGGGGTGCAACGACTTTTCCGTCGGAATCGAGCTCGAGGGCACGGGCGAGACGCCCTATGAAGACGCTCAGTACCTGGCGCTCGGAGAACTTCTGGGGACGCTGACAAGAGTGCTGCCCGTGGAAGCCGTGACGGGGCACGAGCACATCGCGCCCGGCCGCAAGCAGGACCCCGGCCCCTCCTTTGACTGGGATCGCGTCAGGGAAATGGTTCCGGGGCGCGTCAGGATCGTAACCGAACCTCAGGTCATGCCCTGAGGTCGGGATAGTCTGATATAGTCGACTGAATTCAAAATTCAGGTCTCCGTCGCCATGCCCACCCTTCTCACTGGACTCATTCAGTTTCTCTTCACGTCCGTCATGTCGATTCTCGGCGTGCTGCTTCTGTTGCGCGCCTGGGTCTACGTGTGGGCCTTTTCCCCGCGTCATCCGATCGTGCAGCTTGCGCGACGCGCGACGGACTGGCTTGTGGAGCCGCTCTCGAAACTCATTCCGAGGAGCGGTTCCTACGACTGGCCCAGTCTCGTGGCTGCGCTTGTCGCCGCCGTCATCATGGTGCTCATGCAGCGTGTGCTGACGGGGATGCCCTATACGCCGATCGGTCTGGTGATCGCCCCGCTGGCCACCGTGCTCCGCTGGGCGCTCGAAATGATGTCCTGGGGCGTCTTCATCTGGGTGGTGATGACCTGGCTGAATCCGCAGAGCCCGATGACCTACGCGCTCGGCACGCTTGTGGATCCGTTCGTTCGTCCCGTGCGCAAGATCATTCCGATGTTCGGTCGCTTCGATCTGTCGCCCATTGTCGTGATCATTCTGGCCAATGTCCTGCTGATGCTCGTGACGCCGATTTCCCATGGCTTCATTCCGCTTTGACGCCCGACGGGCTTCAGACAGTGAAAAGGCGCTCCGCTGTTCGGCTTGGAGCGCCTTTTTCTTTATGACCAGCAGTCGAAGGGAGTGCCCTCCCTGACTGCCTTTTCAACCAGCTCGGCGTTGATGCGGTAGCTCGGTCCCGTGGCCGTTGCCTTTGCGGCTCCCATGACGGTGCCCGCAATGGCGCAGCTGACGGCGTCAAGCCCCCTTTCCATGCCCCACAGAAGGCCGCCGCGGTAGGCGTCGCCAGCGCCGACTGGGTCGACTGCCTCGACCTTCGGCGCAGGGATGACGGTTTCCTCGCCCTTCTGCCAGACGGAGCTCCCTTGGCTGCCATGGGTGCAGAAGACCGCGCCCGTGAGGCGGGAGAGTTCTGCGGGAGAGAGACTCGTGTGCTCCTCGATCATGAGGGCCTCGTAGTCGGAGAATGCAACGCAGGCCGCCGCTCTTGTCAGGGCGAGAAGCTCGTCGCCAGAAAAGAGGGGCGTCGTCTGGCCCGGATCGAAGATGAAGGGGATGCCGTGCGAGACAAAGGCCTTGGCGTGCGCCAGAAGCGTGCTTCGCACGCTGGGGGCGAGGATTCCGCAGACTATGCCCGTGTCGTCAGGCCAGGGAAGGCGATCTGCGTGCGCCATGGCGCCGGGACTGAAGGTGGCCAGCTGATTGCCGTCCCTGTCGGTGGTGATCATGCACTGCGCCGTCCATTCGTTCGGCATGACGGTCACGCCGTCCGTGCGAATGCCCTGACGTTCAAGATGCCGGAGATAGTCGTCCGCATCCCTGCCGACGGCGGTCCAGACAAGGGGATCTCCGCCAAGCTGCTTCAGACTGTAGGCGATGTTTGCGGCGCAACCGCCGTAGGTGCGCCTCATGGAGTCCGCCTGAAGCGTGACGTTGAGTCGGTCGAGCGCCTCTGCCCTGAGCGTGTCGGCAAAGCGTCCCTCGTGCGTGAAGACCGTGTCGTAGGCGATGGAGCCGGAAATGATGACGGACATGGGTTTGCAAAAAGGCAAAAGGCGCTCCGCCGTACGGCGGAGAGCCTTGGTCTGAAGGTTATTGAAGGGCGGAGACGGCCTTCACGACGGCGCTTGACGCATCGTAGGGAAGCGGCGTCGTGACCGTCAGGCGGACGGCAACGTCGGCACCCGGCGCAACGGCGTCGCGGCCGCCGAAGCCGTAGTCGGCAGGCTCGAGCACCCGTTGAGCGAGTGTTTCGCCTGCGGCGTCAAGCAGCTTCATCTCCAGAATCGGCAGTGCCTGAGGCAGTTCCGAGGTGTTGGAGAGGCGGGCCGTCCCGACGGGCAGGCGGCGGGCGACTTCACGGTCGGCGTCGTCGGCCGTCTCGAGCGGACGCTCGATCTCTGCGGTCACCTTGAAGGCGGCCGCGTTCTGCCAGACGAAGCCGGGGCACGGTGCCTTCATGCAGACCTCTTCATAGACGGGGCGCAGCTGCGGCATCGTGCCGAGTACGGTCTTGTGGCCGAGAAGAAGGCCGGTGGCGGACAGAACGACGAGGGCAAGAAGCGTGACGAGCGTCCAGAGCACGCCATGGGACCGTTCGGCGGACTCGGGCGCACGGGGTGCGGGCTCGGCGGCCGGAGGGGCCTCGGGAGCTTCGGTCCTTGCGTCGAAGTCCGTGAGCGAATCGGCGATGCGGCTCATGACGGCCTCGCCCTCGCGAGCCTCCTCCTGCATGACGGCCTGACGGCGGGCGGCCTGCTGAAGACGGGCGTCGAGCTTTTCGTCTGGCACGCTGAGGCTTTCCGTCTTGTCGGCGGAAAAGCATGCCTGACATTCCGTGCAGTGGAGCATGTCGGCGGCGAAGTCGTCCTTGACTCGCCACAGGGCCCCGCAGGCGGGACAGCGAAGAACTTTGGCCATGGAGAAGTCTCCCAGATGCAGTCTTGACGTTTACGCGCGGCGTCCGGCGATGCAGACCCAGTCCTCTTCCTGACGCCAGACGGAGAGCTTGACGGCAGGGTCGATGGCCTGATAGGCGGCGATCACTTCTTCGGCCTGCTTGGCAAGCACGCCGGAGAGCACGAGCGCGCCGCCCTGCTTCACGCGACCGAGCAGAGCGGGGGCGAGAAGCTTGAGCGGATTGGCGAGGATGTTGGCGACGACGATGTCGTAGGTGCCTTCGGGCATGTCGTCGGGAAGGTAGAACTTGGCTTCCACGTGGTTCATGAGCGCGTTGTCGCCTGCGGCCTCGACGGCCTGCGGGTCGATGTCCGTGCCGGCGACCTCGGCCGCGCCGACGAGTTTGGCGGCAATGGCGAGGATGCCCGTGCCGCAGCCGTAGTCGAGGACACGGTCCGTCGCCTTGACGTTGGCGTCAAGCCACTGCAGGCAGAGGTGGGTGGTCGGATGGGAGCCTGTGCCGAAGGCGACGCCCGGATCGAGGCGCACGTTGATGGCGTCCTCGTTGGGAAGGTCGTGCCAGGTCGGCACGATCCAGAGACGGTCGGAGACCTGAGTCGGCTGGAACTGCGCCTGCGTGATGCGGACCCAGTCGGCGTCCTCGACCTCCTCGGTGCCGAGAAGCTCGGGCTTTTCGCACTTGAGGGCCTTGACGGCGATGGCAAGCGATGTCTCGAGGTCGAAGTCGTCGTCGGCAAGAATGGAGACGATGGAGCGCGGCCAGGCGCAGTTGTCGGGCTCGAGTCCCGGTTCGCCGTAGAGCGGCTTTTCGTCGGTCGATTCGGCGTCGGCGTCCTCGATGGTGGCGGAGAGCGCGCCCGCGTCCATCAGCATGTCGGAAAGCGCTTCGGCGCTGCGTTCGTCGGCAAGAATCTTAATCTGGCGCATAAATCCTCAACGGATAAAAAGAATGCGGGAGTCAGGTCAACTCCCGCAGCTGAAAAAACTAGGTTACTTGTGGGCTTCCGCGCGGGACCGGAGCTTCTCTTCGAGATAGTGGATGCTCGTGCCGCCCTGAAAGAAGCGTTCGTCGGCGAGGAGTTCGCGATGAAGCTTTGTGTTGGTCTTGATGCCCTCGACGGCAAGTTCGGAGAGCGCGACGCGCATGCGCGCGATCGCCTGCTCGCGGGTATCGCCGTGGGCGATGATCTTGCCGATCATGCTGTCGTAGTAGGGCGGAACCGTGTAGCCGGAGAAGACGTGCGTGTCGATGCGGATGCCGGGGCCGCCGGGCAGGTGCCAGGCGGTGACGCGGCCGGGACTCGGCACGAAGGTGAACGGGTCCTCGGCGTTGATGCGGCACTCGATGGCGTGGCCGCGCATCGTGATGTCGCGCTGGCGGACCGAGAGACGCTCGCCTGCGGCGATGCGGATCTGTTCGCGCACGATGTCGACGCCCGTGATCATTTCGGTGACGGGGTGTTCGACCTGAACGCGCGTGTTCATCTCGATGAAGTAGAACTCGCCGTTTTCATAGAGGAACTCGAACGTGCCGGCACCGCGGTAGCCGATGCGGCGGCAGGCCTCCACGCAACGGTTGCCGAGGCGGTCGATGAGCTTGCGGGGAATGCCGAAGGCGGGAGCCTCTTCAAGCACCTTCTGGTTGCGGCGCTGCATGGAGCAGTCGCGCTCGCCGAGATAGACGGCGTTCTGGAAGTTGTCGGAGAGAACCTGAATTTCGATGTGGCGCGGGTTCTCGAGGAACTTCTCCATGTAGACGGTAGGGTTCCCGAAGGCGACGCGGGCTTCTTCGCGGGTCATGTTGACCGAGGTGATCAGCGCGGCCTCCGTGCGCACGACGCGCATGCCGCGGCCACCGCCGCCGCCCGCCGCCTTGATGATGACCGGATAGCCGATCTGGCGGGCGATGCGGAGGATTTCCTGAGGATCGTCGGGGAGCGCACCGTCGGAGCCGGGAACGCAGGGGACGCCCGCTTCACGCATGGCCTGCTTGGCGCTCACCTTGTCGCCCATGAGGCGGATGCTTTCGGCGCGCGGGCCGATGAAGGTGAAGCCGGAGCGCTCGACTCGTTCTGCGAAGTCGGCGTTTTCGGAAAGGAAGCCGTAGCCTGGATGGATGGCCTCGGCGTCCGTGACCTCTGCGGCGGAAATGATGGCCGGGATGTTCAGGTAGGAGAGGTTCGACTGGGCGGGGCCGATGCAGACGCTTTCGTCGGCAAGGCGGACGTACTTGGCGTCCGCGTCGGCGGTCGAGTGCACGGCGACTGTCTTGATGCCCATCTCGCGGCAGGCGCGCTGGATGCGCAGGGCGATTTCGCCGCGGTTGGCGATCAGAATTTTTCCAAACATAGCGACGCGTGCGGATTATTCGATGATGAAGAGCGACTGGCCGAACTCGACGGGCTGGCCGTTTTCAACGCAGACTTCCTTGACCGTGCCGTCCATGTCGGCCTCGACTTCGTTGAGAAGCTTCATGGCTTCAATGATGCAGACAACCTGGCCCTTCTTGACCGTGTCGCCGACCTTGACGAAGGGATCGGCTCCGGGCGAGGGAGCGCGGTAGAAGGTGCCGACCATCGGGCTGGTGAGCGGCGTGCCGGTCTGCTGCGGCGCGGTGGGAGCGGGCGCGGGGGCGACTTCCGGGGCGGGAACGGGCACGGGCATCGGCTGGGCGACGGTGACGGGCTGATGGACTTGAACGGGGGCTGCGCCGTTGCGGTTGACGATTCGGACCCGGTCTTCGCCTTCGGTGATTTCGAGTTCGGCAACGCCGCTTTCGCTCACGAGGTCGATCAGTGTCTTGAGTTTGCGCAGATCCATGATGGTTTAGGCCTTGTTATTTGAAGGAGATCCGGGACGGACGCCGAATGGGGACGGGCGTCCTGCCGCAGCCTCCGTTTTGTATGGAGTTGATGGTTGTGGGCTTGTGCTTAAGAGGCGCGCATCGTACTACTTCTCCGAAAAAGCGCCAACTTGTTCGCAATTGTCGCTACTTTAGCTCAAAAAGTAAAGACCGGAACACTGCTGTCCGGAGAGGCGGGGGAAAATATTGTCTTCAAATGTATGCGTCTTGAGCGGCCGGCAGCGTCAATGATACCGAGCGCACGAGTTCATGCACATGCCGAAAAAAGGCTAATCCACGCCGAGGAGCCTGCGAAGGCCCTTTTCGGAGAGTCCGCAAAGGGCTTCTTCGGGAAGCTGCCATTCGTCAGGCGGGACGGGCTTCGCCGCCCTGTGGGAGTTCGTCACGGTGATGAGGACGTCCTCTCCCCTGCATTCAGTCTGAAGCACGGTTCTGAAGGAGCGTCCCCGTTCGGAGGACTCCACGGGTTCGTATTCAACATCCATGGCGAGAAGCGCGAGCTCCACGGCCTTTTCGTCGTCGGAGCGGATGAGGATGCGCACAGGATCGTCCTCGACGGCGTCTCCTGCAAGAACGGATCCCGTCAGCAGGGGAGACCAGTCGGAAAGGGACGACAGGACGGAGAGCGCCGCAAGGCGCTTCTTGTCCAGAAGCGCCTTGTGCCCCTCGGGATCGAAGCAGGCGAACCAGCGCCTGAGCTCGGACGCCACGGCGGCATCGGTCGGCCGAACTCCCGTCGAGCGAACGACGGTCTCGACGGCCCGATCCCTGCTCATGCGGTGGGATGCGATCAGGACGGCCGCCTGAGCGGCGGCTGAGGATTCTTTGGAGCGCGGGAGGTCATTGGGTTGCACGGATGTCTCCGGAATGAAGGTGCGTGAGGCGTCATGGACGATGAGCCAATGATAGTGCGGCGGCTTTCAGGGCGGGGATCCTCCGCGCGGTAGAATGAAGCACCTTCCGCCTCCATTCTGGTTTGAGGAACAAGTACATGCACATTCATATTCTCGGCATCTGCGGCACGTTCATGGGCGGCGTCGCCCAGCTCGCGTGCGAGGCCGGCCACAAGGTGACCGGGTGCGACGCACACGTCTACCCACCCATGAGCGACGCGCTCCGCAATGCGGGGATCGAGATCATGGAGGGCTATGACGTCTCGCAGCTTGATGCCGTCCGGCCCGACGTCTTCGTGATCGGCAACGCCATCTCCCGCGGCAATCCGCTTCTCGAGGCGATTCTCAACAGGGGGCTTTCCTATACGTCCGGTCCCGCCTGGCTCTGCGAGCATGTGCTTGCGGGCCGCCACGTGCTTGCGGTCGCGGGCACGCACGGCAAGACGACCACCACGTCGATGCTTGCCTGGATCCTTAAGGAGGCGGGACTCGAGCCCGGCTTCCTGATCGGCGGCGTGCCGCAGTGGAGCCCGCGCTCCGCGTCGCTCGGCCGAGTCGCCCCGATGTCGCCCTTCGTCATCGAGGCCGACGAATACGACACGGCCTTCTTCGACAAGCGGAGCAAGTTCGTGCACTATCGTCCCAGAACGGCGATCCTCAACAATCTTGAATACGACCACGCGGACATTTTTGAAAATCTGGCCGCCATCGAGAAGCAGTTCCATCATCTCGTGCGCATCATGCCCTCGGAAGGTCTCGTCGTGGCGAACGGCCGCTGCGAGGCGCTTGACCGCGTGCTTGCGAAGGGCTGCTGGAGCGCTCTAGAGCGCTTTGACTCTCAGGACGGCTGGTCGCTTTCCGATGACGGCGAGGCGGCGTTTGAAGGCAGGAGCTTCGGCCGTCTGCAGCTCGGCATGCCCGGCCGCTACAACGAGCTCAATGCACTGGCCGCCGTTGCTGCGGCGCGCAGCGTCGCCGTCCCTCCCGAAAAGTCGCTCGAGGCGCTCGCGGCCTTTGCGGGTGTCAAGCGCAGGATGGAGGTCAGGGGCGTTGAGGACGGCGTGACCGTGATCGACGACTTTGCGCACCATCCGACCGCCATCGCCGAGACGATTCATGCCGTCAGGAGCCGCATGACGTCGGGGAGGCTTCTCGCCGTGCTCGAGCCGCGAAGCAACACCATGAAGCTCGGCACGATGAAGGACAGGCTTGCGGGTTCTCTGCACGAGGCGGACGAGGTGTTCTGCTTCGCAGGAAAGGGCGTGGCGTGGGAGCCCGCGGAAGTGCTCGACGTCATGGGCGAGCGCGCCTTCTGCACGCATGACCTTGACGTGCTCGTCGAGGCCGTTCTCAAGGAGGCCCGTCCGGGAGACACGGTCCTCTGCATGAGCAACGGCGCGTTCGGCGGCATTCACGGCAAGCTCCTTGCGGGACTCGCCTGCAGGCGCGAAGCGCAGTGAAGGGTGCACGGGCGATGACTTCCATTCTCTATCTGCACGGCTTTCTGTCCTCTCCCGAGTCGAACAAAGTGAGGGTGCTCAGGGCGGCGGCCCCCGATGGCGTGCGCGTGTTCGCTCCCGATCTGAACGTCCCGCCTCTTGAGGCCGACAGGATCATCAGCGGACTGGTCGGGCAGGCGGAGGCCGACGGTCTGACGGTCGTGGGTTCGAGCCTCGGCGGATTCTGGGCCGCGCGAGCTGCCGTCAGGCACGGCCTTCGCTGCGTGCTGCTCAATCCCTGCTTCAATCCCTGGGTGTTCGTGGGCAGGCACGTGGGCGTGCAGACGATCTACGGCACGGACAGGAGGATCGAGGTGAAGGCCTCGGCCGCCGACGAACTCATGGCGCTCGCCGAGGAGGTGTCGCCTCTGGCGGTCGATCCCGGACGCACGCTCGTCGTGCTGGGAACGGCGGACGAGACGCTTGACTGGCAGGCGGGGGCGAGGGCCTATGCCGCCTGCAGGCAGGTGATTATTCCCGGCGGGGACCACCGCATCTCGAACATCGGGGCGGTCATGCCCCGCATCATGGACTTCATTCTCAATGAAGGCTGAGGCGGGCGCACCGCGCCTTGTTTTGGCACAATAGGGGGCGTTTTCCCCTCGACCATTACTCATTCGCCCAGAGCGGATGTAAAGCGACAGATTCATGAATCTCTTTTTTGAAGAAGACGGCTCCTTCAAGGCGGGCACCGTGCTCAGCCAGGCAGGCAACGCCTATCAGGTGCAGCTCCCGACGGGACGCCGGACGAAGATCAAGGCCTCGCACTCGTTCTTCGAGTTCGAGCAGCCTGCTCCCGCAGACCTCGTGACCCGTGCTCAGGCCATGGTGCCCGAGCTCGATCCCGCCTTCCTGTGGGAGGTTGCGCCCGAGGGTGAGTTCACGTACGCGGACCTTGCAGCCGACTACTGGGGCGGCTCGGCCGGCCCTGTTGAAAAGGCCGCCCTTCTCTGGGCGCTCCACGGCAATCCCGTCTACTTCTACCGAAAGGGCCGCGGCGGCTACCGCCGCGCCCCCGAGGACATCCTTCAGAAGGCGCTCGAGGCACTTGAGAAGAAGCGCCGTCTGGAGGAGCAGCGCAAGGCTTGGACGGCCGAGATGGTGGAGGGAACGCTTCCTGACGTCATCCGCCGCAACGCCATGACGCTTCTCATTCGGCCGGACAAGAACGGTATCGAGTGGAAGGCCCTGAACGACGCCTCCGCCGAAACGCGCCAGACGCCGCTGCGCCTGATGCTCTCGCTCGGCGGCATCGCCTCGCCATGGCGCTGGCACGTCGACAGCTTCTACGCCATGAACTTCCCGCAGGGCCGCGGCTTCCCCTCCGACCTGCCTCTGCCGCCCGAGGCGGACTGGTCGCAGTATCCGCTTGCGGACGTCAGGGCCTTTTCCATCGACGACTCCGACACGACCGAGGTTGATGACGCGGCGAGCGTCGTGCATCTCGAGGGCGGTCGCACGCGAGTGGGCATTCACATCGCCGCGCCTGCGCTCGGCATTCTGCGCGACGATCCGCTCGACAAGGTGGCCCGCGCCCGCATGAGCACGGTCTATGCGCCGGGGCTCAAGACGACGATGCTTCCCGATCCGTGGATCAAGGCCTTTTCGCTTGACGAGGGCCGTGCGGTGCCCTGCCTCTCGCTCTACGTGACGGTGGACGACGAGACCTTCTCCGTTGAGAAGACCGAGACGAGGCTTGAGCGCGTGAGCGTCACGCGCAATCTGCGCTACGACAAGATCGACTCGCTCGTGACCGAGGAGGCGATTCAGTCGGGCACGCTCGACGTTGAGTTCGCGGACGAGATCTGCTGGCTCTGGCGCTTTGCCAAAAAGCTTCAGAAGGACCGCGAGGAGGTCAGGGGCCGTCCCGAACCCGTGGGCCGTGTCGACTGGTTCTTCGCGCTTGAAGGCGAGGGCGAGGATGCGCTCATCCGCGTCAAGGGCCGCCGTCGCGGCGCGCCGCTCGATCTGCTTGTCGCTGAGCTCATGATTTTCGCCAACAGCACCTGGGGCCTCTGGATGGAGGAACACGGGACGCCCGGCATCTATCGTTCGCAGCGCATGGGCCGCGTGCGCATGAGCACGACCCCGGGGCCGCACGACGGTCTGGGCGTGGTGCGCTATGCGTGGAGCACCTCGCCGCTGCGCCGCTACGTCGACCTCGTCAACCAGCGCCAGATGATCACGGCCGTGCTTGGCGAGCCGCCCGCCTATCAGGGCAACGACGTCGAGCTCTTCACGATCGTGAGCCAGTTTGAAAACATCTACACGCTCTACGGCGACTTCCAGACCCGCATGGAGCGCTACTGGTCCCTGCGCTGGATCATGCAGGAGAGCGTCGGCCAGATCGAGGCCATCGTCGTCAAGGGCGATCTGGTCCGCATCGACGGGCTTCCCTTCATGCAGCGCGTGCCCGGTCTTCCCGAGGATCTGCCTCGCGGCCGCAAGGTCCTGTTGCAGATCATGGGGTGCGACCTCGTGGACCTCGTCATGGATTCCAGGCTTCTGCGTGTTCTTGACGAAACCGCCGACACCTCGGACGAGGATGAGGACGAGGAGGCGGCTCTTGAAGAGCAGGCCGCAGTCGAAGGGGGAGAGGAAGCTCAGGGCGGGGACACCGTGTCCGAGTCATCCGCTTCCTGAGTCCCGGACGCAGGTGACAGGGCGGTGATTTCCGCTCCGCCTGCGCCAATAAATTTCAGGGAGCCCCTACCCGAAGGCTTCATACTCGTGGTAGGCTCCCACCTGCGAAAAGTCATGACGGGTTCCGAGTCCCTCCCTTCAGGGGCTCTTCAAGTGTTTCGGAGAAGGTGATGCCTCACAGTCTGAAGGATTACGACGAGCTGCATGACGGCCAGGGCCACCTTGTCCGCGACTCGGAGGAGGCCTCCCGCGCCCTCGAGTGGGTGCAGCAGATCCTTGAGAAGGATCAGGACGAGCACCACGGCGGCGTGGAGCGCAAGGGGGACGAGGATGACGAGGCGCTGCCCATCAGCGACGAGGCTGCAGCCGAGCTCAGGCAACTTCTCGAACCCCTCCATCCGGCCGACGTGGCCTGGATTCTTGAGGCCCTGCCTCTCGACGAACGTCTGGCCGTCTGGAACCTCGTCAAGAGCGAGTCCGACGGTGACATTCTCGTCGAGGTCAACGACGGCGTCCGTGAAACCCTGATCGACGCCATGGATCGCGACGAGCTCGTCGATGCCGTCGAGACTCTCGACACTGACGAGATCGCCGACCTTGTGGACGACCTGCCGCCCGACGTGATGGCGCAGGTTCAGGAAGGTCTCTCCCACGAGGAACGCGCCCAGCTTCGAGCGGCCATGTCGTATCCGGAGGAGAGCGTCGGCGCGCGCATGGACTTTGAGATCGTTTCGATCCGGGAGGAGACGACGATCGAGCTCGTGCTCCGTTACCTTCGCCGCTTCGAGACGCTGCCCGACCACACCGACCAGGTCTTCGTGGTCGATCGTCTGGGGCATCTCAAGGGCACGCTGTCCCTTTCGCAGATCCTCACGACGGATCCCGCGGTCCCCGTCAAGGACCTGATGCACACCGACATGCTGACGCTCAATCCTCTTGAGGACTCGAGCGACGCCGCGCAGGCCTTCGAGCGCTACGACCTCGTGAGCGCTCCCGTGGTCGACGAGGCGGGACGTCTGGTGGGCCGTCTGACGGTCAACGAGATCGTGGACGTGATCCGAGAGGAAAGCGAGGAGGACGCCTTCGCGGCCGTCGGTCTTGACGATGAGCAGGACATCTTCGCCAGCGTGTGGGAGGCCGCCAGAAGCCGCTGGCTCTGGCTGGGCGTCAACCTGTGCACCGCATTCTTCGCGTCTCGCGTGATTTCGGCCTTCGACGGCACGATCGAGCGCGTGGTCGCGCTCGCCGCCCTGATGCCCATTGTGGCGGGCATGGCGGGAAACTCGGGCAACCAGACGCTCACGCTGCTGGTGCGCTCCCTCGCCATGGGGCAGGTGACCGAGGCAAACAAGGCGGACCTCATCAAGAAGGAGGTCCTGGTTTCCATCATCAACGGCATCCTCTGGGGGGCGATCGCAGGCCTGTGCGCCTGGGGACTCTACTGGGATGCACCCGAGGGCAGGATGCTGGGCCTCGTGATGTTCCTCGCCATGCTGCTCAACATCATTCAGGGTGCCGTGGTCGGTCTGGCCGTGCCGCTCATCCTCCGCTACTTCGGCCGTGATCCGGCCATGGGCGGATCGGTGCTTCTCACCTTCACGACCGACTCGGGCGGCTTCCTCATCTTCCTGGGGCTTGCCACCTTCTTCTTCGCGTCGTAAGAGCGGGGGACGGGCGCGGTCGAGCGCCGTCTCTTCAAAGATCGCCGAAAAGGCGCTTCAGGTCATCCATGCCCTTTTTCCCTGCGGCGGGAGCGTCTCCCTCCGCTTTGGAGATCTCGCGGATGGTGTAGCCCTCCTCGATGACGTCGCGCCAGTAGCTGCCGGGCGAGCCCGAGTTGAGAAAGCGGTCCGCGGCTTCAGGACCGATGTTCTCGACGCGCACGAGCCTGTGCGTGTCGAACTCGACGTCGAGATGACGCGCTCTGGCGTCGTAGCCGGCGGACAGAATGCCGCCGCGGTGAATGGGTCTGCGCTTCATGGTGTGTCCGATGAATCCGTGAACGATGGGTCAGATCATTGTATCCCCGCAGGATCGGATGCCCGGAGAGGGTAAATACCTCGTATAAAGTGCCCGAAGCTTGAGGCAGACCATGCTTTCGGGCGTTTCAAAACTTGAAAGGGCGGCAGCTTTTTTGCTAGCATCGCCCCCTGATCGAACACTACAAAGGATTTGAGGCTCCTGCGGGAGCTGGAGAAGCATCCGCTCTCCCCGCCGCCTGCCACCCCTCCGGCATGGACGCGCGGCTCACAAGACAGACTTCATGACCTTCAGAAAACAACCTCGACAATTCCGGATCTCGCATCTTGTTTCGGTGAGCGTGCTCGCCCTGACGCTCGGCGGAGCCGCGTTCTGGTCGGATTCCGACTATGCAAGCACTGCGCCCGTGCTTTCGTATGCGCAGGAGGACCTGAACGCTCGTGCGGATCTCAGGCAGCGCGAGGGCGTGCTCTCCGGCGTCACACCGTCCCTGTCGCTGCTCGATGCGCCTGCTGCGGCGAGGGAGGAGGCGACGGCCTCCTCGGAGGAGCTGACGGTCGAGGACAACGTCATTCATGAAGGCAGCCCCCGCCATCTAGTGGCGGAATACATCAGCAGAACCTTCCGTGTCTCGATGCGGGATGCTCGCCAGATCACGGACTGGGCCGTGGAGATCGGCGAGGCCAGGGATCTTGATCCCCTGCTCATTCTCGCCGTCATCGGAACGGAGTCGAGCTTCAAGCCGACGGCCAGGTCGAATGCGGGCGCAGAGGGCCTGATGCAGGTCATGACGAGCGTGCATGAGGCGAAATTCGATGCCTTCGGAGGCCCCGAGGCCGCCTTCGATCCCTATGCGAACATGGTGGTCGGCACGGACATTCTTTCCTATCTGATCCGCCGGACGGGCAGCGTCAGGCGCGCCCTCAAGTGGTACAGCGGCGCGGCCAATCTCGAGGACGATCGAGGGTACGGAGCTCGCGTGATGCGCGAGCACGGCCTTCTTACCGTTGCGGCCGAAGGCAGGACCGATGCGGCGGTAAAGCTTCACCGCGCTGGCAAGTCGGCGTCGGAAGGCGGGGCTGGCAATGCCGCCAAGCTGGGCTTTGCGCACTGGACCAAACTCTCCGAACGGACCGAGGGCGCTCCCCGCGCCCGCAATGCAGACCTGCGCGGCAAGGCTCAGGCGTCCTGACGCCTACCGCTCTCCGTAGTCGCCCGTCAGGGTGTTGAGCCAGACGGCTGCGGCGATGCCCGCAGTTTCGGTTCTCAGTACGCGCGGGCCGAGCAGGACGGCGAGCCAGCCGGCCTCTTCGGCCAGATCGATCTCCTCAGGCGAGAATCCGCCTTCGGGGCCCACGGCGAATGCCACCGACTTCTCCTCGCCCGTCAGCCTCGTGCCGTGCGCGGCCCCGGGAGCCAGAACGAGCCTGCGGTCCGCCTGCGTGCCGAGCATCGCCTCCTTGAAGGAGGATGCGCCGCGGATTTCGGGCACGACGTTGCGTCCGCACTGTTCGGCGGCCGATACGGCGATGTCGCGAAGCTTCTGAAGGCGCTTTTCGAGACGTTCTCCCGCGAGCTTCGTCACGCTGCGCGCGGCGGGCGTCAGCACGATTTCGGAGACGCCCGTCTCTACGGCCTTTTCCACGATCCAGTCAAGCTTTTCAGGTGATACGAGCGCCTGCACGAGCGTCATGCGCACGGGGGGCTCGACCTCGGGCGTCTCGACCGCGTCGAGCGCAACGTAGGCGCCGTCCTGATCGAATCTGATGCGGCCCCGCCACTGGCGTCCCGTTCCGTTGAAGACGACCGTCTCCTCGCCTGTTCGCAGACGAAGAGCGCGTCCCGCGTGGTGGGCGGCCTTGGGCGGCAGGACGACTTCCGCCTGCTCGGCGAGAGCCTTGTCGAGCGCTTCGGTCTCGACTTCAACGTAAAAGCGTGGTGCGGCCATGAGTTCTCCTTGACGTTCTCTCCGCCGTGAACGACGGAGATTCTCTACTGCGTTAGCAACTTGCGCTGCTGATTACTTCGGTGGATTCCTGCTGCTGATTCGGCGCCGGCTTTTTAGACCGACCCAAATTCACTTGAGCCTGAGCATTCCTCTCAGACTCCCCACAGGCTAACGAGCTTCGT
>OGDS01000069.1_pt1 | contig 106532 bp, 81 predicted proteins | sample 1570351 | NCBI WGS metagenome assembly OGDS01 (sample SAMEA2581974, study PRJEB24529) | metagenome | biome: Human gut stool | place: China | collected 2011
ACTTTTTCACTCGTTAAAAAGTTTTGAGAATATTTTATATTTTTGTTCATGTAATCACTCCTGAAGTGATTACATCTGTAAATAAATACAGAAGTTAAACGATTTGTTTGTAATTTTAGTTATCTGTTTAAAAAGTCATAAGATTAGTCACTGGTAGGAATTAATCTAACGTATTTATTTATCTGCGTAATCACTGTTTTTAGTCTGTTTCAAAACAGTAGATGTTTTATCTACATTACGCATTTGGAATACCAACATGACGAATCCCTCCTTCTTAATTACAAATTTTTAGCATCTAATTTAACTTCAATTCCTATTATACAATATAGTGGTTCAGTTGTCAAGACAAAAATCTAAGCTTTTTATAATGAACTGATATATGTAACTGGGTAGGGGAGAAAATCCCCCCTTAGGCTGCATGATCATCCAGTAACAGAATCGGATAATAGCAGGATGCCGGTGTTTGATTATTGAGTGCAGAATGACAACGTTCAAAGTTGTAAGTGTGCACATATTTACCGATTGCCTTCCGTGCTTCTCTGATATTGTTATATTGGGTCAGATATGCTTCCTCGTACTTGAAGCTTCGGAACCATCGTTCAATCATGATATTGTCAGCCCACCGGCTTTTACCATCCATGCTTTGACGGATCTGGTTCTCTTTGAGGAAATTCATGTACTCATTGCTTGTAAACTGACAGCCCTGATCTGAATTCAGGATAACAGGTTTTGCCACTATAAACGCCTTTTTTAACGCAGTTATGACCATTCTGGTATCCAGAGTATCATCGACTTCCCAGCCAACGATACAGCGGCTGTACCAGTCAATCACAGCGGTCAGATACAGAAATCCACGCTTAATGGGGATGTATGTAATGTCGATTGACCATGCCTGATTTGGACGGTCGATAACGGCGTTACGTAGCAGATACGGGCAGACTTTAGCCTGTCGCATACGTTTAGAAAGGTTCATTTTTGGATAAATTGGATCAATCCCCATTTCATTCATATAACGGCGCGTTTTCCGGCGACCAACCTGATGCCCACGCTTCTTCAGTTGAGCAGACAGTTGTCGTGCTCCCCAGGCCGGATTATCCGTGTGTAATCGATCTATGATCGATTTGCAATCCAACTCCTCCTGAGATATGGGCATGCCCTTGTAATAAACACTGGTACGATTGATATCAAGAAGTGTAGCTCCTGTTTTAACTGGAAGTTCTTTAGTCTTCAAAAGGTTTTGGACTAAATTTACTCTCGTAGTCAGGTCCAAGTGTTTCTTCAGATTTTTTTTTCAACCAATCCACCTGCATGGTGAGCTGGCCAACTTTTTTCGCATATTCAGCTTTTTCCTTGCGTTCTAAAGCGAGTTTTTCTTTCAGATTATCCTCTCGTGTGTCATTAAAAACCACGGATGCTTTATCGAGGAACTCCTTCTTCCAGTTGCGGAGAAGATTCGGCTGAATATTGTTTTCGGTTGCGATTGTATTTAAGTCTTTTTCTCCTTTGAGCAGTTCAATCACTAATTCTGATTTGAATTTGGCAGAGAAATTTCTTCTTGTTCGAGACATAATAATAATCCTTCTTTCTGTAGTGTTTACAGTATATCAGATTCATTAAGAAATGTCTCTTGAAGTGTCTTAAATTACGATACCATTATACAAAATTTTAAGATAATGCACTATCAACACACTCTTAAGTTTGCTTCTAAGTCTTATTTCCATAACTTTAGGGTTAACCATACGCAAGACCAATCACTCTCGGACAATACTCATGATTTTCGGTAAAAAACGTAAAAGAAATAAGAACAATTAACAAAATGTATAATAACAATCAATAGCGACTAATGATTTTCATGTAAAAGGACACCAAACTATACGGTGTCCTTTTCAAATTCTTACGTCATATCAAGGCTCATTCAATCGTGGTAAATTCGTGGTAAAATGAGTGCTTTCCTATATTTCAAAATGCTTGAAAGTATAGTGTTTATGCGGATAATCAAAAATCAGATATAAAATTTTATATAATAACAATATGACATTTATTTACAATTATTGCAATATATCATTTTGAGAAAAAACTTTAAAAAAATTTTAAAAAATTTAAAACTATTTCGGCTTTTAAATCGTCTATATATTAGAAACTGCATAAGTATGCACAAAGGAGAATGCTATGTATAACGATTCAAGATGTAAAATAAATGACAAAATGAATATTGTAAAGACAATTTTATTAAGATGGAAAGAGTCAATTGTTCTTACTGATGAAAATAAGGAAAAGTTGTTTCAATGCATCACTACTGTAATTGATGTTGACTGCAAAAACAATAAACCGGTAAAGTTTACAACACCGACTTTAGTAAAAAGAGCAATTGAATTTAGTCCTAATAGTGTTTACACATTGTATATGAAAACTTGTGATGAAGTTTTTAAGTTTATTTCAATGCTGCTAAATGAAGATAAGGCAAAGATTGCATTGGCATTTGTGGAAACATATGCTTATGGATTTTTTAATTTAAGAAATTATGATTTTAGTGTAAGTGTAGAAAGATGGCTAAAAAATATAGCCATTGATGTTGTTAAGAATATAAGGGATAAAAATATAAAATAAGTTGTTGAGTAGGGTATTAGTATGAGTAAGGAAAAATTTAAGTACACAAAAAAATTTCTTGAAAAAGTGAAAAACGGTGATAATGATGCAACAACTTTGCTATATGAAGATGCAAAGGATATTGCATATAATAAGGCTTATAGTATCCTTAACAATCACCATGATGCTGAGGATATTGCTGAAGATTCTGTTCTGAGAGCAATAGAAAAGATAGATACAATCAAAAAGCCAAGTGAGTTTCCGGCATGGATAAGAAGAGTTGCCGAGAATAAATCTAAGGACTATATCAAGAAAGATAAGCCAACCTATATGGGTGAGGACTTTGAATATACAACTAATGATTTAAACAGTGACCAAAAAGTACTGCCTGAAAAGATGGCAGATTCACAAGAAAACATTGACCTGTATAAAAAGTTAATTTCAAAATTAACCGATGACCAAAGAAATGCCCTTGTGCTAAATAGAATTGAAGGTTACAAAACCAGAGAAATTGCAGAAATGCTTGGTTGTTCAGAAAATACAATTAAGTCAAGAATTCATCAAGGTGAGAAAAAACTGGTTAAAGAAGTCGAAAGCCTAAAGAAAAAGGGTTATACACTAAACGGTATGATGCCACTTGATTTCTTTACAGTTATGTCAAAGTCATTAGGTGTAACCTCAACCAATGTTGCATCTGTTGTTGGTGCAACTGTATTAAAATTGTTATCAATGAAAATCGTTGCAAGTGTAGTGGCAGTGGTGGTTGTAGTGTCAGGGGTTATTGGAACTAATTATTTTTATAGTAAGAGTGGTGAAAATATAAAAAGGGTAACTATTTATAAAAATTTACACCTAGTTCCCAATGTTGTTGGAATTTCAGCCAAAGAAGCTAAAAATACTTTGAAGTCATTCAATATTAAATATAAACCTATATATGGTTCTTCTAATAAATATGATGAAAACTATATTTTTAATCAAAATCCCAGAAAAGGAAAAACAATAAAAGAACGAGAAGTAGTGACAATATATATTTCAAGGGGTGCAGATTATATTATTCCTAGTTCAAATAATCAATATATAAAAGCAAGTGAACTTAAAGGTATGAGCAAGAAAGAATTGACTCTTGCATTGAACGAAATTTATGCAAGATATGGTTTAATGTTTAATACTACAAGTGTTCAGAAATATTTTAATTCTAAGGATTGGTATGTACCTTCAATAAAGCCCGGTCATTTTGATGACTCTCAATTTAATAATTTTGAAAGGCATAATGTTGATACAATCGTTAATTATATGAAAGAAAAAGGGTATAGAGAATAAGGGGTAAATTATGAGTGAATTTGAAAAGATAGTAAGTGAAATTAACAAAGTTATTAATGGCAAAGAAAGTGCAATAAGAATTATCCTTTGTGCTATTTTAGCCAATGAAAATGTACTGATTGAGGATATTCCCGGTACAGGCAAAACTACCTTAGTAAAAGCATTTTCAAAGGTGCTACAACTAACAAGTAAAAGAATACAGATGACCTCTGATACTTTGCCATCAGATATTACAGGCTATTCTATTTATGATAAGGAATTAGGAAAGTTTAAATTTATCAAAGGTCCTGTTTTCTGCAATATTCTTCTTGCTGATGAACTTAACAGAACTTCAGGCAGAACACAATCAGCCTTATTAGAAGCGATGGAGGAACATCAAGTTACTGTTGATGGTAAAACATATAAACTGGATGAACCTTTCTCTGTAATTGCAACACAAAACCCATATGGTTATGTAGGTACTCAACAACTGCCTCAAGCACAGTTGGATAGATTTTCTGTAAAGATTTCTTTAGGTTATCCTAGTGTTGATGAAGAAGTTAATATATTACTAAACAGAAGAACCGAAAACCCATTAGATAAGCTGGATTATGTTATTTCTAAAAAAGAATTTGAAGATATGCAAAATTCTGTAAAAGAAATATTTGTCAATGAATCAATAGCAAGATATATTGCAACCTTAGTTAATATAACTAGAAATAGTAATTATGTAGAATGTGGTGGTAGCCCTAGAGTAATGGTTTCTGTTATGAATTTATCTAAGGCAGTTGCCTTTTCACATAACAGAAATTATGTAATTCCGGAGGATGTAAAGGAAATTTTTGTACAAGCAGTTAGTCACAGAATTACCTTAAAGAAAGAATATAAAGGTAAAGTAACAAGTGAAAGTCTTATGAAAAATATTCTAAGTACAACAGTTATGCCGGGTGTACAAAATGCTTAAGAATATTTTACTTTACATATTTTCTGTAGCCATATTGTTAGGTATGTATCTTGTAACTGATAAGTGGGTAATTTTTATTCTTTTTTGTGTGGTGACTTTTCTACCTATATTGTCCTTACTTATAAGTTTGCCACATATGATTTCTACTTTTAGAAACAGTTTTTATATTTATGGTGAGAAGATAATTGTTGATGATAATAAAATGAAAATCAATATTATAGGTGAAAGAAAGTCATTTTTCACATATATGAAATTGTCACTTATGGTGTCAAATAAATTTGCAAAAGATACTAAAGTGAATAAGTTTACAGTAATAGGCAGCATGAAAGCACCTATTACAAAATCATTTGATAATAATGCTAAATGTGGAATGTATAACCTATATGTAAATTCTTGTAGGGTGTATGATTTGTTAGGTATATTTTCTTTTAAGGTGAAAATGGAAAATTCTTTTTCCACATTAGTATTGCCAAATGAGGAAAGTTTCAAAGATTTTGAAGATGTAGAAACTTTATTCTTAAATAATGAAAATGGTGAACTTGATACAGATTATTTTAATTTTACAGAATATCATTATGGACTAAATGCCAGAGATATAAACTGGAAACTATCAGCAAGAAAAAATACCCTAATTGCCAGAAAATATGACACCTATGTTGAACCGACTAGAAATGTATATTTAGATTTAACCGATAAATATTCAGAAAATAAAAGTATACTAGGTAGATTTTTGTATTTAGCAAATAAACTGATTGATAAAAATTCCTATTGCATAGTTTCAACAAAAAATATTTGTATGAAGATTGACAGTGAAGAAACTTTAGAAAAATGCTTTTACAACTTGTTTACAAATAGTGACAATAGAGAATTTGAAGAAATAGGCACAGTTGCCTTTTGTATAACCGGTAGTGGTGAAGAGGTGAAAACTATTGAGTAAAATTTTATCAAAAGTTGTGGATACTTTATTAGTTTTTATCTTATTATTTTCAATAGAAAACCTAACACTAACCACATTTAAGTTTCCGGTAGATTTATGTTTGTTAGGTGTTGTAACTATTGTTTCTATAGTTTTAGCAGAAGTGATTTTTAGTTTAAAAGAAAAATCAAAGTTAATTACTATTAGTATTTGCTTTTTTGCAGTGTTTTGTTTAGCTTCAAATGGTATTTATTTAAAGGAAAAAGCAATTATTACATTAGCAATTTGTTCAGCATTTGCATTTTTATTTACAGTATTAATTGACTATTTTAAGTTCATAAAAGTATCTGTATTTTTATTAGCTACATTACTTTTTGTTGATATTTTTATGTGCAATAAAATTGATAAACTAATTGTGTTTATCTTTTTCGGAGCATTAGTTGTGCTATGTATTACAGCAGTATGCAAAAAGCATAACAAAAATTATTTTTGGATTACACTTGTAGTGTCATTAGCCGTTACTTTGCTATTCATCAGTGTAGTGAATATTTATCCTGAAAAAACCCAAACAAAGAATATTATTCAGTATGTAACAACCAGTCCTCAGAATACTAATACAACAGTAGCAACAAAGACAAACGGCAGTTACACTACAACAATTAAGTCAACAAAAAATGTAAATAGAAATAACAAAAAAAGTGTAGTAAAGAATGTTGAAACAGTAGTTAGACCATCCATTTCTTATACAACAACAGTAGCAAATACTAAAAGTACAAAGATAATAAATAACAAACAAGATAATATAAAGGTTGAAAATTATGCAACTAAGGTTGTTAATATTATTATGATAGCTTTAGTTGTGCTTTTATCCTTAATTATTATTTCTGTTTTAGTGATTATTCTTAGATATAAACTAAGGAAAAGGCTTGATGAAAAGAAATATAGTTCTTTAAACGAAAAAGAAAAGTGCATTTATTATTATAAGAAAATTAATATAATGAATGTGAAAATTAATAAGGAAATTAATAATGTTTTAAATAAAATTCAGTTCAGTGAAAACGGTGCAACTGAAGTTGAAAGTCAAATTTTAAAAGATTATTATACTTCTAATAAAGAACTAAAACTAAAGAGCAGTAATTTCTTTAAAAGAATTTTCCTGAAGTATCTGAAAATGATTTGATAATCAAAATTTCATTTTATCTTTCCACATTATAAATATGTTATTGTGAGAAAAAAGTTTATTATAGTCTATACGAAGTCATTAAACTGCTTTGTATGGACTGCTTTTTCATAAAACCTAAAAATATTTAAAAAAGTTTGAAAAATTTAAAACTTTTTAGAAACAGATATCGTCTATATAGTGTAAGACCTAAGGAAAGGAAGGGTTTTATATAAAAGATATAGTAGAATTTGTGGTTAAGCAGTATGTTAGTCAAATAACACTTGACCCTAAAAAAGCAGAAGAAATTTTAATAAAAATATTAGATGTGTTAAATAAGAATGAGCGTTAAAATGAAAGGTAAGGAAAGTAGATATGAAGTGTACAAGATGTGAAAGTCAAATAGTTAACAGAGAAAACATTTGCCCAAATTGCGGTGCAAATATGAACATTACCGCAGAACTAATTAATTCTGCAATTAATAAAGATAATAACGCTTATACCGAGTTGTATCGCAGAACATATGACGATGTGTATAGGGAAATTTTTATACATATTAAAAGTCAAGATAAGGTAGAAGAATTAGTTTCCGAAACATATATTCAGGCATTTAGAAAGTTAGAACAACTTAACAAACCATCAAGTTTTCTTCCTTGGATTAGAACAATCGGCAGAAATAAAGCAATTGATGTACTAAGAAAGAAAAATCCCAAAGTATCTATTGATTCATTTGATGTGCTTAATGAAGGTTGTGATGAAAAGGGATTAAGATTTGAAGAAAAGTTTGCAGATAAAAATGCAAAAATTCCTCTTGATGAAATTGATAAGAGGGAAACCCATAGATTAATGGAAGAAATCTTAGACAGTATTCCGGAAGAACAAAGTTGTGTTGTAAAAATGTTTTACTATGATGAAATGTCTATTCGTGAAATAGCTGAAATTCTAGGTTGTTCCGAAAATACAGTGAAAAGTAGACTATCTTATGGCAGAAATAAAATTCAGCAAGAGGTTCTTGCTCTTGAGAAGAAAGGTACAAAGCTATATGGTCTTGCACCAATTCCATTCTTCGTTTTCTTGATCAGATTTTACAATACTATTACTGTTAAGCCGTTATCAGCATCAGTATTGGCATCAATTGAAAGTGCAGTACTGGGAACAACAGTAGCATCAACAGTAGCATCAACAGTAGCAACAACTACTGCAACAGTTGCAACAACAACTTCAAAAGGCATTGCACTAAAGGTAACTGCTGGAATTGTAGCAGGTATTGTGGCAGTTTCCGGTGGGGTGATAGGTGGCAAAAAATTATATGATAATTATAAGAGTGATAATGCCACAAAGCCATCAACAACAATTACCACACAAGTACCATCAACAGTTGCAACAACAACTGTACCTATGACTACAGTACATATGTATAAGGCTCTTTCTAACAATGATACTGATTATATCAAAACTCTTTTAGCTTATACCTCTAGTGGTGTCAGTAATGATAGTAGTGACTATAGTAAGATGACTGACTCTGAGATTTTGGATGTTTTAAATTCATATTATATGGTAACTAACAATTTGGAAGGTGCAAAGGATTTGTTCCCATCTGCACAAACTACAACAGATACGGGAATGCCTAAAAGGGTGGTTCCTCAAAAAGATGTACAAAAGGTTGCAAAAGAAGTTTTCGGAAAAACTCTTTCAAGTTCTGCATCATCAGATGATGTTGAATTGAATGATGGCAACTATTATTTTGCTGTACCTATGGGCGGTAAAGAATATACATTGGATATTAAAGATGTTGAATACAACAAAAACAGAAGTAAGGTTACTGTTACATATACATTTAATAGTGGTTACTATGGTGTTGATACAACAAAACATACTGCTACCTTTACTCGCAACGGAAATAATAAAGATTTCCCATTTAGAATTAATAGTGAAAATAAAGTTCAAGAAAATACAACAACCACAACTCCAACTAAGCCAGCCAAAAAGGTAGAAACCAATGTTACTACTCCAAAAACTAATTATACGGAATATAAAAATCTAAAATATGACGGTAAGGTAGTTGATTTTGGAGACTATACACTTAAAGTGCCTAATAGTTGGAAGTATGAAATAAACGAAGATGGACAACCGGTGTTTTATGAACCTAAAACAAAGAAACAAGGTGGTGGTGCACATTTAATAGAAATATATGTGTTGGATAGTTGGAATGAAAATACAGCTCATACAGGTGCTGCTTTACTAGGTTCTAAAAATGGTAAATATTTTGTTGCTCAAGGTTTTATGAGCGTTGAAGCTTATATGGAGGATGGTCAACGAGTTTCTAAAAAATGGGAAGATATTTTTAATTCAGCCTATAATCTTATAGATTCCGTCCTAGCTACATTCAAACTTAAGTAAGTATTTTAAATTATTAATTATGATTTTTTAGTTTTCATTTTTTTAATTTCCTTTCATACTACCCTATGATTATTATTTCATAGGGTAGTACACTAAAAAATATATAAATATAAAATTAATAATTATTATGTATATACTTGAATAAAATGTTAGAATTATGTATAATTTTATTATACGAATGGGAGGTAAAATGTTATGAAGTGTCCAAAATGCGGTTATGAAAATGACAATAACGCATATTTTTGTGAAGGTTGTGGAAACAAGCTAAAAGAAAATACAGGTGTAAAGGATAATCAAGCTGATAATGCAAAATTTGAGCTGGATAAGGATTTAGATTTTGACAGTGATATGAATTACGGAACTATTAACAAGTCAAATTTAGAGGATAATTCAAGTTTTGATTACTATGATGATTTTAATAAAAATGTATCATATGAAAATCCACAGAATAATTATCCTAAACCACCTAAAAATAATAAAAACTTGTTAATCACAGTTATTGTAGTTAGTGCTATAGCCGTTATAGCAATATGTGTTTGTGTATTCTTAATATTCTTTAATGGTAAAGACAGTAATTCTGATACTTCTGCATCGGAAACAGTAACGTCAACAGTTACAGAAACAACTACTGTAACTACTACAACTGAAACAACAGAACCTACAACAGAGACTACAACATCAAAGATAATGCCAAATGTTGTTGGATTGAAGAAACAAGAGGCTAGTGGAATTTTAAGAAAACAAAATATTTCTATTAGATATGAGGAAGAGAAGAATAACGTATATCCTGAGGGTGTTGTAACTAGCCAAAGTATATCAAGTGGTGAAACAGTTAGAGACGGTGAAACGGTTACACTGTATGTTTCATTAGGTTCGGATGAAGATAACTATGATAATGGTGATTATATTATACCTAATTCTGATTCTCGTTATATTTCAACATCTGAATTAGAGAGTTTAAATGGATATGAGCTAGATGCTGCTATAAATGAGATTTATGCAAGAGAACATAGAAAATTTAAGGATCCGGAGATTCAACGTTATTTTAATGAAAAATCTTGGTATGATGGATATATAGAACCGGATGATTTTAAAGAATCAATGCTTAATGATTATGAAAGAAAAAATGTTGATACTATTGTAAATTATTTAAAAAAATTAGGTTACAGAGATTAGCATTATAACGAACCACCTTGCTACTATTTAGGTGGCAAGGTGGTTGAAATTAGTGTTTATATACTAAAAAATAAAATTTATAATAAATTATTATATAATATTGACATATAATGGCTAATGATATATAATAATATTGTCGAAAGACCAAACCAGCTATGTAAATTTATTAAAATTATGGTATTATGTGTTAATGTTGAAAGACATAATATCATAAGTAGCTTTAGATTATGTAATACCTGTCAAATTTACAGTTTGAGGATTGAAAGCTATGCGAATTTGCACAGTCTTAAAACTGTACATCACTACCATATGAGTCTGTCATAGATTGAAAGCTATGCGAATTTGCACAGTCTTAAAACGTTGATTAGAAACAAAGATTCTTCTGTTTGATTGAAAGCTATGCGAATTTGCACAGTCTTAAAACCTATAAAATCATCTGTTGTCATTCCATAAGGATTGAAAGCTATGCGAATTTGCACAGTCTTAAAACATATGTAATTCGCTATTAACGAATTCACATGATTGAAAGCTATGTAGATTAGCCTATACAGATAGGAAGTTCACTACATAGGTAAGGACAAAAGCAAAGACTGAATTTTCAATCAATAAGAATCAATGAAAGTAATAATCAAAGGGAAGTAATGAAAATTACTTAAAAACTGAAAAACAAAAGAGAAAGGTCAATCAACTGATAAAGCTGATTGACCTTTAGTAATAAATATTAAATTTTAGGAGGTTGTATCTATGGCAAAAAAGAAAAGAATAACTGCAAAGGAAAGAAAACAAAATCACAGAGAATCACTGATGAAAAAAGCTGATTCTAATGCAGAAAAAGAAAAAGCAAAAAAGCCGGTTGTAGAAAATAAGCCTGATACTGCCATATCAAAAGATAATACACCTAAGCCTAATAAGGAAATTAAAAAATCAAAAGCAAAACTTGCCGGTGTTAAGTGGGTTATTAAGGCTAATGATGATGTTGCTTATATTTCTTCTTTCGGTAAAGGTAATAATTCTGTACTGGAAAAAAGAATTATAGGGGATGTATCCAGTGATGTAAACAAAGACAGCCATATGTATGTTAACCCTAAATACACCAAGAAAAATTATGAAATAAAGAACGGCTTTTCCTCAGGCAGTAGCCTTACCACCCATCCTAATAAACCTGACAAAAATTCCGGTATGGATGCATTGTGCCTAAAGATATATTTTGAAAAAGAAATTTTCAAAGACAAGTTTAATGATAATATGCACATTCAAACTATCTATAATATTTTTGATATTGAGAAAACACTTGCAAAGCATATTACAAATATTATTTATGCAGTCAATTCCCTTGACCGTAGTTATATTCAGTCAGGTAACGATACAATAGGATTTGGACTTAACTATCGTATTCCTTATGCAAAATATGGTAGGGGAAAGGACTCTAACGGTAAGCCTAATAATTCTAATTTGAAAAAAAGAGAGAGTTTTATTAAGTTTTATAATAATGCTAAGGACCGTTTTGGTTATTTTGAAAGTGTATTCTATCAAAATGGTAAGCCGATTTCTCGAGAAAAATTATATATTTACCTTAATATTCTAAACTTTGTTCGCAACAGTACCTTCCATTACAACAATACCAGTACTTATCTTTACAGAAAAGAGTATAAGTATACAGATAAAGACAATTGTTCGGTAAAAGAGTTTGAATTTGTTAGTTATTTAAATGAGTTTGTTAAGAATAAGTTTAAGAACGTAAATAAGAATTTCATTTCTAATGAAAAAAATAATCTTTACATTATCCTAAATGCTTATGGTGAAGATATTGAAGATGTAGAAGTTGTTAAAAAGTATTCTAAGGAACTATACAAACTTTCTGTACTAAAAACTAATAAGAACCTAGGTGTCAATGTTAAGAAATTAAGGGAAAGTGCTATTGAATACGGTTACTGTCCTTTGCCTTATGATAAAGAAAAAGAGGTTGCAAAGTTAAGCTCGATTAAGCATAAACTATACAAGACTTATGACTTTGTTATTACTCATTATCTAAATAGCAATGATAAGCTATTGTTGGAAATTGTTGAGGCTTTGCGTTTATCTAAAAATGATGATGAAAAAGAAAATGTATATAAAATATATGCAGAAAAAATATTTAAAGCAGAATATGTTATTAATCCTATAAAGACTATCAGTAACTTGTTTGCTGAAAAAGGCGATAAGTTATTTAATGAAAAGGTAAGCATTAGTGAAGAATATGTAGAAGATATTAGAATTGATAAGAATATTCATAACTTCACTAAGGTAATATTCTTCTTAACATGTTTCCTTGACGGTAAAGAGATTAATGACCTACTGACTAACATTATCAGTAAGTTACAGGTTATTGAAGACCACAACAATGTAATAAAGGCTATTGCCAATAATAATGATGCAGTTTATAAAGATTACAGTGATAAGTATGCTGTATTTAAAAATTCCGGTAAAATTGCAACCAAATTAGAAGCAATAAAGAGTATTGCAAGAATGGAAAACAAGATAAACAAGGCATTCAAGGAACCTTTACTTAAAGATGCTATGTTGGCACTTGGTGTCAGTCCAAATGATCTTGATGAAAAATACGAAAAATATTTTAAAACTGATGTTGATGCCGATAAGGACCATCAAAAGGTTAGTACATTCTTAATGAATAATGTTATTAACAACAGTAGATTTAAGTATGTTGTTAAGTACATAAACCCTGCTGATATTAACCGTTTAGCAAAGAATAAACACCTTGTAAAGTTTGTTCTTGATCAGATTCCACATAAGCAAATTGACTCTTATTACAATTCAGTTTGTACTGTAGAAGAGCCTAGTTACAAAGGAAAAATACAATTACTGACAAAGAAAATTACAGGACTTAATTTTTATTCTTTGTTTGAGAATTGTAAAATTCCTAATGTAGAGAAAGAGAAGAAGAAGGCAGTTATCACCCTTTATTTCACAATTATTTATATTCTTGTGAAGAATTTAGTTAACATTAACGGTTTATATACTTTGGCTTTATATTTTGTTGAGAGGGATGGATTTTTCTACAAAAAAATTTGTGAAAAGAAAGATAAAAAGAAAACAAATAAAGATGTTGATTATCTGTTGTTACCGGAGATTTTCTCAGGCAGTAAATATAGAGAAGAAACAAAAAATCTAAAACTGCCTAAAGAAAAAGATAGAGAAATAATGAAAAAGTATCTACCTAATGATGAAGATAGGAAAGAATACAATAAATTTTTCAAACAATATCGTAACAACATTGTTCACCTAAATATAATTGCAAATCTTTCTAAATTGACAAGTACTATTGATAAGGAGATTAACTCTTATTTTGAGATTTTCCATTATTGCGCACAGAGAGTAATGTTTGATTACTGTAAAAATAACAATAAAGTTGTACTTGCAAAAATGAAAGATTTAGCACATATCAAAAGTGATTGTGATGAATTTAGCAGTAAATATACCTATCCTTATTCTTCAGCAGTGCTAAGGTTTATGAACCTTCCTTTTGCATATAATGTGCCAAGATTTAAGAATTTGTCTTATCAAAAGTTTTTTGATAAGCAACGATTAGAGGCATTGGAGAAAAATTTGAATATATAAAAATAAGGCATTTGTGAATTTTCACAAATGCCTTTTCTGTTACATAGAAAGTTGTTTTTTAATTCTATTTTCTAATTCTGCTTTTACATTTCCTGTATCCTTAAGAATTTTAATATTTTTACCGTAAGAAAGTAGCCTTGTAACGATTTCAAGTGAATCTTGTTTGTCATATTTTATTGTTACATTGTACCTATCATCAAGTCTGGTACATAACTTTTCCCATGGTGTAAATTCTGTTAGCAATCTGTCAGGAATATTTTTCACGTTAGTAAATTCTAATGTTATTTCTTTACGCTGATTAAGAATGTAATTTTTGATGTTTTTCTCAGCCAAATTTCTGTCATAACTGTCACTGAGGATTTCTACAGAATTTATTTTTTCAAGATTGTAAACAGAAACTGAATTTTCCTTTTTGCAATGAATTCTGAACTTGTCATCTTTGTTAGAATATTCTAACAAACCAATGTTTACTGTCCTTGTTGAATTGTTTACTGACTTATAATTGATTTTTACGACTTTCTCATCAGTAAAAGCTTTAACTATCTTTTTGAAATTGTCAATGTAAATGTCAGTATCTGCAATTTCGTTATGACTTTTAAATTTGTCATAGTAATTTATACTGCTTATAGGTAAATCATTTTCTTCAACAGTAAAAATTTCTTTTAGCTTAGAAAGTTGATTTTCTTCTAAAAATAACTTTGCCTTAGAGTTGTTAACACAATACTTTAACCATTGAATTTCTATTTTTGTCAGTGGTAATAAATCATAAAAAATATTTATGCTATTGTCCTTTAATTCAAAAATATCAAGTGCCGTTAAGTCGAAGTCATTCTTAAACAATCCATTAGATTGAATATCACTACCTTTTAAATGTTGAATAATACAGTTACCTGATTTTTCATAATCTAAGTTAAAAACTTCATTAAAGATTTGGTTTGAATATAGATTACCGTTTTCATTTTTAGCAGGTGGTTGATTTTCAAAATTATATTTATTGTTAGAGTTTTCAGTAGTCTCTGTTACAAAATCACTTAAGACATTTTTTGTAACATCAACCTCATCTACTGTTACAGATAAAATCCTCTTAGCAAAAGTTTTTATCCAAGAATACATTTCAATAGGTTGTGTTACTGTTGCAGTGAAGGTCAGTATATTCTTTTCAATAGAAAATTTACCTATTCTGCTTTCTCTAACAACTCTGTCAACAATGTATTCTTCATTATCTTCAACTTTTAGTTTTAAGGTAACATTATGAACCTTGATTTTTTCTTTTGCATTACCATTTTTAAAATCATTGTACCCAACACCCCATAAGTACTTTGTTGACTTTTTAGCATTTTCAATTTCAGCAGTATGATTTTCTTCAATATTAGTTTTTACTATCTTATCAATAAAGTCAATACGAGTTGAAGTAACACCTCTAAAAATAGGATTGTAACATATTAGATGTTGCCTACCGTTGTATGTACTTTGTCTTATCTCAATAGGATAACAAACAAAACATTGTGGCTTTAGGTCAATACCGTTACGGTAAAAAACTTTTATCCATAGTTTATTCTTTATTGCATATAGTAGGTCACAAATATTGTAGTCGCTTAGTGTGTTGATGAAGTACTTGTGTTTGTATGAAAAGATATTTTTCCTATTACCTATCCTATTATTGATAAATGTACCTACCACACCAAGTGCAGTTGTTTCTGAAAAGAAATTTATCATATTGCAAAAGTTATTTGTATCAATATCTTTCAGAATATTATTCAGCATATTATCCCTTAATTTATAGCAATAGGAATTTTTATATTTTCTACTTTCAATGATACCTAGTTCTTTTAAGTTTGAAAGTGTATTTTTAAAATTTTTTAGGGAAAAGTAGTTGTAATTATCCAGAATTTTATATAGGTCATAAAGTTGATTTAAAGTTTTGTAATTTTCATAAGGACAATCATCTGCCAATTCAAGTGTATATGGATTTACCTTTTTACAACAAGCAGAAATATATTCAGCAAAAGTACCGGTAATACTGTTTCTGTATTCATTCAAAACTATTTCTGTAAAATTCGAAAATATATCTTTTTTAGTTGATTTAGGAATATTATCCCAACTGTTTTTATTATTATATTTTGCTTGTTCTTTCTTAAAGTTTTCAACTTCATTTTTATATTCATTAATAAAATAATCCTGTAAATTATCAATATAATCAACATTAGAATTAAGTGCTAATACAATAATGAAAAATGAAATATCGGGTTTACCTACAGTGTGTCTGTATAAAGAAAAGAAAGGATTATTTTCTACAAATATTGAATCAATAGTGCAATAACATGGTGTGTTTTTGTTACTGAAAATAATCTCAGGATTATCAACAAATATTTCCTTTAAATTTGAAATATCATTAGAAAAAGTACTTGGCAGTTGATTTTTGTCAGTAAATTTTCTTTTGAAATCAGAAAACTTTTTGTTTTTGCTTATGCCTTTGTATTGATAAACAAACATATCCCTAATGTAGTTTTTGTATTTATCATTAAAGTTACCGGGCAATATAGCATTAGAATTTCCTTTAGATACCATATTATCACCTTTAAGTTACTATTTTACAAATATTATAACATAATTTTTCAAAATGTAATCAAATAATTTTCAAAATTTCATTTTATCTTTCCACATATTACATATGTTATTGTGGAAAAAAAGATTATTATAGGTTATACAAAGTGATTGAGCTACTTTGTGTAACCTGTTTTTGTAAAATGAAGAATTTAAAGCTTTTTCAAAAAAATTTAAAAAAATTTGAAAATTTTAAAACTTTTTTGATATGTTATTCGTCTATATAGTGTAAGACCTAAGGGAAGGAAGTGAATTTGTTAAGGTCACAAAGCTATTAGCTAAAGATAATCAGTTAATATTAGTGAAACTGATATAACAAAATTTAAGAAGAAAAGAAAAGTTAAAAAACAGAGAGGTAAAAATTTATGAAAAAATTAACAAGCGTTTTATTATCAGTAGCAATGCTACTAACAATGGCAGTAATGTTCTCAGGTTGTGGGGGACCAAGTGAAAAAGCAATTTATCCTAAATCTATTAAAGTGGAAGGTACTAATGGCCATGGCGTGATTGCTGAACGTTTAAGTACAGATTTAGTAAGTGAAAAGAGAAGAATGGCAGAAAAAGCAGCTAATAGAGATTTATATGTTCACTATAAATCTTTGAAAAAAGTCTATAATGATTGTGTAGTAACGGTAGTTGATGGTGAAAATAAAAACCTATCTAATGGTGATACTGTAACAATAAAAATAACTTCAGATAGGGGTTATGACAAGGATATGCTTGAACAATTAGGTATTTCTGAAGATGAACTTTCATTTGAAGAATTTAAGTACGAAGTTCAAGGACTAAATGAACCACAAGAGGTTGAAGCTAAAAAAGATGATATAGATATTGAATTTAGTGGATATAGTGGTGAAGGAAGAGCTTCTGTAAAATATAATAATTCTGATAATGCTATAAACTATAAATTATCCTCAGAGGATAATTTATCAAATGGAGATAAAGTAACAGTAACACCTTCAATTAGTGAAACTAATGATACATATGTTTTAAAAAATCCAAAAGAAAAATTTGAATTTACAGTAAGTGGACTTCCTGAATTTTCTGATTCATTAGACGGTATAGATACCAGTGAAGTTGATAAACTAATGGATGAATTTGTTAGTAAAAAATATTTTGGTGCATTTGATGTAGGTGATGATATAGGTAGAACTGTTATGTCAGAATCTGATATTGAGAAATACCCTTATGATCAAATTCCTATTATTAAATATGATCAAAGTAAATTAGATGATAACACAAAAAAATATTATAAATTTCAAAGAAGCGATAGAGCTATTTATAGCAAGAAACTAACTGTTAGTTATACAGCAAAAGCTGATGAGGATAAAATTATAGCTAAGAAAGGTGATATAGTTAAAGGTTCTGAAAGAGTTATAATTTATGCAAATGTTGTTACTGTTGATGGAAAATTGCATTTAGTAAATCCTAATTATGGAGGTAGTGATAGCAAACCATATTTAACAGATTACAAAGTTGAATCAGATACTCCTATTCCATATGACTTTGATCATAATGTAATTGATGAAATTAGAGAGGATAGTTACAACACTATTGATCAAGATTACAACGAATTTATTCAAAATAATGATGTGGGTGATAACAACTCATATGTATACTAATATTAGTTTAAAGTGATTATTTGTTTTAAAACTTAACCTAGTTTTCCACGATTAATTCGTTTTACCTTCCATGGACTCGCAAGAGAGTTATCTTTTGTGAGTCCTACCTTTCCAAATTAAAGTACAAAATAAAGAAAAAGTTAAAAAATTAAATATACAGATGTAGTAAAAAGGGAGGCTAATATGGCTAATAATGTTACAGAGATTGAAGAAAAATCAAAAAGTTTTCTTTATCATTTAGTTAAGTACTATAAGATTTTTATTGATACTTGCAGTTTGCTTTCTATAAGAGCCAATAAATTTTGGGAGCATATTACTCCTATTTTAAAAGCTCAAAATGCAAGTGTGATTGTGCCCTATAGGGTGTATGAAGAAGTTGAGAAGTATGCAGATAATTTAGAACTGTGTAAAAAGAAAGTTCCAAATGACCCTAACTTTAATTTGACTGCAAAAAGGCTAAAAAGAAAATTTTATCTTTGTATGAACAAGGCTTAGTTAAAATTTTCGGTGACAAAACAGATAATTTTGCCGACAATGTATTTCAAACAGTCTTTACAAAATTCAGAATGAAATACAACCTGCTTCTTATTACACAAGATAAAGATTTAGCATCTGATATTATGAAAATATCTGAAAGCAAATCTGTTATGGCAAACAATAAAATTTTAGTTCGTAAAATTAATAATTACGGATATTTAAGTGCTGTTGAAAAAATTAAAGTTGATGTAAATAAAAACGAACCTAAAAAGAGTGTTGTAAATACTGTGCATAATGGTTCACAAAAGAAAAAAGTTCAAGTGAGTGTGGCTGTTCCGGAAGATGAAATTTTTGCTCATACAGATACTATTACAGTAGTAACCGGTTCAGTTAATGTTAGCGAATATCCTAAAGAAAATTGTATTGTTACTGCTAAGAGAGGTGGCAACTCAAAGACAATTCATCTTCTTAGTAAAGTAAGTTCCGGTGGTGAAGGAATAATATACACAACAGATATTCCAAATGTTGTTGCTAAAATTTATAAACCCCAAAAGGTAGATAGAGCTAAGTTTGAAAAGTTAAAACTTATGATGACTAAAAATATTAATTGTCCCGGTGTATGTTTTCCTATAGCATTGCTTTATAACACTAAAGGGGAATTTGTAGGTTACTTAATGAATAAAGCTAAGGGAATAGAACTACAGAAAGGTATTTTTATTCCACGATTATTACAGAAACATTTTCCAAATTGGAAGAAGAAAGATACCGTTCAACTTTGTATAACAATCTTGAAGAAATTTAAGTATCTGCATGATAGAAATATTATTTTAGGTGACATTAATCCTAACAACATTCTTGTTGTATCACCAACAGAAGTTTATTTTGTTGATACCGATAGTTATCAGATTGAAGGTTACCCTTGTCCTGTCGGTACAATTAATTTTACTGCACCGGAAATTCAGGGTAAAAGATATGATGAGTTTCTAAGAACTTTAGGTAATGAACAGTTTGCTGTTGCTACTTTGCTATTTATGATTATGTTACCGGGCAAACCACCTTATGCTTTGCAAGGTGGAGAGAGTCAAAGTGATAATATAATCAATGGTGATTTTGCCTATGCATCAGGTGAAAGAACAAACGGTAAAGCTCCGGAAGGTGCATGGAGGTATATTTGGAGCCATATGCCAAGGTATCTTAAGGATGATTTTTACGAAACATTCCATAAAGACGGTGCACAACATTCAGAAAATTCAAGATTTTCCGATGATGATTGGATAAAGAAATTTGAGTATTATGAAAAGTTATTAACTGAAGAAAATAGTAAATTCCTTGCTAATGACAGTATGTCCGGTGAACTTATTCCTAACCGTTTGAAAAAGGTTGCCAATGTAACATATGTAAGATGTAAACTATGTGGCAGAGAGGTTGATGAAGAAAGAACCGAACAAGGTTATTGTAGTGACTGCTTAAGAAAAGGAGAAACCTATAATTGCTCAAGATGTGGCAATGAAATGGTTTACACAAATTATCAGCGACTTATCCGTCATTCTCACAAATTTGATACTTGCAAGGCTTGTAATGATAAGTTGAATTCAATTTATAGAAGGTATCCTTGCAGAAATCCAAGATGTAACAATATGGTTGAGATTACATTTAGATACAAGGAAAAACTTGAACAAAATAATAAGCCTTTGCCTACTGTATGTAAGGATTGCAGAAATGAGGTTTATGCTACTAGAAGATGTAGCATTTGCAACAGAGTGTTTGATATTACTTTTAGCGAAAAGGAATATTACGATAGCAAGGGATATGATTTTCCTAAGAAATGTCCTAATTGCAGAGGTGTGAAAATTCCTGTACATAGAGGTTCAAGTTACTACAATACTCCTAGAACATATAACAATTCTATTCCACAACCTACACAAAAGAAGAAATCTTCTTTCTGTTTTATTACAACAGCAGTGTGTAAGTACTTTAATAAGCCTGATGATTGTTACGAACTAACTTTACTTCGTAAATTCCGTGATACTTGGTTAGTTAAACAACCGGGTGGTAACGAACTTGTTAAGGAATATTACTCAGTTGCACCTAATATTGTAACTGCACTGGATAATTATTCCGAAAAGGATAAAGTTTATATCCATATTTGGAATAATTATATTAAGCCTTGCATTAAGCTAATTGAACTTGGTGCTAATGATACATGTAAAGACCTATATATGAATATGGTCAATGAACTAAAAGAAAAATTTAATTAAAATTTGTAAAGTAAAATCGGAGGAAATAATATGTATAATCTAACAGAAAATATGAACAACAACCTAATTAATCTTGATGACCTAGAAAATAACCCAACACCTAGAGTGCCTGTTTGTCTTTGTCTGGATACCAGTGGCTCTATGGGTAGAATTGTCCGTGGTGAAATTCAAAATACCGGCAGAACAGTATTTAAAGACGGTCAAAACTGGAATATTGTTACCGGTGGTGTTAGTGCCATTGAGGACCTTAATGAAGGTATCAATGAATTCTTTGATGCTATTCGTTCTGATGAAGTAGCTGCCTATTCAGCTGAAGTTTGTGTTATTACATTTGGTGGTAATAAGGCTGAAATTATTTCACCATTTGCAACAGTAGACCAACTGGATACTTCTTTTTCATTAAAGGCAGAGGGTAGAACTTATATGGGTGAAGCTGTCAATATGGCTTTGGATTGCCTTGAAAATAGGAAAGAAGCCTACAAGAAAAAGGGCATTGACTACTTCCAGCCTTGGCTTGTAATTATGACTGATGGAGCTCCAAACGGTTCTCCAAGTGAACTTGAAACTGCAATTTCAAGAACTCAAGAAATGGTTAATGACCGTAAACTTACTGTATTTCCTTTAGGCGTAGGTCCTGACGCCGATATGTCAACACTTGCAAAATTTTCACCTAAAAGATCTCCTCTTAAGGTTAGAGAAACAAAGTACAAAGAGTTTTTTGAATGGTTAAGTCAGAGTGTTACTACAACTTCACAATCTATGCCCGGTGAAAAGCAAAAACTTGATGTTGAAGGTATTCAAGGTTGGGGTGAATTATAATAAGTGATTAATTGTAAAGAAAGAGGTTGTGATATGTGGAGTTATTCAAATTGTCAGGTGCAAGGTAGGGGACACATAAAGAAAAAAGTCCCTTGCCAAGACAAAACAAAAACTGTATTCGAAAATGGTACTTATGTAATTGCATTGGCTGATGGTGCAGGTTCGACAAAATTATCTCATTATGGTGCCGATTGTGTTGTAAAAAGTACGACTGAACTTTTTACGGAAAATTTTGATAAACTTTATTCTAATCCTGACGGAAGAAAAGTGAAAATCCAAATAATAGATAAAGTACTTGCAGATATAAAAGCAAAGGCTGATGAACTTGAATGTACCTCAAAAGATTTAGCATCAACTATGCTGGCAGTTGCAGTAAATAGTGATAGATTTATTATTGTACATATTGGTGATGGTGTTGTTGGGTATCTTGATGATAGTGAGTTAAAGATTGCCTCATCACCATCAAATGGTGAACATGCAAATGAAACCTATTTTGTAACCTCTAAGGATGCTATTAACACAATGAAGTTGTTTAAAGGTAATATAAAAAATATTGCCGGCTTTATTCTAATGTCAGATGGTACAGAACAAAGTTTATACAACAAAAAGAATAATTCTTTAAATCAAGTTGTAATTAAGCTTATGCAACGAAATATTTTGTTAGATAAAAATGTTATGTGCAAACAATTAGAATCAACTTTTAAAAATATTATAATCACAAGAACATATGATGATTGTAGTGTTGCCTTATTGAGCAGAGAGTGTGGTGCTTTACATTCATTAAGTAAACTTAACATTGCAGAAAAATATGAGCTTTATGGTGTAAAGACTTGTGATAAAAATGCAGTAAAGCGTGTTAATCGTTATGATTTAATAATGAAACTTCTCAAGCAACCATCATCATGTAAGGTGATTTCAAATAAAATTCATTTAAAACCTAAATATACTAAAAATCATTTAGAAAGATTATGTGGTTTAGGTCTTGTTAAATATGAGAATGGATTGTATCACTTGTAACGAAAGATGGATTTTTAGTTAAAAAGTTTTCAAAACTTAAAACTTTTTTGAATCCTATTTCGTCTATATAGTGAAAGACATAAAGAAAGGAAGTCTTGTTATGAAAATATTAAAAGTCTTAGCAACTTTAGTTGCAATCTTAATGATGTGTACAGCAGTAAATTTTGTTCCGGCAATTACTGCAAGTGCAAAAACAGTTAATCACCAAGTTGTTTCAGCATCAGATGATGGTTCAGATGATGATAGTTCATTTGATGAGGACAATTCCGGCGATGAAGACAATTCCGGCGATGAGGACAATTCCGGTGATGAGGACAATTCCGGCGATGAAGACAATTCCGGTGATGAGGACGATTCCGGTGATGAAGACGATTCCGGCGATGAAGACGATTCCGGCGATGAGGACGATTCCGGTGATGAAGACGATTCCGGCGATGAAGATTCAAATAGTGGTGCTATTGACGAAGGAGAAGATCCTGTAGAAAATGACACAGTATATACTGAAAATGATATGAAAACAGACCTATCAAACTTTAGTGTTTATCAGTATTGTGGCGATTCACTCCTTTGGTATATTAACGGTACAACACTTATTATCTTTGGTAGTGGTAAAATGTATGATTATGGCGAAACTGAAAATACAGCACCATGGAAAGACCGTAATTTTGATAAGGTTATATTTAGAAATGGTATAGAATATATAGGTAAATATGCTTTCTCAAATTCCGGTGTAAAATCCATAACATTTTCCAGTACAATTACAGAAATAGGTAGCAATGCTTTTGACCATTGTATGAATTTAACTAAAGTACACCTAAATAAAAATTTAGACAAAATAGGCAGTCAAGCATTTTATGGTTGTGCATATTTGAAAAACTTTATTTTTAATAATACTTTATCAGAAATAGGTTATCAATGCTTTGAAGAATGTTATAGGTTAAACTATATTAGATTTCCAAAAACATTACAAACTATTGCACCAAACGCTTTTGCTAATTGTACCTCTCTAAAAAATATTACACTTAGAGAAGGATTACAGAATATTGATTACCAGGCGTTTTATAATTGTGTTATGCTTGAGAAAGTTCAAGTGCCAAAATCATTAGTTGAAATTGATGAAAACAGTTTCTATAATTGTAAAAATCTAAGTGATATTAATTTGGATAACAGTGTTTCAATTATTAGGCCTAAAGCTTTTGCTAAATGTAAAGCACTAAAATCTTTGAACTTAGGAAAAGCAGTAACTGTCCAAGATAATGCTTTTGATGAAAGTGGACTTACAAAGCTGACTGTTTCAAAATATTTAACCAATATTGGCAAGAATATTTTTAATGGATGTTCAACAGTTACAGTTGATGTAAATCAAAACGCTAAGGCATATAAATTCTTTAAAAAGCTTAAGAATGTAAATACTGTTTGTAAAGTACATAGCAATCAATCATCAGTAAATAAGAAAGCTACTTTTTCAGCTGACGGTAAAATTAACGGTAGTGTCTGTGATGCGTGTGGTTATGAAACTGCAGTAAAAACCATTTACCAAATTAAAGGTATTAATCTTTCAAAACCAATTGGCAGTTACAACGGAAAAACCCAGTATCCGTTAATCATTGTTAAGGATAGATTAAATAAAACCATTTCTCCATCTAACTACAATGTAACCTTTGCTAAAGGCTTTAAAAATGTTGGTAAATATGCAATTACAGTAACATTTAAAAATAACTATGCAGGAAAGAAAACTGTATATTACAAGATTAATCCACCTAAAACAACAATTCTTTCATTGAAGTCTTGTTCAAAGGGCTTTACATTTAAACTTAATAAACAGATGAAAGAAACTTCCGGTTATCAGGTTCAGTACAGTAAAAATAAGAATTTTGCTTATTCTAAGATTGTTACTCTTAATAATCCTAAATCTGTTAAATATACTGTGAAAAATCTTTCATCAAAGAAGAAGTATTATGTGAGAACCCGTACATATAAGAAAATCGGTAAAACCAAGTATAGTTCAGATTGGTCAAAATCAAAAACTGTAACTGCAAAATAGTTTACCTGATTTATATTAATTTGCTTTTTCCCTTTTATTCATACTAAATCCTAAAAGCTAATCCCTCATCATTTATTGGTGGGGGATTAGCTCTATCCGGATATTATGGGTAATAGAAAAGGCTACTGTAAGATATAATAATCTTGCAATAGCCTTTTCTGTTTCAATATTAAATTAATTTGTTGGTTTAATGCCTAAACTTTTTAATACATTTTCGTCACAAAGATAAGTGCATCCATTTTTAAAATCACAATCTCCATATTTCCATTCTAAGTATTCTTTAGTAGGAACTTCTGAATTAAAATCTTTTTTATCTTCCTCAGTCATATATGGAAATGATCTAGCTGAAACTGTAATATTAAAAGCTTCTTTAATATAATTTTTAAATTCATTATGCTTTTGAATTTCAAACATTTCTCTGCTTCCTATAAATAAACTAACTTCACTACCTGCTGTACAATCGCAAAAATAGTATTGACCATTATCAGCCTTGATTACATTTATTTCATGATTAGCAGTTTCACTAACAGTATTATAACATTCTATTCCTTCTACGGCACATATATAACTAGCACAATTTGCACTATCTGTACATACACCTTTCTTTGTTAATAATGATACAAGAGGAGAAAAATAACCATTTAAATTTACATCTGTATATCCATAAGTAAAATTGGTTGCAAGATAATTAAAAATGGCATATACTTTATCATTTATGTTTTTTAAATTATTTATATTTATTTTTTTCAGAATATTGTGAACAATACTATAATATTTTTTTAAGTATGGGTCAACCCAATCATAAGCAACACAAATGATTGAATTAGTTTCTTTTGATTTTGCAATAGCTTGTATGCTTGAATAATTACAAATAGTATCTATTGTAATCATAAAGCTTCCATATTTGTTATTTAAATCATTTTTAATATTTACTATTTGACTATCAATATCATTTGTTACTTTGAAATTATTTTTAAACATACAAGCATATCCATAGTATGGATTTTTTAACCCTTTGACAATATGAGTTTTAGCAACTTTATAAAGCTCTTTTAATAATTCATTGTAACTATAAACACACTTAACTTTCTTACCATTTTTTAAAGTCTTTTCAGTAAGTTTATCGGCAATTTTTAAGCTATAATTATATGTCTTCTTGTTATATAGAGCAACTGTGATAGTACAGTTGCCTTTTGTTTTTGCCTTAATTTTGCCATTAGCATAAATAGAAGCAACCTTGTTATCACTAGACTTAAACTTAACTAAATTAGTTAGTTTAACATTCTGATATTGTTTCTTTGAACACTTCTTGCTTTTATATAAAGCTTTAGCATTACTATCAATCTTATAATATGAAGAAAGATTAAATGTTTCACTCATATGTCTAGTGATATTCTTTTTTGTTTGCTTAAAACGATATTTAAGACCTACTGGATATTTACTAGCAGTAACTTTGATTTTACAAACTAATTTAATACCATTTCTAATAACAGTAATCTTACAACTACCAGCATATTTTGCTCTAATGTTGCCATACTTGCTTACAGTAGCAATTCTTTTATTATTAGAAGTATATTTTACTTTGCCATTACCTCCATAAACCTTTAACTTAAAAGTTTTGCCTTGAACTAGCTTAATAGACTTTTTGTTAAGTCTAGGATTAATAACAGTAATTCTTCTTTTTAATGTAACACCATTTGTTCTAATAATAATTGTACAAGTACCTTTCTTTTTACCTGTAATTTTACCTTTACTATTAACAGTAGCTACCTTTTTATTAGAAGATTTAAATGTGGATTTACCAACTTTGCCTCTGATAGAAATAGCAGTTGAATTTTTAATATAGATTTTTGTTCTATATTTGATAATAGGATTAATTACTCTTACTTTGCATTTTAATGTAACACCATTTGCTTTGACTATAATAGTACATCTACCTGCTTTATAACCAGTAACTTTGCCTTTACTATTTACTTTAGCAATTTTGTTGTTAGAAGATTTAAATGTAGCTTTACCATTCAATCCTTTAATTACTTTTAAATTAAATGATTTTTTTACATAAATGGTTTTATTTGTGCAATTAATTACTGGATTTATAACTGTAATTGTGCAAGTTAATTCAATTCCATTCGCAATTACAGAAATATTACTATTACCTGCTGATTTACAAGTAACTTTACCGTTATTATCTACAGTAGCAACTTTACTGTTTGATGATGTGAAAGTTGCATTACCTACAAGTCCAACAACTTTTAAATTAAATGAATTACCTGCATAAATTGTTTTTTTACTAATATTAAGAGTTGGATCGTTATTTACAGTAACATTAAGAGTAAGAACTGTATCATCAACTGTAATGGTAATGGTTGTTGTACCTTTTCTTAATGCTGTGATATTTCCATTATTATCAACTGTAACAATACTAGTATCATTTGACACATAATTAATGTTTTGATTTGCACCACAATTTACATTAATTTTTTTAGTTTCTCCTGCATTAAGTGTTTCATTTTCAGAAGAAAGATAAGGGGATAGAACTGTGATTTTGCAAGTTAAAATGTTTTTGTCAGAGCCAACTTTAATTATAACATTTGTTGTTCCTTCTGATAGAGCAGTAACAGTACCATCTTCAGATACAGTTGCAATGTTTTCATTTTCAGAAGTAAATTTATAGCTTGGTTCTGGATATAAGCCTTCATTAACTTCAGTATCTTCAGTAAATACATTCTTTAATGAAAGCTTAGTTGTATCCTTTGGATATAAGAAAATATTATTGTTTTCAAGCTCTTTTTTTATAACATTTACTTTATAGGTATATGTAGAACTAGTAGTTGTTACTGTTACATCAGATGTACCATAATTGATTGCGTAAATACTTCCGTTATTAATAGCCCCAACTATATCTGTGTTTTTACTGGTACAATCAGTAACATTATCATTATCATAATTAAATACATATGGTTGACCAATTACTAGATTAATAATATTTGTATAGTTAATATTATCATCTTCACTAATACTATCTGCTAATACACTTGTTAGGCTGGACAGTAATGTGATTGTTACCAGTAATAATGCTACTACTGAATTTCTAAAGTTATGTTTCATAAAATCACCTCAAAATGTAATTTCTGCTTTTATTATAGCATATGGATAATTGGAATTGTTGTATTTTGCATACTTTTTTAACAAAAGTAAAAGTAGTTACAAGCCGTTTGACTTGTAACTGCTTAATAAATATGTATGGTTAAAAATTTGTAGTCATATATGTTGTTTCTTTATCTAAGATTTCTTTACAGTATTTGCTAATTGCTGATGAATGAGATTTTTGAATATTCTCTTTATTCGTTATTTCCGTTATAGTCTCGGTACTTGCTATTAATTGTTTAATATTATTATTAGCATCATTAAGAGCATAGTAGAGGGTAGGCTGATTATTTTGAATATCATCAAATTTATTGAAAATTATTTCAGGGTTAGTAATAATTTTACCTTTCCTTTTTTCTTCCTCAAATAATTTGTAAACTCCACAATCATTTTCAAAATTATAACCTATATCATCGTTTAGGTAATGACAGAATGAGCTAATAGCTACGATATTATGTTGATATTTCTTATCAAGAATATTGTAGCTATATAGCTTTTGTAGATTCTTGAGGGTTTTGTTTCGATTAGCTTCAAGAATTTTGATTTGTTTTCCTAACTGAATTTCATTAGCCAAATTTTTTTCTTGTCTATTGTATTTTGCTAAGGAAATACTATAGCGAATATTTTCAAATTTCTTCTTAGCTTTAAGTTCTACACTTCTCATTACATTACCGATAAAGACCCTAAATACAATAGCTGTTAAAATTGTAACAATTCCACCTGTAACAACTAAAAGTAATAGTTGTTCTAAACCGTATAAAAAATCTATATTTTCTGTTGTTACGAACCAATACAGTCCACGCAAAGCAAACATACTTCCAAAGACAATTCTAATAAGATTTTCAGCTTTTTTGAAGTAATTATCACAGGATGGTTTAACCTGTCTGATTTTTGGCTTATGAAGCTCTCTTTCGGTTTCAAACTTCTGACACTTGTCCTTAAGTGCTTTAATAACTTCATTTTGAGTGTATAATGACATTTCCATATCAAAAATCATATTTAAATATTTCTGAAATTTTTTAGTTTCCATATTCATACCTCACTTAAAATAAAATTGTTTTGGTTTGTTTGCTTTTGATGGATCACAAATCAAATTCTTGCTAAAATATGATTTGTGATTAGCATTGCTACTTTATATGGAGCAATAAAGAATCCAATAAATATAGAAAGAGTACCTTTAATAAGTACATACATAGCAATACCGAAAAATGATAGAAAGATGAAATACTCTCTGGTAATCATATTAAGTGTTCTCCAACCAATAAAGCCTGAAACGCCAAAATAAATGAGCATAGGTGTATCTTCGTAACTAAATGCAGAAGTGTTTTGATCAACAAATGTTAGAAACAATATTGTAAACACAATCAAATATAGCAAAGCTATGATGCTTATTCTTCCTAGTGGATTTTGAAGGAACATTCTGAATTTTTCTCTCTTACTTACCTTGTTTTGATTTTCTTCCATAGTAACATCTCCTTGATATTCAACATAGTCGTTTTGGTTATTTGTGTTTTCATAATAATCGTTGTTCATAGTGAATTCTCCTTTGGTAATTAAATAATTTTGTTTTCCGGTTGATATTTCATTTTACCAATATTTTTGGACTGCAAGTACAAAATAACCGGAAAAATAAAATGAAATTTATTTTATTTACATTTTCTATATCAATTCCTTTCTTTTAAAGCCTTTACACTTATTAGACGATATAAAAAGCAAAAAAGTTTTAATTTTTTTAAATTTTTCTGCAATTTGAGAATAATATTTTACTAATCTACTAGCACCTATCGGTAAATGAAAACCGATAGGTGTTTTTTTGCTTAAAATAACCGAAAAAATAGCCTTAAAATAGCGTATAAATACAGTGAAAGAAGAAATTTTTCAAAAAATTAAAAAACTTTTGAAAAAGTTTGTACTTTTTCTTTGTTTTTGTCGTCTATATATTGTAAGAACAAATTAATAAATAAAGCGAGGTAAAGTTATGAGGAACTTTGGAGGTAAAAGAACAATTGCTTTAGCAGTTATTACTGCACTGATAACAAGTGTAATATTAGGTGGTTGTACTTCAAAAAATAGTAATAAAAGTAATTCAAGTAACAGTAAGGTTACAACAACAAAACAAGAAACAACAAATTCAACAACCACTAAAGTAGTTGAAACAACTACACAACCACCAAAACCGGATTATAGTGAGGCTTATAAAGCATATAAAACTGTCCTAAAACAAAATGCTTTTGAGATTAAGGACTATGATTTTCAGAATGAAACCAATAAATCAAAACAAATTGTTTTTGCAGATATTTTAGGTGATGATACACCGGAATTGATATTTTCAAAGGCAACTATAGACAGTAGGGACAAAAGCAGAAAAAATGCCAGTCATAATATTTATTCATATGCTAACGGAAAGTGCGAGAAAATCTCATTTGAAGATGATTATAGTAGTGACTTGAAAGATGAATATATTTTGCAAACAGATGATATTCAAATGTATACTCCATACATTATCTATCAAAAGAAAAATGACAAGAGCCTTTATATGTTCCAACAAAAAAAGTCAACAGCTATAGTATATAAATTATATAAGTTTATGCCAAGTACTACTGATGACACTTCACTTTATTTAAAGACATTAATGGATCAAACTTATTCTACAATGCCTAATGTGGAAAGTTCAGGAACAATTAACGGTAAAGAAGTTGGCTATGATAAGTGTGATAAATATAAATATAATAATCTAAATAAAATAGATAATTTACTTCTTTACAGTGATAAACAAGATAAGGAATATGGTGACTATTATAGTCCTGAAAAATGCAAAGCTATGACCTATTCTGTAGCAATGAAATATTTGGATAAATATGACAGTAATAATGTTGATTGCAGTGGTCTAGAAGGTTCTTATATTAGGGTAACTAATAGTTATGGTGACGATACAATAGAAATTACTGAGGAGGGTGCATTTAGAAGTAAAGATGTTTGGTCACAAGGAGAGCCTTGTAATGAATCAGTAGGTCACGGTTTAATTACTGATTTAACCAAAGTAAATGATTATAAATATACCTTCAATTGCAGTGATATTGTACTGGACAATGAACCGGGTACATATGGTAAAAAATATGTAAACGAAAAAGAAGTGTCAGTAGAATATATTGATAATTTATTTAATACAGATAATAAATTAGTTTTTTATCCGAAAGGAACACCTGTTTTATGTATGGATAAAGCAGATTATAAAATCTATAAAGCGACACCTGCTTCAACAAGTATAACCGAACAAGGTGTTTTGCCTCAAAAAACAATTATCCTTAGAGGCGAAAAAGATAATCATGTTTTTATAGAGTGGGATATTAATTAAATATAAAATTGATATTTTTCACTTCATATGGTGTAATGCCACATTAAATTAGCTTACGACGATTTGTATATACTAATTCCGGGATAAACCCTCATCATATTTTTGATGAGGGTTTATTCCTTTTGTGGGTAAATATAGACAAAGAAAGGGTAAATCATTTGTATATCTTTAGTCTAGATATGAAAAATATATAATGGTAAAATATAACTATAAAACAGTTAGGAGGAATTACTGTGAAAACAAAAAGATTTTTAGTATTATTTTAGCAGTGCTAATGTTGGGTTTAATTTTCTCAGGACTGACAGTATCAGCAGCCGGTACTGATTCTGAATCCGGTACATCCGGAAAGGTTTATTTTGAAAAACCTAATTGGGCAGGTACAACTTTTTATTGTCATATTTTTGAAACTAACAGTGGTACAGTGGCAGTTAAAGAAAGAAAAGTTGGATGAAACCAGCAATGGTAAGTTGGTTTATGATTTATCTAAACTTGATGAAAGTACTCAGCTAAAAGGTGGTCTAAAAGCCGGCACATCATATTCAATTATGTTCAGTGATAATACAGGTAACGAAACTTGTGCTTTAATGTTTATACAAATTGCATTGGTGACACTGCCTATGTTACAAGTAAAAATAAAGAATTCGAAAATCAAGTTGACTCATCAAAGCATAGTTATCAAATTTCTTGGAGAAAAAATGCTAATAAATATGGTATTCCATTGATGATTACATCAGTAGGTACAATTCAGGGTAAATTTATTCAAAAAGGTACATCACCTTTTGTTGTTATTAAAACTTGGGATAATGACTATAAACAGTTTCCAAATAAATCTTCTTATAGTCCACAAAGTAGTGCCAGAGACCATCAAACCAGATTAGCAGAACTTAAGAAAGAATTTGTCAAAATGATTAGTCAAGGTAAAATCTTGCTTGTTGGTGGTGGTACATATACTGATGGCAGTACTCCACCAAAACCAAATTCAAAAGTTAAGTTGAATGGTATTTCAGTATCAGAAAATTATAAAAAAACTTATATTGTTGGTCAAAAGTTCAGCAAAAAAGGACTTAAAGTTACCGGATATTATTCTAACGGAAAAGCATATAACATAACTAACTATAAAGTTAAAGGCTTTAGTTCTAAAAAAGTAGGTAAGAAATATATTGAAGTATCTTATGGTGGCAAAAAGCATACTTTACAGTTACTGTAAAGGCTAACAAAGTATCTTCACTTATTATCTCATCTTTACCTAAGAAAACTACTTATAAAGTAGGTCAAAGCATAAATAAAAAAGGATTGGTTATTTATGCAAGATATAATAACGGTTCAATGAAGAAAGTTACTAACTATAAATTAAGTTATAACTTTTGGTACAAAGGTAAGCGTCCTGTAACAGTTTCTTATGGTGGTAAGTCAACATTCTTCTTAGTAACAGTAAAGTAAATAATTAATAAAACACCTACCGGCAAAAAATCGGTAAGTGTAATTTTTTATCCAAGAATTTAAAATAAATTAGAAAATTTTTCAAAAAGTTTGTACTTTTTCTTTTGTTTTGTCGTCTATATATTGTAAGAATAAATAAACTATTAAGTGAGGAGGTTATGAAAAATTTAAGAATTAGATATTAGTTATGTTTGCAATAATTGTTATGAAAATTTGTTAAGATAAGCAATAGAATGTCACTACTTTATTGTGTTATTATGGTGGTATGAAAGTTATCTTAAAGAAAGGAAATGTAAAATGAAAGTGAAAAAAATTACAGCAGTATTAGTTGCATTTTTGGTGGCAATTACTTCAGTGGTTTTACCATTGTCAGATACATTTAACAGTGTTATAAAAACAACCGATTCAGCTAAAGCAGTAACCAAGAACAGTGCAGTAAAAATGCCTACTGATGCTATTAAGTTTGATAGTAAATACGATAAATTTGAAGTGTTGTGTTATCCGGAAAAGAATGGATTTTATTATTTTAATAATTACAATGATTATGCAATAAAATTTTATGATGTAAAAAATAATACAGTAAGAAAAGTTATTGATTATAATAAGAAAGGTTTTGTAGATGCCTTTGCAACAAAATCAAAAATGTATATAATCACGGAAAAAAATGTTTATTCTTCATCAGCTGAATTTTATCTTGAAGTATTTAATCCGATAACTGAAAAAGTTGAATTAACTCAAGATTTATCAAAATGTATTTCTGTTGATAATCATATGAGATTTGTAACACTTGGTGTTGATAATGAAGGTAGATACTACCTGGTTACTTATAATTACAGTAAAAAAGATAAAGAATATAGTATAGTTTTATTGTCAAAAGATTTTAAGAAACTTTCATCAGTAGATATAGAGGATGAAGTGTATGATTTTTGTGGATTTGATAGCACCAATGGTAATTTTTATTATGAGGGTTACACCAACTGGGTTTACTGGGGCTATGACCATGATATGAATGCTTTAAAATGTGGTAATGTGGCAAATAATAAAATATCACTAGATGATAAGTATTTGGATTTGCTTTATCAGATAGGCTATACTCCTCATTACAATAATGCTTCAATGTTAACAGACGGTAGTCTTACTTGGACTTCCAGTGTATATAGTAAAGTCAAAGTTATGGACTCTAAAAATTTTAATTTCAGTGAAGATACAACATTACCGGTAACTTTAAGTGTAACCAGAACCGGATATGAAGAAGAAAATAAATATTATGATTCTACCGGTACAAGAGTAGTACACAACAATAAAAACAATACAACAGTAATGTATATCAATGATAATGAATTAGCTGAATTTGATAGTAATTCTAACAAAATTTCTTCATATAAAACACAGCATCCTGTATTTGCTTTGTTTAATTATGGTGACAATATTATCGCTATAGAAAAAGATGGTGACGGTAATTATTATATTAATAATATAAACTGGTCACAACCTACTAAAATTACTTTGTCCAGTTATTCAGAAAATATTAAAGTAGGGGGAAGTGTTGCAATTTCTGCTACTACTGATGCAATACTGGAATATTCTTTTACTTGGTCAAGTAGTGATAATTCAGTGGCATCTGTTACTAGTGACGGTAAGGTTTATGGTAACAAAAAGGGTACAGCAGTAATTACAATGGAATGTAACAATGGCACAAAAGCAGAATGTACTGTAACTGTAGATGGTTCTTTTAAATCACTAGGTACTTCATATAAATTAACAGATTCTACATCATCTAATATGTCTGATAACCATTATAATGTATGGTCATCAGTTATGAATTCTTATTTAAGTGAAAATGAAGACGGCACACTTAATAGAGTAGAAAATACAGGTAATGGTGTATTAGTTGAAAAATATTCTGCTGATGGCACAAAATTAATTTCTACTAACACAATAGAAAAAGAATTAAGTAAATTTGGTGGTTATTTCTTAGGTGAAGATAATAACTATTTAGTGTTTGGTGAAGAAAATAAGGAAGAAAGTGACTCTCAGGAAGTTGTCAGAGTAGTAAAATACACAAAAGACTGGACTAGAGTGAGTGATTACAAGATATATGGTTCTAATACATATATTCCGTTTGAAGCCGGTTCACTAAGAATGACAGAACTTGACGGCAAGTTGTATGTATATACTTGTCATGAAATGTATGCTGATGAAAAAGGTACAAACCACCAAGCTAATATGTTATTTACAATTGATGAAAGTACAATGAAAACTACTGATTCAATGTATGACGTCTCAAATCTAGGTTATGGTTATGTAAGTCATTCTCTTAATCAGTTTATCAAAACAGATGGGGACTACATTTACAGAGTTGACCATTCAGAATCCAACAGTATTTCAATGGGAGGACAATTACTTTCTGCAAATGGTATTACAATTTCTAAATATAACAAAAACAGTAAATCTACATCTGTATTAATATCTGTTCCAAAATCATTTAATATTCATAGTGGTAATTATACCGGGGCATCAATAGGTGGTTTTGAGATAGGTAGCGATAAATGTATTATAGCTTATGCTGAGGCTATTTCTAAATCTAACAGTAATAGAAATATTAATCTGATTATCACAAATACAACCTTAGATAAACGAAATAATGTTACTTTAACTAATTACGGTGATGATGATAATATAAATTGTCGGACTCCTCAACTGGTAAAAGTAAATGAAAATCTTTTCCTTGTTATGTGGGAAGAAAAAAACACATCCACCGGAAAAGTAGATACTAAAGTAATGACTATTGATTCTAACGGTAAAGCTGTTATTCCTGAAAGAACAATGCCAATTAGGCTTTCTGATTGTCAACCGATATTCTGTAGTGATAATTTAGTTAAGTGGTATGTAACTGATGGAAAGATTTCTACCCTATATAGTATAAATCCATATGATATAGATAATTTTCATTATCATAAATATGTTTCTAAAGTGACAAAAGAACCTACTTGCACGGAAGAAGGTGTTAGAACATATACTTGTGATTGTGGAGATACTTATACCGAATCAATAGATATGATAGAACATAACTACAAGTATGAGATAGTGAAACAACCTACTTGTATAGAAGAAGGTTTAGGAAAATATACTTGTACCGGATGTGGAAAATCTTATACTGAAATTATCTATGAAACAGATCATGATTATATTTGTGAAGTTATAGAACCTACCTGTACTTCTGAGGGATATACTTTATATAAATGTAAGAATTGTGGTGACTCTTTTAAAGTGGATTTTGAAGATAAACTTTACCATGATTATGAATACAAGACAGTAAAAGAACCTACTTGTACTAAGGAAGGCATAGAAAGATATACTTGTACAGTTTGTGGAGATACAGGTACTTATAAAATATCCCCAACAGGACATTCATACTCAACAAGCATATTATTTGCCACACCACTTCTTAACGGTAGAGTAACAAAAGAATGTTGGAAATGTGGTAAAGTAATATCCGATAAAATACTTTACAAAGCATCAAATATCAAGATTGCCAATGCAACATATAACGGTAAAACTCAAAAGCCTAAAGCTACTGTAAAAACCAGCAAAAATACATTGCTAAAGAATAACCAAGACTATGTTGTAGTATATCCTAAGAATAGTAAAAATGTTGGTAGATATAAAGCAAAAGTTGACTTTATAGGTTACTATATGAATTATGCATATGTTGAATATAACATTACACCTAAGTCAACTTCTATCAAATCACTAAGAGGTTTATCAAGGGGTATTCAGGTTAACTTGAAGTTACAGAAAACTCAAACTACCGGTTACCAAATTCAGTACAGTACTTCAAGTAAGTTTAAAAATGCAAAGACTGTTACTGTAAAAAATAATGTTTCTACTAAGAAAATTACAAAGTTATTAGGTAAGAAGAAATATTTTGTTAGGGTTCGTACTTATAAAACAACAAAATATTCCGGTATGAACTATAATATATATTCTTCTTGGTCATCAGTAAAAACTGTAACTACTAAAAGATAATTCTTTTTATTAATACAAAAAGCTGACACTTTTTATAGTGCCAGCTTTTATGTTTATAGATGTGAATTTTTAATTATTTGTATTTGCCTTTTACAGTTACAGAAGAATATGTACCACCGGATGTTACAGTATATGGTTTAAAAGCAATAACACACTTGTTGTTGTTTGTAATATAGAATGGAAGTTTATAAACATTCTTTACATATTTTTTGTAGTCCTTAAATAATCTATTTCCATACTTTTTCTGTAACTTCTTAATGATTTCATTTTTCAGTTTCTTTTCACTGTAGTTAGTTACATTTTTTATTGTAAGCTTTTTACCGGTCTTTACATTATAAGTGAAACCATATAATGTAGTGTTTGGAACTCCACCCATAGAGTCATAAGATGAAACTGATATACTGATAATATTGTTTTTTTGTATTTCATCTTTGAAGTATGAGATGCTACTATAAGTAGATACCATTCCACTAGGTAGTTTGTTTAAAGAACCGATAGACTGATACTTTTGTTCTACTGTTTTTTTGTTCATATACTTATTACAATCAGCATTAAGTACTTTGTTAATCTTCTTTATAGATTTTGAAGAACCCTTTAATACTAGCTTTTTGTAATACTTTATATATGTAATATCATTGCTGAATTTCTTACTTTTATTAACATTAGTTATATTGTACTTTGTAACACCTTTATTATTTTTTTGCAAAAGCACTTTGTGAGAAACTGACAGTTGCAACACTGACAATCATAAGAATTGTCATAAATAAACTTACTATCTTTTTCATTGATAATACCTCTTATTTTTCACCTAAGAATTTACCGCTTTTCTCGTTAAACTTTATTGTAACAGGCTTAGGTTGTCCATTAAATTTATAGCAACCAACATAAACATATTTTCCGGAAACTTTGATAGATGTAGGCCATCCGTATGAATATTTAGAAATCTTTGCTGATTTATAAATGATTTTTCCCTTAGGAGAAATCTTATATAATCTGCCACTGTTTTTACCTATGTAACCTATTTCATAACAATTGTATTTGTTAGTTACGGTTGCAAAATGACCACGCTCAGGTGTATTCTTTACGGTATATAGTCTTTTACCATTGTTTTTATTTAAAATCAAAAGTCTTAAATAATCAAAAACATATACTCTGTTTTTCTTAACAATGCATTTAAAGGTTGAACATTGTGCAAGAATTCTGTATGGTGTCTTGTAACTCCAAAGAACTTTCTTTTTAGAGGACAAACCCTTTACAATCATACATTCTTTATAATTTTTAGTTTTAGTTGTATATGTGACTTTAGTTACCTTTTCTTTTGCATATGTAGTTTGCTGAGAAAATGCAATACCACTAAATCCAATCAAAATAGCAAACATTACACATAATATTGAATATCTTCTTTTTACCATTTTACCACCTCATTTTATATTGTATGTTTAATACAACCTTACTAATTTAATTTTATATCTTTATAAAATATTTTGTCAATATATCACAATTGCTAATTATTACATAAAATCGAATAATTATTACAAAAGCAAAATCTGACACAAAAATGAGTGTTAGATTTTAAATCAATATTAATTACTTCTAGTTTATACTAAAAAATAGCCACTACAATTTGTAGTGACTATTTTGTATATTATATTAATTTTTTTATTCAACAATTTTCCATTTATCAACATCAAAAACACCTTTAGTAGTGATTCTAAGTGATGGGATAACAGGTAAGCTGATAAATGAAAGTGTCATAAACGGGTCAATATTTTTGCTGACACCTAAGCTATAAGCAGAGGCTTTTGCTTTTTCAAGTTTATCATTAACTACTTTTAATGGTTCTTCCGACATTAAACCGGCAATAGGTAATTCCAGTAATGCTTTGATTTCACCATTTTCAACCACAACAATACCACCGTTATTATCCTTAATTGCGTTAACTGCAATTGCAATATCAGAGTCACTACAACCTACTGTAATAATGTTGTGTGAGTCATGAGCAATAGAAGTAGCAACTGCACCTGACTTTAGGGAATAACCCTTAACATATCCTACGCCAATGTGGTTTGTGTTTTTGTGTCGTTCAACACAAGCAATTTTTAGTATATCATTTTCAACATCAATATGGTTAGCAGTACCGAGATTTTTTGTTAGCAGTTCACCACTGACTAAACCTATCAATCCTAAATCACCTTTAATATCAAAACTTTCAGGTGTAACTTTGTCAAGATGGAAAGTATTGTGGCATTTCTCTACTAATCTACTTTCAATAGTAGGAGTAGGGAAGTCAATAACCTTTTTACCGTCAAATACTAGTTTACCTCTTTTATAAACTTGCTGAATGTCAAAGTCCCTAATGTTGTCTACTACTACTATATCAGCTAAGTAACCTGAGGCAATAGCACCTTTATTGTTAAGTAAAAAGTATCTTGCTGCATGATGGGTTGCAACCTTTAGTGCAATAATAGGATTAGCACCATTTCTGATTGCCTCTTTAACTATGTAGTCAATGTGGCCACCATATAATAAATCATTTGGGTGCTTGTCATCAGTAGCAAACATACACCTTGCATAGTATTTGTCATTAAGTAAAGGCATTAGTGCTTTTAGGTTGTGAGCAGCAGTACCTTCTCTAATCATAATGAATTGACCTTTTTGTAATTTCTCAAGAGCATTTTCAAAGGTTGAACATTCATGGTCAGAATATACACCTGCTGAAATATATGCATTAAGGTTATTACCGGAAAGCTCAGGTGCATGACCATCAATTTTTTTGTGGTGTGCTTGAGATGCAATAATCTTTGAAACTACTTTACTGTCACCATTTATAACACCAACATAGTTCATCATTTCAGCAAGACCAAGAACTTTTTTGTGTTCAAAATATTTGTCAATATCATTGTATTCAAGAATTGCACCACTTTCATCAATTTCAGTAGCCGGAACACAAGACGGCAACATAAAGTGAACATCTAAAGGCAAATTACTTGTAGCCTCAATCATATATTCAATGCCATCAGTTCCCATAACATTTGCAATTTCATGTGGGTCAGTAATAACAGTAGTTGTACCGTGAGAGATAACAGCCTTTGCAAATTCGGTAGGAGATACCATTGAGCTTTCTAGGTGAATATGTGCATCAATAAATCCGGGTAATACAATTTTGCCCCTAACATCAACTTCAACTTTACCGTTATATTTTCCAATACCGGCAATTAGACCGTTAGAAACTGCAATGTCACCTACTAAAAATTCATTAGAAAATACATTTAGATATGTTGCATTTTTCAGTACAAGGTCAGCTTTTTCTCTGCAGGATGCAACTGCAATAACTTGTTGCTTAACTTTCAATTTTCTTTCAATCTTTTGTTCATATGTTTCTGCCATAATAGCACCACCTTTCAAAGATAAATCTTTAAATTAATTATATCATTGTACCTTGTATAATTAAAGTACTTTTACATTAAATAAAGTTTATATTTATGTTTTTTCTGTACGGTATTTATAGTGATTGTATATTTTTAGCAAATTTATTACTAAATAAATTAATTAGACATATATACTATTCGACATATCTATATTTTAATTATGATATATTGATATTTAAAACAAACAATATGAAGATGTTTTGTACAACTTTTTGATAAATAAAAGATTGCGAAATAAAAATGTACATAAATCTATAAGTGAATTGAAATAAATATAGTGTTTATTATAGAAAAGTTTATTTTTGTTCAATTTTAGTTGTAAAAAGTTTGAAAACGCACTATAATTGATTGTGGAATTTGTATAAAAACAAGTTCAAAAATGTAGCAAAAGCTACAAATAGGAGGAAGAAAATTGAGAAAACAAACAATGAGAGCGTTATCTGTATTGTTATGTGTATTGATGACAGTGTCAAGTTTTTCAGTTCTAACTGCATTTGCAACTGAAAATAAAACAAATAATACACAAGCTACAGATGTCAACAAAAATTCAACAGTAGTTGATGTTGATGGTCAAAAGTTCGGTACAGGTGACCTAGGTAAAAGTGATGATGATAATGCTCCTACAATTAGTAGCGAAAATCAGTATTATTCAATTGTTGCTAAGGAAGAAGGTACAACAAAGGCTAAAGCTAAGGCTCAGGCACTTGATGGTGACAGTGATTTACCTTCAAAGGTGGATAATAGCCAAAGTAAGTATTTCCCACCAATTAAGAGCCAAGGCAGTGTAGGTTCTTGTGTTGCATGGGCAGAAACATACTATCAGTTTAGTTATACTCAAAATAAAAAACTTAACAGAACTGCTACTTATGAAAATAGCTTTTCACCTTTATGGACATATAATTTCACTAACTTTAGTGATGATATTGGTTCATATGATAGTGCTACATATAGTGTTTTAAGAAATATTGGTGCACCTACAATTAAAAATTCACCCAATATTACAGATCCTGCAAAATGGACAGTTACAAAAGAGGCTTTTGACGAAGCACAGAAATATAAGTTAAGTAGTTATAGTTATATTTCAACAGGTGATGGTGAAACACCTATTACAAATCCTAAAAGTAGCAATCTAGACACAGTTAAGACTGCACTTATTAATGGGGAAGTACTTACTTTTTCAACACATGCAGCATACGGATTTACTTATGGAATAATTCAAAAGAATAGTCAGATACCGGAAAATACAAAGTATGCCGGACAGTATATAGTACCTTATCTTGTGTCAACAAGAGGCGGTCATCGTATGACTATTGTTGGTTATGATGATGACATTTGGTATGATATTAATGAAGACGGTAAGGTACAAGAAGGCGAAAAAGGTGCTTTCAAGGTTGCAAACTCTTGGGGTGATGATTGGTTGAATAACGGATATATTTGGATTTCTTATGATTCAATCAATAGAACTTCATCAGTAAATAATAGTACAGTTTTATCAAATAGAGTAAGAGCTAATTGTATTGATGATATAGCAAGAATATCTGTAAAGCCGGTATCTGATTGTTCAAATATTAATTTTGAATATACACTAAGTTCAAAAAGCCGTAATGATATAAAAATTAAAATTATTGCTAAGAATAAAACAACAGGTTCAACTTATTCATCTTATTCTGAACCATTTGAAACATATAGTAATTATTATGTAAATAATGATTACTCATTTGATGGTACAAAAACAGAAGCTAAGGGTACATTTACATACGATTTAAACAGTATAGTTGAAAACTTGAATTCTAATAATGTAGAGGATTATACTTGGACATTTAGTTTTCAGGACACAGATAATAATGACAGTACATTATCTGTATCAGATGTTAAGATTGTAGATAATAACAATAATAAAACATATAAGTCAGATTTAAACGGTACAGTAAAATTAAATGGTAATTCAAAAGATATTACTGTAAATGCTGGCGGTACTACTCCTGATAAGAATGCAGTAACAATTTACTACAAAGGTTACTCATCACCATATATCCATTATCAGGTAGGTGATGGTAACTGGACTACAGCACCGGGTAAAGCAATGACACCTGATACAACAGTTGATGGTTACACACATACATATACAATTGACCTAGGTACATCAGACTATGCTAATGTTTGTTTCAATGATGGTAATAATAATTGGGATAGTAAAAACGGTCAAAACTATAAGTTCAAAAAGGGCACATATACATTTAAAAATGGTGTAATTACACCAATTGCAGTTGATAATAATTTTGGCATTAAGTCATTCGATATTACTCCGGCAGATGGTAAAATTGAAGCAGGTGATTATGTTTCAATGAAAGTAACACTTAAGAATGCTACTTCCGGTGCTGTAAGTAAATTCACATATTTAGATTCAAACAATAAAGAATATACAATTTATGACTATGCGAGTGTCAGTGGTTGTTCATGGCAGACTAGTGAAGCCGGTGCTTATAAAGTTAGAGTTTATTCAAAAGAAAGCTATAATGCAAAAGATTATGTAATGGCTGAAAAGACTGTTATAGTTTCACCAAAGAAAGAATTTAAAATCGATAATGCAGAAGTGTTTCCTAGTGATTCAACATATGTAAACGGTTGTGTTAGTTGCTATATTACAGCATCTGGTGGTAAAACTCCATATACATATGAATTTGGTTACACTCAAGACGGTAATACAAAGACAGAAAAAACTACTAACTCTTCTTATTACTTCTATGCAAAAAAGGGTGGTGATATCACAGTATTTGCTAAGGTAACAGATGCTGATGGTAAGACTCTAACAAAAACATTTAAGCCAATTAAGGTAAATACATTAACAATCAAAAATATTGTTACTTCACCAACTTCTCCACAGTATGTTGGTACAAAGATTAATATTAAGGCAGATATTGAATATTCTCAATCAAAGTATGGCAGATATAATTATCTGAAATATGAGATTAAGAAAGATGGAAATGTTGTAGAAACTCTGGAAGATCCATACAATGCTTCAGTAGATTGGACACCAACTGAAGCCGGTAATTATACAATCACTTGTAATATGGGTGATATGTCCGGTCAGTCTGCAACAAAGACAGTGAACTATGTTGTTAATAAGAAAGACACAACTGATAATCTAGTTGTAATTTACTATGTTGGTTATTATTCTCCATACATTCACTATCAGGTAGAAAATGGTTCTTGGACTAACGCACCGGGTTACAAAATGATTGCAACTAACGAAAAAGACGGTTATTCACATAAGTACGTAATTAACCTTGGCGATAAGAATTACGCAAATGTATGTTTCAATGACGGCAACGGTAATTGGGACAGCAACAATGGTAGAAACTATCGTTTCAACAAGGGTACATACACGTTTAAGAATGGTGTAATTACTCCGGTAGAAGATGATAAATTCGGTATTGAATCATTTGATATTACTCCGGCTGATGGTAAAATCACTGTTGGTGATTTTATAGATATGAAAGTTAAATTAAAAAATGCTACTTCCAATGCTGTAAGTAAATACACATATTTAGATTCAAACAATCACGAAGTTACAATTTATGACTATGCAGGTGCCAGTAGTTGTTTATGGCAGTTTAACAAATCCGATACTTATAGGGTTAGAGTTTATTCAAAAGAAAGCTATGGCTCAACTAATTATGTAATGGCTGAAAAAACTGTTACAGTTGCAGAGAAACAACCTCTAAAGATAAACCAATTTAACATTAATTCAAACACAGGTTCAGTTCCTTTCTGTGATAATGTTAATATGTCAGTTAATGTATCAGGTGGTAAAGCACCATATCAGTATGAATTTGCAATGAACCAGTACAATACAAGAACTGTTTTACAGCCATTTTCAACTAAGAATACTTTTACAGTTATTCCTGAATATATTGGTAACTATAACTATGAAGTAACAGTTAAGGACGCTACCGGTGCAACAGTAACAGTTACAAAAAGTATTTATGTTGCTCAAGCTTGTATTGATAATTTAAATATTAGCAGTAGTACAATAAAAGTAAATGATATAGTTAAATTTAGTGCTGATATTAAGAATCTATCATCACTTGTTACATATCACGATTATACTTATACGGTAACTAAAGATAACAAGACAGAAACACTTACAACAAATAGCGACAGAACTGCTAACTGGACACCTAAGGAAGCAGGAAAATATACAATGCTATTACAAATTAAGCACAATGGTAAGTATATTGCCGGCAGATCAATTGAAGTTACAGTAGACAAAGCTTCAGAAAATGTAGTAACAATCTACTACAAGGGTTATTCAACTCCATATATTCATTATCAGGTAGGTAATGGCTCTTGGACTGATGCTCCTGGTTACAAAATGACTTCAACTAACGAAAAGACAGGTTATACTCATAAGTATACAATTGACCTAGGTACTTCAACTTATGCAAATGTTTGCTTTAACAACGGTAACGGTAGTTGGGACAGCAGAAACGGTCAGAACTATCATTTTGAAAAAGGTACATATACTTTCTCAAATGGTAATATGACTAAGATTGCAGACTAATACTTTTTTACATTCCTCATATAAAACAGAATATATACAATTAAGAAATCAGATGGTGATTATATTGCCATCTGATTTTCTTTTACTATTAAAAAATAGTTCAAAAAGTTTAAGCATATTGCATAAATCATTATAAGAATGTTGGTGTATTATTATTGTAGAACAAGTTTTTATATTATGGTAAAATATAACTATATTAATGTAGGAGGGCTACATATGAGAATAAATAAATTCTTTAGTGTGTTTTTATCATTATTAATGGTATGTTCAATTTTTGGTGGGCTATCAGTATCAGCTACTACAATTGATAAGACTCATACTTATACAGTTGTAGGTGATGCACCGTTTTTAGGTGCAAAATGGGACCCAACAACTGTAGCTGATGATATGGTGGTTCAGTCGGATGGTACTTACAAGAAAACATATACAAATGTTTCTAAGTCAGATTGTTACTCAATCAAGGTTACAGAAGATCATGATTGGAGTGTTAATTTCGGTTCAAATCTTGGTGAGAATAACCCACAAGATATTGAATTTTCCGTACCAATGGATAATTCAACAGTTGATGTTATTTTAACTTTGAAGGGTACCAGAAACAAAGACGGTAAAGTAATTACAGATGGCTTTGTAAAAGTGCTTGTTGATGGTGTAGATGCACCGGGTAAAGTTGTACCAACAGAAACTACCCATTATGTTGCAGGTGAAGCCGGTCTTTGTAACGGTATTAATTGGGAAAAAGATAATGAAATAAATAAGATGACAAAGAACCAAGATGGTTCTTATGAGATTACATTAAAAGGCGTAAACCCTAAGACAGACGGTACACCATATGAATTTTATGTAACTACTAATGGTCAATGGGAACCTGGCTATGTTTATTATGGTGAGAAAGATCCCGGTTCTGAAAATGCTTTACTAACAATCACAGAACCTAATTCAACAGTAAAAATTGTTTTAACTGCAAAGCTAAAGGTTAGAGTTTATGTAAATGATAAAAAAGTAACACCTGAAATGAGAAAATCTAAATTTGTTACAAGTTTAGGTGGTACTTATACAGGTCCTATAAACAATAAGTCAAAGAGATATTTCTTTGCGATGCCGGAAAAGTGGTTTAATTTTAGCAATGCAACTGCTTGTGCTTTTTGGTGGAGTGGTGAAGATGCTTGTTACGACCAGCAACATTCCTACATAATGAGACCTACTTCTATTAAAACAGATGATGATTCTGTTGTTTATTACATTGATGTTGCAGAGAATGTACATAATATTATATTTACCAACGGTATTGAGGGTTCTGAAAAAAGACCACTAGGTAACGATTATGACCCTAATTATAACAAGAACTTACAAACTTTTAGTATTAATCTGGATAGATACAAAGCAGGAGAGTGTGACCTTTATCCGGATGGTGTTGATAACTTTGACAATATGATTTATGTTGTTAACAGTAATAGTAGAATTTCAGTTGACCCATCGGGTTATTTATACAAAGGTAATTGGTACTATCTACATTCTGACGGTAAGTGGGATACATCAAAAGGTTCTACATACGAAATTCACAATACTAATGTAAAACTCAACACAAGAAGTGCTAACCTTACAGTTGACAATTTTGTTTACTTAGTTCCTACATTTGAAAATGTTAGAACAGAAGCAGAGATTAAGTGGACTTCAAGTAATCCGGAAGTTGCAACTGTGGATAATGACGGTAAAGTAACTGCTAAAAGTGTTGGCGATGCAACAATTTCAATTTCAGTACAAAATCCTGATGATAAAGAACCTGTTGTAACAACTTGTAAAATAAAGGTCAATAATATTGATAGAATTGCAGTAACAAAGCTACCTAATAAAACAGAATATACTGAAGGTGAAGGTTTAGATATTTCAGGTCTTGAAGTTACTGTTTATTACAAGGACGGTACTTCTAAAGTAGTAGAAAACTATACTTTAGATTATGACCTTACTAAAGTAGGTGAGAGAACTGTAACTGTACAGCATTATGACTATATAGATACATTTAAAGTAAAGGTAAATCCTAAAGCCGAACCTACTAATCCAACAAAACCAACAGTAAAGAAAGTTACTAAAGTTTCATTAAGTAAGAAATCTGTTACATTATTAAATGGTAGAAATACAACTGTTAAAGTTAAGGTTAGTCCAACTAATGCAACTAACAAAAAGTTAAAGTGGACAACTTCTAACTCAAAGATAGCAACAGTAAACCAAAGTGGTAAAATTACTGCAAAAGGTAGAGGTAATGCTACAATTAAAGCAATGGCACTAGACGGCAGTAAAAAATATGCAACTATTAAGGTAACGGTAAAGCAACCTGTAACATCTGTTAAATTAAACAGAAATTCAGCTATCCTAAAAGTAAAGGGCAAAGCTAAACAGAAAACAGTTACACTAAAAGCTACTGCTTATCCAAAGAATGCTAATGTTAAGTCAGTAAAATGGACAACATCAAAATCTAAGATTGCTACAGTTAATAGCAAAGGTAAAGTAACTGCAAAGAAAAAAGGTACTTGTTTTATTTACGCTACTGCAAAAGATGGTAGTAAAAAATCTGCTAAGTGTAAGATAACAGTAAAATAATTAATCAAAAAATATTAAAAAAGCTGACATTACAAAAGTAGTGTCAGCTTAATTATTCTATTCTTTCTAATATTAATTCTTGCTAAAGTTTAATAAATAATATATAATAGTTTTGTAGAAAATGGTAATTTTTTATTTATTATTATGATAGAATTATATAAGGTGATTATATGAAAAGATTAGTTTTAAGAAATATACTTATGTATGTTATTTCATTTGCATTATTTATTGTACCATTGTTTTTCTTTGATTATTTTTCACCACTTTATTTACAATGGATAGCACCACTGTTTTTGATTTATGCAAATGTATCTTGTGATTTAAAGCAAAAGTCATTAATTAATATATGGAGAGTTGTACCGACCTGTGCAGTTATTTTAGGTGCATACTTTTTAGATAATTCATATACAGAATGGTATTACCTAAAAGTTACAAATGAACTACCTGACCCATTTACATATCTTTTGGGTAAGTATTTTTACCTTGCATCATTTATATTGGTGGTTGGTTTTATGTGTGTATATCAGTTATATAAAATTGCAGTTGAAATGTATAATAGGCATAAAAAAGAGGTTAGTAGTTGATTTTATAATAGAGGTTATAAATGTATAAGTTATTATATGAAATATCAATTTTTGATATAATAGGTATGATAATACTTTTAATAGTTTTTTTGTTTTTATCTATTACAACCATATTTGCTGTAATCAATGCATTTCGCTCACATTCTAAAATTATCAAGAGAATTATGTTGACTATAGTTTCTGTTGGTTTTACTTTTGGAACAGTAGCTATTTTCTTTTTTACATTTATTAACAATGACAACCCTTATTTTGCATATAAAACTAATAATTATAAGACAGTAGAAGGAAAAATATGCAACTATGAAAGAAATGAAGGCTCTGAACTAAAGTATGAAGAATTCAAGGTTAACAATGTGACTTTTGAATATGGGATTGATATTTCATACGGTTACAATGTTGATAAAGCAAAAGGTCATAAATGCAAAAATGGTGACTATGTAAAAATCGGTTATGTTTATGATGAAACTCAAAATGTGAATACCATTGTGAAATTTGAAATTCGTGAAGATTAGTTTATTACGAGGTGAATTTATGAAAAGAACAATTACACTAATATTACTGATAGTTATGATTATATCTGTTATGTGTGGATGCAGTAAAATTACCGACAAGGTTGATTTTGGCAAGATAGATAAATTATCTATTGTAACTGATAAGGGAAAAGAATATACTCTAAATTCTAACCAAAAAGATACTGCCATTTCAGCTTTAAAAAATGCTGAAAGCAGTAGTGACAGTAATGATTATGATGGTGGATTTTCCATTAACGGATATGTTGATAACAAAGTAGAATATACCTTTACTGTTGCTAATGAAAATCATATTACAGTTAATACTGATAAAAATTCAGTATATAAAATCTCAGAAGAAGATTATTCTGCTTTGTCAAAAGTAGTTGAAGAAGTTGTAAAATAAGAATTGCTAAAATTATATAACAAAAGTTTAAGCCTCTCTTTTGAGAGGTTTTTTCTTTGTAAATTAAATCCATTATGTATCACAAAATTATTATAAAAATTTCTAATTATAAGCAATAGAAAAATAATTATTTAATGTGATATTATGATAATGTGAAATTATTTAAGAAAGGGAAATGAAAATGAAAGTCAAAAAGTTTTCTGCAGTATTAGTTGCTTTTTTAGTGGCAGTAACTTCAATGGTATTGCCATTGTCAGATACTTTTGACAGTGTTATAAAAACAACCGGTTCAGCTAAGGCAGTAACTAAAAACAGTCTTGTACAACACAAGGCTATACACTAAATGTATGTAAGAATTGTGGTGATACATATAAGAGTGATTTTGTTGATAAGATAGACCACAATTATAAGTATGAGGTAGTGAAAGAACCTACTTGTACAGAAAATGGTGTGAAAACTTATGTATGCAAAGGTTGTGGAGATACTTATACCGAAACTATAAAGGCAAAAGGTCATTCGTATGTAACTACAATAACACCTGCTACAATGAAAAGTAACGGTAGAAAAATCAGTAAGTGTTCAATTTGTAACAATGTGCAGTATGACAATGTAATCGGCAAGATTTCATCGGTAAGTATTTCAAAAACTACTTTCACATATAACGGTAAAACTCAAACTCCTACTGTTACAGTAAAAGACAGTAAAAATAAAATCTTGAAGAATAAAACCAATTATACAGTTACATATTCTAGAGGTAGAAAAAATGTAGGCAGATATTCTGTAAAGATTAAGTTTAAAGGTAATTATAGTGGGGAAAAGACTTTCTATTATAATATTGTACCTAAAGCAACTTCTGTTAAGTCAGTAAAAGGACTTTCAAAGGGTATGCAAGTTAATTTAAAACTACAGAAAACTCAAACTACAGGTTATCAAATTCAGTACAGTACATTTAAGAATTTCAAAAATGCAAAAACCGTTACTGTAAAGAATAATGTTTCTGCTAAAAAGATAACTAAGTTAAAGGCTAAGAAAAAATATTTTGTCAGAGTCCGTACTTATAAAACAACAAAATTCTCCGGCAAAAATTATAATATCTATTCTTCATGGTCATCAGCAAAAACAGTTGTAACAAAGTAGTGTAAAACAGAATTCTACTATTCATATTAATTCCTTAAAGATAATCCTCATCATTATATGGTGGGGATTATTGCTTTTTTTATTTTAGAGCATAAAAAACACCTATCGGTAAAAAAACGATAGGTGTAATTTTATATGCTTCTATTTTGACAGAGTAGTGAGAAAAACAATTAATTAATTTAGTAATTCCAGAACTCTCTTTTGAATAAAGTTTTCAATAGCTTTAAGACGGTTTTTATCAAGATTATATCTTGAGTGCTTTTTGAATTTAAAGCCTATTAATCTTTTTAACTGTTCTTGTTGAATAGGGGTGATAAGTTCCTTTGCAACATCTACAAAGTTTTCGTATAGTGCAGGAGTTCTGGTTTCTGCATACTTATCAAGATTTTCAATATCGTCTTCCATAGCATAGCAAAAAAGAGAAAGTCCGTTGTCAAATATAGGAGCAGTACCTATAATTTTATTTTCCTTATTATCAACAAGAAAACCAAAGTTACCAAGGTGTCTGTCTGTGTTACAAATAATTGCATCAAAGACCAACATACTTACAAGGCTATTGTAATATTTTTCTCCAAGTTTTTTGTAATAAACTAAAATATCTTTCAGATTGTTGCCATTTACAATATAGGCAACAGGAATGTAGGATGTGTCCTTATCTGTAAATAATTCACAAGTTGAACAGAGATAACCCTTCCATTTAGAAAGATTATATTTTACAAAATCAAGTCCCATAGTTTCTGCTATTTGATAAGCATAGTATTCCGAATATGGTTCTTTTCCTGAATTAGCAAAACCTTGAGTACCAGATTTATAAAGTAAAATTTTGCCGTTTACTCTTCTCCAGCATTTAGCCAACATACCACCGGTAGTAAACTCGGGAGAAGAACGAAAAGTTGACTTTACATAGCTACCGTATCCCGTAAAAGCCATAAGGGAAAGTGTTTGACTAAATCTGTTATCGTAAAGATTATTGTTTGCAAATGTACCCTTGAAATTTTCATCAACAATCCAGTAACTGTCGTTAAGTGAAAGTCCTTTGCATATGTCAATTATGCCCTTAGTGTCTTTTTCATTTAGTCCAAGTTTAGCAAGAAAATTTTCCACAAATGCTCTGTTAGAGGGAATTGTTCTGTGTCTTAACCAACTTGATAAATTGTCAAGATTTTTGTTAAGTGATAAAGGAAGTAAATTCCTTTTCTCTTCATTTACCCAAAGAATCTCTGTACTTATTCCAAATGCATCTTTATTAATATTAAATTTAATTAGAGGTGTGTCATATTGCTTTAATATATAGCTCATAGTTTCTCCAATAAATCTTAAGTTTTTATTTACTTTTATTATGCCATAAATCAAAGATAAATTCAATATTTTAAATTTGCTAACGAAAAGCTTGTAAAGAAATTTGAATACTGAATTTTGCAATAATTATAACTGAAATTTGTTCTCAAAATATGTAAAAACTTTTTGAGTAGTAATGTATTTATTACAGATTATATCTGTTGACTATTACAAAAAATATTGTCAAAATTTGTAAATATATATGCTAGAAAGTATATTTTATTTATGCTATTATGATAATATAATATTTTTTACAAGGAAAGGAAATGTTAAAATGGAATTCAAAAAGCTATCGGCAATATTAGTTGCATTTTTAGTGGCAGTAACTTCAACAGTCTTGTCATTGTCTGATACTTTTAGTAATGTGTCTGGAACTACTAATTCAGCAAAAGCACTAACTAAAAGCAGTGCAGTAAAAATGCCTAATGATTCAATAGAATTTAAAAGTATGAATGACAGATTTGAAGTTTTGCCTTCCTATGAAAAGGGTGGATTTTATTATTTTAATAAGTCTATTGGTTTCTATGATGTTAAGGATAACACTGTAAGAGAAATTGTTGATTATTCTTACAGAGATATTGTAGATTCATTTGTATCAGGTCCAAAGATATATGTGCTAATAGTAAATGATAAATATACTTCAAATCCTAAATATTATATGGATGTTTTTGATTCATCAACAGAGAAAGTAGAATTAAGCAAAAATTTATCAGATATTTTTTCTAATATAAATAGCTTTAGTGCTGATGCCATAGGTGTGGATAATCAAGGTAGATATTATATTGCTATTAGCGATAACTCCGGTGATGACACAAAGTATAGTATAGTATTCGTTTATTCAGTAAGAATTTTGAAGAAATTACATCAGTAGATACAAAAGGTGCTGTATATGATTTTTGTGGCTTTGATAGTACTAACGGTAATTTCTATTTTGAAGGAGATGCTGATTGGGTTTATTGGGGATATAGTCATACTACAAGAGCATTGAAATGTGGTAATGTATCAGAAAATAAAGTAACTGTAAATGATGGTTATATTGATGTATTTTACAGACAGTATAATTCTTATCATAAAAGAAATGCAACAATGCTTTCTAACGGTGATTTAGCATGGTCATCTATTTTATTTAGCAAAGCCGGTGTAATGGATTCAAAAAATCTAAATACCGGTGACATATCTAATTTACCTATGTTAGGTAGCGTATCAAGAGCCGGTTATGAGGGTAATAATAGGTCTTATGGTAGTGTAGGTCCCGGAATTGTACATAACAATGTGAATGACACTACTGTAATGTATGCTAACAACAGTAAATTAGTTGAGTATGACAGTGATTTTAATAGGGTTTCTTCCTATGATACCGAATTTCCGGTATTTTCACTATTTAATTACGAAAACAACATTATAGCCATTGAAAAGGATACTGACGGTAACTATTATGTGGATAATATTTATTGGTCAAAACCTTCTCAAATTAAATTGTCCCAAAATTCTGCAACAATTAATGTAGGTGATAGTGTTGCATTAACTACTTCAAGTGATGCAGTACCAAAATATTTTTGTGATTGGTCAAGTAGTAATAACTCAGTAGCTTCTGTTACTGATGAGGGTAAGGTTTATGGTAACAGAGAGGGTACAACAGTTATAACTGCAAAAACTGACGACAATACGAAAGCACAATGTACCGTAACTGTAGAGAAAAAATCTCAACCATTAAGCAGTAAAGACTCTTTAGACGGAACAAGTAATGAAAATATTTCTGAAAATAATTATTCAACAAGGGCTTCTGTTGTAAATTCATATTTAAGTGAAAATGAGGATGGTACACTTAATAAAGTTGAAAATACTTCTGATGGTGTATTGATAGAAAAGTATTCAAGTGATGGCAAAAAGTTGATTTATTCAAATAAAATAGAAAAAGAATTAAATAAATTTGGTGGGTATTTCTACGGAAAAGACAATAACTATCTGGTTTTTGGTGAAGATAACAAAGAAGAAAACGACTCTGCCGAAATTATGAGAGTTATAAAATATACTAAAGATTGGACAAAAGTAAGTGATTGTAAAATTTATGGTTCAAATACATATGAGCCTTTTAATTTTGGTTCACTTAGAATGGCAGAACTTGACAACAAGCTATATGTTTATACCTGTCACACAATGTACACTACAGAAGATAAACTTAACCATCAAGCAAATATGATATTCACTATTGATGAATCTACTATGAAAACAGTTGACTATCAATATGAAATATCAAATTTATCTCAAGGATATGTAAGCCATTCGTTTAATCAGTATATAAAAACATATGGTGATTATATTTATAGAGTTGACCATTCCGAAACCAGTGATTTAGTTGAGGGTGGAGAAATAATGGCAGTGAATGGTATAACATTAACTAAATTTAATAAAAACGACCAACTAACCGATGTTTCAGTTACTGTACCAGAAAAATTTAACATCAGAAGAGGTAACTATACAGGTTCATCAATAGGTGGCTTTGAAATAGGTAGTGATAATTGTATCATTGCTTTTTCTCAAGATATTTCTAAAACCAATAAAAACAGAAATGTTTATTTAACAGTAACAGATACATCTTTTTATAGAACAAAGAAAGTCCCATTAACCGTTTATACAGAGAATGATAACATAACTTGTGGTACTCCTGAACTGGTAAAAATAAGTGAAAATTTATTCTTAGTTATGTGGGAAGAAACTAATAAAGCGACTAATGAAGTAACTACTAAAGGAATGACTGTTGATGCAAAAGGTCAAACTGTTTCATCAGCAAAAACTTTGACTGCAAGATTATCTGATTGTCAACCTATATTATGCAGTGATAATTTAGTTAAGTGGTATGTAACAGATAATAATGGTACTACTCTGTATAGTTTAAATCCCTATTATATAGAAAATCTCCATGAACATAAATATACTTCTAAAGTGACTAAAGAACCTACTTGTAAAGAAACAGGTATCAGAACTTATACTTGTGAATGTGGTGATACTTATACTGAATCTATAGCAACAATAGACCATAAATATCAGTATAAATTAGTGAAACAACCAACTTGTACAGAAGAAGGTTTAGGCAAATACACTTGTACAGTATGTGGCGATAATTATACAGAAGCTATTTCTAAAATAGATCATAATTATGAACAGAAAGTGGTAAAACCTACTTGTACAACACAAGGCTATACACTAAATGTATGTAAGAATTGTGGTGATACATATAAGAGTGATTTTGTTGATAAGATAGACCACAATTATAAGTATGAGGTAGTGAAAGAACCTACTTGTACAGAAAATGGTGTGAAAACTTATGTATGCAAAGGTTGTGGAGATACTTATACCGAAACTATAAAGGCAAAAGGTCATTCGTATGTAACTACAATAACACCTGCTACAATGAAAAGTAACGGTAGAAAAATCAGTAAGTGTTCAATTTGTAACAATGTGCAGTATGACAATGTAATCGGCAAGATTTCATCGGTAAGTATTTCAAAAACTACTTTCACATATAACGGTAAAACTCAAACTCCTACTGTTACAGTAAAAGACAGTAAAAATAAAATCTTGAAGAATAAAACCAATTATACAGTTACATATTCTAGAGGTAGAAAAAATGTAGGCAGATATTCTGTAAAGATTAAGTTTAAAGGTAATTATAGTGGGGAAAAGACTTTCTATTATAATATTGTACCTAAAGCAACTTCTGTTAAGTCAGTAAAAGGACTTTCAAAGGGTATGCAAGTTAATTTAAAACTACAGAAAACTCAAACTACAGGTTATCAAATTCAGTACAGTACATTTAAGAATTTCAAAAATGCAAAAACCGTTACTGTAAAGAATAATGTTTCTGCTAAAAAGATAACTAAGTTAAAGGCTAAGAAAAAATATTTTGTCAGAGTCCGTACTTATAAAACAACAAAATTCTCCGGCAAAAATTATAATATCTATTCTTCATGGTCATCAGCAAAAACAGTTGTAACAAAGTAGTGTAAAACAGAATTCTACTATTCATATTAATTCCTTAAAGATAATCCTCATCATTATATGGTGGGGATTATTGCTTTTAATTTTAATTATTAATAAAAAATACTTGCTAACGAAAGAATTTTATAAATTGAAAATATTCAATTTTTCATCTAAATTTACAATTATTTTAGCTGAAATTTCGGTTTTGAAATGTGAAAAAATGCAACAAAATAATTTCAAAACGTGTAAAAAAAGAGGCTTTTAAAGTGTGAAAAATAATGCATTAAAAAAAGCCCTTTTTTACAACTTTTGAATTCGCTGAAAAGCCGGATATTATCTAGGCTACTGCCCTGTAAAATTTAAAAAAAGTTACCTGACTAAGACTAAATCGGCTTTTTGCTTTTTTTATTTTATGATTTTTTTGTTGTTAATACATATATTTTTTATGTACCAAAAAGTCGATTTTGTCTTAGTATAATTTAACTGTTTTATAATGAATTTTGTTGTGAATAATAGTGAGATTATTATCAGACCTTTGCAAGAAATATTTAAGAAAATTATTTTTTGAGTAGTGAATAAAATGTTTAATTAAAATATTGATTAAGTGTAAGTGATGAATATTTTTTCTTAAGAAATCTTGCATAAACTAAAAAATTTCATATTGTAAAATTTGATTGCAATAATTATTTAAAATCATAATTCTAAATGTCATAATACAAAAATTTTTTTCAATTCATTTGCATAAATAGGGAAGTCCTCTGTTTTAACCCATTTTTATGTTCATTAAAATTAAAGCTCAAATCAGATGAATAATGTGAAAAAATATAATATTAATGGTAAAAAATCATAAAAAGTGATACACATGTGTATCTTATTTTGATACTCGGTATCGTTTTGTGATACACATGTGTATCACTTTTGTTACCTGAGTTCACATTTTGTAAATAATAGGCACGCATAATTGCTATATTTTTTATTTATACTCTAATGCATTGATTTATTTTATTTCTATTAGTTCTACAGAAAGACAATCAAAATTATTATACCTACAATTTTCTTTCAGCTTTTTGGCTGATTATTTACAATAGATAAAATGATATACCTGTAATATGCTCTAAAATCCTCTGTATTCGATTTTATGCTTAAGTAATATAAACATTAATGTATTCTATATAAAAACCTTTTATAACTAAAATATAAGCAAATAAAGGACATATCAGTTGAAACAATAGAACTAATGTTCGGAATTTGTATTTATTTTAAATTTTATAGTTTAAAATAACACTTGACAAAACATTTTTTAGTGGTATTATATAATGATTTTTAAATTTTCTTAAGGAGGTATGTGTATGTACCATTTCAAGTATGTACCAAGAATTAGGTATTTAAATTTGAAGAAACAGATTATCGAATTAATCAAAGAGGTACAGAACCAAGTCAGAGATAAGTTTACATTTCAATTTGAATTTGTTGGAAGTACAAAAAGAAATATGATAACAGAAGATGTAATGTTTAATAAAGGATTTGATTTTGATGTTAATTTGACAGTTAATGACGATGATGAAAATTATACACCAAAGGAAATTAGAACAATATTAAGAATAGCTATAACCAATGTATCACGAAAATATGGTTATAACAGATGCGAGGACTCTACAAGAGTTATTACGATAGTGAAGAACAGTACTTGGAATTTTTCTATAAATCATAGTTGTGATTTTGCAATTGTCTATGGAAATCAGTACATTAGATTTGATAAGAAGAAAAATGTCTATGAGTGGGCTTGGCAACCTAAAGAGTTTATCAATCTTGACAAGAAGGCAACAAAGTTGAGGAAAGACCCTGCCAAATGGAATATTGTTACAAATAGATATTTGAAAAAGAAGAATGAAAATAAAGACCCTAATAAACATTCTCGTTCACTCTATGCTGAAACTATTAATGAAGTGTATGATAAGTTTTATCATTGATTAAGTGATTCTCTTACACTGATAGTTAAAAATACAATTATCAAAGCCTGTGATTTCTTTTTGAATTTCATAGGCTTTATTTTGCTTAGTTGCTATTATGTTTGAATAAAACTAAATAGTGCTTATTAGTGATTTTTACCAATAATTTATTGAAAAATCCATATTGTATGTTGCGTAATTTAATTAAATATGATACTATTAGTGTAGAAATATTGTGCAAAATGCTATATAATTTGAAGATTTAAAAATAATTATCAAAGTTATTTAAAAAGCCCAATTTATGGGACAGTTGATTTTGTATAATGATAATGTAGTTAGGTAATTGCTTTTGCAGTTATTAAGAAGAAAATGGTTGTTATTAAAATAGAGGTTAGTTATGGAAAAAGCCACAAGTGTGAATAGCATTGCTGAAGAGAAATTTGTAGAAATATTTTGTGATACATTTGGTCCGGATAAAGCAAATAATTTATATGTTCAATATCCATTTGTTGATATATACGGTTGACATAGATATATTGATTTTGCCTTAGAAAATGAAGATTCAAAGATTGCCATAGAGATTGATGGTGAAACATATCACAATCCAAAGAAAGTTTCTGATAATAAATACTTTGATGACTTATTAAAGCAGAACAGTATGGTATATCAAGATTGGAAAGTTTATCGTTGGGCATATAATCAGTTGGTTTCACAACCTGAAAAAGTTAAAGATGAATTGGTAACTTTTTTAGGGGAAACACCGTTCTTCAAGACTTTTCAAGAATATCTACCAAACCAACAAGGAAAAATATTTGAGTTAAGAGAGTATCAAAAAGAGGCTTTAGACAATCTTAAAAAGATGAGAAAAAATGGTGAAACCATTGCACTTCTTTATCATGCAACCGGTGTTGGTAAGACAGTTACTGCTGCGTCGGATGCAAAAGAAGTTGGTGGCAGAACACTATTCCTTGTTAATGCACTAAAACTTGCAGACCAAGCAGAAAACACCTTTGCAAAAATTTGGAAAGGAGCTACACTGGGCAAATATACAGGTAGTGAAAAAACAACTGATACTAAAGTTATTTTTGCAACTGTACAGAGTATTTCAAAAAAACTTGCTTGAGTTTCAACCAAATTCATTTGATTATATTATTGTTGATGAATGTCACCACGCAGCAGCAAAAACCTATAAGAAAATTTTTAGCTATTTCAAGGCAAAATTTATATTGGGTTTAACTGCAACACCGGAACGCTCTGATGGTGAAGATATGCTAAATCTATTCCAAAATGTTGCACATAAAATGGATTTAGAAACAGCAGTGAAAAAAGAAATATTAGTTCCAATAAGATGTATCAGAATTAAAACTGATATTGATTTAACGAATGTAAGAATTAACGGTATTAAATATAATTCGCAAGATTTGGAATCTAAACTTTTTGTACCTGAAAGAAATAAAATTATAGCCGATACATATGTGAATTTTGTAAATGGTAAAAAGGCAGTTATCTTCTGTGCTAGTATTAATCATGCTACTGAAATAGCAAAATTATTATTAGAACAAGGTGTAAATGCTGAATCTGTTTCCGGTAGAGATAAACCAAAAGTAAGAAATAAAGTACTTAATGATTATGAAAACGGTAATATAAATGTACTATGTGCTTGTGACCTTCTAAATGAAGGTTGGGATAGTCCAAAGACAGAAGTTTTGTTTATGGCTAGACCTACTATGTCAAAGACTGTTTATATGCAACAACTTGGAAGAGGTACAAGAAAATGTAAAGGTAAAAAAGATTTATTAGTGTTTGATTTCGTTGACAATGCTAATATGTTTAATCAACCTTATTCATTACACAGACTTCTCAATATCAAGGAATATCATCCATTGGAGTATGTACTTGCACCTGATTATAAAAAGAAACTTGATAAAGATTTGTTGAGACAAGGTGAAAAACCAACAGAGTTTATTGATTTACCTTTAAATATTTATGATTATGAAACGGTAGATTTATTTAATTGGCAAGATGAAGTCAAAACAATGTTATCACAAAAGGAATTTGTCAGAAGGGTTGATGTACAGTCCGAAACCGTTGATAGATATGTTAGAAACGGTGATATAAAGCCTGACTTGTCTATTCCGATTAGCGAGAATAAAACCTTTAATTACTATAAAGAAGATACAGTAATTATGTATGCTAAAAAGTATGGTTGGGATTTAATAACTCCAACTAATATAAAAGAAAAGTTTATGAAATTTGTTGAAAAAATGGATATGAGTTTTTCTTATAAACCTGTGTTGCTAAAAGCCGTATTTGACCATGTGGACGAAGATGGTAAGATAAGGATTGTAGATATAGTTAATTACTTTATTGATTTTTATGAGGAAAGAAAGGACAATGGTTTAATCGCAGAGAAACCAAATAGTATCTATCAAAAAGGTGGATATACTGAAAAGGATGTTGAAAGAAATATTTTCAGTAATCCTTTTAAGCGTTTTGCAGATATGAGATTTCTTGAGCATTCTAAGAATATTGAGTATATCCAAATTAATTCTAATGTGTTTAGAAAACTCTCCAGTTCTGATATAGCACATATCTTGCAGGTGTGTGATGAAAAGTTAGATATGTACTATAAAAGAATAACTAAGTAAAATATTATAATAATTAATAGAAACTACAGAAACTACTTCAAAAGTTTGAAATTCTTTTGGAGTGGTTTTTCTTTTGTGATAATATATTTGATTTGTTAACAAAAATACTTTACTGAATTTTTTACATAACCATAATAGTGAAAAGTTTGAAGTTATTACTCCTGATTATATTTATGATTATTTTGAACATTTTTTGTCGCAACTTCCGACTTTCTCGCAAGGAATATCGGATCGTCAATCATATCTTTTACCATTGTGCTTCCTTTGAGATATAGAGTTTCATCTCTATAGTGTTTAAACAAGTGTATATCTTGCTTTTTTACGAGTATCAATCATATTAAGCTTTTGATCCGCCACTAGCTTACGCAGTAAATACCCTGCCTGATTACTCGTGATACGTAACAACTCAATCACATCACGCCGCGTTATATATTCATTATTTTTCGCAAACTGAATAATCAGCTTTAATTGATCTCGCGTCATTTTATCAAAGCATTCCAACATAAACCTTGCCATCTCTTCAATAACAGGAATCGTAACAGAGTTTCCGAATTGCTTGTATTGTTGAGCTAATGCCGTATTTTCAGGAAAAGAAAATTCATCCTCACCAGTTTCGGCGTTAACAAAAGCATATCCGATAAAGCCTTGCAAACGCCCCCATTCAGTCGGAGTCATTACTCTAATCCCTTCATCATTCAGCGGTGTTTTTTTCGTCTTTACAGTTCTTCCCGCAACACCGGCTTTATGTTGTCTGATCAGGTTGCGTTCTTTTCCTGAACCGCCTGTTGCCAAAATCGTGTTTGCCACAGGAGTAGGGTTATCGGGCTCATTTACCACAATATAGCCAAAACCATTACCTTTTGACCGTTCTCTTATTTTATGCTTTTTCAGTGTTTCCAAATAGCCAGATGACATATAGTAAAAATCATCGACTTCGGTTTCCAAAATATCATTCAAATCATCTGCAATGTTTGCTCCTGATCTTTTGCGCGGAAGATCGTCTGTTAAAAGTTTGATAGCGTCGCCGTAAATTTTCTTGCTGAACGCCATAATATAAACACGAGGCCTATTTTGAGGCAACCCAAAGAAACGGGAGTTCCTTACAAAAGAATCTCTCGTATAAACATACTCACCGTCTTCATCTAATGTAACCCCGACGATTCGATAACCAAGTTCATCTTCCAATGTATTGACGATTCGTTTCAGTGTTGCACCTTTATCGTGTGAAACCAGGTTCTCTACATTTTCAAGAAATACCGCTCTCGGATGTGTGCGAGATATAATATCGGCTATATCAAAAAAAATCGTTCCCTTTGTTGTATCACGAAATCCGAGCTGCAATCCTGCACGACTAAACGCTTGACAGGGAAATCCTGCCAACAAAACATCGTACTTTGTTTCAACGGCTTTCTGCTTAAATTCATCTGAAGTCAAATCATTTAAAGGATTATCACCGAATAGGTGCTCATAAGTTTTTGCTGCAGCTACATCAATTTCAGCGGAAAGGACATTTTCAAAAGCACCTGTTAACTCAAATCCTCGACGTATACCGCCTATTCCAGCACATAGGTCAATAGTCTTATAACTCATTTTCTTCTCCTTGTATCACTGATTCCGGAGTTATCCCACTGAGATCGACGGTGTATGTGATTTTCGTGATTCCAGCGGGCATAAGACCGCCTGCAAACGATGCGGGAGTTATGCGCGGAAAATCAGAATCAACATTATACTTTAACATACTATGTAAAACGAATTTTTTATTTCGTGAGCTACGATTTTCTTCAAAACCTAGCTCTTTTAATTTTCGGTTAATTTCGCCTATGTTAATTCCTTTTGTTTTTAACTGTTCGACAATTGCATTAATCGAATAACCGGAAGAAACCGAGGGCTCGAATTGACAAAAAATCAAATCCAAATGTTTTTCAGGAGGATCTAATTGGAAATGATTACTGATTGTTATTTCTCGTCGAACTCTAACGACAGATGACTTGACTTCTACGAATCGCTTGTCGGTTTCAATATCATAAGATGCTCCCGAGGGGCCGTTCCAGCTTACCTCTTCACCAACATCAATTAATCTGTTCAACACACACAGTTCTCCGAGAACATCATAAACACGATCATCAATGCTTTTATTGCCCAACAAATTTTTCCATTCACGCCACCAGCGAACCGGAGAATCGGTGATTTCGCTTCTGAACAAACCGTTTTCACCGGGATCGACAAGTTCGGCACACAAAGCAGAAAAAGGCACCATAATATCTATGGATTCGGTAGTTAATAACAATGCTTTCTGCTCTGTTGTTGCGTTGAATCTGATTACACTACTGTAAATTCTAGCATTTGCAAAATTTTCATTTATCTCTTGTTTTCCGTCATACGGAATAGCAACACCATAGCTGTCAATAAATTTCACTGTCCAAGCAGGATAATCGGATTTTTCTAATGACGACAGCGGTTGAGCATACCCTATTATATCGCAGTTCCAATTATTTCGGATTTCATCTGTCAACATTCTCTAATTTTCCTTTCTGCAATATTTCGTTGAACAGCATAGCAGTATATGCTTTTTCACCACCTACTGTCAAGGCCGGTTCTACGGTTACACATTTTGCCAAATTCAATTTCGCCGCCGCTCTGAAAATCGTATCCTTCTGCGTAGGTAAGGTAGAATACACATACATCATGCTTCGAAAGAGTGCGGGACGATAACCTTTTCCCGGACGTTCAATAAAATGGCTGATGATATTGGTTCCGTTGTTTTTTAAGACTTCAAAAGTTTTCTGCGATGTTCCTTGCCAGCCCAAATGAACATACCACCATAATGTTTTCAACCAAATTCGGCGGGTATGAGAATAAAATCGCTTTTGATTAATGCGAATACTTCCTTGTTCCGGTTTGGGATAACGAAGATATGTTATATCAGGCATAACACAGACTGAAATATATCGCCAGATATCGTCATCATTTGCCTGAACGTTTGTAAATCCCGCTTCTGGGCTGAGAAGTTCATACAGTTTTATTCCCATTCGAAGATCAAGCGTGTAATTCATTTTTCCGCCGCTCTCTTCGAGCGCAGACTTAAAACAATCAATCAACTCCGCACGGAATTCTTTGTATGTAGAATCATAAGATTCTTCTGCAACATCATAGATTTTCCAATGATTGATCAAATCTTCAAATGCAATATCTTCTAAAGAATCGATTGCCGCAATTCTGTTTTTGGCTTCGCTTAAGGTGAGTTTACGAATATTTAATTGCATCAAACTTCACCTTCTTTCAACATAGACGCTACATTCATTTGAATGCTTTTCAGTAAGTTTTCGTCTGATTCCCACTGCAAATTATCACACCCGAGAATAAACTGGTGCATAATGCTGCAAATGCTATTAGGGCTCAATCCAACATCATACTTGGTTGCATATAAGTCTTCAACGCTCATTCTTTTGAAAATCAACAGGTAAGTTGTCGAAATAATTTGAATCAACAAATCAATATTTTTGATCGTTTCGCCCGCCATCGGACAAGCATCATAAGCCGTATTCAAATACAGACAAACATTTTCTTTGCCGAACAAATCAACACGAGGATCCTCCCATTGTGAAAATTCGACCCACCATAGGGGCTGATCTTTTGCGTTGCATTCTTCAATGGGAAATTCCATATAAATGCTATTGAAATCCAGCGAAATTGACTCCAGTTCGCCCAGCGTAACACCTTCTTCATTAATTAAATGTGTTTCATCGTGCGCAACTTCCTTGGAGAAATTTTTCAGATAAAGAACTAACGAAAGTTCCAAATCTCCTTTAATTTCGCCGGGTGTAAAAGTGTGCATAAAAGTGCATGTTCGTCCTGTGGGTGTCTGATTATCTTTATCAGGAAGAATATATCCCGTTTGAGTCAAAGAACGATTTGTCCAAATAATACAAACACCGATTTCGGATCCGTGAGGAGCAACCCCTTGTTTGCCGTATAACAGGTGCGGATGAGAAATTTCCACTTTCTTTTCAATAGACAATCCTTCATCTTCGATTTTCCAAATTTCAAGAGGGTCTGTCAACTTAATTGTGTTTTTTCCGCTTTGAACAAGTTCGTGTTTCTGATCCTGATATACAAATGAAAAAGTATACTTGTCGCACCGGCAGCCACAATCTTCAATTAATTCTTCCGTAAGAACAGGAAAGAAAGATAGTTCATTCACTTTAGGCTGCCTCCTTATACAATTTTAAAAGACGGACGATATTTTTTATCCGCTGTCTTTAGTTTTATTTTTCCTTTAATGACAGGAGAAGAAATATTGGAAACAATCTTAAATCCGGCATACACCTCATCAACATTATCCAAATTCAACTCGATATACTGATTTCTCATTCTGATGTGATCTTTATTGCAAAAAACATCCGTAAATATTTTCTTCTCTTCTGTTGTAGATGACAAGGAATGGATCGTAACTTCCGTGAATTCTACGGGAAACTCTGTACCGATATCGTTTCGCCAGGCTTTCGGATCAATCAAACCGCCCTCAGAATCAATCAGTACTGTAAGTTCTGCTGTTTTCTTTCCATTAGTAAGTTTCAACTCATATTCAATAGTAAGTTCCGCCTCTGTGATATTGCGGGAGATAATGTTAAACTCAACATTGTTTATTTTGGAACCACCGCCGGATCCACCGCTTCCACCACCTCTGGGAACTCTACCATAGCCAATGCGAGGAAGCAACTTCCTTCCCAATTTACCGGATAATTTACTGGCAGTCGCTTCTATTTGCTTGGTTTTAAGCGAGACGATTTTTCCTAATATCTGATTAACAGTATTTTTCTGGATTCTCTCTACCACCTGCATATTTGCAGGATCTTTCCAGCCCATATGATCTGATGCCTCGCATTCTCGCAAATACTCACCGAGTTCCATATCGGCATACTTTTTCTCAGACAGATCGGCTTTCAGTTTTTTAGTGGTAATCGGCACAAAGAAAGCAAAAATGTATTCATCAGAACGTTCGGGAGGTGTAATACCTTTCACCCATGGACCGGCGATTGTATATTCAATTACCATTCCGGGATCTCTCGAATACATAACAATCGGCTCGTTGATGTCGGGATCATTTTCAAAGTGTCTTGTATATATACAAGGATCCATATAATTCTGACCGCCATACATATCCTCGGTATTGATACGTATTGCCGCCACGTAACCCGCCGTACTACTGTTCTCTGAGGTATCGAAATAATTGCGAATCGGAACAGCCGAACAGATCGCATTACTTAACCATTCGCTTTGATAGTCGTAATCATATGTTTTGGCAATGGCAATTGTATATAATTCCTGAACCAGCTTAAAGAACGGAAGCATAGTGTCATAACGAATGGGCTTATTGTTCACGTAGACTCGCAGCCATTTTTTGTTACAAAACTCTTTCAAATGCTGATTATGTATTTTAGGCGCATACCACTTTTGAATCGCCAAAATCAAATATTCTTCAAAATTCGATGCCCATGTACACCTAGCACGAATATCGTCACTAATATTAGTTTCTTCGGGAATTATATTTTTTAAGAGCTTCTGCTTATCTATGTACGGTATTATTATGGAAGTACCTGTTTCATTAGGTCGGAATGCGGGGATCCCGAAAACATTCAATATCTCAAGTATGTGCTCATCGTCGGTTATCGGGAGAAAATCATCTTTTCCCTCTTTTTTTCCCCACCATGCTTTTCCGGCGGAACGAGGGTTAATTTTAGCAAGTACTGCATCAGGATTTTCCTCATTTTCTACCAAGGTAATAATAAGGCGTGACTCATAACTACCCTCAATTTTTATTCTGGAATAGAAAACAACGATACCCATTCCGACTCGATAATAAACACTTTTACCGAATCCCCAGTTTCCTCCTGCTCCTACTTGGGTTTGTTTCTTTCCTGTATCAAAAATCAATTTAAAGAAATTTCCGTGATCGTCAGACAGCATATCATCTATGCGAAGCGGACCGGTTAACCCCTGCGTTTTTGTATCTCTTATTTCTAAAAAATCAGCAGTTTCTCCCGAAAACATTTCATCAAGGATACTTTCTATACCACTCAAATTTGTATTAAATCGCGCAGGAACAAAAGTGCCGGTATTAAACTTCACCGTAAAAGAGTCATCCGCCTCTTGCAGAGCTGCATCTGAACTGTTTTGTATGGCTTCACGTACAAGTAAATCCAACTCTGGAATGTTATCATTTTGCAGCGATTTAAGAGTTACACTGCCATAAGAAACTGACTGTGTTAATTCAAGCACTTTCGTATCTAAAAACATAATTCTTCTCCTTTAGGCATCAACGGGAATGCGTACTGTTAATGTTCTGGCATGAGTTCCTCCTCCGAGACTCTCGCCTGAAACAATAATACTGAATCCGATAATATCGGCTCTTGTTCCGATCTTACATCTCAACTTGGATTCTTTCCCTTGGTTTTTATCAATACGGTACAAGAGCAACAGCGGGCGATCTTCTAATCCGAATTTGCTTCTTGCAGAAATAATGTTCTTTCCGTTTTTACGAGTAGAATCGAATGCAACTTTTTGCTCAGGTGTAAGTTCCTCGGGAATGACATCACAAATTGCATCTCTGCCAGAACGCAACGAACCGATATCGACACACGGCTTATCCTTTTTTCTGGAACGTTCTATTGTTCCCACTGTACAATTATTTACAGTCCACTGAGTATCTGAATTCTTATCTCCTGCAATAGCAACATTCCAATTCAAATATTTTCCTTCCTTATTCATTTCAGCCATCCAGTTAAGAAAAATAGGAATATCAACGAAAAGAGGAGAATGTTTTGATATAGAATATTCGCTCAAAAAACGATTTTTGATTGTTTCAAAGCTCACTCCATACCATACAGAAGCCGACGCTGAAACAGCGGATTGTCTACCTTGTCCCAATTCGCTAAGGAATTTCTCAGTTGCCGCAATGTTGCTGTTAAGTGTATTTTCAGATTCATCAAATTTTGTGGTTTCATAACTGTCGCCACTAAAATCAAAATCACATTCTTCTGCATTTTGTCGACGATTTTTAGCGGTAATCATAAAGCGCTTAATCGTAGCGGAATTAACAATATGCGGGCCGAATTGTGCAGGACTTTTACCTTTCTCCATGTAGTCCTGTAATTCTTCTTTCAGCTTTTCATCAATCTTTTCAAGTAATACAAACTTGTCCTGCAGTGCAACAGGCATCCAAATTCGCTGTAAAAGTTCATAACCTTTTCTGTATCCGAACCAGCGCCCCATCTGCATCAAAGTGTCGGCTTGATTGGCGTTGCGTGCAAAATATGTACAAACAAGGCCTTCCAATGTTAAACCACGTGCCAAAGTATTGCCGCCGACGACAATAAAGACGGGTGCTTTATCCATAGCTGACAATTTTTCCGAAGAAGGATAAACCACTCTCAAATATGTTCCTTCTTCCGCATGTCTATTCGCTCCGCAATTATCTACGCAAAGGTGAATTGCATCTTTGTGATAACCACAAGAACGATCGTCAGCCATCATAATATTCTCTATGTGGCCAAGCAACAACTCGATTTCCGGTTTAATAACGGAAAAATCGGGATATTCTCCGTTTATCTCATTAATTCTTCCGTAACCGGGATAGCTGTTTTTTAAATCCTCAAGAGTGAACGCTTCTCTTTCGATATTATATACCGATTCACAAAGGGAAATAATTTCTCTGGTAGTACGTTCGCGCAAAAGCCAATTTTTCAGTATTTCGTATTCTTCAAAATGGCTTCGTTGAAGAGCCGTGGTATGTATCAACATACTAATAGGTTTTTTATGTCCGCGAATTCGTAAAACTGCCGCACAACACAAAAACCAACAAACCGATTTCTTAAATTCTGTCGGCAAAGTGAATGCCGTACCTTTATGGATTGCTTTGAGTTCCTTCATTTCTGTTTCAGAAACCGTACGAACAATATTGAGACCGGGAAATGCCTCATCGGAACAGCTTCCGAAAATAACTTTTGCACCGAAATATTCGTTAGATTCAGGCAAACTGCAAATAAAATCTTTCGGATAAAGAGATTCCTCAAAAGCTTCATTAAGCACGTTTGCATAAGGAGTGGCAGTGAAACTAATGTAGTTCATCGCTTGGAACGGAGCAGTTGTTTCCGTTCCGTCCGCATTTTTTCCATTTGCTAAATTAACGAGATATTGGTTAATTGCCGTTCGCTCAATGATATCTTCCTCAGTGAGATATTCAGACATCTTAGCTGTATTAATTCCCGCTTGATCCGCTTCATCATCTATAATCAAGATTCTGAGTTTTGCGGCACGAACAGGATCGGAATGCAACCAATTTATCAACCGTTCCAAACGGGTGCTGTTTTTCAAACAAACGGTAACATAGCGGTAGCCCCAAGTGTTATTTCCGAGAGTATTCAGCTTTAAATCGCACTCAGTATATTTTTCTTGAGTTTTAATATCTATCAAATAGTCAGGATTACTTGTATAATCAAGTACCCTCCAATTGACACCTTGACTTTGCATTAAATCAGTACAAAAGCGATCTCTGGTTTGTTTTCTTAAATTGTCAATCGAGCCCGACATAATGATAAAGAAATTCCAATCATAATCTGCCGCCATAGAAACAAGACCGATCATATTGGCCGTCTTACCTGATTGAACGCTCCCCATAACCAATCCTTTAACAGGGCCTACGTCGCGAGTCTCTCTTTTCATATGGTTCAGTAACCAGTGGCAGTTCTTTTCTACCAAAGTGACAGCTTCTTCAGACATTTTAGGTTTTCCGTCAGTTCTGCCCAACAGATGGTTTTTGTAGTTATTCCATGCAGACGCACCGCCCATAGGAACAGAAAGAGTATTCGTGGCACCTTCAGCAGAAATACCGCCGAACATAGCAACAATAGGAATATGATTTTCCTCTTGCTCGCATACCAGTGCTTCCCAATCTTCCGGATTCATTGTTGGAGGAATAATCATTTCATCTTCTTGCATACGATAAAATTCTTCTTCAAACATTTCGTCGGTCGTGCAAAGTTTTTTCACATCAACCCAAGAATACCCCCCCTGGATCTTTTTTGCTATCCATTTTTTGCATTCTTGGTATTCTTCAGCCGCAAATCTAATCATTTCTTTCCCTCCACGCTTTCTCGATCTCGTCGGCACAGGCAATAACATTCTTTTTTATATCATTGCCCCAAAACCGCAATACCAGCCAACCTTCCGAACGAAGTTTGTTGTTCACTTCAATATCACGCTGCATATTACGTTCTATCTTCGGTATCCAAAAATCTCGCCGAGATTTGATTTCGTTCTTTTTGTTTTCCCAATCGAATCCATGCCAAAATTCGCTGTCACAAAAAACAGCAATCCTCTTTCCTATAAAGGCAATATCAGGATGTCCGAATACTTTTGAGGTGTTTTTTCTGTATCGGATTCCTCGAGTCCAAAGCTCCCGGCGCAAAAGTAATTCAATTTTAGAATCTTTATTCTTAACCGCCTGCATATTTTTGCGGCGCTGCTCAGGAGTATGATTATCCACAAATAAACCTCATTTCAAAAACTACTTTCTAACAAAAATAATATCCCTGTGATAATCCAAGTGTTCTTTCATTTTTGAAGTCATTTTTAATTCATATTCTCTATCTGTCGACAGGTGGAGTTTTGTTCGATCCTCAACGGAGAGCTGCGATGAAACAATAATCTTCCCTAGATTTGTAAATGTAATTAATCCATAGTCGAAAAGTTTATCATATGTAGGACTAAGCAACAAACCATTTTCATCGCTGAGTCTTTCTTCGTTATCACTAACCGCCCAAGGCTTAATATGACTTGCAATCAATAACCTCTTAACAGAAACGCCGGTAATAATACAAGTACTATTGTATTTTTCAAGTAACTTTTTTCGGAACAATCCCTGTCCAACCCGGGATTTTACAATAGCGGTTCTTTCTGTTTCATTAAGATTCTTGTATCCTAAAATCGCGTCTTCAACTTCAGATTGGTTGATGACCATGTCTGAGGTTGCTGTTCTAAACATGCGATACTGCTTGAGGGCATTGCTGTACATGTTATTTCCGGTACTGTTCTTTGAAATAAAATCCGGATCTCTCAGTATAATAGGTAAATAAAAATCACACTGCAATACCGACATGTCAAACAACCCAACAGGTATTATTCCTTTTTGCTGCATTTCATTTGAAATTGTATTTACAGCACGAGAGTATTTATAAATCGAACTGTCGCTTAATGCAGTATTTTCTTTTATCCATAAAGATAAATCATCGATAGTAATCATAAGAAAGACTACTCCTTATATCAATTTTACAACATTTAATGTACGATAAACAGGACTTTACTTGCTTGGTACAATCTCAACAATATCGTCCATCTTGCAATCCAGTGCCGTACAAATCTTCACAAGGACATCGCTGGAGACGACAGCACCGTCTTTGCCCATCTTAGTGATGGTGGCGATGCTGATACCAGCTTTTTCGGCGAGTTCTTTCTTTTTCATATCACGGTCGATCAGAAGCTTGAACAATTTTTTATAGCTTGCGGCCATTGTATTACACCTCATAATTAGTTATAGTCAGTGCATTCTATCACTTCTAATTATTATACCATACTCCACGCCAAATAGCAACAGCTTTCGGCAGAGAAATACTGCGATTTCAGTATTATTCGGTTTTTCATCACAGATTCTTACCATTGCAGTATTGTGAAAAAGCACTTTGCATGATATAATGGAGATAAATAGGCAAGAACGGAAGGAGAACCCACTTGAATAAAACGGCTCAAAAATATTTTGATATGGAGTTCGAATACCACGTCGCTGCATTAACATTACATGTAAATATCTTCGATGCACCGTACTTATACAACCCCACAGCGTTCCTCCTTAGACATTCAATCGAATTGCTCCTGAAAGGACTTATTATTAGAGAAACACAAAAAGCAAGAAGAATTGCTGCAAATAGAATCACCATTGGGGGCCGAAAATTGAACCAAACCCATTCCGTAGGATTACTTTGGAATCATTTTAAAACGCTTTATCACATTCCAGAAGGAAGTTTAGTTTCTCTCAATAAAGCTATCGAAAAACTAAACAAAAAAGATATCGGTGCAGATCGTTATCGATATCCATATAAAAAGCAGGGACAACCCATCCCTATAGAACCCGTGGTTTTTGATACATCCAAGAAAGCACCCGATTTAGAAGATGGCATTCCCTATATCTTTGAAACACCAACTGATTCAAAAGTAATAACGAAAGGTCCCGTGCTATTAACGGAAATGAAAACACTTATTGAGGAGATGGAAATTCTTTTTAGTCTCTCCGAAGAAGCTTGATCTCTTTTTCTTTGTCTACTGCGGTGCAAATTTTGACTTGAATCAGGGGTTGTTCAGAATTATAATAACCGTATAAAAAGCAATCGCCTCTCGCGTGATAACGAAAGGCGTGTAGTGTGTATTATTCTGCGGAAATTGCTGTTGACCACATAACAGACCACCTACCGTTTCGGAGCATTCGGAAACAGTGGACTGGGGAGCACCAAAGAGAGCGGCTTTCCAAGCGGAAAGGGGCGAAAAAAGCTATTTTTAGCGGAAATTGCCCTTATAGGTTCGTTTGGGAGCAGTAACAAAATCAATCGGTGGATTTATAGGCAGTATTCCGTTTGTCAAGGATGGTCCTGTTGATGAATTTTTGATTGAAAGTGGGGATAGTTTGTCAAAAACTGCCGGTAATATTGAAGAAGAAAAAGTAAAAGAATTCAGCAAAATCAATAATCCAAACACTGTGGTTTTTATGGACAGAATGGATGAAATTATTAAAATTTATAACCACACAACCGATATTTGTTTTGACGAAAATAATATTTACTTGCTTACAGAATAAATAACTATTAGCTTATAGCTAAATGGTTAAATAATCTTCAAAATTAGAAATAATACATTATTTGACTGTTAATGTTTTTTATTTATATATTCTAGAATGTTAACAAGATATAATATTACTGAAACAACCTATGAGTATTTACTTATAGGTTGTTTTCGTATATTAAAAGCTTTATAAAGATTTAGTGATAACAACCAAAGTCCCAAATATGGGACTTATCTTTTATAATGCACTATAATTTTTCTTTTTCTATTGTGTTTCTAAAAGTAAGTATGATATAATGCATAATATACAGAAACTGATATTGATTATTAATTATTTTATATAAATTTAATTATTTAAGGAGGATATTATGGATTATCAAGAAATTATGAGAGATATTGCAAGTGGTTTAACCGGTGAAAATGAAAAAGATATACAGTACTTAATGGAACAAATGGAAAAGTACAAAGAGCATAAATTTGGAAAAGAGATTATCAGGGCTTGTGGTAGGCTGATAAGTGGAATGTTGCCTGAAGAAAAGGTCAATGAATTTGCTAATGCTTTTGAAAAAGATAATGCAGAAATAGAAAATGAACTTGATGATTTGTTTTCTACCCTACAATCAGGTGATTATAATTTGGCACTTAATAAAGTAGAAAAATTAGTGGAAAAGGCTGAAGAGTTAATTTCTGCCGGTATGTATCAGAACGATTCAGTCAGTGATTATTTTTGTTTCATTAACCCTATGCAAGAATTACTTTATGGTTATAGACATAGAGATAGTGAGAAAGATATTAGACCATCTAATTTTCCATTTGCTACAATATATTTCTTTTATGGAAATATATTGTTTGAATTAGGTCGCTATACAGAAGCAAATGTTGCCCTTGAAAAAGCAAAAAGATGGAATCCTATGGATGCCGATATAGCTTTTGAATATGCAGAAACATACAAGGCTATGGGGGACATTGAAACATTCTTTGATTATACAATTGAAATTTTCAATTTTGCTTATAAATCTGAGGATTTAGCCCGTTGTTATAGAAATCTTGGTTATTACTTTATTGAAAAGAAACTGTGGCAAGAGGCTATTGCTTGTGAAGATTATAGTTTGAATTTTGATTCTAATACTGATGCTGCTTATGGTGAGTTGTTTTATATTGAACAAACTACACATTTGGAAATAAAACCTGCACCTATTGAAACAATGAAGAAGTTTAGTAGGAAATACGGCTTTCCATTAGAGCCTAATGAGGATGTTGTAGGATTAGCTATAGCTTATGGTAGGAATAGTGCAGAAAATGGCAATGATGAATTTGCAAAATATTTTCTTAATATTGCCTATGACTTAACCCACTTTGATGAAGTGAAACAACTACTTGATGAATTAGAAAGGAAAGATAATGTATGGAACGAACAATAAGAGTAACGGGTAAAGGAAAAATATCAGTAAAGCCTGATACTATTCGATTGATTATGACTGTTGAAGGTGCAAACAAGGTTTATGATAAGGCAGTAAAGGAGTCTGCTGAAAAGACTGAGAAAATCAAGGATATGTTTGAAAATCTTGGATTTGAAAGGGATAAAGTAAAGACTTTATATTTTAATGTTGAAGCTGAATTTGAAAATTTTCAAATCAGCAGAACTTGGAAGAAACGATTTAAAGACTATAGATGTACCCACAGAACAAAAATTGAATTTCCGGTTGATAACGAAATGTTGGGTAAAGTTTTGTATGCATTAAGTCGTTCATTGATTCACCCTGAATTTGATATTGATTATACAGTTGCTGACCCTGAGAAACCAAAAAATCAGTTGTTAGAAAAGGCAATTAAAGATTCTATGGAAAAAGCTCAAGTGTTGGCTAAAGCATCAGGAGTTAAACTAGGAAATATCTTGAATATTGATTATTCATGGGGAGAGGTGGATTTTGTCAGCCGTCCTATGAGAACTTCAATGTATGCCTCTGGTGTAGCATTACCTTGTGCAGCTGTTTCAACCGAGTCTTACGATATTGACATTGACCCTGATGATATTGATGTTTCAGATACAGTAACAGTTGTTTGGAGTATTGAATAATACTTTTATCTTTGTTTTGTATGTGATAAGGTTGATAAGTAAATATTAATCGAAAAATATCTATGAAAATTGCAAAGTGTATTTGTTATTATTAATATTCATATTGCCTTTTTATAGTTGTATGTGTTAAAATTCCAATATAGACAGAATTATATTGTAAAAAATTTGAAATATTAAAGGTGTTATATGAACGATAAAAAAATTATTAAAGAACTAAAGAGTGTAATGACCGGTGACTTAGAGAAAGATACCGAGTTCCTAGATAGTATAATTGAAAAATTCGAGGGCAGTAAAGAGGATAAGGATACACTTTACGCAATAGGTTTGCTTATTAGTGAAGCTGTTCCTTTTGCCGAAAAAGAAAAACTTGTGCAATCTTTTGAAAAAGAAGTTCCCAGAATAAGTGAAGAACTAGATAGGATTGCAAATATTATTGGAAACGGTGACTATGATATAGCACTTTCATTAGCAGAAAAGCTGATCGAAGAAGGGGAAGGCTATATCAATGATGGTACATTTAAAGAAAATTCCAAAATGGTATTTTTCAGCTTTGAAGAATCTATGCAAGAGGTACTTTACCGTTCTTTGCATAGAAAAGAAAGAAGAGAAATATATGCAGTACCATTTCCGTATGCAACAATATATTTTATGTATGGTTCTGTACTATGGAATTTAGAAGAATTTGAAGAAGCTCAAACAGCCTTTGAAAAAGCAAGAAAATGGAACCCTGTATCAGCAAGCATCACATTACAATATGCTGAAACTTTAAGTATTAATGGTAATATTAGTGGGAAAAAATGTTTAAAGCTTTTTAATGAAGTTTTTAAATATACTTTTGAACCAAAGGAATTAGCTTATGTTTACAGAACCTTAGGAAAGTTTTTTTCTGAAAATGAACTGTGGAAAGAGGCTTATATTTGTTACAATACCAGCCTAAAGTATGATGACAATTCCGGAGACGCTTACAATGAACTTGAGTTTATTCAGGATGAAAGTGGTATAACTGAAAATGATATTTCATTTGGTGATGAGATGAAGTTTACTAATAATTATGGTATCTCACTAAAGCCAAATCAAAAAATTATAAAATTAGCAGTTGATTGTGGCGAAGAGGCTTATGCTGAAGAAGATTTTGAAATGGCAAAGTATTTCTTGGATATTGCTTATAATCTATCTCCTAAAGCTGAAATCAAGAACCTGTTGGATGAAATCAAAAAAGAATTAAACTCTTGATTAAAACTTAATAAGTATAGAACCAACCTACAAGTAGTTACTTGTAGGTTGGTTTATATTTAAAATTAGAATCAATTATGCACAAATCCATAAAAATGTACATTGTATTATTAAGGTAACTGTGCTAACATCATGCTATAAGAAAGAATCAAAATCGAATAAATTGTATTAGAATATAAGAACTGAATTAATCGAACAAAATAAAATAGCATTTGCTAAAGGCTTTATAGCAGTAAAGAAGTTAGCAAATATTATTTGTCAAATTAAATACTATAGTTCTTTATAAGAAATAAATTTTTGTAAAGAATAAAAATTTAACTCCATTTTGTTTGATAATTCAGTGAAACGAAGATACAGATTATTCGTTTTTGATTTAATATAACAAAAAGGAGTTTTTTATTATGAAAAAAACTAAAAATTTAATTGAAAAGTCAGAAAATAAAGAAGATATTGTATTAACAATTCCTGCATTGTTAGAATTGCAAAAACAGATTGAAGAAATATCTCGTAACATTAATAATCAAGTAGTTAATAACTTGTTCTTTAATATTGAAGATGTTATGAAGATGACCGGCTGGTCTAGGAAAACAGTAGAGGAGTTGTTTCGACATCCTGAATTTCCTTCTACAGATTTAGGCAAAAAACAACTTGTACTAAAAACTGCTTTCATTAATTTCTTTTCAGTAAAGAGAAAAAGTAGTGAAAGAAATACTTGGATTAATAATCAATAAGAGGTGTTTTTTATGGCAAATAAACCTAAGAGAAAAGGCAACGGCGAAGGCACAATTTTCTATGACAAAAGTCGTAAGAGATGGAGATGCCAAATAAGTTATCAAAAGTATAGTGGAGAAATAGCAAGAAAAAGTTTATCAGCATCAACTAAAACAGAACTTATTAAAAAGAGAAATCAATTATTAAAAGATATTATGGAGCAAAAAATTTGTGAAACTACAGATGCTACAATAGTTGATTTGCTTAAGGAAGATGCAGAGTATGACCACAATATGAATAGAATACAAGATTCTGCTTATAACAGAAGACTGCTGACTGTTAGAATTATAGAAAAAGGAAGTCTGGCTAAAATTCCAATTACAAAGATACAAACAAATCAAATTAATGATTTTTTATTTTCGATAAAGCACTATTCTAATAGTGTAATTGATAAAGTGTATTCTTCAATGTCTAAAGCTTATAACCTTGCCATACATAAAAGATTAATGGGATATAACTTGATGGATAGTCCGTTTATTAGAAAGCCAAAGTCAGATAAACCCACTAAGAAAGTAGTAGCCTTTACTGTTGAAGAAGAAAATGATTTTCTTAATTATCTTAAAGATATGAAAATCAATAAAAATGCTATTGATTACAGACCTATGTTTTACATTGAACTTTTTGCCGGACTTAGAATGGGAGAAATTTGTGCTTTGACTGCTAAGGATATTGATTTGAGAAATAGACTTATACATGTTAGAAATACCGTTACAAGAGGTATAAATTATGCAATAAAAGTAGGGGACAGAACAAAAACTCAAAAAGGTTATCGTGATGTACCAATTCAAGATTGTTTAGTGCCTATACTAAAAGAAGTTTTGACAAACTATAAAGAGAATGATAACGGACTACTGTTTTATAATTTTAAAAGCAATAGACCAATATCTACCTCACAAGTGAATAGTTCGTTTACCAGAATATGTAAGAAGCTAAATATAGAAATCAGTGGTGGTCAGCATCTTCTAAGACATACCTTTGCAACCAGAGTTATTGAGTCAGGAATATCGGCAGAAGTTTTGAAAAACTGGATGGGACATACCGATATTTCTGTAACTATAAATACATATTGTGATGTTTTTGATAGACTAAATAACCCTGCAATGGAACAGTTTAATACCTATTGTCAGCAGAATTTAAGTATATAAAATTTAATGAAAATCTTTTGCTACTGCACCAGAACTGCACCAGAGAAATTTTTTCACAAGAAAATGCCTAGTTTTTTAAGAAATTACTAGGCACTTTTTATGCTTAAAAAGAAAAATAATCAGTTGGAATTTATAATCAATAGATATTTATAAAATACTTTTTTATCGCCAAAACCTCATTAATAGGCTGCTTTTGGGGCGATTTTCTGTGTTTTTATCACTTTTTAAATATTTTTGCAAAAAAGTGTTGACTTTTAGGACATCATAAGATATAATAAATATTGTTGTTGAGAGACAACAAAACGCAAAATAAAATATATGCGGGTGTGGCGGAATTGGCAGACGCGCTAGATTTAGGTTCTAGTGTTCACCGACGTGCAGGTTCAAGTCCTGTCACCCGCACCAAGAAAAAGAGAAGTACACTAGTACTTCTCTTTTTCTTTATACAACAAGCCCTAGGGTGACAGGACTTGAAAGTGTGACGAGAACGACTGCTGCCGGTGGCAGAAGAAAGGAGTTCGAGGAAGAGCTACAACAGGGAGTTTGAGGAAGTGCATTTATGCACAACGCTAAACGACCATGTTGTACTTGGAGTTAAGAAAACAATTCTATAAATTGTTTTTAGGGAGGGCGTAGATGCCTCTATCCTTTCGTATTTGTGCTTAATAAGCGAGGTAGGCAGTAGTGAAAGAAGAAAGTATGTCACCCATAAACCATAATGGCTCTATAATAAATGTTGGGGTAAGAAAAATAGAGCCTGCCAATCTTCTAAACTTATGGTGGTGACAATAACCTATCATATAACCAAATCAAAGAATATGTGCAGAAGTAATTTAACTTAATACCTAAATCTAAGCCTACTTAACTTTTGTTGAGTAGGCTTTTTGTAGCAAGAATTTTCTTTTTGTGGTACAATTAAAATAAATTTTAGGAATAATTAAACTATAAAAATATCGTGTGGGGTGTGTAGAAATGAATTTAGTAACACTTATGAATAGTTTTATGAAACTTATATTAGAAGAAAAAATTGAAGTTTATAATGAATTTAGTTTACAACACGAATTGGGGATTTTTCTTCGTAATAAACTAACAAATTATAAAATACAATTTGAAAGAAACACTAAATTTTTTAATATTACTAAAACAATAAAGCATGAGATGGATATTGTTATATATAATGAAAGTGAGAAGTATGCCATAGAATTAAAATATCCTCAAAACGGTCAATACCCGGAGCAAATGTTTTCTTGTGTAAAAGATATAAAATTTATGGAAGAACTCAGGGAAAGAGGTTTCAAAGGCACTTATTGTTTAACATTAGTTAGTAACAAGAATTTTTATTCCGGCAATAAGCAAGATGGTATATATTCATTTTTCAGAGGACAGAAATTAATTCAAGGAACAATAAAAAAACCTACCGGTAGGAAAAATGAAGAAATACTAATCAATAATTGTTATAAAGTTACTTGGATAGGTAATAACAATTTGAAGTATTACATAATTAAATTGTAATAATTGATTTATGAAATTTGGATAGTTTTTACCTATACTTATTTTATTGCATTACTCATAATTTATTGATATAGAGTCATTTTGTTGAGTAGGTTTTTTGTAGCAAGAACTTTCTTTTTGTGGTACAATTAAAATAAATTTTAGGAATAATTAAACCAAATATGAAAGGAAAATATAATGACAAAGATAATGTTTGTGTGCCATGGTAATATTTGCAGGTCACCAATGGCAGAGTTTATATTTAAAGATATGATAAAGAAGAAAGGTCTTGAAGGTGACTTTGTTGTTACTTCGTCAGCTACCAGCACAGAAGAAATATGGAATGGCGTTGGTAATCCTGTATATCCACCGGCAAAAGAAATTTTAAATTTACACAACATTGATTGCAATGGAAAAAGGGCAGTACAGATTAAAAAATCCGACTATGATAAATATGATTTGTTAATTCCTATGGATAGTAACAATGTACGCAATATGAGCAGAATTTTAAAGGGTGATCCGAATAATAAAATTCACAAGCTAATGAGTTATGCAGGTAGTGACAGAGATGTGTCTGACCCATGGTATACCGGAGATTTTGAAAAATGCTACAATGATATTTATAACGGTTGTAAAGCATTGCTAGAATATTTAACTAAATAATAAAATAAAGTTAGGTTAATTCTGAAAATTAGCCTAGCTTTTGTGATGTACGGGTTCAAGTCCCATTACTCAGTAAAAAATTAGGAGCAACTACTAAAGTTACTCCTTTTTATATTGATAAATAAAAAATTAAATTTCTTTACCAAGTGTTTTAAGTTCTTTCATAGCACTTTCATTCTTTAGTAGGTCATCTTTTTCACTTGCAAAGAAAGATTTGTGAAATTTAATATCCCAATCTAAGTAATCGCCAATACATTGAAACTGCTTTTCAATCAGTTCATACTGAACATTAGTTGTAGGTGAACCACCGATTGCAATAACTCCCACTTTCTTATTCTTTAGCAAAGCACCTTTGCAGTAGCATTTGTCAATTACTAACTTTATCTGTGCAGTAATTCCCCACCAATATACAGGTGTGGCAAATATTATCATATCAGCATTTACTAATTTATCAACAGTAGGGTTACTGTCATCTTTTGCTACACAACCCTTGTAACATTCACAAGTACCACAAGCTACACAAGGACTAATCTTTAGCTTATATGAGTCGATAACTTCAATGTCGTTGTTATCCTTTGCACCTTCAACAAATGCGTTAATAGCTGAGTAGGTGTTGCCTTTTCTTGGACTGCCGTTTACTATTACAATTTTCATATCTTTTCTCCTTAATATGAATATTATTTCTTTTTCTTGTTAAAATTTTTAACTCTTTCAGATAGAGCAGTAAGTTCTTCCTTTGATAATTCAGACAGTCTTTCTAGGTCATCAAGAAACTTTGCACTACTTTCTTTTTCTCTTAATTTTGTACTTTCTATGTAGTAACTGGTGATAATACCCGGTACTACTGCAATAATCAGTATTGAACATATTGAAAGGAAAATTGAGAGAATTCTACCTATTAAAGTAACTGCAGTTATGTCGCCAAAGCCAATAGTTGTTGCTACACTAAATGAATACCATAGACTGTCAATAAGTCTGTTTATGTTAGGTTCAACAATCATAATGCCAATGCTTACTGCAACAAAAACTACAATATAAGAACATAGTAGTTTGAATGCACCTGTCCTTTTTAGAACGATTTTCAGTAACCTAGTTTTCTTCATAAAACCACCTCATTATCTAATAAAATTATATCAACAGAAAAATTATTAGTCAATGAAATATAACTTTTTCCTAAAGCTAAACAACCTATACTTTTTGTATAGGTTGTTTAGCTAACTTTTATCCTGCCGGTTCAAAAGGTGTAATTGTAGAAATCTTTTTAGCCAGATACTTTTGAATTGCAACTGCATTTTTAACTGTCAATGTTTCTTCACAACCCTTTACCGAACAGTTGTAAAGTTGTAAATCATTTAGCTTAACTTTCTGAAGTAGATACTTTTGAATCAGTGATGAATCCTTAACATTAATATAACCGTCAAGGTTAACATCACCTCTCTTAGGATTAGTAATGTTAAAGTTGTATTTTGTTGTAATAGGTTTATTTTTGCTTAAATCATTAAAAGTAAAACCGTTTTTCTTAGCATAATTTTTTACTGCATCAGTATATCCATTGATGATTACTTTAGAAAGTCTTACTGTTCTGTAATTTTCCCATGGAATACTTAGGTTGGTATATCCTATTGAATCAATACCAATCTTAGTAACATTTTCACCTAATGTATAGTTTGTGATACCGGTTTGTTGGAATGCGTTTTCACCAATTTTCTTTAGTGAATTTGGCAATATAATTGACTTTAAGTTTGAGTCACCTAAGAACGCAGAGTCACCGATTTCTTCAACACTTGTACCTAATTTTACTGAACGGAGATTAGCTTTGTCAGAAAAAGCTGAGTAAGGTATAACCTTAATACCGTTACCTATTGTTACTGTTTGTAAACTACTTAACTGCACAAAACAGTCATTACCGATGAATGTGTAGCTATCAGGAATTGTAAGGCTTTGTATATCATATGTGAATTCACTATTTTCAAAAATTCCATCCTCAGTACCAACAATTTTTTCACCACAAATATTTTCAGGTAATGCAAAGTTGATTGTTGAGTCTTTAAGCTTAACTTGCTTTAGTGTAGCCTGTCTGGTTTTTAAATCAACCCTATATAGATATGCTGACTCTTCTTTACTGTAGTTAGTTGTTACATTAACACCGGTTCTAGCACTGATTTCATCAATGTTAATGTAGTAGTAACCGTCATCACCTTTGGTTAAAGCCTTAGGACAATCGTCATCATTTATTGTGAAATCATCAGCATAAACCTTAATTCTTGTTTTGTTATCAGTATTTTTTTCACAAACATAATTTTCTGAAAAAGAACTAAAGTTAATGTAAATGTCCTTTGGTTTGTCAGCATTATTGTCATATACACCTATTTCATAGTAAGATGCAATCTTGTTGTTAGTAGCATTGTTGTTTGAGTAGATACAATCATCACTGCTGTTAACTGTTTCAAATACATTATAACCATAAAATTCACAATCGGTTACAGAACAATTTACTAGGGAAGATGAGATAAAGGAATATGCAATACCTGCTGAATGTTGTTCAGTTGTATTTTTGTCTAAATTGATTTTGCAGTTACTTACTGTTACATTGTCTAACTTTGAGTTGATAATTGAGTTAGATACAATAGAAACACTATTTGTACCATCAGCAGTAACGTTCTCAAAGTGTAGGTCTGTTACACTTGAAGACTTTAAATTACCGAAGAAACTTTGATACATATTTTTTTGTATATCAGAAAATACAGGTAATTTACCATTTTTGATTGTATGATTATTACCGATGAATTGAACAGTTAAGTTACCTAGGTAGTTAGATAAAGAATCTTTAATATAACTGCCTTCAAAGTCAAGGTCTGTATTTAGAATAATTTTACTAGGTGAAATATTCCCTGAACGAAGTCCTTTTGTCAATTTGTTGTAGTCATCTATACTGTTAATGTGATAAACACTGTTAACTAAGTTTTGTAATCTGTAGTTAATTAAGACAGTAGAATTATTAAGGTCAGAAGCACATACATTTTCTTTACTTAAAAGTTCCTTGCCCTTTTCAATTTCTGTATTAAGTGCAGTAACATCTTCCTTTAGAGCTTCTTCAGGATATTTTGTATTCTCAGCCTTGTTGATGGTTTCTGAAAGTTCATTCTTTACCTTTGCATTATTATCAAGATTTTTAGTAAAGGCTTTTATTGAAGAGTAGTAAATTCCAAGTGAAGTGGTTGTAGAGTCAACCCACTTGTTGCCAACATAGTAGTAAGAATTTTTGCTACTATGTGGTTTATCTTTTATATCATCAACAGTAATATAATATTTACCTTTGCTACTGACTACAACAGAAAATTTATCACCTGCATTTACCTTTACACCACTAGGTAGGTCAATGTAGTGAATACCAATGTTGTCAGCTTTACCACTTGTTTTAGCAATTACTGTACCGTCAGTAGGTGACTTGTAATTTTTGTTTAGCTTGTAAACAGAAATATCGTAAGTGTATGAACTACTTGTGCCAAAGCTAACCTGAGTGATTTCTTCATCACTTTTAGCAGTAAATATATTTGCTGACTTATCAACATTTACTGCAGCTCCATAGTAGTAACCTAACTGATATTCATTGTCATAGGCTGAGTTGTCTTGCATTATAAATTGAAAGAATTGAGTGTCTGCACATTCATATGATAGCCAAAAATATCCTTTGTCTTGATTGTCAGTACCCCAACTGTTTTTGCAAAGCCAAGCACCGTTGTTCTTAGGCTTTACTGCACCGTCAAACTTGTTACGACTATAATTATCGTTCCAACCAACAATTGCTACAACATGAGGTTGTTCATAGCCTTTTTCGATTTCTTCTTTGCTATCACAATAAGAAAATGTATCTTTAGAGTAACAACAAGATAAATTGTAATAATATACTCCGATAGCACCGTTATTTATAATGTTGTCTTTTAATGTATTTTTATTATTGCTAAGCTGATTGTAGTCCTTTAGACGATAGTCAGAGTAAAACCTTAGTGCTTCGGAATATCCAAGAAGTGAATTTTCATAAGGCATCAATGTTTCAGGATAAGTACCGAAACCACAGTTTAGTCCTTGTGCAACATAAACAGGCCAACCACCATATGAACCTTTGTACTCATCATAAAAATAGTCATTATAAAAAGGTGAATTTTCATCATCAGTATTTGTCATAATGTAATAAGGTGTTGCAGTTTGTGCAATGTCAAGCTTTTCTGATGGATTGTCACCAATCTTTTTTGATAGGCTAGGATTTGACAGAATGTTTGATTCAATTGATGCAGTAGCACCAAATGACCAACAGTAACCATCATCACCTTGATCCTTTACTTTAGTAACTCTTTTATAATCTCTTAAGTCATACTTTTTTGGATAAGTAGCTTTTGTACTTTTTGTATCATTAAGTGACTCAACAGATACTTCTTTACTGTTATCCTTTATGTAACTGATACTGCCATCATCATTTAATTTGCTTTTTATAGTAGAAATATTTTCTTTATCAACTGTAGCCATATTTGCCGATATAGCAGTAAAAGGTAATGAAGATAAAGTTGCAGTTATTGCCAGTAATATTGACAGTAACTTTTTACTATGTTTCATTTTAAATCTCCTTTTCTATAATGTATATTATTATTTATTATATTTTATCATATGAAATTTTTGCGTTCAATTAAATATAATTTAAAAATAGTATCATAAAAGTTTAAAATAAATATACCCTTATTACGGTAGAAGTAATAAGGGTATTATGCTTATTTATCAGTCTTATTTAGTTTGAAAATTTTTGTAGGAACTACACTACCGATAAAAGCAGAAAGTAATACCCAAGGGATAACATTAACATCAAAACAAAGTAACAGTAGCATTGTAACTGCCAAAGGTTTTTTCATTGTTACACCCAGTAAACCGGCAGTAACAACAGCTGAACAAAATGCAACATCAAGACCTGTTAGCATACCAATACCAAAGCCAATACTAACACCACAGAAAATTACAGGGAAGAAGTGACCACCTTTCCAACCTGACTTTATGCAAATGTTAGTTAAAAATAATTTTAACAGTCCACTTCCAATAAGTACCCAAGGTGCAAATTTTATATAGCCATCTTTAAGTACATTGATACTTTCTTCACCTGAAAACATTGACAAAGGAAAATATGTACCAACAATACCTAGGATAATACCACCGAGAGTTGTGCTGACTATAATGCCACACTTACCTTGAATTACTTTGAAAATTTTTTCACTGAACTTTTCAGCCATTACAAATATAAAGCCACAAATTATCCCAACAATAGAGAGAGGTATTGCAAGTAAATATTCAGCAGTAGAGATACTTTCACCACCAAGTTTAGGCAATCCCATACCACCACCGAATATTGAGTTTAGCACTAGCAAAGTACCACTGGCAAAAAGTACTGCAACAATATTTGAAATGATTTTTGTTGACCGTACAAGGTCAGGCTTGTCTTTGCTGTCAAGTCTTTCTTCACTGACAGATGCAAGACCAAATAAAGGTGCATAAAAAACTGCACTAAGGGTAGCACTGATTCCAACTTCCATAAGTTCGGGAATTTTGCTTTTTGCATCTTTCATATGACTACCTGCCCAGTAACAAAGACCCACAATAACACCGGTAAGACCGGCTTCAGGACCAATACTGCCACCAAAGACTAAAGGCAATAAAGCAGATATACATAGGAAAAGAACTCTGTTGTAAGGATAGAATTTGTCTTTCTTAACTTTCTTCATAACTTCATCAAGTTCATCAGGTATAGCGTTAGTGTATTTTTGCCATATTCCAAGAACTATACCACCTACTGTACAAACAATAAGTGTGTAAAACTTAAAGTCAATATTTTGAGGTACAACATTCCACAGTAAATGAATACCGTAGTTCATCAGCTTTAAAAATAACCATACTATAAGAGAAACTACTGCACCACTAAATCCACAAAATAAGTAGTACAGAAAATTATTAGCTATTGTGTTCTTTTTCATTCCATCTCCTCCAAACTAATTATAAAATAATTATACTATAAAACAATATATAAAATCAATATTTTTGTGCAAAAAGTATATAATTTTATTTATTCTTATTTAAATTATCAATATGGAAGATAAGTCCCATTTTTGGTACAGAGAATGTGGTATTATATTTATATAGATTAGAAAGAGTGAATTGCTATGGTTGGTTCGGATAAAAATTAATGTATGAGCTAGCAGATGGTTTGTTATCTTCTGAAAAAAGAATAAATGAAATATTAGATTTAGCTAATCAAAATCTAGATGAAAAAGAAATGATGAAAGCATTAAAAGAAATAAGATACAGAGATAATATACCGTATGAACATCAATAATTTTAATATAATTTATAAAAAGTCTTGCAAATCACAACACTTTTCGGTAAATAAATGATACAATGATTATAAAGTGAAAATTATTTAAAGGAGAAGTTCTATGAAAATAATGCACCTAAGTGACTTACATATTGGTAAGAAAGTAAATGAATATTCAATGCTACAAGACCAAATATATATTCTAAAAGAAATTTTACGGATAATAGATAATGAAAAGGTAGAAACTGTCATTATTGCAGGAGATGTATATGATAGGTCACTACCACCTAATGAGGCATTAGAACTTTTTGATGAATTCTTATATCAGTTGTCCGGTAGAAATGTAAATGTATTTGTTATTAGTGGCAACCACGACAGTCCTGAACGCATATCATATGGTGGCAGAATGATGACGGAAAATAAAATTTTTCTTTCACCTGTTTATGATGGCAATGTTAAGCCTATTACATTAAATGATGATTATGGAGAAGTTAACTTTTATCTATTACCATTTGTTAGACCGGCTGATATTAGAAGATATTTCCCTGATGAAAATATTGAAAATTATACCGATGCAGTAAAAGTTGCAATTGACAATATGAATGTAGATTTTAGTGAGAGAAATATTCTTATTACTCATCAGTTTGTTACAGGTGCTGAACTTTCTGAGTCTGAGGATATTATAGTAGGTGGTACTGACAATGTTAGTGGTGAAGTATTTGATGGCTTTGACTATGTGGCACTTGGTCATATCCACAGAGAACAAACTGTAGGTAAAGATAACATTAGATATTGTGGCACACCACTAAAGTATTCTTTCTCAGAGGCTAAGAATATTAAGTCAGTTACTATCCTGGATTTTAATGATAAGGGAAATATAGAGTATTCCAAAATCCCACTAACACCATTTAGAGATATGAGAGAAATTCGTGGTACTTATTATGAACTAACTCTAAAGAGTAATTATGAAAGTACAAACACAGAGGACTACCTACATATCACTTTAACTGATGAAGAGGATATTCCTGATGCAATCGGTAAGCTAAGGTCTATTTATCCCAATATTATGAAACTTGATTATGATAACTTACGAACAAGAGGTAGTGGTACTGTTGATGCTATAGAAAATATTGAAAGTAAAAGTCCCTTTGAACTTTTTGCCGATCTTTTTAAACAACAGAATAATCAAGATATGAGTGAAGAACAAGAAGAAATTATGAGAAACTTAATTGATAAGATTTGGGAGGAAAACTAATGCGACCATTAAGTATTACAATATCAGCCTTTGAGTCCTATGCAGATACAGTTACTATTGATATGGAAAGCCTAGGCAAAAGTGGACTTTACCTAATTACAGGTGACACAGGTGCAGGTAAAACCACAATCTTCGATGCTATTCATTTTGCCCTTTATGGAGATGCCAGTACAGATGGTCGTGAAAACAAAACCCTAAGGTCAAAGTATGCCGACCCTGAAACTAAAACAGAGGTTCAACTGAAATTTGAATATGGTGGTAAGGTTTATCAAATTAAGAGAAACCCTGAGTATTTGCGTCCTAAGAAAAGGGGAGAGGGATTTGTAAAAGAACCTACTAATGCTGAGCTTGTTTATCCCGATGGTAGTGTGGTTTCTTCCAAAAATGCAGTTGATACCAAGATAAAAGAAATTATCGGTTTAGATAAAAATCAGTTTTCACAGATTGTTATGTTGGCTCAAGGTGAATTCAAAAAGTTACTTACTTCCGGTACAACTGAAAAGCAGAAGATTTTTAGACATATTTTCAAAACAGAAAAATATGAAACCTTACAAAGAGCCTTATCTGCCCAAAAGAGTATTGTGGACAGTAAATTGAAACAAGAGAGGTTAAGTGTACAGCAGTATATTAACGGTACAATTTGTGAAGAAACAGAGGATAATGTTGCCTTAATTGAAAAGGCAAAAAGTGTAGTTCCAAATATAGAAGAGATTGAGAACTTTCTAACTAACCTCATTTCTAATGATGAAAAAGAATTAAAAGCATTAGAAGAAAAGAAAGAGAAATTAGAAAGTCAAAAGACTTCTTTGGATAAAAGTATAGAAAATTATAATTCTTTTGTAGAATTATCAAGTAAGATTAAAACTAATTCCGAAAACTTAGCTAATCTAAATACTAGTTTGAAAAGTTCAAAGGCTGAACTACTGGAAAAGAACAAAGAAAAGCGATGGACTGAACTTGGACAAGAGATTGGCAAAATCCAAAATACCTTGCCTAAGTATAAGGGACTTGACTCTCTAAGCAGTCAGTTACAGAATAAAAGCATTGAGAAAAAGAAGAATGAAAATTCTGTAAAAGAATTATCAGATAAAGCTGAAAGCCTTTCCCTAGAGGTTGAAAAGAATTCTAAGGAACTTGAAACAATGGGTAATGTTCAAGTTGAGATAGAGAAAATTTCTAATCAAAAGGAAAGCATTGAGGAAAAAGGTAATGTACTTAGAGGTATAGAAGAGGAAATTAAAAACCTACAAAAACTTCAAGAAAAATACATTACTGTCAAAACTGATTTTGAAAATAAGTTGAAGGTTGCCAATGGTTACAAGGATGAATACGACAATTTAAGTATAGCCTATCTTAATGACCAAGCCGGTGTTTTGGCTGATAGTTTGGAAGAAAATAAGCCTTGTCCTGTATGTGGTTCAACAGTCCATCCTCATAAAGCAGTTAAGTTGCCTAATGCACCAACTAAAGAAATGGTTGAGTCAGCAAAGAACAATTACGAAAGGTATCAAAAAGTTATTGATACTGAAAGACAAAATGTTTTTAGCAAACATGGTGAATTAAAGGAAAAGGCAAATACCCTTGAAACAAAGGTTCATGAAATATTAGGTGATTACAAGTTGCTTGATGCCCTTGAAATTATTAAGAAAGAGGTTTCTGATTTAGCAGATAATTATGTTAAGCTAGACAAAACCTTAAAAGCATTACAAATAAAGAGTAACAGAAAGCAGGAACTTGAAAGAATTATTCCTGAAAAGAATAATGAAATCAATGAACTGAATAAGCGAATTACCGTAGTAAAGATTGCAGTAGCGTCTTGTGAAGCTGATATTACTTCTTATGAAGAGCAGTATAATTCTCTAAAGAAAGAATTACAGTTTGGTAGTGAAAGTGAAGCAGTTAAGAAGATTAACAGTATTAATGCAGTTATAAATGCTGAAAAAGCTGATTATAATTCTGCATTAGAAAAATATAATCAGTATGAAAAATCGATTTCAGCAACCGATGCATCAATCAAAGCATTAAAAGGTCAACTTGAAAAGATAGATAAAGTACAGGATATAGATAAGGTTAAAATCAAGAGAGATGAAACTGAAAAGGCTATCAGTGATTTATCTAATGAAACTAAAGCCATTAATTATAGATATTCTGCTAACACAAATGTTTTGGCTAATGTAAAGAGAGAAAATGAAAATCTTATCAAAGCCGAAAGAGAATTTAAGCTGATTTCACCACTTGCAAGTACAGCCAATGGTGGTATCGGTGTTAACAAGATGGAGCTTGAAACATTTGTACAGTTAAATTACTTTGACCGTATTCTTGCTAAAGCAAATAAACGATTAATGGAAATGACAAGTGGTCAGTATGAGTTGGTTCGCCAAACAGAGTCAAGTGATGGCAGAACTAAATTCGGACTTGACCTTAATGTATATGACCATCATTGTGGCAGTGAAAGAGCAATTAGTTCACTTTCCGGTGGTGAGTCCTTTAAGGCAGCACTTTCATTAGCTTTGGGTCTTTCTGATGAAATTCAGTCCTCAGCCGGTGGTATCAAGATAGACACAATGTTTGTTGATGAAGGCTTTGGTTCACTTGATGATGAATCATTAAGACAAGCAATGAATGTACTTATTAAACTTTCCGGCAGTAACCGACTTGTAGGTATTATTTCCCATGTAACAGAACTAAAGGATAGAATTGATAAACAGATTGTTGTTACCAAAACCCCTAATAAAGGTAGTAAAATTGAAATTATTTGTTAAATTACTGCAACACTTACAAATGGCAAGAAACTTTATTGCTATGTAACAGTTACTACTTCTCCTAAACTAAGCAGAACTACTTTGAACTTGAAGAAAGGCAAAACTGCTACAGTATAATTAACAGGTAAAGTTGCAAATATAAACAATAAGTATTACAACACTAAGGTTGCAAAGATTGTTTCAAAGGCTAACACAACTTCTATTAAGGTTAAAGCACTAAAGAAAGGCACAACTACTCTAAAGATTAGAGTTAACGGTGTAAATGTGCTAAGACTAAAAGTTAAAGTAAAGTAAAATTTTAAGTGATTTATAGAAACATACCTTAATTAGTATTAGGGTATGTTTCTTTATTTTACAGTTGACAAAATTCTACATTTAGTAGTATATTAATAGATAGGGAGTTTGCAAATTAGCAATCTGAGAGGAAGTTGACAACTTCGACCTAGTACCTGATTTGGATAATGCCAGCGTAGGGAAATAATTGACTTATTTGACGGGTATGCCTTTGGTATGCCCGTTTTTGTATGTAAAATATTTTAATTTATATGTTTGGAGGTAACAATTATGTTAGGTAATTGCCTTGATAATGTTAGAAAAAGTGTTCCACTTGTACACAACATTACTAACTATGTAACAGTAAATGATGTTGCAAATGTACTTCTTGCTTGTGGTGGCAGTCCTATTATGTCTGATGAACCTGATGATGTAGCAGATATTACATCAATCTGTGGTGGTCTAAATATTAATATCGGCACACTTAATAAGCGTTCAATTGAAGGTATGTTTATTGCCGGTAAAAAGGCAAATGAACTTAACCACAAGGTTCTTCTTGATCCGGTAGGTGCCGGTGCATCTGCACTTCGTACAAATACTGCAGTTAAGCTAATGAAAGAAATTAAGTTTGATGTTGTTCGTGGTAACATTTCAGAAATCAAAACTTTAGCCTTAGGTAGTGGCACAACTAAGGGTGTTGATGCTGATGTGGCAGATACTGTTACAGAAGATAACCTTGATTCATCAGTAAAGTTTGTAAAGAATTTTGCAAAGAGCATCAACTCAGTAGTAGCAATTACAGGTGCTATTGACCTTGTAAGTGACGGTGAAAAGTGCTATGTAATCCGTAACGGTGAAGCTGATATGAGCAAAATCACAGGTACAGGCTGTCAGCTTTCAGGTATGACAACTGCATTTATTGTAGCTAATCCTGACAATGTACTTGAAGCAGTAGCATCAGCAGTTTGTACAATGGGTCTTGCAGGTGAAATTGCAAAAACAAGAATGGTTGAGGGTGACGGTAACTCAACATACCGTAACAGAATTATTGATGCTATCTATAATATGGATGGTGAAACATTAAATAAGGGAGCAAAGTATGAATTGCGATAAGAAAGATTTACTTCTATATGCAGTAACCGATAGACATTGGTTAAATGGTGAAACTCTTTATAGCCAAGTAGAAAAGGCTCTTAAAGGTGGAGCAACATTTATTCAGCTAAGAGAAAAGAAACTTGATGAAGGTTCTTTCCTAGAAGAAGCAAAGGAAATTCAGAAACTTTGTAAGGAATACAATGTACCATTTGTGATTAATGACAATGTAGAAATTGCAAAGGAAATTAATGCTGATGGTGTCCATGTTGGTCAAAGTGATATGGAAGCACAGAATGTAAGAGAAATTCTGGGTGATGACAAAATCATCGGTGTATCAGCTCAAACAGTAGAACAAGCACTACTTGCTGAAAAGCATGGTGCTGACTACCTAGGTGTTGGTGCAGTTTTCAAAACAGGTTCAAAGGATGACGCTGAAGAAGTTTCTCACGATGAACTTGAAAGAATTTGTAAAGCAGTTTCAATTCCTGTAATTGCAATTGGTGGTATTACTCACGATAATGTAAAAGAACTTGCCGGTAGAGGTATAGTTGGTATTGCAGTTATCAGTGCAATTTTCGCTCAAAAAGATATTGAAAATGCTACAAAAGAATTAAAAGCAGAAACTTTAAAAACAGTAAACAATGATTAAGGGAGCAATATTTGATGTAGATGGCACTATATTGAATTCTATGGGTATATGGAATGATGTAGGTGCAATCTATCTTAGAAAAAAGAACAAGATTCCAAAGGAAGGTTTAGGGAAGATACTTTACTCTATGAGTTTAACTGAGGGAGCAAAGTATATGATAGACAATTACTACCTTGATAATTCTGTAGAAGAAATAATTGAAGGTGTGCTTTCTATAATAAATGACTTTTATCTTCATGAAGTACAAACTAAAAATGGAGTAGTTAATTTACTTAAATTTCTTAGAAAGAATAATATCAAAATGATTGTTGCCACTTCCAGCGACTATAACCAGATTGATAAAGCCTTTAAAAGGCTAAAGATTCGTAATTTCTTCATAGATATTCTAACTTGTGAAACAGTAGGCAAGAGTAAGTCTTATCCTGATATTTATCTAAAATGTGCAGAAATTTTAGGTACAAAACCGGAAGAAACTTTGGTATTTGAAGATGCATTATTTGCCATCAAAACGGCAGAAAAAGCAAACTTCAAAGTAGTAGGAGTATATGACCCTGCTGAAATGAAAAATAAAAATAGTATACAAAGCCTTGTAAAATATTACATACAAGACTTTAGTAAAGTGGCAGATTGGGGGCACCACCTTCTGTCACTATAAATAATTAATGCGAAAAAGGAGATTATTATGAGAACAGCATTAACAATCGCCGGTAGTGACTCCGGTGGAGGCGCCGGTATCCAAGCAGATATTAAAACAATGATTACAAATGGAGTTTTTGCCACTTGTGCAATCACTGCTTTAACTGCACAGAATACTTTAGGCGTAACAGGTATTATGGATGTGGATGATGAATTTTTGGGTAAAGAACTTGACGCAGTCTTTACAGACATTTATCCGGATGCCGTAAAGATAGGTATGGTTTCTTCATCAGCACTTATTAAGAAAATCGCAGAAAAGCTAACTTTCTACAAAGCTAAGAACATTGTTGTTGACCCGGTAATGGTGGCAACAAGTGGTTCAAAGCTAATTAGTGATGATGCTATTGAAACTCTAAAGAACAATTTGTTTTCTTTAGCTACTGTACTTACTCCAAATATCCCTGAGGCAGAGGTTATCTCTGATATGAAAATCACTAATGAGGATGAGATGATTGAGGCTTCTAAAATTATTAGCGAAAAGTACAACTGTGCTGTCCTACTAAAAGGTGGACACAAAGTAAATGATGCAAATGACTTGCTATATAGAAATGGCAGTTACAAGTGGTTCTACGGTAAAAGAATTGATAACCCTAATACTCACGGTACAGGTTGCACACTTTCAAGTGCTATTGCCTCAAACCTAGCTAAGGGTTACGACCTTGACACATCAGTTTCTCGTTCAAAGGAATATATTTCAGGTGCATTAGGTGCAATGCTTGACCTTGGAAAGGGTAGTGGACCTATGAACCATGGATTTGATATTTCAAGTGATTATGTTTTAGAGAAGGAGAATAAAGATGAATAAAAAGGGTACAAGTTTATTTGAAAATGGGTTAATCTGGTTTGGTGCAGGTGTTTCATTGGCAGAAATTCTAACAGGAACATATTTTGCACCGCTGGGTTTTCAAAAAGGCATTTGGGCAATCATTATCGGACATATCATTGGATGTTTAATGTTGTTCTTTGCAGGTTTAATCGGTGGTAAAGTAAGAAAAAGCTCAATGGAAACAGTTAAGCAGAGCTTTGGCTCAAAGGGTGGTTTACTTTTCTCAGTACTAAATGTTCTTCAACTCGTTGGTTGGACAGCTATTATGATTTATGACGGAGCAATTTCTGCTACAAGTATTTTCAATACAGGCAGATGGGTATGGTGCTTAGTTATCGGTGCATTAATTGTGCTATGGATTTTAATTGGTATCAAGAATTTAGGTAAGGTAAATACAGTTGCTATGTCAGCACTGTTTATCCTAACAATTATTCTTTGCTTTGTTATTTTTAATGATGGTACATTTACTTCAACAATTAGTGACGAAATGACATTTGGTGCAGCAGTTGAACTTTCTGTTGCAATGCCACTATCTTGGTTACCACTAATCTCTGACTATACAAGAGAAGCTGAAAAGCCTGTTAAGGCTACAGCAGTAAGTGCTATTACATACGGTATCATCAGTTGTTGGATGTATGTAATCGGTATGAGTGCAGCTATCTTTACAGGTGAAAGTGATATTGCTCAGATTATGATTAAAGCAGGTCTTGGTATTGCAGGTCTACTAATCATTATTTTCTCAACAGTTACAACTACTTTCCTAGACGCTTATTCTGCCGGTATTTCAGCTGAGTCAATTTTCTCAAAGCTAAAGGGTAAGTATATGGCAGTTGCAGTTACCGTTATAGGTACAATCGGTGCAATTATTTTCCCAATGGACGATATTACAGATTTCCTATATTTAATTGGTTCTGTATTTGCACCTATGATTGCAATTCAAATTGCCGATTTCTTTATCTTAAAAGAAGATAGAAGTAATAAACAAGTTTCTATCGTTAATCTACTTGTATGGGTAGTTGGCTTTGTAGTTTATAGACTACTAATGCAGGTCGATATTATTGTTGGTAATACTTTACCGGATATGCTTATTACATTAATCCTATGTGTAGTAGTTAACCTAATCGTAAAAGCAGTTAAGAAGAAAAATTGATTTAATTAGTGTTTTTTTAACTTAATAAGCTGATAATTTATCCCCTAGATTTCTAGGGGATTTTCTTTTATATGATTATTTCAAAAAAAATTTTTAAGATATAGTGTTGTTTTCACACAAAAATCTATCACATTTTACATAATTAATATTGAAAATTTAATAAAGTAATAATATAATAAAGGTATACAGAAAGGATGGTCAATATGGAAAAGATAAGATTTCTACAATGTTTGTCAAAGCAATATCCCACAATAGATAGTGCAGCAACAGAAATTATCAACTTGCAGTCTATACTTAACTTGCCTAAAGGTACAGAGCATTTTTTGTCTGATATTCATGGTGAATACAGAGCTTTTTCTCATGTACTTCGCAACGGTTCAGGTGCAGTTATGAAGAAGATTGATGATGTATTTGGAGATACTCTATTTGAAGACCAAAAGGAAGATTTAGCATCTTTAATATACTACCCATCCGAAAAGCTAGATTATGTTAAGTCACAAGGAAAAGCTGATGACAGTTGGTATCGTACAACTTTATACAGATTGGTTTCTGTATGTCAGATAGTTTCTTCCAAATATACTCGTTCAAAGGTTAGAAAGGCTATGCCTGATAACTTTAGATATGTTATTGAGGAACTTATTACAGAGAAAAAGGAAGTTCTAAACAAAAAGGCTTACTATGACGAAATCATCAATACAATTATTGAAATTGGTTGTGCTGATGAATTTATCATTGAAATGTCTAACCTAATTCAGCAACTTGTAATTGACCATTTACATATTATCGGTGATATTTATGACAGAGGTTACGGTTCTCATTTTGTAATGGATAGTTTGCTTAACTACCATAGTCTTGATATTCAGTGGGGTAATCACGATGTATTGTGGATGGGTGCATCAGCAGGACAAACTGCTTGTATTGCAAACATTGTTCGTACAAGTATTTTGTATGATAACCTATCTGTACTTGAAAATGGTTACGGTATCAGTATGATGCCTCTTGTACTTTTTGCTATGGAGCAATATGCCGATGACCCTTGTGAGCAGTTTGCCATTAGATTTAGACACAATCAAGGTATGACTACCCAAACAAAACTTGCAATGAAAATGCAAAAAGCTATCACTGTTATTCAGTTTAAACTTGAGGGACAGCTAATTGCAAAACACCCTGAATACAAAATGGATAACAGAAGATTACTTGATAAGATTGATATTAAAAAGGGTACTGTTTTGTTAGATGGTAAGGTATATGAAATTCTGGACAAAAATTTTCCTACTATTAATTTTGACAATCCTTATGAGCTGACTAAGGAAGAACAATCTGTTATTGCGAAACTTAGAAATTCATTTATAAATTGTGGTAAACTAAAGAAACATATTAAGTTATTACTTAATAAAGGTGGACTTTATCGAGTTTATAACAACAACATTCTTTTCCATGGTTGTGTGCCAATGAATGAGGACGGTACTTTTAGAAAGATAAATCTTTTTGGTGAGGATTTGTGTGGTAAGGCTCTTTATGATGAGATTGAGCGTTGTGCCAGAAAAGCATTTTTCTCAGTAAATGAAGATGAGAGAAGAACCGGTAGGGATATTCTATGGTACTTATGGAATGGTCCTGATTCTCCACTTTATGGTCGTGACAAAATGACCACATTTGAAAGATACTTTATTGAAGATGAATCAACCCATAAAGAAAAGAAAGATGTTTATTATAAACTAATTAATGATGATGAAATGGTTGACAGAATTTTTGCTGAATTTGGAGCAAAAGGTGAAAATGCCCATATTATCAACGGTCATGTTCCTATTCATCATACTGAGGGTGAAAGTCCTGTTAAGTGTAACGGTAAGGTTATTTTGATTGACGGGGGATTTAGTCAGCCTTATCATAAGGTAACAGGTATTGCCGGTTACACATTAATTTATAATTCCTATGGTTTAATGCTAACTGCCCATGAACCTTTTAAGTCTGTAGATGCTACAATTAGAAGTGGCAGAGATATGCAGACAAATCAAGTAGCAAAGGAAGTTAGCCAAAAGAGAATTCTTGTAGGTGATACTGATAACGGTAAAAGGCTAAGAGAAAATATCAAGGACCTAAAGGAACTTATCAAAGCATATAGAGATGGTACAATTCGCCAGAACCAAAAGAACTAATGAAAGGTAGATTTTATGACCTTACAACAACTTAAATATGTTGTAGCAGTAGCAGATAAAGGCACAATCAGCAAAGCGTCAAAGGAACTTTTTGTTTCTCAACCTAGCCTTACAAATGCTATTAGAGAACTGGAAAAGGAAATGAATATTTCTATTTTTAATAGAACAAATAAGGGTACTGTTGTTTCGCAAGAAGGTGAGAAGTTCCTGCGATATGCTCGTCAAGTGCTGGAACAAGCAAGTTTACTTGAAAGTGCTTTTAAAGGCAATGTAAAGCAGAAAAAAAGCTTTTGTGTGTCAACTCAGCACTATTCCTTTGCCGTCAATGCATTTGTTGATTTAATCAAAAAGTATGGGGAAGATGAGTATGATTTTTCTCTGAGAGAAACAGAAACTTATGAAGTTATTGATGATGTTGCCAAGATGAAAAGTGAACTGGGGATTGTATATCTTAATTCTTTTAACGAAAAAGCATTGGGAAAAATCTTTAAAAGTAATAACCTAAAGTTTACAGAATTATTTACTGCCAATCCTCATATTTTTGTCAGCACAAGTAATCCATTAGCAAATAAAAAGTCTGTAAAAATGAAAGACTTAGCACCATATCCGTATTTGTCATACGAACAAGGTGAGCATAATTCTTTCTACTATTCTGAAGAAATTTTCAGCACAGAAGAACGACTAAAGAATATTAGAGTAACTGATAGAGCAACTCTGTTTAACCTATTAATCGGTCTTAACGGCTATACAGTTTGTAGTGGTGTTATTGACAGTTCGTTAAACGGTGAGAATATTGTTAGTATTCCTCTTGATAAAGAGGGGGTTATGCGTGTAGGTATCTTAACTCATAATGATATTATCCAAAGCGAAATGGCTCAGTATTATATTAGTTCACTAAGTAAGTATATTAATGTAGAATAAAGATATGAAATAACGGTTATCTATAGCTTGAAACTATAGATAACCGTTATTTTTATGTATTTTACAACAATTATTTTACCTTGTATAATTGAAACATAAAATGAAATGCGAGGTAATTTAAATGAGTAATTTACATATTCCTTTTAGATATGATGTTGTAGGCAGCTTTCTAAGACCTGCAAAATTAAAAGAAGCAAGAGCAGATTTTGAACAAGGCAAAATTACTGCTGATGAACTAAAAGCAGTAGAAGATAAGGCTATTATCGACCTAGTAGAAAAGCAGAAGAAAGCCGGACTAAAGGTTATCACAGACGGTGAATTCCGTAGAGCAACTTGGCATTTGGACTTTATGTGGGGATTTAATGGTGTTGAACACAAGAAAACTGAAAAGGGTGTTCAGTTCCATGGTGAACCGGCACTAATTGACGATACATGGTTAAGTGATAAAATCACAGTAGACAACCACCCATTTGTAGAACACTACAAATTTGTTAAGGCTTTAGAAGATGAAAATACTGTTGCAAAACAGACAATCCCAGCACCGGCACAGTTCTTCCAGCAGATGATTATTCCGGCAAATCTTGAAACAACAAGAAAGTTCTATCAAACAGATGAAGAACTAATTGAAGATATTGCAAAGGGCTATAGAAAGGTTATTAAGGACCTATATGATGCCGGTTGTAGAAATGTTCAGTTTGATGACTGTACATGGGGTGTATTAGTAGCAGAGGGCAGTGTTGCTCGTTACGGCGAAGGTGCTGACTTTAAGGAAATCAGCGAAAAGCTACTAAAAGTAAACAACCTAGCTATTGAAGGTAAACCTGAAGATATGGTTATTGCTACTCATGTTTGTAGAGGTAACTACCACTCAGCTTACTTTAGCAGTGGTGCTTATGATCCTGTAGCAGAACCACTATTCGGCAGAGAAAATGTGTCTGCTTATTATCTTGAATTTGATGATGAACGCTCAGGTTCATTTGAACCATTAAAGTATGTTTCAGGTGACAAGAAAGTTGTTCTTGGTCTTATTACTTCTAAGTCACCTAAGTTGGAAGACAAGAAGGTAGTAATTGACAGAATTAAGGAAGCATCAAAGTATGTTCCACTTGACAGATTATACCTAAGTCCTCAGTGTGGTTTTGCATCATGTGAAATCGGTAACAAACTTACTGAAGAAGAACAGTGGGCAAAGATTGCTCTTGTTAAGGAAATTGCAGAAGAAGTTTGGGGCTAATCTAAATATAAAACAAAGGTTCAGCAGAATGTGCTGAACCTTTTTGTATATATAAAGAATAATTATACATAAATTACGGTTTTGTCTATTAAAAAAAGTAAAAAGAATGTTAATACTTTCACAAGATTGTTAAAACTTCGTCAATATGCACAAGGTATTGTTAAAATATTATCAAAAACTGTATTCTTTTAAAGAATAATATTTATTGACTTTGCATAATTATAATATATATCTTTTGTACAAACCTAAACAAACTTCAAATATTCGTTGTGTTATTATACAAAAATATTTTTTAATCTTCTGTTATTATTACACTATACGCATAAAAAATAAAGTTGTATAATATAACCAAAGCAAAAGAGCTTTAGGTGTTAAAATCAAATTTGAAAGGATGAATTTTATGAAATTTGAGAAAGTTTTAGCTGAAAGAAAAGACAAAGTCATTTACAAAGACGGCGACAAGTGTATCAAAGTTTTTGATGAAAATTATAAAAAATCAGATATTCTGAATGAAGCTCTTAATCAGGCTCGTGTAGAAGAAACCGGTCTTAACATACCAAAGATTCACGAAGTTACAAAGATTGACGGTAAGTGGGCAATCGTAACTGACTTTATTGAGGGCAAGACACTTGCTCAGTTAATGGAAGAAAACCCTGACAAGGAAGATGAATATCTAAATCAGTTTGTTGATATTCAACTTGAAATTCTTGGCAAGAAAGCTCCTCTACTAACTAAGCTATGGGACAAAATGTCCAGAAAGATTGACGAAACAACTCTTGATGCAACAACAAGATTTGAACTTCAAGCTAGAGTTTCCGGTATGAAGCGTCATCACAAGGTTTGCCATGGTGACTTTAACCCAAGTAACATTATTATCACACCTGATGGTGTTCCATATGTACTTGACTGGTCACACGCAACTCAGGGTAATGCATCTGCTGATGCAGCAAGAACTTACCTAATCTTTACTTTAGCCGGTAATGAAGAACTAGCTAAGAAGTATCTAAAGCTATTTAGCAAGAAAGCTGATATTCCAATTCAGCTGGTACAAGAATGGATGCCTGTTGTTGCAGCATCTCAGTCAGTTAAGGGCAACCCTGAAGAGAGAGAACTACTTCTATCTTGGGCAGATGTTGCTTCTTACGAATAATTAATAATAGTTAATAATCTATTTCCTTTTTTATAAAATCTGACCTAAGTAAAGGGACTACCAATGGTAGTCCCTTTATGTTGCAATTATATGTATTTTCTAAATTAGAATTATAAATCAATATCAAGTTCAACAGGACAATGGTCACTCCCCATAATGTCTGTGTGAATTTTACTATCAATTATTTTGTCTTTGATAGAGTCTGATGTGATAAAGTAGTCAATACGCCATCCGGCATTGTTCTTTCTGGCATTGAAGCGATAACTCCACCAACTGTAAATTCCTTCTTTATCAGGATATAAATAACGGAAAGAATCACTAAAACCTGAATTAAGCAGTTTGGTCATTTTTTCTCTTTCTTCATCAGAGAAACCTGCATTCTTTCTGTTTGTTTTAGGGTTCTTTAGGTCAATTTCGTTGTGTGCAACATTAAGGTCACCACAGAGAATAACAGGCTTTTTCTTGTTAAGTCTCAGTAAATATTCCCTAAAATCATCCTCCCACTTCATTCGGTAATCAAGTCTTTTTAACTCATTTTGTGAGTTAGGAGTGTAACAAGTAACAAAGAAAAAGTCCTCAAATTCAAGGGTAATTACTCTGCCCTCAGTGTTATGCTCATCAATTCCTATGCCATTAGTAACTGCTAATGGTTCTTTTTTTGTGAAAATTGCAGTGCCTGAGTAACCCTTTTTCTCAGCATAATTCCAGTATTGATAGTATCCCTCAAGTGGTAAATCAATCTGTCCTTCTTGTAATTTTGTTTCTTGTAAGCAGAAAATATCTGCATCAAGCTTATTAAAAATATCAACAAAGCCTTTAGTAACACAGGCTCTTAATCCATTAACATTCCATGAAACCATTTTCATAACAATCATTCCTTTCTATATAGAAAAAACTTTGGCAAATAAAAACCAAAGTTTTTTATTTTATTAAGTTATTAGTACCTTTCTTTTTGCTTTTTGGTTTGTCAAAGAGAGGATTAACCTTTTTAATTCTAACCTGTAAAGACCTATCAATACTTGTTGATACACTAGGAAGTTGCACCTTGTTTTTGTCACTTCTAACAACAAGATTTTTGTCAATGCTAGGGAAAATCTTAATGATATGTGATTTTTTAATTTTCTTAGTTCCTTTCTTTTCTTCCTTAGGTGGTAGTTCCTCTGTAGTATCATTAGATTTAGTTTCTTCAATTTGATTAATATTTTGAGAAATTTCCTTAGAAAGAATAGGTAGCTTAATCTTTACACCACAAGTGTATTTTTCTAAATTAGAAAAATACCATTTAGGTTGCAATGTACTGTCAATGCTTTTCTTAATATTGCCACTCTGTAAAATAGGTTCAACACTTCTTTTAATTTCTCTAAAAGAAAAAATATTGTGCTTTTTATGAAAAGTATTTTCTTTATGAGAATTAACATCATTTTCAATTTGTGAAATATCTTTGATTTTAATATTGTGCTGAATAGCAATTCTTTCCGGAATACGAACATAAACTTCCGGTGGTACATCATATTCAGTAATAACCGGTTTAGGTGTTGCAACAGTTAGGTAGTATTTTTCATAGTCCTTTATACCACTTGTATTATTCTTTAAAGGAATTTCAGTCACTTCATCAACAGTAAAACCGGCATTGTCCAACAAAAATTCTTCACTGCAACTTTTTTTGTTACCACATTTGCTCAGGGTAATAACTTTTCCATCAGTAGCAACAAGCCTTTTAATTTCAGAAAGAATGTGAGTTCTATTTTTGCCACTTTCCATTGTGTATAGTGGACCCAGTAGCAGAACAACATCAGCTTTATTCTTTGTAGGAATTTTCCTACTGTCGTTTATAAAGTTGTTGTAAGCCACAAATGGATTTTCGTGGTCAATATGTTCCAAATCTTTAGGGGATAGAGGAACAATTTTTCCTAAGTTATTCTCCTTAATCCATTTTGAAAAGTAGTCATAACCACACCTTAAGTCCATAACCCTTGTATCTTTTGATAGATATTGGGATATTATATTTTGAATGTGACAATACTCGTTTTTGTCCATAAGTAAATATCCCCTTTCATCAAAATATACAACATCATTATAACAAAAGTATGGTGTATTAGCAAGACAAATAAACATATATACTTGCTTATTTGTAAAATTGTTGTTAATTATTACTTATTAATCTCATTGACTGTAGATTATAGTTTTAAATTTAGACTATTGAATATAATTTGTTGTTGAAAAAGAAAGTGATATATGATAACATAATCAGGATAAATCTTGTGTGGTAAATTTATAAGAAAGCAAGGTAAATGCAATGACAAAGTCAATATTGATGATTGGTCAATCCAATATGGCAGGTAGAGGATTTGTCAATGAAGTTCCTATGATTTGTAACGAAAGAATACAAATGCTAAGAAACGGTAGATGGCAAACTATGACAGAACCTATTAATTATGACCGTCCTGTTTCCGGAATTAGCCTGGCAGGTTCATTTTCTGCAATGTGGTGTATGAAAAATGAAAATGATAACTTAGGACTTATTCCTTGTGCTGAAGGTGGCAGTGTAATTGATGATTGGTCTGTTGATAAGGTGTTATTTCAACACGCTATAAGTGAGGCTAAATTTGCACTAAGAGACAGTGAACTTATAGGTATATTGTGGCATCATGGTGAAAGTGACAGTTATGGTGGTAGTTACAAAACTTATTATGAAAAGTTGAAAGTAATTATTGACACATTAAGGGAAGAACTTAATGCTGAGAATATTCCATTAATTATCGGTGGACTGGGTGACTATCTTGGTAAATCCGCTTTTGGTTCAATGTGTACCGAATATAATTTGATTAATGATGAATTAATAAAGTTTGCTGAAAATGAAAACAACTGTTACTTTGTTACTGCTAAAGGTCTTGATTGTAACCCTGACGGTATTCACATTAATGCAGTATCTCAGAGAAAATTCGGTGTAAGATACTATTATGCTTTTGCTAAAAAAGAAAGTGTATTTTCTCCATTAGAAAATGAAGAAGAATTGCTCGATAAATGTATCAATAATAAGGAACTTACCCAAAATGAAAAGTCATACTTGAATATGATGGATTTTGCACTTGGCAAAATTGACTATGAAGAATTTATGAAAAGATTTAGTATGTAGAATTTATTAACCTAAACAAAAAACTACTCTCATGATTTGAGAGTAGTTTTTCTTTTAAGGAATTATAATTTCAGATTATATTAAAATAGCACTTACATTTTTCAGTAAGTGCTATAAATTTACTTTCGGTTTCTCTTTGAAAAAATACAACCACAATAATTTTGCCTGTAAAGTTCAAACTCCTTTGAAAGTTCAATACTTCTCTTGTAGCCTTCCTTTTTCTTAAAGTCAGTACATAAGTACTGTGATTTACATTTTATATTTTTGCCTATTTCGTTTATTAAGTGTGCATTCTTTAGTGGACTTAAGGTTAATGTAGTAGCAAAATAATCTGCACCGATTTGCTCAGCAATTTTACCTGTGTAATTAAGTCTTAATGCAAAACAGATTGCACATCTTTTGCCTCTTTCAGGTTCATTTTCAAAACCTTGTACTGCATCATAAAAGTCCTGAGGGTTGTAGTCACCATCAATAAACTTTACTTCATATTTAGTTTTCATTTTAGAGATTAACTTCTTTTGTTCATCTCTTCTTTTTAAGTATTCTGACTTTTCACCAATATTAGGGTTAAAGTACAGTACAGTAATCCTAAAGTAGTTTGATAGGTATTCTATACAATAGCTACTGCAGGGTGCACAACAAGAATGCAAAAGTAGGGTAGGCACTTCACCCTTACTTTGATGATAGGCAATAAGCCTATCCAACTTTTTTTGATAATTTATTTTCATAGTGAAAATTTCTCCAAAAATTCATCTGCATTGTCAATAACAACATCAGCACCGGCTTCTTCAAGCTCTTTTCTGCCTCTAAATCCCCAGCTAACACCACAACACTTTACACCGGCATTCTGTGCAGTATAGCAGTCAACATTACTGTCACCAACATAAATACATTCTTCTTTTTTTATGTTAAGTTCTTTTAGCATTGCATATAGTGCATCAGGACTAGGCTTAATATCAAATTCAGGCTTTTTGCCCCAAGCAAAAGCAAATTTGTGATTAGGGAAAATCTTTGCCAAAATCTTTGCAACAAATTCATCAGGCTTATTGGAAAGTACAGCAGTCTTAATGCCCTTTTCTTCAAGGTCGTTAAGTAGCTTTTTTGTACCCTCATATGGTGTTGTTTTGTCTATTGAATGAGCATTGTAGTAATAGTCAAAGCCACCCTTTACAATGTCAAAAATCTTTTCATCAGTTTCAGGTGACATTGCTCTCTTTACTAGGTTTACAATACCACTACCTACCAACTGTTTGTAATCTTCAACAGGATATGTCTTTAGTCCTGCCTTTTCAAGTCCGTAGTTAGTAGCATTTGCAAGGTCCTCAAGCGTATTTGCTAAAGTTCCGTCTAAATCAAAAACAACTAGTTTATACATAATATCCACCTTCTATATATTATTCTACTTACATTATACACCACATTATTTATATGTCAAAAGAGTTTTACAAAGAAAAATAAGAAATTTGTAACTAATATACTTCTAAAAATCTTGACATAATTCTAGTTAAATAGTAGTATTAAAGGGTAAGTCTTTAACTATATTATGGAGGCACAAGATGGATAACAAAGCTAAAAAGATTGAAATGAAAGATTTGGTAGATTACTGTAATAATTACGGCTTTATTTTTCAGGGCAGTGAAATTTACGGTGGTCTTGCAAACACATGGGACTACGGCCCACTAGGTTCAAGACTAAAGAATACTATCAAAGATGCTTGGAGATATTTCTTCATTCAGAAGAGAGATAACGCATATGAAGTTGATGCTGACATTCTTATGAACCCTAGAGTATGGGAAGCAAGTGGTCATGTTCAGAGTTTCTCTGACCCACTGGTTGACTGTAAAGAATGTAAGACTCGTCACAGAGCAGATAACCTAATTGATGATTTTGACGAAAATGCTCATGCTGATGGTATGACTCAGGAAGAAATGATGAACTACATCAAAGAACATAATGTTCCTTGTCCAAATTGTGGTAAGTCTAACTTTACTGATATTCGTCAGTTTAACCTAATGTTCGCTACTCAGAGAGGTGTTACAAATGACTCTGCTAACACTGTTTATCTAAGACCTGAAAATGCACAGGGTGAATATGTAAACTTCCTAAATGTACTAAGAACAACAAGAACAAAGCTACCTTTCTCAATCGGTCAGATTGGTAAGGCTTTCAGAAACGAAATTACACCTGGTAACTTCACATTCAGAACAATTGAATTTGAACAGATGGAATTCCAGACATTCTGTAAGCATGGTGATGATGAAGATATTTATGAATACTTCAAGAACTATGGTATTGAATTCTTCAATATGCTAGGTCTTCCAAGTGAAAAGCTTCGTCACCACGACCATGAAAAGTTAGCTCATTATGCAAAGGCAGCTTGTGATATTGAATATCTATTCCCATTTGGTTGGGGTGAAATCAACGGTACTCATAACAGAACTGACTTTGACCTTTCAAGACATGCTGAATTCAGTGGTAAGAAGCAGGAATACTGTAACCAGACAACAGGTGAAAAGTTCACACCATACATTATTGAATCAACATATGGTCTTGACAGAATTACTCTTGCAGTTCTATTTGAAGCATATAGAGTTGAAGAACTTGAAAATGGTGACACAAGAGAACTACTAAAGATTTCTCCTGCACTTGCTCCAATTAAACTAAACATCTGTCCTATTAAGAAAAAGTTCCATAGTGAAAAGGCTAAGGAAATTCTTGCAATGTGCAAAAAGCACTTTATGACAAGCTATGATGAATCAGGTTCAATCGGTAAGAGATACAGAAGAGCTGATGCTATCGGTACACCATGGCAGATTAGTGTTGACGAAAAGACAGTTGAAGAAAACATTGTTACTCTTCGTGACAGAGATACTATGGAACAAATCGAACTAAAGGTTGAAGAACTTGTACCATATATTGAAGAAAGAATTCAGTTTGAAAAGTAATTTTTAATAACTGTTTTTAGTGATGTGGTAAGCGTTATATTATTTAGTAAATATACTTAGTGATGCATTTACCAAGTGATATATTACTGAGTGACATATTTAATTTGTTCATCAATCAATAAACATAAATTTAAGGGAATGGTTAGTACCATTCCCTTTTTCGCTTTTATATTTGTTTTCAATATAAATTAGTTTTATAAATTAGGGTTTGTAGTGATAAATGTAAAGTGTTAAATTTCAGCAAATAAGGCTCCCTTTACACAAGGGAGACTAGCGAATATGTACAAATTTAGGGTAATTACACAGGACAAAATTACAACAAAATTTTGGCTTACAGTTGTAGGGGCGAACATTGTTCGCCCGTAATGAAAGTGTGATACCTATGGGATTATTGCCCTATTTGCAGAGTATAAATTTATAATATCTACATAGGGCAATATGCCAATAAAGAGGCTTATTTGCTCGGTCCACCAATGGTGGACCCTACACCTGTAACTCATAATTTTCTTATACTTTGTAGTTAGAAATAGAGGAAAGTTTCAGCCATGATGATATTTTAAACAAGTTTAAAATATCAACCACTCCTTTCGTCACCATTCG